>Ga0315280_10003637_pt1 | contig 23492 bp, 30 predicted proteins | sample YL17G06_40_MG_FD_203697 | JGI IMG/M metagenome (GOLD analysis project Ga0315280, IMG submission 203697) | Sediment microbial communities from Yellowstone Lake, YNP, Wyoming, USA - YL17G06_40 | ecosystem: Environmental > Aquatic > Freshwater > Lake > Sediment | place: USA: Wyoming | collected... | reverse complement strand
AACTGGCTGGCCTCCTGTCAGTGATTGGGACGACATATCTGATAAGCTTGGGATCAAGAATCTACCCATGCCTAAAATCACAGCAAGAAATACAAAAAAGACTATATAACCTGTGATCATCTGGGAGTTCAAAAAAAGTTTTCTCTCTTCTTTCAGTCTCTCTACTTCCAAACTAGTTTCACTCAATGCTTCAAAAGTATCTGCCAAGTTCCCTCCAAATCTGTGACTTTCTACTATCGACGAGACAACCCGTTTTATCAGTCTTGATTTTGAAGCATTTGCAAATTTCATCAAAGCAACTTCAACAGGCACACCCCAATCAGTTTGGGCCGACATTTTTTTGACATAAGGTGTCAGAGCCCCGTAATCATTTCTTGTCAATGCTTTTAGTGATTGCGGTACTGTCTGACCACCTCTCATGGCTTCAACAAAATCTCTAAGAAAAACTGGGAATAGTTCTTCAAGCTCTTTATATTTTCTATATTCGGCATATTTCACCATGACTATAGGAAAAACAAATATCAAAACTCCAATGATGTTGATTGTCGTGAAAAGTGTTCCCAAGGTTCTGAAGTATACGAAATTCACTATCAGAAGTGTTGCTGCAAGAACTCCACTTACTAAGGTGATTAAGTGTAACCTATTCATATCTCTACTTCAACTCCCTTCAAGAAGATCAGGAAGACAGCGTTCATCACAGGCACCAGGATGTATATGCTCAGCTTCATCAAATCCAGAATGTTGTAGCCAGATAATGTGGGTGAAATCATGTTCATGACTGCGAACAGCGCTATGATAAACAGCGGAGCTGCAATAAGAATCCCTGTATAAAATTCTGCGTATGCAGAAAGTTGTTGCAAAAACTTTTCTCTCTTTATCCTCCATTCAAATAAGGCTTGGTCACCAGCACTTTTCACGAAAATTTTTATGTTTCCTCCAGATTCTGTTGTTGTTATGAAGCCCATGAGCAATTGTTTGAACGATTCGCTCGGCGTCTTGTCAGCGACTTCTCTCACAGCACTCAAAGGATTCAGCCCAAAAACCTCTATATTCCTGACAATCTTCCCCATCTCTCTTGAAATTTCACCATACTCCTTGAACTCACTAATTAGTTTGAAGATGACATATGGCGGAACACCTGATTCAGCTATGGCCCCCATGTGCGTAAGAACGAATGGAAGGCCTGACTCGATGTTTTTCCTTCTTGTAGACGCTTTCTGATACGGATAAAAACAAAATATAAAAAAAGAAGTCAGGGCAGTCAAGACCGGAACAAACAAAATGTACATCATTCTCATAAGAAAAGATATTGGTATGATCGAAAGAGCCAGTATAAGTGCGACAACAGTTGCAATGTAAGTTATTACCGAAAGTAGAATGACCATGCTCATGAAACTTCTATATGCAATCTTTATGTCCGCTTTTGGTAAGCTATTTTTTACAAACGCAAAAGTAGTAGTATTCTTATCAATTATTCCACCAAATAATCTGGTTGCAAAACCTTTGAGATCAACCATCTTCCATCTATTTATATTTTGATTTTTTAAAGAATATACTTAAACTAGATATTTCCTTTAAGTAATTTCAATCCAAGTAAGCTCAACAAAGAAATTCTTCTCCTCTTTTTTTCTCTTGGAACTTCTACTGCAATCCTTTGTTTTTGGGGTTCGATGCGCGGCGTTTCCTTCACAGGTCCTTCAAACTCTTCTCCAATCATCTCCATAAGTTTTTCAGGTTCTTTGTAGTAAAGGTTGATTAATTTTGTAACTTCGATATAATCTCTTATGTTTTTAGCTTTGAGCCATTCAATAATTCTTTTTCTTCTTTCAACCTCCTTTTTCGCATATTCAATGTCTCCACCTTTTGCAAGTGTAACTTTCTCAATCTTTATGCTTTCACCAACTTTCTTGTAAGTGTCAGTTATAGGATCCCATGCAAAAATAGTTCTTGTCTTCACTTCATCTGTTTTAGGATTAACAGATTCTACTTCAATAACTTCTTTCATTCTTCTTGCAGACTTTCCCTTCTCTCTTGCATGTATCATCACAGCAATTACATCTAAGCTTTCGATCAATGTGGGCGAAAGTTCAATGGGGGCAGTTATCAATCTTTTTATCAAGGTGTCAACAGAACCTGCGTGGAAAGTTGATATGGAAGGATGGCCCGAGCTCATGCCTTGGAACATGACATATGCCTCTGCACCTCTGACCTCACCTACAATAACATAATCAGGATTTTGTCTAAAGCTTTCTTTCAGCAAATCGAATAAGGTTACTTCGCCATACTTCTCGCCAGTCGGCGTTGGTATGCCAAACCCAACTCTTGCCAATGAGGGAATCCAATGATCATTAGGAATCTTAAGCTCACGAGTGTCTTCGATGCTAACAATCTTTGCTTCTGGAGGAATGAACATGCACAAAGTATTCAGTAAAGAAGTTTTTCCGGTAGCGACTCCCCCAATTATCAGTAAAGAGATACCATGTTCCATCAGGTACCAGAAGTATGCAAGGATTTCTGAATCAACAGTTTTAAGTTCTAATTGATCGATTGGTGAAAAAGGTTTTTCAGAGAATTTTCTTATGGTAAAAACTGGGCCGCGTGTGGCCACGTCTCCAGCTAAGGTTGCAGAAACTCTTGAACCGTCTGGAAGAGTGCCTGCCAATATAGGCTCAGCATAGCTCACATATCTTCCAGTCCTCTCAGACAATTTTATTACATATTGTCTCAAATAATCCAAATTTTTAAAAACAATGTTTGTTTTCAATGATCCAAATTTTCTGTGAATCACATAGATGGTTACGCCGACACCGTCACAGCTTATATCCTCTATGTTCGGGTCTTGAAGCAGTGGTTCAATCTCATTGAAACCTATGAAATTTCTATAAATGTAATACATCAATTTAATGAACTGTTGCTGTGACGGTCGCAAACCAAACTCTTTTATAACTTTTAAAACATTGTTTTGCAAATAAGTTATTGCTTTTGAAAAATCGTTCACGGCTGAAAGGTCTACGTCAATGAGTTCGATCAAACCTTCAGAAAGCTTCTTGAGCAGCTGTTGCTCTTCTTCTGTCAATTTAGGTTCTAATACCAAGTACATTAGTTCTTTGTTTTCAGCATCCCACTTGATGTCGGCATAAGAGAATGGTTCCATCAAGGGATATATGATGTTGATTTTTGTCAAATCATCTGTACTAGGAAACTCTACAATTCTTTTCGGTTTTTGTACGGAAAATCCAGGTATAAGCTCTTCTACCGGTTCCTGTTTTTCAACCATTTTTTTGTAAAGAATCCCTCTTAAACTCTTTACTTTTTCTAACATTTGTTTACCTCATGTATTTTTTCCTCACACTTTTTCCAGGCTGGACAACACCTTGGAAGCGTGCGCAGCTGGGGCACAAACGAACGGTCTGTTGCATCATGTGAATGAATCTTCTATCCACCTGCTGCAAGATCAAAGGGTCAGTGATTCTCAATCCCTTGGTTTTTGTGAATGTTTTCCATCTGGGAACTTGTCTACCGCAGATACCACATGTAACAGTTCCTTCATGGCCCCTTGATTTAGTGTGAGAATACTTCCTTCTGTAAGGAGCTGTTGAAATTGGCAAAATATCACCTTATTTAATTTTGGCTTTTATTAAATTTATAATATGAGTAAATACCCTGAAGCAGTTCTGACCAAGGATAAGAAAGGAAATTTGGAAGTAAGGAATCTGGTTTCTCGCGGAAAGTTTGTGATGTATGACTACAGAAGCGATAAAACATTCAGGCAGGTGGAGAACAAAAAGAAGAAGCTCTATCTTAAAGATGAAAATGGAATAGTTGAAGAGTATTTTATCATTCCTCTCAAATCATCTGGTAAGTTCTTGCTTATAGTTCCTAAAGAGAAAGATGAAAAAGATAGAAAAGTTTGGAATGAGAAAACTAAAAAAGAAGAGGATTTATGGGAATGAAAAAAATCCTTAAGCTAACTAAAATAAATTATTAGAGGTGGTAAAATTTCCAGATAAACATTGGGTAAATTTATATGTCAAGAATAATAAATTCAACTATGGAGTTTGATAAAAACTTAGCGAGTGTCCATGCATATCTTTGCGCAGATGGATATGTAATAAGAAATCCCAAAACACAAAAACATAAGTATTACCATATTGGTCTGAGAAACACAAACAGTATTCTATTAAAAGATTTTCAAAATAAGTTTCACACAATCTTTGGTTTGAAACCTATAATAACCAACGAAGGAAGATGCAGAATAGGAAATAAAAACATATTCTTTCAACTCACAAAAGATTTTTCTTATTATTCAGATGAATGGACAATACCACAGCTTTCTTTAGATGAATTAAAGTGTTGGTTGAGATCTTATTTTGATTGTGATGCTTGGGTTGAAGTTCAAATAGGTAAAAGTAGGTCGATAGGATTAGAATCTATTAACGAAAGCGGTTTAGGACAAATTAACAAATCTCTATTAAAATTTGGAATTAAATCATCCGATGTGAAGAAAAGAAAGAATAAAAACATTTGGTATATTCATATTTGTGGTAAGGATGATCTTCTAAAGTTTAAAGAAAATATAGATTTCTTACATCCTGATAAAAATAAAAAGCTCTTAGAAGCCATCGATTCATACGAAACTTATGAATGGGAAATACCAGATAATAAAAAAAATTTTATCAAATTCATAAACAAACAAGGTAGGTTAAGAGATGACACAAAAGAGGTCAGGTTTTTTTCAATAATTAAAAATAATTTAATAAAACTAAAAAAGAGATTAATAAACTACAAAATTAATGTAAAAATATATGGCCCGTGGAAAAATGGCTATGGAACAAAATTTTACTGTTTGACATTTAATCAAAAAGAATTAATGAAATTAAGGAGGTGAGAAGAATAGGATTGAAAGACAAATTAAAAAAAATAGGTCCTTGTAGGTGGGAACTGCCAAAAGAATCTAAGTCAGGAATGAAAGTTCCATCTTGGCTTTTCTTGTCTGATAAGCTGTTGAAAGAAGTTGAAGATGGGGCAGTTGAGCAAATAGCTAATGTTGCTTTCCTTCCAGGAATCTACAAACATAGCATTGCACTCCCTGATATGCATTTCGGCTATAGCGAGAGCGGCTAGGGATTTCCTATCGGTGGAGTTGCTGCATTGGATTATGAGGACGGCGGGCTTTCACCTGGTGGCATCGGATTGGATTTAAATCCACGAAATTGACATCAATTGTGGAGTTCGCCTGCTCAGAACAAACATGACTTTAGAACAGATAAGACCGAAAATAAAAGATTTGCTAGAATCTATTTTTCATAATGTCCCTTCTGGCGTGGGCGAATCAGGAAAAACCAAACTGAGCTTTTCAGAGCTAAGCGAAGTTATAGTCAAAGGTGCTAAGTGGGCTGCTGAAAAGGGATATGGGACTGAAAAGGATTTAGAGCATTTGGAAGAGCAGGGATGCATGAAAGGTGCTGATCCAGAAAAGATTTCAAATGAAGCAAAGAAAAGAGGCGCTCCACAGCTTGGAACTTTAGGAGCAGGTAATCATTTCCTTGAGATTCAAGCCGTTGATAAAATATTTTTACCGGATGTGGCAAAAGCTTTTGGAATCGAAAAGCCAGGCCAAGTTTTAGTAATGATTCACACTGGCTCTCGAGGCTTTGGTCATCAGGTCTGCACAGACTACTTGAGAATTTTGGAATCAAAGTTTAGGGACGAGATAAAAAAACTTCCTGATCGAGAGTTAGTGTATGCACCTGCTGGAACAAATGAATGTGACGATTATTTTTCTGCTATGGCGGCAGCTGCGAATTATGCTTGGACCAATAGATCAATGATCATGCACTGGGTTAGGGAAAGTTTTGTCAGGAGTTTGGGAATGAAGCTGGAAGATATAGGATTAGAAGTCATTTATGATGTTGCTCACAACATAGGAAAAATTGAAGAACATGAAATAGATGGAAAAAAAGTGAAAGTATATCTTCACCGTAAAGGTGCTACAAGAGCTTTTCCTGCTGGCCATTCAGAAATTCCAAAAGATCATCAGAAAGTAGGGCAATGCGTGTTGCTTCCTGGTGCCATGGCTACGGCGAGCTATGTTTTGGTTGGGGCAGAAACTGCTAAAGAGACATTTTATTCTACATGCTTTGCCCCTTATACAAAAGTTTTGACCAATAAAGGTTTGATAAAAATAGAAGATATTTATGAAAAAATTAAAGATGGAGAAGAACTTCTGGCATTGAGCATAAATGAAAACACATTGAAATCTGAATGGAAAAAAATAACTAATGCAATAAAGAAAAATGGGAATCTGATAAGGGTCAGCGTTTCACAACAAGGAAGAAAAAAAGAAAACACATTAGATTTAACAGATGATCATAAAATGATAACATTCAATGGCTTGGATATATGTAATAAAAAGGTAGGGGATATTGTTGAGAACTTTGAAATGGTATGTGTATTAGATAGAATACCCCCATTGGAAAATCTGGAGAACCGTGAGAATGAGGCGTATCTTGCCGGTGTTATATTTTCAGATGGTTACCTACGTTCCAATCAGGTTACATTCAAACAGAAAGAGAATGAAAGTAAAATAGAATTTATAAATTCTGTGCGCTCTTCTTTTGAAAGTATTTTTAATTTTCCTCTAATAGATGTTGGTACCACTCATGGTGGAGGGATCATTGATGGTCGTCAAATATATGGACAAGGAACAGAATTTAGATGTTCTAGAAAGTTTCCAGCAGAAGCTCTTATGAATCTAAGAGAGAATATTTCTGAATGGGTTTTAAGAAATAATGATGAAACAGTTAGAAGTTATCTTGCAGGAATAGTTGATGGTGATGGGACATTCAATAAATCTAACAACACTATTCAGATATTTAGTGGAAAAGAAAAAATAATCGATAGTATTATTCTATCTTGTTTAAGATTAGGCATAGTTCCTTATGTATCAAAAAACAGAAGTTGTTTGAATATTCATATAACAGAAAATAAAGATCTGATTCTTGAAAAAACAAAAAGAGTATTAGGAAAGGATAAAAGAAGAAAATATGGAACGAAATTATTTTCAGCAAAACAACTGTTTGGTCAGATGAATCTTAAGTGGCCATTTAAACAAAAGTCAATTAGAAACAATTTTATGAGCAAAGAAGTTATATTACGATATTTAAATCGATTTAAAGAAAAAGAAAGAGAAAAACTAGAAACTATTCTGAATTCTGATGTACGTATGCAGAGAATCACAAAAATCGAGGATTTAGAACAATCTGAAGTTTTCAATATAACAGTAGAAGATAACCACAATTATATTGTTTTCACGTCTCATTTTACACCACTTGTAGTTAAAAATTGTCACGGAGCAGGGAGAGTATCTTCAAGAGCAAAAATGCTGAGAGGGGTGAGGGGAGAAGAAGTAGCACGACAAATGGAAAAAAAAGGAATTTTGTCTAGAGCTGCAAGTTGGAAAGTTATGGCTGAAGAGGCATCCGAAGCTTATAAGAATATAGATGAAGTGGCAAGAGTGACAGAAGAAGCTGGAATAAGTAGAAGAGTCTGTAGTCTCACTCCTTTGGGCGTGATTAAAGGATAAACTGATGCGTTAGCAGTTTACCTGCTTCGCGGGTTCAAATCCCACCTCCCGCATTATCTAAAAGACTTTCTAACTTCTTTGCTTAGTTTTTTAGAATGGTATTCACACTCTAAACAAGCCCACTCTCTTAAAATAAATTTCAAACTTTTGTTTCCACAATTCGGACATTTCTTTAATTTCATCAAATTTATAATTCTAATTACAAAAAGATATTATCCTTTAAAATTATTTTTCTCTAAGGACAAATCTTGTTGACATAAAATAGTGTTTTGTTGGTTGGTACATTTCGAGAATTAACACTTTTTCTTCTTCATTTGACGGATAGAATGGTTCTTCACTAAAATAATATTCGTAACCTTCCAACCATTTTCCATTTCGTTTATAAGAAATTCCGATCGCATACCCCAGCTGAGTTCTTTGGCAATCTCTAAGTAACACTTCACTACTTTCCACTAATCTTTCTACTGGTTTCTCTTCTTCCATAAATTGTTCAATGAAAGTTAAAATTTAAATATATATGTTGGTCCAACTTGTTATACAACTTTTTAAATTCCTAACACAAAAGAATATTTTATGTTAACAAGAGAGGAAGCGCTTCAACTAGTGAAAGAGCATGTGCAAAAGGATAATTTGCTCAAACACATGTTAGCAGTGGAAGCCATCATGAGAAAATGCGCCGAATTTCTTGGAGAAGACCAAAACAAATGGGCTTTAGTTGGTTTACTGCACGACATAGATTTTGACAAGATCGAACACCCAAAATACCATGGAATAATTGCTTCTGAGATTCTGAAAGATAAGGTTGATGAAGAAATTATTACAGCAATAAAATCGCACAATTTTGAAAACACAGGTGTCATGCCCCAGTCTAAAATGGAATATTGTTTGATAGCTGCTGATGCCATTTCTGGTCTAATCATTGCTTGCGGTCTTATGATGCCTTCTAAAAAACTAGCAGATGTTAAAATAGAATCTATAAAGAAAAAATACAAACAAAAAGATTTTGCGAGAAACTGTAGCAGGGAGAACATGCTTTACTGCGAGAAAGCAGGAATTCCTATAGATAAGTTCTATGAGATTGCTTTGATTGGCCTACAAGGAATCGCTTCTGATCTAGGGCTTTAGATATCAAGAATGACTTGAGCCTGCCAAATATTTTTCATTTTCTTTATTTCCATCAAATGGTATGTGCAAGCTTTTACATTAGTTCTTATTTCATGTTTTTTCTTATCTATTTTCTCACCTTTACAAACTGCTTCCAATTTCAAATTTTTTTCATCAACTTTGATATCAAATCGAGAAAAAGCAAGGTTTTCTGAATCAACAAACACAAGCAGCCCATTTAACCAGTTGAACATCAAAGATTGCAAATCATTCCCATCAACTTTTACTTTTTTATTTATTTTTGGTTTTATTTGTTTAGTATCGACCATCACTTCAAACATGGCTAAAGCTGCATTTGCAAACAATTCATTCAAATCCTTTCCATAAGCCACGAAGGCTGTGTCAGCTGTTGTTATGTCCACAAATTCAAATCTTTTCATAATATATTTTTTACTTAGTCAAAAGATAACTATAAACATTAATTTGGTCAAAACTAAGTAGTGGTTCAATGATAAACATTGAAAAACTTCTGAAGGAAATGTCTCCAATAATTGACGAGTCTATAGAAAAGTATATACCCAAATCATATGACAAGAATTCGCTGATCTCCACAACTGGCATACCTAGATATGATTATCATCTAGGAGCTGTCAATAAAACCATAGCAGAACCAATATGGGATTTTTTAAACAGAGAGGGAAAAAGGTGGAGGCCGGTCTTAATGCTGCTTGTCTGTGAGGCCTTAGGCGGAGATCCAAAAAATTTATTAGACTTTGTCATAATCCCTGAAGTCATACACAATGGTACTTTGATGATAGATGACATCGAGGACAGCTCAGAACTAAGAAGAGGAAAACCATGTACCTACAAAATTTTTGGTTTGGATGTGGCAATCAACGCAGGAAACGCTATGTACTATTTGCCTTTGTTGATTTTGCATAAGAACAGAAATAAATTTTCCGCAGAAACGATGAACAAGATTTACGAAATCTATGTACAGGAGATGGTAAACATAAGTTTTGGTCAGGCAATGGACATAGCATGGCATAAAGGATTGGCAAATACAGACGAAATTACTGAGCAGCAATACTTACAAATGTGTGCATTCAAAACAGGAACGCTTGCAAGGATGTCAGCAAAGATAGGAGCTGTTCTAGTTGGAGCAAATGATGGAACTGTAGAAAATATAGGCAAGCTTGCAGAGAATGTTGGTGTTGCCTTCCAAATTCAAGACGACATTCTGAATTTAACAGGCGAAGAATTTGCCGAAAGAAAAGGTGGACCCGGAGAAGACATAACAGAAGGGAAAATAACTCTAATGGTAATTAATGCTTTGAATAAAGCTACTCCAGAAAATAAAAAAGAACTTATGGATATACTGAAAATGCACACAACAGATCAAAACTTGAGAAATAGAGCAATAGAAATAATTAAACAATGTGGCTCAATTGAATATGCAAAAGATTTTGCAAAAAGAATTGTTGAAGACAGCTGGTCTGAAGTCAATAAACTACTTCCTGAATCTGAAGCTAAAGACAAACTGAAAGCATTTGCCTACTATTTAATTGATAGAAAAATCTAAACTTTTGGAGCTTTTAAAGTTATTTTTCCCATTGTTAGTAGATCATCTACAGTTATTTCTCCATTTTTGCCTGGATTTCCTCTGGAGTTGTTTTCAGAGTACATTTGTGCTACAATACCAGCAAAATCTGTATGTCCACTAAGTACATGAAATGGGTCTGAACTCTGTGGTGGTTGTATATGAGTCTCATGTTGACCTATTACTAATTTTGCGCTTGGAAGAGAACTCAAATATTTTGCAACAAAAACAAGATCTGGTATACCATTACATTTTTCAGCAAGCGGACTAATAGCACTAGGTTCAACATATACTGTAGTTTGTCTTCTATATTTTACTTCAGCCCCGAACATTTTCATCCCCCAAGTTAAATATTGATTTGATATTCTAAATTTTTAAAGCTTTCTGTTTTTTATGAATGAGATAGTCTATGTTAATTTATTTAAACATGTATCCTAATTTTTTAAAAACTTCTTTCATAATCAAGCTGTCTTGCTCTAGAACAGGCGATTCAGAGATTATTGTTATATCTAGTTTTCTTTTCAAAACCTCTTTAGCCAGAGGTTCAAAAGGCGGTTGGTTGTTTTTTATTTCCATGTGGTACCATTCATTACCTTTGCCAGTAGCTTTAACCGGTCTCCATTTCACACTGGAAAAATGCGTGTGTATGTGATTTAGTTTTAACGACTTTAATTTTTCAAACATTTCTGAATAATCAATTTTGCCACCATTTCTTGCAAACAAATGCGCTGGATCTAACACAGGAACACAACCATCAACTTGTTTAGAAATTTCAATGTTTTCTTCAAGAGTTCCAAACTGACTAACTTTTCCTGTTGTTTCTAATCCAAGCAAAACATTTCTTATTCCTTGTGTTTTCATTCTATCAATTAAATCCTCACATGATTTTTTTACTTCTTCAAAAGCCTTTTCAGGAGGAAGACCAGAATAATATCCTGGATGGAAAACAACTATCCAAGCACCCATCTCTCCAGCTCTAACAGCAGAATCAAATATTCTTTTTTTAGAAGCTTCTATAACTTTCTTGTCAATTGAACTAAGATTAATAAAATATGGCGCATGAATGGACAAATTAATTTTTGATTCTTTGGCTAACTCGCCAACTTCTTTTGCCGCTTTTGATGTCAAATAAATAGAACGAACAAATTCTATTTCCATTGCATTTAACCCTAACTCTGAACAGCATCTGATTCCGTCTAAACTTGTACCGCCCTTAGCAACAGTGGGAATTCCAGCAGGACCAAGGAATATCTTCATAATTAGAATTTGAATTCAGACAAGAAAAATCTTCAGTAGAATCTCAATTACCACAATAACAGCTACAGCAGCAATAACTTGCTTAGGTTTGATCTTAATTAATTCCTTCTCTTCTTCCCCATACCTAAGCAATCCACCAGTTCCCATGGGCATATACACACGATCGCTTTTCTTTGCCATGGATATTTGTTATCCTTCTATGTTTAAATTTTTATCTAATTCTTAATTCAGAAATCTCTTTCTGCAATTCTTGAACTTGTTCCTTAACTTGAGACCATTTTTTATGTTTTTCAATTGTAGATATTAGTTGCATTCTTTTCATCTTCTCTTCGTGATGACTTTTACTTTTCAAAATATTGACAAACTTTAGAACATCATTTTTTCTGAACATCCTTAAAGCATAAACATTTTTTGAATAAACTCCATAAGTCGCTCTTTTACCTTTTTTTGCATGCAAATATAATTTACAGGAGAATCCTTTTGATTTTAACTTATTTAGTATCTGTTTCAAAATTATTTCGTCATTGCTTGCAATTCTATAATGAAAGGTTATAGTATTATCGGTGTTTTCAAATATGTCAAAACTTCCCTCTGCATCAGAATATCCTGCCAAAAATGAAAAGAAATAATCGTCATTATTGAAAATCCAAATAGGTATCTTGTTTATTTTCTCTAAAAGAAATTCAAACGATTTATCTAAATCACAACATATTTGCAACTCTTTTTGGCCTAGTTTATTCCTAAAAGGATAAACATATATATGAGAATATTTACTAAATATTTTCTTAAACATGTTTATTTGAGCTAAATGCGTTGTGGCAGTGCCTATCCTTACCTGAAGTCCATTTTTATGAGCACTCAAGTCTCCAGTTCTTAGCCCCATGAGATAAGATTTTTCATTTAAATTTTCAGAAAAGGATTTCTTTTTATACTTCATTTTTGCTTCTGACATTGTCCTGAGTGGAATACCATATTTCATAAGTTTTGATACTATTGTTGAATGCGACTTTATGTTGAATTTTTTTGCAATAGCCGTTGTGGGGATTTTCTTTTTTAAATACAAATCTTCTAGTAGTTTTTTGGAAATCTTATGTTTTTCTCTTGAAACACTATTTGGTTTTCTACGGTTTATATTATATTTTATCATCCAATATCTAACAGCTTCATGAGTAACTCCAATTCTTTTAGCAATTTCATGTGTTGAAAGTTTTTGACCGTGATAAAAGTCTTCTAATATATTTTTATCTTTTAATTTAATGGAACTTAATATCCTATCTTTATTTGCCATAATAAAAATATATCTTTTAGTATATAAATATTTGCTATGTTCTATAGACTTATAAGTTTTCAAAAAATGAAAAGGCTGATATGCTAAGAATAGCCCATCTTTTGTTTTAACGGCATTTGTCTAAGCGGTTCTACCTTGCACCCCATCGGATGAAAACAGTCCGTTTCACCCTTTCTCTATTTCTTCTCAGCACAAAGCTTCACAGATTATTGAAACAGAGCGGTTTCGTTTCTGATACTGTTTCCGATCTTCTCAGATCCCCTCTCGGAATCCTTGAGTGGATGGAACTTCCTCAGTTTTGCTTTGACACAAAACCGAAGCCGTTTTCTCAGCTTATCAGCCAAAATATTTAGGTTATTTCGAGTTAATAAATGTATTAAACAACCAACCAACCTTAAATTTCTAACATCCTTTAATTAAAATTGATGTTTGATTACAAACCCAAATCATACACAATCAAAGAAGAGCCATACAGATTAGATTATGAGGTGATATTATGGAAAAAATAATGATCATGATCAAAAAAATTTCAGATTTGAAACAAGATGCTGAAGTTGAAAACTTTTTTGAGTGTATAGACTGTGGGAATCATGTTTTTTACATAGAAATACCTTTGAAAGAGGAGGAGGGATATAGTTTTATTTGTTCTGTTTGCGGAAAGACTTACCCAGGACTTTGAGGATATAATGGTTATTTATTAGGTTTGTCTAATTTTTTCATAGATGCCATCAAAATCTTTCAACAGAGCAAGTACATCTTCAATACTTTTCACATGCACATTCATATCAATAACTTCATTTTCCAGATAAAGCTTCCCTTGTTCTTTCCATACTCTCGCTTTGAAATTTTTTGTAGGAATCTCTAGACAAATTATTTCCCCATTATCCAAAAAGGCAAATGTATTGAAACCTCTTTTCATTTGTAAAAAATTGTTTGATGCTCTTCAAATAAGTAGATTTTGGTTTACTAAAATAGAAATTGAAAGTATTATTATTGACTTTTTGTGCAACTAGGGGTTTTTGTGCAAAGCCTATGATTCAATTAAACAACCTTAAATTTCTAACATCCATTTCTTGTAGAGAAATGCTAAGAACAAAAATATCATCAATACAACTAAAGAAATTCCAACAGGCGAACCAAGAAAGATGAAAAATCCTGTGAACACACCGCCAACAGGAACCGTTGAATCTGTAGCAACTGGAGGTAATTGTATTTTCAATCCTGATGGCTGTTTTTGACTAGTTTCTATAAAAACATATCCTGTCAAGGTAAACACAACAGCTAAAAATATCACAACTGCAAGAACAAGGTACAGTCTTCTTTTTGAGAACTTCATAAAATTATTTTAGTTTATCAGAGCTTATTCTCTTCCGCCAAAATCGTCAACAGTGTATTTGAAATCAGAATCAGATTCTATTGTTTTTCTTTCTTTCAGAATCTCTCTTGCCAACAGCCAGAAAAGCATGGCCAAAGCCTTCTTTCCCTTGTTGTTAGCAGGAATCACCAGATCAACATCCTTTGTTTCATTAAAAGTATCACACACAGCAACAACAGGAACTCTTGCCGTGACAGCCTCTTTCAAAGCCTGATAATCTATCATGGGGTCAACAATCACAATGGCATCAGCCTCAAAATATTTTTTGAATTTTGGATTGGTCAGCGACCCTGGCAAGAACCTACCAGGAACAGCTTGGAATCCAACAACTTCTGCAAATTTCCTTATAGCATCATGAGCAACAGACTTTCTACCAACAACCATCGCCTTACTGGATTTTGCCAAAAATTTTGCCGCAATTCTTATTCTCTGGTCAACCTTGCTCAAGTTCATCACAGCAAGTCCATCAGGTCTAATTTTATAAATAAATTCCTTCATGTCAGCAACCCTCTGCTTCATTCCTATGTGAATGCCAGAAACTAAATATTGTTGTCGAGAAACCAATAACTTGCCAGGCATAGAATTCAACCTATATAGCTCAGCTTATCTTTCTCAGCCTTTACATCAGCTGTCGGCGGTTTCATCAGCTGACCTAAAGCTCTTCTCTGCACTTCATCTACTTTTTTCATGAACTCATCCATTTCCTTTGCCTTCTTATCCAGTTTAGTAGTATCTATTTTAACATTTAAAACCTTTGCTAAAACTCTCAAAACAGCTTCCGCGCTCTTGGGGTCTGGCAATAAAGGATAACCAACAGTTTCTCCAAGCAAACAAATTCCTCTGATTCCTCTCAGTTTTCCCAAGCCAATCAACAAGCCAGAAGCACCGGCAATAGTTCCGACCTTGCTTCCAGCATCGAAATCAATATCAAACTTGCCATATTTTTTTATGAGTTCAGGCTCGCTCACAGCTCCGATGATCTTTGGCGTTGCAGATTTTTCTCCAACACCAAGCCCAGCTAAAGTAAACATATCCTTGACACCAAACTTGGCAACAAAATCCAGAATCGCTTCCACAATCTCATAATGTCCGTCGGGATCAACACTCTGGCTGTCTCCGATCAAAATTATCAAATCCCTCTGCCCCCTTTCCTTTGCTTTCCAGTAATAGAATTCATTTTTTAGAACATGCACGGCCGAGCTCTGATGCAACAAGACAAATGGCATGAAGTGAGAAGAATAGAGTTCAGCAAACTTTTTTGCACCTATTTCTTCTGCAAGATATCCTGCAGCAATCCTTCCAACATTACCAACACCTGGCAAGCCTTCAACAAAAATAGGATCGTTCAACTTCGGTTTTTCCAATTCAATTATTTTTGTTGTCATTCAATCACATATTAAATTTGTAATTATGTTGAAATATATATAAAGTTTTAAGAATTAAACATACATTTGTAGGGGAGGAACTATCCTTCTACCAGTAAAATTACCCACAAGGTCAAGTCTTCCAATATGGTTTGTTGCTCTTGGAACACGAACAGTAAGAGTATAATCTCCCTCATTAAATTTAGCAAACCACTCTTGCGTGCATATTCCATCAACATTAACTAAAACCTGATGCATTACATAAGGTTTTTCTTTCACATTTTTTTTTTGTACTAAGATCTATAGAAAAATCATCATCAACTTTAATATGCTCTCCAAACTTGAATTGCGCCCCATTACCATATTTTGAAACAATAATTTCTACAATTCTTTCATAATCCTTTTGTGTTATTAAATCTATACTGTCTTGCTGCATATCAACAAGTTCAGAACATATTTATTTAAAGTTATTCTTTCATCAGCCTTCTGTATTTTCCATACTTATCTTCTGGTGAAAAGCTAGGTGGTCGAGGGCTAACGGTTTTTTGATTGCATCTGGGGCAGAATTCTTTAAAAGTATAAATCTTGCAAGCAGAGCATTTCCTCATTTTCATTTGACCAACTTATAGCTTCCTTCGCCTTCAAACTGTTTTATCTGCTTTATCATGGATTCTAAAACTTCAACCAGCTTCTTCTCGGTCTGCTTCGGATCTTTTCCCTGCAGTTCAACCCTGTACTTTGGAGCCGAAATATATTTTACACTCGCCCCGGTCTTTTTGTTCAGTTCAACAAGCAATTCTTTTATTTTTTCAACCCCATCCGGAACCAAACTCTTCAATTCCAGGTCAACCTTGATTACAATTTCTTTTTCTTGAAAGCTTTCTTCTGCAATTTTTGTTAAAACACTTGCCCATTGCTCTGGCACACCTTCTTTGATCAACTCGTCTTTGGATTTTCTTGCAGTTTCAAAAGCAACAGATATTTCTCCAAACTTCTCTTGCAGCAAAAACCCAACCTCTTCATAAGATTGGTCTAGAGTTTTTCCAAGCAGCTTACCAGCCTGCTCTAACATCTTCTCAGCCCTTTGCTCTCTCCTGAAAAAGTTCATCTTCTGCTTTTCATCCATCCTATTAACTCTTTTCAAACTCAAGTTGACAAAATTTTTCTGGTAGTCTATTTTCACAACTTTTGCAACATACTGTTTGTTCAACTTGACAAACTCCCTGATGTCATGAACCCACTTGCCCGAAACTTCTGACACATGGATCATACCTTCAATACTAGGATATTCCTCCAGTTTGCACCAAGCAGCATACGGCGTGATCCTTTGAACAGTAACTAAAAGTAGTTCGCCCCATTCAGGCAATCCTTTTCTCTTAACCAATTTTTTCACCTAACAACTGATCTAAAACCATATCTACAGACTTAAGGTTTAATGATTTCAAATTTTTGACGCTGCCATTTATAACTTTGTCAAAATTTTTATTACCTATTGAGTTCTCTTCTATTGCATACATCAAAGCTTCCAACCAGTCTGCAGCTTGGACAAGTTTTCCTTCGATCCCTTTGTTTTCTCTAGACTCAGCCCAAACCTTTTCATAATCTTTTGATAAGTAGTCTGGTAAGTTGTCCAACAATTTTTTTAAATACTGCAATCCCATTCTCTCAATCTGTTCAGCAAGTTTTTCATCACTTTTTTTGAAGTCAAACAAGATATCCCCAGTCATACATTCCTCTAAGTCATGCATCAAAGCCAAACGAAAAACTTTTTCAACATCAACTTTATTTTCAAGTTTTTGTTCTATATCAGCAAGCATCATCGCATAAAAAGTTACATGATAAGAATGTTCAGCAACACTTTCATCTTTCAGCCTCAGCATAGAGCTAAATCTGACTATTTTATCCGAATTCCTCTGCCTGGCAAAAAATTCCTTGAAATCCATGATCTTCACACCTAATTCTTTATTTTATTCTAAAATATAAGAAGATGTTTTTATTTGCAAACTTCAACCTTTTCATCATCTCTAATCTTTTTCAACAGTTGTAAATTTTTTGCAACTTTGCCAAAAACATTTACTGCTGAATAAGCTTTTGGTTTGTTGCTTGTAGAAACAGGCGTTCTTCCGAAGAATATGCAAATAGCTTTTCCAGGAGGCCAGTAAGCAACATCACCAATTTCAACTTCTTCTTGAGAGTTCTCCTCTTCAATTTCAACATCAGTTTCAAAATAAATTTCATCTCCCCATCTGTTTGTTGAAGATTCGATAGGTAAAGCTTTCAGAATTTTTTCAGCAGTAACAGGGTTTTTATTCATCAGTTCAACTTCCAGTTCTATGTTTTTTATTTTTATTTTCATTATGATTTATTTTCTTTCTGATTATTAAAATATAGGTTATTTTAGGAAATTATTTTTCATCTTCTAAATTGTTTGTAATAGTGAAACCATGGTAAAAATTTATCAAATGGTACTTCGCATACTTCCTCTTCATCAGTATAAAGTCTGTCACATTCCAATCGTACTTTCAAGAATGAGTTTATTTTTGGTCTGAACGAATGTGATAAACCTGCAGGAACAGTAACAGTTTTCCCTGGGAACAGGGGAGATTCTTCTTCATAAGCGCCTCCTAAGTGTGTAAACAAAGCACCCTCTCCTTCTAATATACCAAGTTTTTCAGTCATCTTTGGATGGCGATGTAAATCAACACACCGTGCGAATATTATATAAACAGTTGTACGACCACGAGCTTCAAGTTCTTCATCAGTAAATAAGTTTCTGAACAGCAATCCATTTTCAGTATTTAGAACATATCCAAGTCCTCCATACTTAATAACCAATCCATCTAAAAAACCAGAGTATGTGTTTGTCCTAAACCAATCCTTCATTCGTTCGTATGCCAGCTGTTCTATAACATTTACCATAATTTGCAACACACTTTAAATTATTTAAGTTTGACATCGGTTACTAATTTTCTAAAATAATGATGCAGGGGCTGGGAATAGCCTTGGTAGTGGATGCAGACAATATGCATCCGTTGGTACTTAAATGTAAATAAAACTTATAGATGTAAAAATATTTTTAATCAAATTAAAAACTTTTATAGTAGCACTTGTATCTTAAATAATATGAAGGATGATAGCAACAAAAAATCTAGATCAAGTGCGGAACGTGTAATTGTTTTTATTGATGGGAGTAATTTTTATCATAGCGTCAAAGAGACATTTGATTTGCATGATAATCAAATAGATTTTCGAAAATTGATAGAAATTTTAAGAGCAGGAAGATTATTGGTAGGTGTATACTACTATAACGCATCCTTGGATAGGGGGTTATAACGTAGATGTCTATTGGAAACAACAAAGATTCTTTTCAGAATTAAGAACCATACCTGGATTTCATGTCATTCTTGCAAACATGAGAAAAACTAAGAAACCTAATGGTACATTTGAATTCACTGTTAAAGGCGATGACGTATATCTTGGTATCGACATGGTATCGTTGGCCTATGAAGATGCATATGATACTGGGATTCTGGTGAGTGGTGATGGTGATTTTGTGCCAGCAGTAAAACGTATTCAGAAATTGGGTAAAAAAGCTGAAAATGCCTACTTTTTGATAAGTAAATCAGATTTTTTAAAAAGAGTTTGTAATTCCTCACTTATTCTCGATGATATTATTGAAAATGAATGCACAAAGAAAAAGGATAATTAACCCAGCGTCGCCCATAGACAAGCTATGGTACAAGGCTGGGGAACATATAATGATAATTAGAGTTTTGTACTATTAAAAAGCTTAGTGCTCTGTACTTCTATCAAATAGAAAATAATTCTTTCTTGAATGAAAAAGTTAATAAATACTTATCGAATAAGTAGATACTGATTGAACAGCATTTCAAATAAACTGGGAGATATTATTTACAGCTGTAAAAAAGATTTTAATAATGAACAAGTCTTCTTGGAATATAAATTACATTGAACAAAATACATAATAAATAATATGGTTAAATATGATTTTTGGAAGAACTGGAAAAACAAGACGGAAATCGAAAAGAAAGCAATAAAATCTGTTGAAATAGCAAGATATTTAGTTGTAAATTCGATTCCAAAAGATAAGCTTGTTGCGATTTATATTAAAGGAAGTTTTACAAGAAGAGAAATGAAAAAAGGTAGCGATGTTGATATGGTCCCAATTGTCGCAGAAAATAAATATCAAGGTGCAGTTTTTGGGGTTAATAGTCCTGAAATTGAACCAGTAATCGTGGTTCCTTTATCATTGTGGGAGTTTAAGCATAATAAACTATGGACAAAAAGCAATCGCAAACCTGATTTAAGAGCAAAACCAGATAGATTATTAAAAAAAATCAAAGAATGTAAGCTTATTTATGGAAAACCTCTTAACCCTAAAAATTATCCGATTAGAGATGATAAAACTACACTAAAAGAGGAGATAAGAATAATTAAAAATGGTTACATTCCTTTTTATGAAAAAAGAGAAATCAAATTTGAGTCATTATTAAAAGAAGTTTTTTGGCTTGTTGAATTGGAACAAACTGTTTTTGGGAAGAAAGTAAAATATTCTTTTGATGGAATTACAAAATCTGTTGATGACGTTAATCATATTATTCACGATGCTTTTGACCTAAGAAAAAATCCCTCAAAAAGCAAAGAAAATAAGTTTATCTTAAAATTAAAAAAACATTTAGAAGAATTAGAAAAAAAGATATAGCACACGCCTTATTTTTAATCCAGCCCGAACGTGCTACCTGGCTGGACTACAGAGCGAGAGTATTTTAATAATTGTTAAAATGCTCTACTTTTTCTTTTTGAATTTATCATAAATACAGATTATTAGGCAAGAAAGTAAGTAAAAAGCTATCATTAATGTGAATACTAAATACAAACTGCATGACATCATTATTTCCCAGTACCATGGGTTATTCATCATAAGAACTTGGAAAATTGAAAGAGAACTTGGGCAGGGAGATGGTGGCAATGCGCAAGAGCCAAAATAACCACAAATTGGCAAGAACATCATTAACACAAAAAACAAAACAAATATTATTATCTTTCCCGTGGATGGTTTCAGAAATTCTTTCCAATTCATAATAAGTAGATTATTTTTGGGTCAAATAAAATACTTTACTGTATTGAAGTCCGGACAGAGTGCAGGGGCTGGGATTTGAACCCAGGAAGGCACTAAGCCACTAGCTCCTAAGGCTAGTTCGATTGACCAGACTACGAGACCCCTGCAGAGCATATTGGTTTTATTACATTGCATCCTTTAAACTTAATTCTTATTAAAGGAAATATTTCCATAAATTTATTAATATCACTTTTTCTTGAAATGATTATGTCAAAAACCAGTCTTTTTGATTTATTATGCACCCATTTTCTTGTAAAAAAGTTTATGTCAAATGTATTAAGGATTGTTTGAACATTGTCAAATAGTCCTGAACTAGAAGTTGTGAATGAAATTCTGTTACCCTTTCTTCCGCCATCTGCAAGAAATAACCCACTGAAAAACATTTTCATACAATCTAAATTTCTCATAACAAGTTTAGGGGCTTTGACTATGTCAGATTTTTTACCCACAGGAATTTCAAATACACGACTAAATAACAACCAGATTGCTTTGTTCTCAAAATCAATTCTCCAGGTTGGCTTTCTATTTATGCGTTTATCATGCTTTTCCTTCAATTTCAAGCTTATATCAAATACATTGTTAAATTTCTTCAAAATCATTTCAAGTATGTCTTTTCTTGTCATTTCTATACCTATTCTGCGGCGAGTTTTCCACAAATGTCCATCACCAACTATTACTCCACAAAGGAAGGATAAATCAGGCGTAATTTCTAATGGAATTTTTATCGTTTGTGTTTTATTTCCAAACTTAGGTCTACAAAGAATCTGACCATTCAACATTCTTTCTACTAATACATTTTTCTCATTTTTTATTTCTTCTACAAAACTTTCAGCTAACATTTCTATCAAGATCTAATTAGAATTGAAACATATACAAACTTTTTGGAACCTCATTTCCGGTGCTTCCGGTGATTAAAACTCAATTAATAGACTTGGGTACCCCTGCAAATTAAATCAATGCTCTCGACGGGATTTGAACCCGTGTCTCAAGCTTTTCCTTCTCATGATCGAGAAGCTTGAGTCCTTGACCGGACTAGACGACGAGAGCTTCAACTAATAATTTGTTTAATTAAAAGAAGATAAATAAAAAGATTTCTGAGCTTAAGCAGCAGTTATCTTGTAGACGTTGTCATTCTCTCTTACTTTGTCAGCAACTTTCATTCCTATGTCGTCGCCTGCTTTTGCTTTTTGTATGTTTTCATGCTCGATCTGCATCGATTCTACTCTCTGTTTCACATTTGTCACTGGACCTTCAATTGAAATTTCATCTCCTACATTTAACTCATCCATAACTTGAACTACTGCCACACCAATCTTTCCATAATAGTGTGTAATTTTTCCAACTAATTTCTTTTCTTCTCCATCCATATTTATCACATTAAATTTTAACTTATTAAAGTTTATGGACCCGAGGGGACTCGAACCCCCAATTCAAGGTTTCTCCTAAAAACCGAAGCCTCGCTGGTTATCCAATTACCACACGGGTCCAAATAGTATTTTAGTTTATAAAAATAAGAAAATTTATAGTTTACTCAAGATCATCTGCCGTATCTTCTTGGGATCAACTTTTACTTTAGTTCTTCTCATAACCTTGTTCACCATCTTGTCTATTGCTTCCCTGCTGCCTGCTTGCAACTCTAGCAAACTTCCAGTATTTTCTATCATCACTTCGTTTACTATCTCTTCTAAACTTTTTTCCATCCTAGGCATACAATTAGAAGTTTGTGGACAAAGATATAAACATTAGTCTAAGACCATTTTATAGAAAATACATTAGACAAAATTACAGCTCATCAAATTACTGTGTCTTCATATTGATCAAAAAATAAAAAATTTTAAAAATTACTCAAACATGAATTCTTCTTCTTCATCTTCCTCGAACGGATCCCACATGTCTTCATCCATTTTTTTTTCACCTCGAAGTTTGAAAATCCCCGAGCAACCACATGTCTTCCTATGTCCAGAGTGTGAAGATCATCATGAATTTATGAAAATATTTCTATTTTTTGGATTGTTGTTTGAAGTGCGGCTGCCCAAAATTAAAAAATAGGGGATCACTCCCCTCAATTTATCTTATGATGTCTATGCCCAACGCTTGACTGATCTCGCGAACAACTGGTCTTTCATAGCTTACTGGTCCTAATATGTATGGTGATTTCACTCCTGTGATGATGCTGATTACTTGCACTCTTCCTTCGAATTCAGGTAGAATTCTTGCACCCCAGAAAACCTGGGCTGCTGGATCTAGATTTTGAGCGACTGCTTCGCCAATTGCATTCACTTCGTCTAGCCTCAAATCAGTTCCACCTGTGATGTGCACCAAAGCTCCTGTTGCTCCAGCGTAATCCACTTCCAGCAAAGGATTCTGCAAAGCTTTTGTTATAGCATCTATGGCCCTGTCTGAGCTGTTGCTTTCGCCTACTCCTATGCATGCAACACCTCCTGAATGCATGACAGCTCGTACATCTGCGTAGTCTAGATTAACTAACGATGGCAGGGTAATTGTTTCTGTAATTCCCTTGATCATCGCAGCAATCAACTCATCAGCTACTGCAAATGCGTTCTGTATGGTCATGTTGCCTGCATATTTTAGCAGCTTGTCGTTTTCAATTACTATTGCTGTATCACAAACTTGTCTCAGATTTACAAGCCCGTCCTCAGCTTTAGCAACTCTTGCTCCTTCCAACTTGAAAGGCATTTCAACTACTGCTATCACAACGGCGCCCATGCTTTTTGCTATTTCACAAACCACTGGTATGGCTCCTGTACCTGTTCCTTTT
>Ga0315280_10003636_pt1 | contig 23498 bp, 21 predicted proteins | sample YL17G06_40_MG_FD_203697 | JGI IMG/M metagenome (GOLD analysis project Ga0315280, IMG submission 203697) | Sediment microbial communities from Yellowstone Lake, YNP, Wyoming, USA - YL17G06_40 | ecosystem: Environmental > Aquatic > Freshwater > Lake > Sediment | place: USA: Wyoming | collected... | reverse complement strand
CCTTGGACACCGTGGGGAAGTCTTCGAGGAATTCAGAGAGCGGCTGTCCGCTTTCGAGATAGTCGATCAGCGTTTGGAAGGGCACCCGGGTGCCGGCAAACACCGGCGTGCCGCTCATAATTCCCGGGTCGCTGTGAACGACTGGACCTCTCGAGTTCGGCATATCAGCAGGATACACCCGCTACCGGTCTGAGGCTACCAGTGCGGACTCGCTGGTTCGGAGGGCATCATGGATTTTGATCCTCGCGACTCTGATTCTCGCGACGACCAGCGCTGGGAGCAGGAACGCGATCGATTGGGGAGTCGCGACGCCGACGACGGTCATGATGATTGGAGCCTGTCGGAAGCGCGATCGCGCGATCGCGACCCGGACCAGGCGCTCTCGCTTGGTCGCGGGCCGAGCGCCGATTCGAAACACGACCACGGTTTCGATCCTCGGGATGATCCGCGTTGGGGCCGGCGCGACCGCCATGGACTGGGCCACGACCTCGACCCGCGCGACGTGTTTACACGCCATGTCCACCTGCCGCAGGGCGTCGAACGCGAGATCGTGCGGGACCGCCACCGGACCTATACACTGCGCCGATCCGAATCGCGAACAGCTTCTCGACAAACGTGCGCCGGAAGTGGAGCAGACGCATCGCGAAGGACGCCTCGTCTTCGGCGCCGAACGACACTCCCCTGTCGGTGAGAAACGTCCCCAGGTACGAGCGCAGTTCGAGCGTCGCCGTTGGCTCCCGACCGCTTGCGGTCCCCGCCTCGACCACCACGTGACCGGCGACTTCTCCGGGCCCTCCGAACCGCTGTTCGAACGAGAACCGGTCGGAACGACCGAATCCACCAATCGTCTGGCTCCCCTCCTTGCGGAAAGTCAGCGCCGGGTGGTCGTCGATCGTGTCGCGGAGTCTCTTCAGCTCTCGGTCGATTCCCCTCTTTCCGAGCGCCGGCTCGAACAGTGCGGGATCCACGAAGATGTCGATGTCTTCGGAGAACCGTTCAATCAGGTTCCATCCCTTCGACAGGCTGGTCCCGCCCTTGAAGATCACCTTGTCGCCCAGCGCCGTAGCGATGACACGAAGCGCCTCGGTGACGTAGTAGTCCTTCTCAATCAATGCGGGACGGAGCCCTCGGGCGCGGAAGTGTTCCGCCGCCTGGACGATCGCCTGCTCGAAGTCCGGATGCTCGAACAGCTTCATCGGTGCCGGCGCCTCGTCGCCTGCCATCGCCCGGCGCTCGGCAGCGTTCCGAACATCCCGAAGTCAAACCGCGACAGCGGGTTGAGCGATGCGCGCAGATCTTTGAGCGCAGATGGTTTCTTTCCGATCTCCTCGCCGATGGCCCCGAGGAGCGCGCGCACGCGTGGCGGCTCGGTGGCGGCGACCTTGATCAGACGTTCGAAGCGGCGGGGCTCCCGGAACAACATCAGAGTCCGGCGAACAGTGTCTTCCGGCGACAGCTCCCCCGTCGCGCCGCCGCGCCGCAGGAAATCGAGCAGCGCTGCATCCATGTTCGAGAGAGTCGCCCACGCTTCCGGCCGGCGGGTGTGAATCGCGGTGTCGGCACCGACCAGCTTCCTGGGGAGGCTGAGCGCGCTTGTCGCAATTTCGTTCCGGCTCCCCGCCTGCGTCGTGAAGCCGAGGAGGTTTGCCGCCGCCAGGCCGGCGGGAAACATCGTCCTGCGGACAGAGGCGAGCCTGTGCAACGCGGCCGGGTTCGGCCGGCTGCGACCCAGAGCGGTGTCGCGAGCTCGATAGTAGACGCCCTTGCTCAGTCGCTGAAGTGTCCCTTGGCGAACCAACCGGGAAAGCGTCTGGGCGACTGCCGAAGCCGGGACGTCGGGGAAATCGTCAAACCGCCACACGCGCTCGCCGCCCTCGTCGATGCGCTGGCGGATCCACTTTGCGATCTGTCTCGAGCCCGCGGGCGGAGTCCGCCGTCTCATGCGGCTAGTTTCGCAGCGGCGCACACCTTTGTCAAGTTTTATAGCAAAAAAACTTGACATCATGGACCATCACCATCTCCCTGCGCTGCCGTCCAACACGACGGGACCCGTGTCACGCAAAGGGCAATGTGGCTTGTGAGCGTTTTCGAGCGGACCGTAAGCGTCGCAGCATCAGCGCGTTGCGGCCGCACGCCTTCAGCGGCCCTCTGGCTATAGGCCAGAACCGGATCGAGGCCGGGATACCCCTCGTAAGTGATTGATTTAGAAGGAGGAGTGGCGCGCCCTGCCCTCCTTCGTTCTCGTTCGCTTGCTTGACCTGGAACTTCGAACTTCGGCGGACAAAAGGGGCAAAGCCAACCGTAGCCCTCCTTCGCTCGCGTAATGGCCGTGCGAGCTACCGAGGGCGAAGGTTGGCGCGCCCTGCAGGACTCGAACCTGCGGCCTCCTGGTTCGTAGCTTAACCCGGGTATAGCATCTCGCTGGTTTTTCGTGTGTTTGGCCCTGATGACGTACCGCTGTTACCCGGTGTTCGGGAGCGAATTGTTCACTGATTGTTCACTGCGGCGCGGTCGTGGCAGTGGTGAACATCCTCGCGGTTGGGATCCCATGGCGCAGACCAGCGGAGTCGTGGCGTTCGCGCTTCACGGGTTCAAGGCCGTCCAGAACATCACCGCCGAACGGGACCGAGAGAACGCGAAACGGATCACGCACCCGCTGCATCCACCCCAACCATCACCTCCGAGTCGTTGATGGCCAACGCCACTCGCGCTCGCCGCGCAGAGGCGCGAGGTGTGCTTCGAGGGACCAGGGAAGGCGGCCACGCTGGAGATCGCCGTGATGGAGCCGGTCGTGAAGCACGCGATCTCCGTCGAGCGCGTACTGCGATGGCTCGATGGCGTGACGAAGAGTCCCGCCGAAGTCCTGAAGCGCGAGAAGTTGAAGGCGCTGCTGCGCTGATGGACGCGCCGCTCGGAAAGTGATCCACTCGCCGCTCGGAAAGTGATCCACCCGGGGTCCGCTGCCAGCTTGCCGGATGAGCTACATCCGGGGTTCGCTGGAGGATGCTCAGGATGGACCAGGTCCACGTAATCCGACACAAGGTACTCATCGAAGGACAATCACAGCGGAAGGTCGCCCGCGAGATGGGGCTCTCGCGCCTGAATGAGGCGAACGCGGCGAACAGAATCAGCACTCCGACGATATGACCGAACAACACGAGCGCGAACATCATCCCTCCTCGAAGCTGGTGTGGTTGAAGCCGCTGACACTCGACGCGGTTGGCAGGCCGGCAAGGCAGGTACCACGAGGGCTGATGCAGGTTCGAGCGAGTTTGCGGCTTCCGAAGGACCTCAGGCGCGCGCCGCGACTGCGTGTTCGCGCACAGCAGTGATCATCCATGCGCGCTCAGGCGTGACGCGTCGAGCGTTCATGCGGGCACGGACCGTCGGATGGAGCATGGCGGCCTTCTTGCCGTCGCACCGGCGTGCGTCGTGATCGAGCCGACACGAGAGCACGGCACCAAACCGGCGCGCGAGACGCGGAATAGATGTGCCGCATGAGAGAGACGCCATGTCGCAGAGAACCGTCGACATTCGTGATTGGCCGGTTGATCGCCGATGAGGACCTGCGCGTGCAGTTCGCGGTGGATCCGCTCGGTACGCTCGCCGCCTGGCTGAACGCGGGCCCCGAACTGACCGGCGCCGACACATCGATGCCCTGATCGAGGCGGACGTGGCCACGCTCTCGGCCGCCATCGCAGCCGACCTGTAGCGCTCCAGGCTGCCACCTGGAACCGGGCGGGCCGAACTGCAATCTGTGTGCAACGCGGGGTTGAGTGCGGCCGCAGATCGTGTATTCTATCCGCGGTTCCGACTTCATCTCCTCATTCAGGAGGGGAGAGATGTTGTGCGGGCGCATCCCGGTGTAATTCGGTTCGCGGTCGGCGCGGCATCTAGCGTTCTCCCCCCACCGCCAGGTCTATCCGCGCCACCGGCCGGCCCGCGTGCGGGAAGGCAGCGAAGCGCGCGCATTTGCTGTACGTGTGTCGCGCCGTGGCGCCGCTTTCTCCACTCCGCGTCGGCGCTCGGGGTGGTAACGTGCCGATCCATTGGTCACCGTACACGCACCGCACGGATAGTCCGGGTGTCGATTGGAGCCGCTTTCCGGACCTGTCGGTCCCTCTTGGCTACCCGGCCGGCGTCGAACTGCTGCAGCAGAATGCCGACATCCAGGCCGTCCACGTCATTCACGAAGGGGTGATCAAGCTCGATCACCTCAGTGGTGACGGCAGATCCGCGATCATCGGTCTGCGCACCGCCGGTTCGATTCTTGGCGGCGCCGAGGCTCTGCACGACCACGCGTCGCCCACCAGCGCCGTCACAACGATCCGCACCACGGTGTCCACCATTCCGGCGCGGAAGTTCCGGGCCTTGTTCGCCTCGGATCCCACGTTCTGCGCCTGCGTGGGCAATGCCCTCGGCCGCGACGCACACCTCGACACGCTGATGGCGATCGAACGGGCATCCTACGACGCACGTACCCGTCTCATGCGCTTTCTCACCGATTTGAACGGGCAAGCACCCGAGCGGCAGCCGGCGGTGACCAGCGTGCGGCTGCCCCTGACCCAGGCAGAAATCGCGCAGTTGCTCGGGTTCACGCCTCAGCATCTGAGTTACCTGCTGGCACAACTGGAGCGGCAGGGCCTGCTGACGCGAAAAGCCGGACTCATCATGTGGAGACCGCACGCGAGCCGGCCGCGCAACGCGGCATCGGCCTAGGATGCGAACCGATCATGTTTGACACCTGCTCGCGCTCGGCGCCGCGTCCGCTTCGCGCCGCGTCGTCCGGCGACGGTGCGATTCGACACCTCAGGCAGCTGGAGGCGGAGTCGATCTTCTTTCTCCGGGAAGCGGTCGCCCAGTTCGAACGGCCCGTGCTGCTGTTCTCCGGCGGCAAGGACTCGATCGTCCTGACTCACCTCGCGCGGCGCGCGTGCTTTCCCGGCCGTGTCCCGTTTCCGCTGCTGCACATCGACACCGGCCAGAATTTCGCGGAGACGATCGCGTTCCGCGACACCTTCGTAGCGAACCTCGACGTCCGCCTCATCGTGCGGTTGGTGCAGGACTCGATCGATCGCGGACGCGCGAGGGAGGAGACCGGACCGGGTGCCAGCCGGAATGCGCTGCAGACGGTCACGCTTCTCGACGCCCTCGCCGAACTCGCGGCTGACGCGGCCATCGGAGGAGGCCGGCGCGACGAGGAGAAAGCGCGCGCGAAGGAGCGCGTGTTCTCGCACCGCGACCGGTTCGGGCAGTGGGAGCCGAGGAACCAGCGTCCCGAACTCTGGAACCTCTGCAACGGCCGCAAGAACGCCGGGGAGCACTTCCGGGTCTTTCCGTTGGCCAACTGGACGGAAATGGACGTCTGGCACTACATCCGTGAGGAGGCGATCGAGGTTCCGTCGTTGTACTTCGCGCACCGGCGGGAGGTGTTCGAACGGGACGGCATGCTGTTGGCCGCCTCGCCGTTCCTGCGCCCCGATCGCGGCGAGCGTGCGCGCGCCACGACGGTGAGATTCCGGACCCTGGGTGACATGACGTGCACGGGCGCCGTGGAATCCACTGCGACGACCGTCGATCAGGTGATCGCGGAGAACGCGGCCTCGCGCTTCACGGAACGGGGCACGCGGGCCGACGACCGCCGGGCGGAATCCGCGATGGAAGATCGCAAGCGGCAGGGCTACTTCTGATGGCCGCCGGCATGCTCAAGTTTGCCACCGCCGGCAGCGTCGACGATGGGAAGAGCACCCTCATCGGCCGGCTGCTGATGGACACCCATGCGATCCTCTCGGACCAACTCGCGGCGGTCGCGCGGGCCAGCAGGCACCGCGGCGACGCGTACCTGGACCTCGCGCTGTTCACCGACGGCCTCCGGGCGGAGCGCGAACAGGGCATCACCATCGACGTGGCGTACCGCTACTTCTCGACGCCGACACGCAAGTTCGTCATCGCCGACACGCCGGGGCACGAGCAGTACACGCGCAACATGATCTCCGGCACGTCGTCGGTCGACCTCGTGGTCGTCCTGCTCGACGCGCGGAAGAGCGTCCTCACGCAGTCCAGGCGCCACAGCTTCATCGCGTCCTTGCTGCAGGTTCCGCACGTGGTGGTGGCCGTCAACAAGATGGATCTCGTCGCCTACGACGCCGCCGTCTTCCGCGCCATCGTCGACGAGTACCAGGCGTTCGCCGCCCGACTGTCGATCCGCGACGTCGCCTACATCCCGATCTCGGCGCTCCACGGCGACAACGTCGTGCAGCGCACGGACGCGATGCCTTGGTACGAGGGCCCCACGCTCCTGCACCACCTCGAGCACGTCAACGCGGCCGGCAGTGAGAACCTCGTGGATTTCAGGCTCCCGGTCCAGCTGGCCATGCGTCCCCACCAGGACTTTCGGGGAGCGGCCGGCCTGGTCGCATCCGGCTCCATTCGAACCGGCGAAGAGATCGTCGTGCTTCCCTCCGGACGGGCGAGTGTGGTCAAGCGCCTGGCGACGTTCCGGGGCGATCTGAATGAGGCCGTCGCCGGCGACTGCGTCGTGCTTGCGACGGAGGACGATCTCGACATCGGGCGCGGCGACCTGCTGGTGCGCCGCCACAATCTCCCTCACGCCGCCGACCGAATCGACTGCATCCTGTGCTGGATGTCGGACGAACCGCTGCGGCCGGACGCGGACTACGTCGTTCAGCACACCACCCGAACCGTCAGGGCCCGCGTGTCGCGGGTCAACTACCGCATCAACGTCGATACCCTGCACAGGGAGGCGGTGCAGACGCTCGGCCTCAACGAGATCGGACGAGCCAGCCTCACGATGCCGCAGCCCCTGTTCTTCGATCCGTATCCGCTCAATCGGGCGACGGGAGGCTTCATCCTGGTTGACCCGCACACGAACAACACGGCGGCGGCGGGGATCATCCTGCGCCAGAGCCGCGACGTCGGCGACATCGCCGTGCGAACGCCGGACCGGCGGCGGTCCCCGCACGTGACGTGGGAAGGCTCCGCCGTCGATCGTCGGATGCGGGAGGCGCGAAACCGGCACCGGGCCGCCGTCGTGTGGCTCACCGGGCTGTCCGGCGCGGGCAAATCGACGATCGCGCGGCGGCTCGAGCGCCTCCTGTTCTTCCGCGGCGTCCAGACGTTTCTGCTCGACGGCGACGCCGTTCGACACGGGCTCAACGGCGACCTGGCCTTCTCCGATGCGGACCGCCGGGAGAACGTCCGCCGGATCGCGGAAGTGGCGCGGCTGGCATTCGACCAGGGTGCGGTCGTGATCTGCGCGCTCATCTCGCCGTTTCGGCGCGATCGGGCGTTTGCGCGATCGCTGGTGCCGGATGGGCGATTCCTCGAGGCCTACGCCAGGTGCGACGTGGAGGTCTGCCGCGCCCGAGATCCCAAGGGTCTCTATGCGAAGGCGATGGCCGGGGAGCTGAGCGCGTTCACCGGCGTCTCCTCGCCCTACGAGGCGCCCGAGAGCCCGGAGCTGATTCTCGACACGACGCGCACGGGCGTGGAGGAGTCGGTGCAGGCGTTGCTCGACGCCTTGTCGGCGCGCGGACTGCTCGCGCGTGCCGGCGACCGGCCGGATGCCTGAACGGGACGAGGCTGGGGATGCCGAAGGAGACCAACCGCGCGGACGCGCCCGAGACCCGGCATTACGCGGGCATTTTCCTGCTGTCGTTGGCGACGCTGCTGCTGGAGCTGTCGCTGACGCGCGTGCTCTCGGTCGCGCTCTGGTATCACTTCGGGTTCCTGATCATCTCCACCGCCCTGCTCGGCTTCGCCGCGTCCGGCGTCGCGCTCGCCCTGTCGCCCGCGCTGCGCGATCGGCAGCCGCTCGATCGCGCGCTCTGCGTGCTGTCGCTCGCGTTCGGCGCAGTCGCGATCGCCAGCTTCGCGCTGATGCAGTACATTCCGTTCGATCCCTTCAGCCTGCTGGCCGACCCGCGGCAGCTGCTGCTCATGCCGGTCTACTACGTCGTGGCCGCGGCGCCGTTCTTCTGCTCCGGCCTGGCGATCGCGCTGCTGCTCACCCGCGGCGGCGCTCGCGTGAACGTGCTGTATGCCTTCGACCTGACGGGCGCCGGCCTCGGGTGTGCCGCGGTCGGGCTCGTGATGCCGGTGCTGGGAGGCCAGGGCTCAGTCGTGCTGGCGGCTGCCCTCGGTTTGCTGGCGGCGGTCGTGTTCGGCTTCCGCCGCGCGCACGCATTCGCCGCGGCCGGCGCGCTGGCCGCCGCCGCGGCGCTCGTCCTTGCCCTGGTGGCCGACCGCGCCCTGCCGCTCGCCGTCACCGCCAACAAGATGCACTTCGCGGATCCGCCGATCTACACCGCGTGGAACACGTTCTCGCGGATCGACGTCTTCCAGACGCGGGGCGACCCGCTCCGCAACACGCCGCCCGCGCGCACCATCCTGTTCGACGCGGGCACCGCGGCGACGACGATGTACGATCTGCGCCCCGATGTGCGCACCGCCCTCGCGCGCGCCACGAGCGATTCGGAGTTCGAGTCGGGTGTCGCCTACATCGGCAAGGCGCACCCCAGCGTGCTAATCATCGGCTCCGGCGCCGGCGATCAGGTGCTCGACGCGCTCCGCTTCGGCGCGTCGTCGATCACCGCCGTCGAAGTCAACCCGATCGTCAACGAGATCGTATCGCGACGCATGCGCGACTACTGGGGCGGTCTGTTCCAGCAGCCCGGCGTCACGCTCGTGACCGACGAGGGCCGCAGCTTCGTGCGCCGCTCGCGCGAGCGCTACGACGCGATCCTCTCGGTCCACACGATCAGCAACGCGGCGATGGCGTCGGGCGCGCTCAGCCTGGCGGAGAACTACGTGCTCACGCGGGAAGCGTTCGAAGACTACCTGGATCACCTGACACCGGACGGCGTCATCTTCTTCACCCGGCCGGAGGCGCAGCTGGCGCGGCTGTTCGCGACCGCCCGCGAGGTGTTCGACCGGCGGGGGCTCGGCAGTCCCGCCGATCACCTGTTCGCCTACCGCCGCCCTCCGCCCGCCTCGACCCGGATGTCGTTCGGCGCCGGCTTTCTCCTCAAGAAGACGCCGTTCACCCCGGAGGAAGTGCGCGAGATCGAATCGCGGCTCGGATTCGACGGCGCCAGCCCACGCGGCGTCGAGGGACGCCTCGGGCGCGGGCGATCGGGCGTGTTGTATTCACCGCTCGAACCGAGGAGAACGATTTACCGCACCCTCCTGATCGCGCCCGACGTCCGCGCGGTGTATGCCGCCCAGGCCGCGGATCTCGCACCAGCCACCGACGATCGCCCGTTCTTCAACCATCGCACGCGCTGGTCGAGGGTCGGCCTGGACGCCTTCACCGACGTCTTCAAGCAGGAGGACCGCGGCCGCATCGCCCTCGAAGATCGACCCGTCGCCGAAGTGGCCCTCCTGACGCTGCTGCTGCAGGCCGTGCTCGTCGCCGCCGGGCTCATCCTGGCGCCGCTCGTACGGTTCTCGCGCGACGGGCTGGCCACGCCCAGCCGCGCCCGCCTGCTGGTGTACTTCGCGGGTCTCGGCCTGGGCTTCATCACGATCGAGATCGCGCTCCTGCAGCGCTTTACGCTGTTCCTCGGGCAACCGGTGTACACGTACGCCGTCGTGCTCGCCAGCCTGCTCGTCTTCACGGGCGCCGGCGCGTACCTCGCCGGGCGCTTCCGCTCCGCACCGCGCCGCACGTTGACGCGCGTGTTGCCGCTCGTCCCCGCAGCCTTGCTGCTGACGGCGCTGGGCACCCCAGCCGTCTTCTCGGCCGCGCTCGGCCTGGCGCTCGGGTGGCGCATCGTCTTGTCCGTTTTGTTGATTGCGCCGCTGGGCTTCCTGCTCGGCATGCCGTTCCCGACCGGACTGCGGATTGCCGCGGCCGAAGCGCCGCCGCTCGTGCCCTGGGCATGGGGGGTGAACGGGTTCTTCACCGTCATCGGCTCGGTGGCGGCGCTGATGCTTGGAATGGCGCTCGGGTTCAGGTTGGTGCTGGCGATCGCCGCGGGATTTTACCTGGTCGCGTGGGCTGCCATTGCGACGGCGCTCGCGAAGCGCGCACGTGACCGGGGATCAGTCGCCGAGCGCGCACACGTGTGCGGCGCTCAGCAGTTGCCCCGCACGGCGATGCCAAATCGTTCGCAGTAACCGGACAGACGCCCCGCGATCTCGTTCGCATCCAGTCCGTATTCGTCCAGCCGATAGAAATGTGCGCCGTGCCGGTCCTTCGGGTGGGCGGCGAGCCAGGACGCGATCCGGCTGTCCAAGTCGTCGGGGTACTCGTAGCCGAATGTCTGATAGATGCGCCTCACGGTCTCGCCCGGGGCCGACAACAATTCGTCGTACTTCACGTCGAGGAACTGCTCGGAACGCTGTTGCGCTCGGACAGCCAGCGCCCGTGCGATGGTGCGTGTCGAGTGCTCCAGAATCGCCCATCCATCCGCCATCGCCGGGCTCGCGGATCCTCGCAGCGTCTTCCTGAGGCTGCAGATGGACGGGATGACGGCCATCGGATCCCGGTGCAGCCAGACCACGTTCGCGTCCGGAAGCACGTGAAACAGCGAATCCAGGTGGCCCAGATGCGAAGGGCTCTTCAACACCAGGTGACGCCCCGGACACCGCCACGTGAGGAGCTGCAGGATTCGGTGGTAGTACTCGTATGCTTCGGTCCTGTCCGTGCCCCTCAGCCACCGGTGGTATGACGTCACCGGCCATCGCGCGTTGAAGTCGTTCATGAACGTGTAATTGAACAACCGCTTGCACTCTTCGGGCCCGGTCGCCGTCGTCTCGTGTTTGCGGGCGAGGTCCGGCGTACGCCGGTAGATCTTCTCCAGCCTCGCGGCGGCGATGCGAATCCGCGGATCGGTCGTCCGGGTGGACGCGTCGGGCGGAGGCGACGGACTGATCAACTCCCAGAAGGCCAGGTACCGGCATGCCGGATCCTGCGCCAGGAGGTGATGCAGCAAGGTGGACCCGGTCCGCGGCAGGCCGACGACGACCAGGGGCCTGCGGATTGTGACGTCGAGGATGTCCGCGTGCGCCGTGACGTCGTGTTGGATTCGCAGCCGGGTGCACAACAGTTCGACGATTTCCCGTCTGAACCCGGTCGTCACCGATTCGTCGGCCTCCGCGCCGTCGACCTGGAACGAGTCCACGAGCATCTGCAGCGGGTCGAGGAAGGATCGGCCGCCCCAGTCGGCGAGGCCGGTGCGTCTGGTTGCCGCGTCCATCAGTCGTTCGGCGTTCATGCTGTGCCTCGGATGCCGTCGGGTGCGCTCATCCCGACGTGGGCGGAGAAGCAAGGCCGGCCACCTCGACACCGCGAGCGCCGGCATGGGGCGTCGCGGTTTCAGCCAGCCAGCACCCGGGATCGGCCGTGAAGGGGTCGCCGGTGACCGCGTAGGCCAGGCAGCGCAGACCCCCGCGGCAACGATGTTCGAAGCGGCAACTCTCGCAGCCTGCCGCGATTCGGCTGGGATCACGCAGTGAGATCAGGACGGGGCTGTCGAAATAGAGGCTCGACAGCGAGTGCTCCATTACGTTGCCGAGCCGGATCGGCATGCGCCTGCACGGAACGAGTTCGCCGTCGGGCAGGAGCGTCAGGAGGTTTGCGCCCGCCTTGCACTGATAGAGACGCCCGCCTTCGAGGAACTGCAGCGCCCGGATCATCGACACGATCGTCCGATTGAACCAGGTCGAATCCGCCTCGTCGCGCGCCGAGCCCATCAGCCGGAACAGCTCGCGCGTCTCTTCCGGCGTCAGGCATTCCATCGCGCATCCGCGCCCCATCGGGATCATCCGGTCGGACCACACGCGATGGGCGCGCAGCCGCCGCGCCAGCCTGGCGACTTCCGGGAACTGCCGGTAGTTGAGCCGGTGCGCCGTGAACGAAATCGACGCCAGGATCCCGGCGCGGACGAGCGTCCGCACGGCTACGGCGGTCCGATCGAAATCGCCCTTGCCCCGGATCTGATCGTGGGTCGCCTGATTGCCCTCGATGCTCACCTGCACCGACACGGGATCCAGTTGGCGCAGCCGCCGGGCCATCTCGCGGTCGATGAAGGATCCGTTGGTCATGATCCCGAAACGGATCCGTGGCGTCTCCGCGGCCACCACCTCGAGGAAATCGAGGAAGTCCCTGCGAATGAACGGTTCACCGCCCGTGAGGTGCAGCCGGCCCTTGACGGGTCGTCCCCAGTGGCGCTCGAGATCGTCGAGCAGGCGCTTGAACTGCGCGAGCACGTTGAGCAGATCGTTAAAGGCCAGTTCGCGGGAGGGTTTGGGGTCCTGGTAGCAGTGCGCGCACCGGAGGTTGCATCGCTCCGTGACGTGCCATTGCATCAGCATCACGGCTTCGTGCGCGCAGTGGCTCGAGCACGTTGCTCCGTCCTCGATGTCGACGTCGGGCGACTGGCGGCTGCTCGTCTTCTTCATCGACGTCAGTGACTCCCCCCGAGGAGCATGTCCCGCTGTTCCGCCGAAAGGACCGAACAGGCCAGCCACATGGCGGGCCACGCGAGCACCAGCCGGGCAAACTCGGCGACGAACTGCTGCACCACGGGGATCGCGTCCGCGCCCGCGGCACCCCCCGGTCCGTCGCGCGGTATGGCCTGCGCCGGATCCGCCAGCAGCCGTCCGATGCGATCGCGCAGCGCGACGAGCGTCGGGGCGGCCGGTCTGGCGAGAGGCGGCTCGCGATCGAGCAGGGTCCCGATCTGAGCGTGGACCCTCATCCAGTCCGAATACGCGCAGTCGTAGACGAGCTCGAGGAAGTTGGAAGCGCTGCAGGAGGCGATGGCTTCCAGAGCGGCCCCGACGTACGCACACCAATCCTCCACGTTCGCGGTCGCGCGCGCGGGTTGAAGCCGGTGAACGATGCCCGCCAGCAACCGGCAGGTGCCCAGGCGCGCCGCACCCGGCACGGCGAACCGATCCAGCGGCGTGCCGCGACTCGCGGGTGAACTCACCGTGTCGGGGATGTACGCGACACAGGCGTCGGCGGCACTCAGCCGCAACATGACGCCGAACAGGTCGTCACAGTCGTCGAAGTCGGGCGAAAAGGGCACGCCCAGGCGTTCGTTGTCGAACCCGAACCAGCTGCCGTCGAAGCGGTCGCCGAGCGACACGACGGTGCCCTGCGTACGGCGAACGAGTTGCGTCGTGGCAGACCGGCCATCCGCCTCCCGACCGGTGACCGTGGCGACCGCCTGCACGTGGGAATCGAGTGGCAGGTGCCGGCAGCCGCGCACGCCAGGGACAACGGCGGCGATCCGCAGGGAGCTGCCGTAGGCGACAATCGCGTCGAGCGAGGCGGACGACAGGTTGGGGTCGATGTCCACCGCGCGCGCCGTCGCGGCGAGGCTGCCGACCGTGGTTCCCAGCAGCATGGAGACGGAGTGACGCAACTGTGCGCCTCCGCCCTCGGCAGGTCGGTCGCGGTTGCCGTACGGCACTCCCCACGTGTACTCACATGGATCGGACCCGCCGTACAGCGTGAACCCATTCGGACCTGGTTGAGGTTCGACAGGCGGATCCGGCACGACCTCCTCGTCCACCGAGACCACGCGATGGCCCGCTGTCAACAGCATGCCGACGTTGCGAGTCGCGCCGGCCCCGCGCAATTGGGGCCGTCCTTCGAGGGCGAAGCGCGCGACCGCCTCTTCGACGCCCTGTGACGACAGGAAACGGATCAAACGGGCTCTCATCTCCGGCGACACCTGCCGGGGCGCCACACGGACCGCCGACGAGGGCGGTGTGGCGGTGTGCGGACTGCGGCCATTTCGGACATGGCCGAGGAGTTCGTCGCGCGACAGGAAAAGGCCCTGTGCAACCAGCAACCGGATGCGGGATCCCAGCGTATCGCCGTGCCGTCCCGCGCGCGGCCGGTCGCTCTCTTCCGATTGCCGCCGCGTCAGCGCCAGCAGCCGGCCCGCTTCCGTCAGTCGTTCTGCCGAGTGGTGAGGCCGGCGACGGGGATCGATTCTGGCAGTCAGCAGACGCCGCAGGTGCTCCTCGCATGAGACGAGTGACCTGCACTGCTTCAGCAGGGCCAGATCGTCGGCGTCGACGAAAAACGGAACGGAGCGGCCTTCGTGCGGCCGTCGCACGGATATCCAGGCTCCCCTGGAGTCTCCATCGACCGCCACAATCGGCGCGGCAACGACCGGTTCGGACCCCGGCGCCTTCATGCTCGCACCTCGGCACACGCGAGCGCGGCCCGCCAGATGCCGGGCCACGCCACCAGGAGATGTCCGAATCGAACGAGTGTCTCTCTCGCTGCAGACACGTCGCCCTCGGGCATCCGATCGGGCATCAGGTCCGAAGCATCCGCGCGGACGTCGTCGCCCGCAGCGTGAGCTGCGGCCCTCCCACGCGATCGCAGGGCGAACTTGCGAAGGGCGTCTGACACCACGACATCCCGGAGGGCGGCGGCGGACATCCGCCCGCACGACACCAGGAACTTTCCGGTCAGCGTCAGGCGCGTTTCCGGATCGGCGATCGCCGTCGGCAGAGAATGGGATCGGAGCAGCTGCACGACAAGGTCCTCGACGCCGACCGCGTCGGGCCCCGGACACTCGGCGACGTCGTCGCGTATCGAGAAAGGGAGTTCGAGGGCGACCGCTGACGGATACGTAAGGCTGATCAACCATCCCCACACGCGGTCGCGTCCCCGGACGTGCGGCAGGCACGGCGGCATCATCCTGCGGTTGTCAATCCCCTGCACCGTGAAGGCAATCGAAGCCGGGTGACGAACGAACGCCGGCTTGCCGGTCCGGATTACCCGGTGTTCGCGGCCTCCGTCAGCGTCCTCCCGTGGGACGCACTCCGCCTGCACCGCGGCCACCCAGGAATCGGCGCGACAGCGCAGCCACCAATCCGCGGCCTCCGGCGAGAGCTTGGCGGCGGGGGATGCGTGTTCGGGAAGTTCCGCGAGCGCGACGCCGAGGATGTTCTCGAAGGAGGCGAACAGGGCGGACCATTCCGTTCCCTCACCCGTGGGGCCGCATGACGACGCTGCGAACGGGTCTCGTGTCCCGATCCAAAGGACACGAGAACCGGCGGTAGTCAGGAGGCCCAGGTTCCGAACGGCGCCGAGCTCGCCCTGCTCCAGAGACAGGGCATATTCCACTTCGTGGTCCCGGCCCGCCGTCGCGCCAGCCAGCCGCCCTCGGAGTTGGTCGCGAAGCGCGGCATCGCATCTCGACGCCGTGAACAATACGAGCGGCTCGGCGATTCTCTCATGGGCTGAAGCTGCCAGCGGTTCGGCCAGTCCGTCCTTGATGGCATCCTCGATGAGGAAGGTCGCTGTCTGGCGGCGCAGGCGCGTGTACACCTGGACCAGCGTCCGGGATGTCTTGCCGAGAGGCCGCGCGCTGGCGCTGGCCCTGGCGAGCAGCGAACCTCCAGGCGCGACGCCGCGGAGCAGGACGCTCAATGAAGCAGGCGATGAGAAGCTCGCCAGGATACGAGCGAGATCCGCGTCGACGACGCGGGGGCCGGCGGCACCGAAGCAGACGGCACGCCCATCCGGTAACGGGCGGATGGATCTCGTCAGATTCGAGAGCGACCACTCGCCGGTGACATGCCGCCGACCGCCCACACGCCCCCCCAGGGTTTGTCAGCTACTGGAACTGCAACCGATCTACGACGCTTCGATCGAACAGCCCCCGAAGCACCCGCAGCCGCAAGAGCAGCCGCAACTCGAGCAACTGCCGCAACTGCCGCAACCGCCGCAGCTGCCACAACTACCGCAGCTGCCGCAGCTGGCCACACAGGGGTCCTGCGCAAAGACAACCGATGACACGCCCATCACCTTCGAGAGACCTTGCGACAGTCTCTGAAGCCTGGACTGCACCGCTCGGCCCGGATAGTGTCCCCGTCCCGGCGAGCCGGGCAGCACCCACGCGAACACCAGGACGCCGACGAGCGAAGCGAGGATGCGCACGAAGAGACGTTTCATATCGCCCTCATCGGTTCTTCCCAGCTCGCATCTTGAGATACGACTGAGGATGCAACTTCCTCTGCCACACCTCGGCCCCGGTCGCCTCGGTTGCCGCCCCCTTGGCGTCCGTGACGGCCGCCTCGGCGTGCAGCGTCAGGCCGTCTTCGGAGAGCGTCATCCGCCGCACGGCCTGCAGGCGATGGCCTCGCGCGGCGCTGCCGGCCTCGTAGCGCAACACCAGGGTCTGGCCGTCCCACCATGCCGCCCCTGTCGCCGTCCCGCTGGTGTACGACTTCCCATCCGTCGTGAGCGCGAGCCGCAGGACCTGCTGGCCGTTGCCTCTCCCGACGGTGAGGATGACGTCGAGAAGCGGTTCGTTGTGAGCCAAGGTCATCGTCACGTTGCGATACGGCAGCGCCCCGCCGCCCGATCCCTTCGAGCGGAACAGATCCAACTGCCACCGGCCGTTGAAATCCGGCTTGTTGGACGCCGGCTCAGGGCGGACGGCCGATGCCGACGGGTCGGCCGTGCCGAACGCGACCAGGTTGAGCCGGGCGGTGTTGTTCCATTGCGTCGTGGCGATGAACTCCGCGGAGCTGACCGGCCGGTACGACTCGCCCGTGTCGGTCGCGGCGGCGTCCGGCTCGCGTTGAAGCAGCGACGTCGGCACGCTCGCCCATCGCACGGCGAATGAGCCGTCTGGCTGGCGCTCCTCGAAGACTTCCTTCAACGGGAAACACCCCAGCCCCGGGGCGCGATAGTAGGACAGGCGCGCGAGCATCTGGTTTCCGTCGAGCGCCTCGTGCTGCCAGATCTGCACCGGATAGCCGGCCATCTCGTCGTGCCCCACCTTGCGTTCACCCGGGTGCCCGCAGGCGACTTTCAGCGCCGCCCGGTCGCGTTTGCCGTTCGCCGGCGGCGGCTGCTGGCCGGCGATCACCGCGCTCGCGCGTTTCGACGGCCGGATGAGCGCGTCGTAATACGCCGCGTCCGCACCGCCCATCGCCTTCTTCGTACGGATCTTCTTCGCGTCTGAAATCTGATACGACACGCCCTCGGGCAGGATGATCGTGCGGAGCTCCTGCGCGTCGAGGCCCCGGGACACCGGGATCACCCTCGTGAACACCGTGCCGTCGGACCGGCGGCCCACGGTCTCCTGTCTGATGACTACGCCCTTCGCGTCGCCGGCGTAGGCCACCAGCTCGCGCTGCAGGACGAACGGACGGACGCTCAGCGTTTGACGCGAACTGAACGCCCCGAGGTAGTAGCCGGACCACGCCATCCCGATGATGCCGACCAGCGAGATGACAAACACGACCCCTCTACGAGCGGTTCTTGGCAGCATAGTCAGGGTCTCCTTCGAACCTGCTCCCTCTCGTGTCCCCCGACGTCACTTCGCCGCGAGCGCGGCGATCTGATCCTGCAGTCCCTTCAGCCTGCTGAACTTGTGCACGTTGTCGTGCGCCCACTGCTTCATGAAGGCTGCTTTCTCCTGCCCGGTCGCGAACGAATTGCCCGGATGTTTGTAGAACCTCGTGTACTCGTCCATGTGATCCGTCACGTTCAGGAACGCCGCAAAGAGCACCGGCGACTCGTGCCTGGTGAGCTTGTCGGCGATGAACGGGACCGCAAACACGCCATACTGGAGCAGCGGCCCCAGGTTCTCGGGACTTACACTGCCGTCCGTGCCTACGCCAGGGTCTTTCCACCCTGCGCCCAGGATGACCGTCGCGTTGGCGTAGTCACCCGCATCCCATTTGCTCAGAAAGCGTGACTTCAAGGCTGGCACGGCCTCCCAGTAGTGCGCCTGGCCGGTTGTCGCCTTGAGGTCGAAGTTCAGATCGATGCCCGCGACGCGTCTCAGCAGCCCCAGGAGGCGGTACACGCGCATGTGGTCGCCTTCACTGCGCAGCTCCTCGACCAGCGTAGGCACGAGATTCGGTCCGTACGAAACGACGTTGTCGACCGCCTTTCGAAGGTCGGCTGGTCCCTGGTTGTGACTGTCGAACCAGAACGGATCCCCCAGCTGGGGATGTGCCTCCACCGCCGCGCGCCACTGCGCGTAGGCGGCGCGGCAGGCCGCGTCGTCGTCCTGCCTGGCGGCCACGGGCGCGAACATGACGACGGCGATACACGCGATGACCAATACGCTAACCAGATAGCGCATACTTACCTCCCTCCGACGATCGAACCGTAGACCGGTCCCCCGGACAGTTGATCGATATCGTGCGCCATCAGGATGTTCGATCCGAGCTTGCTCGATCCAGGACATCCTCCGCCACACCCACCGCCATTCCTGGCCGCATGCTGGATGTCATCCCACGAATAGCCGTAGAACGTGATGTTGCTCGCGCCGATCGATTGATAGAACCTGTTCAACTCGTCGCCGTCTACATGCCCGTTATGGTTGTAATCGACTTCGGTCCAGACCCAACGGCTGGTAATCCCTCCAGCCCAGGCGAGGCAGTTATAGGCAGAGGTTGCTTCTCCCAACTTGGATACGTCGCTGCTCACCAATCCCGGGAATATAGACGAAATGTCGTTCCATTCCCACTGGCTCAGCGGCGTGCCGCACGGACAGTTGCTCCCTGGCGGCGGGTTGGTCACCGACACGCCGGTCGATCCCGCTATTCCGCCGCAGGCCTCCGACGAGAACGAGGCAAAGACTTCGGTGGTGCCTTCGGCCTGCGGGTAGAAGATCGCCGTGTCGTCGAAGCCGCTGACCCAGCCCACCGAGCCGTTTTCCACCCACCACGACCAGCTGCCTTCGGAGGAATGGTCGCCCCCGTTCTGGTCGTAGGCGTACGCGGTGAGCCAGAGCGGATTTCCCACCTGCGTGGACCCGCCGCCGTCCACCTGAATATCCCCTGGGCATGTCGTGCAGACGCAGAAGGTGGCGCCGCAGAATTGCTGGCACCAGTTGGCGTCGCCGAACTTGTCCATGCAGTCGCAGTAGCCCGAGACGTTGCAGTAGCTGTCCCACACGTCGCAGGACTGGTTGTTCTGGCCCGAGTTGCACAAGTCCCACAACGTGCCGCAATTGCAGTTGGGGAAGTCCGCTGATGGACTCGAGTTGAAGAGACCGACGAGCATCAGAGCCACCAGGGCGGTCCGAAACCCGGTCGATCGCGTCAGCCGCAGGGCGGCTACCCACCGCGACGAGAGCCAATCGAACATGGATTGTACTCCCTTGTTGCGCGGCGGCCCGTCACAGCGAGCCGCCGCCGGCCTGGAGCCAAGGTGCTTGGCTTCGGCGTTACTGACTACGGCTCCCGGCAGGCGTGTCGCGCCAACCGCTGAGCGCCGGTGCCGAACTATGCGCCGATCGCCGTCGTCGTGACCCGGGGATTGTGCCGCAGAGGCGCCGCGAAGATGCGTCGAGATTATTTGGTCGGCCCGTCGTTGTCACTCAACTGGTGGAAGCTCGGTGTTCACATATCGGAGGCGGGGAGTTCGGAATTCTTAAGTACGCGATCGCATGGATGAAGATACGCTGTCGGTTGCACACATCGTGGGTCCGAGTGGCGTTTTCCTCCTTGACTGTCCCGCCGGATTGGTCCTAACTCTTCCCGCACGCCTCGCATATCTCGATCGACGAGGACGGACGAGTCCGGCGTGAAAAGAGGTGCATATGAAACGACGACTCGGCGTCGTAATTGACGTAGGGCTGCTTTGTGCGTCCGTCCTGGTGGTGTCCGACATCGCCTGGCGTTACCACGGCGCCTTCCTCAACCTGTTCGGCTGGCGCGTCGCGGCCCAGGGCGTCGCCGCGGCGGCCGCGGGAAACCGGGCGCCGACCCGCAGCTGTCTGGCGCCCGAGCAGAACATCTCGGTGCGGGTGCAAGGCGGAGGTTTGGCCACGGTGCAAAGCGGCCTGCCCGCGACGCAGATCGGGTGGTTGTCCCGGACCGGTTACCAGCAGGCCGACCGGACGGTCGCTCTCGTGCTCAGAAAGGGCTGTCACTTCTGCGAGGCGAGCATGCCGTTCTACCGGCATCTCAACGAGGCCCGGCAACATAAACCGTTCCGGCTCGTCGTCGTCACCGCCGATCCGATCGACACGTTTCGCCAGTACTTGCAGGAGCAGTCGATCAGCGTCGATTCGATCGTGAACGTCGCGCCGAATGGCCTGCAGGTTCGGGGCACGCCCACGCTGCTGATGCTCGACCGCGCTGGCCGAATCCGACAGTTCCGTACGGGGCAGCTGCCTGACCAGGAGCAGGCAAAGGTGCTGCAGGAACTGGGCGCCGGCACATAGCAGACGAGCCCCGCTAGTGTCCTGTCCCAGTGGTTCGTGACATAACTACTTGGGGCCGATCATCGTTGGTTCGCTGGGCAAAGCGGCCGATGCTCGCGAGGATCTGATCCGCGGGCTTCGTCCAGACGAACGGCTTCGGCTTCGCGTTGTGCGCGTCGATGAATGCGCGAATCGCGGCTTCGAGTTCCGTGACACTCCGATGGGCGCCTCGGCGGATCTGCTTGTTGGTCAGCTCGGCAAACCAGCGTTCCACTTGGTTGATCCACGAGCTGTAGGTCGGCGTGAAGTGGACGAAGAAGCGGGGTCGCTTGGCCAGCCATTTCCAAATGAGCGGCGTCTTGTGCGTCGAGTAGTTGTCGAGGACCAGATGCACGTTCAGGTCGGCCGGGACCTGGGCATCGATGAGGTCGAGAAAACGCCGGAACTCTTCGGCGCGATGGCGCTGATGGAGTTGCGTGATCACCCGACTGGTCGCGGTGTCCAACGCGGCGAACAACGACGTGGTGCCGTGCCGACGATAGTCGTGCGTGCGCCGCTCGGCTTGGCCTGGACGCATGGGCAGCAACGGTTGGGTGCGGTCCAGCGCCTGGATTTGCGTTTTCTCGTCCACGCACAACACCACGGCGTGTTCGGGCGGATCGACATACAGGCCGATGATGTCCCGCACCTTCTCCACCAAGAGCGGATCCGGCGACAGCTTGAACGTCTCGCTCCGGTGCGGTTGCAGCCCGAACGCGCGCCAGATGCGGTTGACCGCCATCCGGCTCAACCCGGTCGCCTCCGCCATGCCGCGCACGCTCCAGTGCGTCTGGCCGCGCGGCGTGGTTTCCAGTGTCCGAATGACGACGTCCTCCACCTGCTCGTCGGTGATCGTGCGCGGCGCCCCGGGTCGCGGCTCGTCATACAGGCCGTCGAGCCGCTCCTCGACAAAACGCCGACGCCATTTGCCGACCGTCGCGGGCCGCAGATGCAGCCGGTGCGCGATGACCGCATTGTCGCTGCCCTCCGCACACGCCAGCACGATGCGGGCGCGTCGCGCCAGAGCCGACGCGGTGCGCGAGCGATGGGCGAGCGACGTCAGTCGCAGCCGTTCGTCAGCGGTCACGATCAACGCAACTTTCGGGCGGCCAGTTCGCATCAGCGTCTCCTTGTAACGCAATACGACCGAGCCGCTCAATCTGTTTCGCTTATTTCTGGGACACTACACTAGCTGCCCGCGAAGAATGTCCGGCGGATGGCCCGCGGGCTCCGCTTGTCGAAGTAGCCCTGCCCTGGTTTCTCGCCCTCGATCCACTCTGAGCTTTCCACCAGGTACTTCCTGTGCGAACCGTAGTCGTCCACCTCTCCCGACGGGCGCCGGAAGTGCAGCGACTCGCGGTACGCATAGTGGACGTGCAGCCGCATGAACTCGCCGAAGTAGATGTCGGCTAGATCTCGAACTTCCGGCGTATCCGCCGGATGGGATCTCGCCGCGCTGAGGAGGACACCCATGTTTCGTCGCGTGTGCTACCTGACCGTGCTGCTCGTTGCCATCGGCGCCTCGCGCACGTATGCGCAATTCACCGTCATCGACCCGGGCAATCTGGTCCAGACGACGCTAATTGCCTCGCGCACCGAGCAGCACTATCAACAACTGCTGGCCGAGTTCCAAACGATCCGGCGTATGGCGCAGGGCCTCACCAGTCTCGATCGCTATCGCCTGCCGTCCATCGCACTTACGACTCACGACCCGTCCGGGTGGCAGTATGGCCGGCCGTGGATCCAGGGACTGAACACGGGCGATCCGAACGGAACGCTGTACCAGTCAACCGCGCTGCCGTTGGAACGGCCCGACGCTCGGCTCGCGCAGCTGCCCATGGCCGCCCGCCAAGCATTCGAGCGGCGCTACGCCACCGTCGAGATTACTGATTCCATCGCCACGCTGGCTGGACATCAAGTCGGACTGACACGCAGCTACGACCCTCGTATGCAGCAGGCCGTCGCCAGCCTGGAACGAGACGTCCTGAGCACGCAGAGCGGCTACCACGAGATGACCGCGATTCTCGACAAGATTGCCGCCGGGGAGCTGCTGGCGCGCCGCCAGGACATGGCGAGCAACCAGTTGCTCTCGCACGAGCTCGAACAACTGCTCGCGCGATGCAAGCGGCTCCGGGACACCGAGGCGGCGACCATCAACATGCAGCTTGTCGCGTGGCGTGACGCCCAGACCGCGAATGAGGCGTTCGTCGCCGGGACCGGTGACGCGTTGCGCGCATGGCGCCAGAAGTAGGTGGAGGTCGGTCATGAGGCGAGTTCTTGTGTTGGCAATGGCAATGCTGATGACGGCGTCGGTCTCACGTGCCCAATGGGTCGTTCACGATCCCGCAAACACGGCACGCGATGCGATCAGCGCCCTCTACCAGCAGTACCTGGTGAACACCCAATGGGATCAACAGCTGGCGCTGGCGCGCATGGCGCAGCGTTTGAGCGCACTCACGAGCCTCGACAAGTACAGGCTGCGCCAGGTTCCGCAGTGGGGCACGCACGACGCCGCCCCCGCTACTCTGCTTGCGCTCACACGCGCCTACGCGACCGCGTTGAATCGGGGACAGACCGCTGGTTCCGCGTGGGCCGGCGCGACTGATCCGATCACCGCGGCATCGCTCAGGAACGATCTCACGCCGGCCGCCCGCCGCGCCGTCCTCGCTCGCCTGGCCACGCTCGATCTCGCGGACACGACGGCGATTGCGGCCACAGTCGGCACCGGGCGACTCCGGAACAACGGGCCGCAGGAACTAGCTGCGATCAACGCGCTGGAAACCGACGTCATCAACCCGTCGCAGACACAGAGCACCGCGGCCGTCCTGGACAAGCTGAGCGGCGCGGTGCTCATCGGCGCTCGCCAACGCCAGGCACGCGTCCAACTGCTCACAGGACTACTGGAGCAGTTGCTCATCGACAGCAAACGCTCGCGCGACAGCGAGACCGCCATGTTGAACATGCAGATTGTCCAGTGGCGAGACGCCAGCGCCGCGAACGAGGCGTTTGTGGCGGGCACCGGCGATGCGCTCCGCTCGTGGCGGCAACGCTAGGCGGAGACGGTCAGGAGGCTTTGTGCAACAACAACTGAATCTGGTGCCGACCGTCCAGCAGGCGATTGACAGCCTCCTGACCGTCTACGAACCGGAGTTCCTCAGCTTCGGATACCACCTGTTCCTAGTGTCCTGTCCCAGTGGTTCGTGACATAACTACTTGGGGCCGATCATCGTTGGTTCGCTGGGCAAAGCGGCCGATGCTCGCGAGGATCTGATCCGCGGGCTTCGTCCA
>Ga0315280_10003635_pt1 | contig 23500 bp, 24 predicted proteins | sample YL17G06_40_MG_FD_203697 | JGI IMG/M metagenome (GOLD analysis project Ga0315280, IMG submission 203697) | Sediment microbial communities from Yellowstone Lake, YNP, Wyoming, USA - YL17G06_40 | ecosystem: Environmental > Aquatic > Freshwater > Lake > Sediment | place: USA: Wyoming | collected... | reverse complement strand
AGTATTGTGGTTTACTCCACTTCCAACCACATATTTTAACATAGTTGTCATAGGCACAACACAAATTCTTTTTGTATCCTTCTTTTCTGTTCAATTGAGACAAAAATTGTCTCACGGATTCTGGATCATCTAAGTCACAATTTTCATTCAAGAACAATAATCCCTTTCTATAGTATCTTATAGTTACATCCTTCAAACCTTTCTTCTTTAATTCCCATAAAACATTAAAAATCTTAGATTGTACATCCTTTCTAACTTCCTTTTCAAAACTTAATTCCATATTTTCCATTTTGATCATCAAAAGAAGAAGGAACCAAAATGAATAGTTAAACAAACTAAAAAATAAAACACTTCATATTTTGTCATAAAATTCAAAATAGAAAAACATTGAACTGAATTTTCATAGATGTGGTTAATGAACGTATAGTGCCATTGTTTGTATAATGACATAAGATAATCATTCGCCTTTGTAATAAGCATATTCCCTAATCAATTGTTTACTTTTTAAAAATAGTTTAAACTAATTAAATATTCTTTTTATAGATAAAAAAGAGGTTCTAGTAGTGGTATGTTATTGTCACGGTTGCACTAAAATTGAGTCCATATGAGTTAGTGTTTCCTACTCTAATTTCTATATTCGAGCATGGTAGAATTGGAAAAACTGCTGTCCCTTCTGTTCCGACATTTACTCGATTATCATACTGAACACCATAAGCAGAATAGATTACCCGAACGTAAGCGTTCGCCTCAATTGGTGTTGCGACATCGGTGAAAGCCATTGCCGAGATGTTGCGTGTTTTGACATAAACTGAAACGTATCCCGCATAGCTTGCTGAAAAGGTCCAATCGGTGTAAGAATTTGCTAGTACAATGACATTTGGACTATACAACCAATCCGTATACATACCTAGGTTGGCAATATAGGTAATTGAGGTATAGTTTGCTATTTCTACTATAAGACCTGCTGAGAGAATGACGATTACTATTATGGCTAAGTTTCTGCTAACAACTTTCTTTTCTACAACTTCCTTTTCACTCATTTTTCAACCCTTCAACATTAGAACTATTTTCGTATATTAATAAAATTATTCTCTTTCCAGAAAGCCATTAACTTTTTAAAGGTTTATAACTTTGTATCTATTGTGAGCCGATATGAAGTCTAAATCTGTTGGAGATATTGTATTAGGGAATAAACCAGAAAAAAGAAGGAAGCCTATTCCTATTGAAACACAAAAGAAGTTGTTAATTCGGTCAAAAGGTAAATGTGAGAACTGTGGTAAAAGTTTAGAAAATTTAAAACCTCTCTTTCATCATATAGACGGAAATCCGAGAAACAACCAATTATCAAACTTAAAAGTTCTTTGCCCTGACTGCCACTATTCGCCTGATTTCAACAAATCTTCATACTCTTCTGCGTAATATCCTTTAACCTCGATTCTTTTTCTAGACTTCTTTTCTAACATTCTGCCCGTTAATTTGTCTGAAATTTTCTTTCTTAAATCTTTAATGCAACTTGAAATGACGTAACAATTAGAATGAAGTGTGTCGTGAAAAAAATCTCCAACGGTCAACTACTTGTTCTAAAGCATGGTATTATAAATAGCCGATTGTAATGAAGAATTGAAAATAGATGATATTCCAGATGCTCATAGGCAAGAAGAAAATATTATTGTATGGTATACTTACTGTAGTTCTTGTTGTTTCTATGGCTTATCTTCTATTACCACCCCGACTGAAACTCTCCTACGTTATAGATGAGGCTCATCTCGCAAAAACAGAGCCTCAGGGAACTTGGTCGAATATGACATGCCCACAATGTGGGTCGCAATTGGAAGAAATAGTGATAATTCCAGCCGACCCTCAAATAATGGACAAGCCTTGGAGGGTTGCTTGCTATTGCAGACAGGAGGACATATTCTGGGTATATGATTTCCCTGGTGGAATAAGTTACTCTAGGTGGTATGGACCATTTGATGCACATTTGAGATTGACAAACGCCGTTGCCATCAGTATCGTTATCATTTCTGGTGTTGCACTCGTTCTATTAGCTATCAGAGACAGAGGCTTGATGAAGAGATACTTAATATTAAATTGAGCGGTGTTAACAATTTATCAGCTATGCACCATTTTCATTGAATACGAATACCTAGCATAAACAAAGCAAAATTGATAGAGGAGACTATCCTTAGCTATTTTGATGAATAATGAGATATCACAATTGTAGATTCTGTAACTACTTTCTATCTGAGAACAAGTATTGGTGTTATGAAAAGAAAATGTACGTTGAACCAGAACTTAGCCTATCTTAATATTGTGAAATTCCCCAATAACGAATTCACTTTTCTCTGTTTTTATATGTTAGTCCCTGAACAGAAGACGGGTTACTTTCAGCACGCCAGCCTTCTGGAACTGCACACTGACAATGAGGGTTAGAATAATGTCTAAGTATTTTGTAAACTTAAGTCATACTTTGCATTATGGCGAACTGGTTGCCTTCTGGGTCAAGGGCTAAAGCCCACCAACCTATTCCAGGAACCTCCATCTTGGGAACAAGGACCTTACCACCTAAAGCCTCAATCTTTTTGACATATTCATCCACCGATTCCACCGAAATGTAGTTCACTGGCTTATGGTAGGGATTTTGTCTCTTCATCATTCCTCCGTTAACACCTAGTCGGATGGGCTCACCTTTCTTGCCAACAGGAACTGTCTCAATGCCCCAATATTCAAATGGTCCCGGCATCTTCGTAATCTTCCATCCGAAGAGTTCACTGTAGAACTTAGTTTCTCCACATCGTCAGCGGGAATCTCAAAATGCACGATCGTATGATCAACCATTTACTTCACCAATAAAAACTACTATCAAGTAGAATAAAAAGATACAGCCTAATTATTTCAGCTTAAATTATTAATGCACACACATAACCAACGACGTGATTGTGACATTGTGCCCTGCTGTTAGAACGCTAGTGCTGAAGATGGACGGGACGCAGGGCAGGTAGTGAGAATGGACGGTGAAGAAATAATATCGGAAAAAATAACCTTAAATCCCTGATTTTTCTATATATGATTAGCATGATAAAAGATGTGATTGTTAAAGACGCAGGGAAAAAAGGCAAGGGTGTCTTTGCCCTTAGAAGCTTTAAAAAAGGGGAATTCATTTTTCGTAGCAAAAAAGGTAGGATTGTCCATAAGAAAGACTTGCCCAAATTATCAAAATGGGAACTTCGACATTTAAATGAGATAGACAAAGATACGTTCGAAATAGAGACAGCACCCGGTTGTTATATTAATCATTCTTGCGATCCTAATGCTATTGGTAAAGGAAATGGACTTTATGCCCTCAAGTCAATTAAGAAAGAGCAGGAAATAACTGCAGATTATAGAATTAATGGTCTTTTTAATAATAGATGGAAATGCCATTGCGGAAGTAAAAACTGTACTGGTTGGGTTACTAGCAACTTCTTTACTCTTTCAGAAAAATTACAGAAGAAATATCTTCCTTACACTATAAAAGATATTCGAGAGGAGTATTACAGGCGTCACAGAAAGTGAATACCGAACTAGTCCTTCAATATTAAGAACTGAAGCAGAAAGCAATCATTGAATAAGACTCTATTTGCCTTCAAACAATATCATAAATTGTATGTAAGCTTATTTTATTATTAGGATCGTCTTTCTTTGTTGCTTCAAAATTTCGTATGGGGGTTAGTCCAATAATGTCTTGTATTGTAATATAGTCAAATATTGAGCCACTTACCTGTCTGCCTGACACTAGAGGGGGGCTATATATAGGTTTGTTCAACAAAGATTTTTCCCGATTGATGAACAAAAGACACTCTTAAGCCGTACTCTCTAGAAGCTGTCCCAGTTTCATGGACAGGTTCCGTCTTTCTCCAAATGTTAGTTATCATCCATGACAACTTTTTATTGTGTCACAAAAGGAAAAAAATATTGTGACGCAAATAATCCTTTACCCTTTGGAAGCTCCGTTTTTGCTCCATGCCCATCTAAAAGGATATAGCATATCAGCCTTTTAACGCATGAACCCTTTTTGAAACTCCACTACTTCGTGGCTGTCCTTAGCCCTAGAGTAGCTTTCCAAATACTCCTTGTTTAATTCTAGGAAATGCGGGCCCCACTTAAAAATGGAAAGCAAACGTTGAGCATCCTCTTTAAAGCCTATGATGCAGAGGGCTGAAGCCAAAGCTTCCACCGTGCTCAGCTTAGTAGGCGTACCATAGTTCACTGGATTAGCCGCCACAAGATAGGGAAGAGCCCTAGATGTTCCCCGCAGCCTCAGCTTGAAAACGTCGTCAGCGTAAACCCAGCTACAGTCAATAGCCACTAAACCACGCTTTAAAACCCTAATTCGGTCATTGGGCGAAAAGGCTACGTCGGAAAAAGGATCTAAAACTATGGCTCCGAGCGGAATGTCCCTAATACGATAAAGAAGCCTAACTAATCTAAATCTGCCAAGCTTAAGGGCTGTACACTTCTTGGGGTCATCCTGCCCCAAATGATAAACAAAAAGCTTAGCCGACAAAGCCCTAGAAAACCAAGCTGCTCTGGACATAGTCAACCTCTTCTAAATTTTATGTGAGACATGGGATCATTCATAACCCTAGGAATCCATTTTAAAAGATCAGTGGGAACCATATGAAAGCCTTTCTCGCTTTGAACAAAGTCCCCAGCAGCCCCATTGATAAAAGCTCCAGCGACGCTAGCCTCAAAGGGATTAGCCCCCTGCGCTAAGAGGGCGCCAACGATTCCAGAAAGGACGTCGCCAGTTCCGCCTACTGTCATGCCAGGATTGCCCGTAAAGTTAAACTTAACCCGCTCACCATCAGAGATCAAGTCCACATGCCCCTTCAAAAGTACAACGGCGCCAAGCTCCTCAGCTGTTTTCTTCACTTCTAAAGCGCATTCCTCTAGGCTTTGTGGCAGATCCTTCCCAGTTAACAATTGATATTCTCCGGCGTGAGGCGTCAAAACGAGCGGAAAACCTACCTTCCGCTTGAATTCGGCAAAAGCCTTAAGCCCATCAGCATCCAAAAGCGCAGGAACCTTACCATCCTTTTCCATCAGCCGCAACAATTCCTCCACAGCTTCCTTAGTCTCCTTATGAAGGCCCAAGCCGGGACCAGCAACAACAGCGGTTGACAACCTCAAATAGTTCTTAATGATGGGCAGGTTGCCGAGACTAAGATGATCGCCCTCAAGCTTCAAAGTAATTAAGTTAGGCGACATGGCGGCTATATCATACGCTGTTCTTTCAGGCGCCGCAACGTAGGCGAGGTCAACGCCAGCCCGGAGGGCAGCTAAAGCCACAAGGGCTGGAGCCCCGGAGTAAATTTCGCTTCCACCAATTACTAGGAGCCTTCCGAAATGGCCTTTATGGGCTTCTGGTGGACGAGGCTTAACTGCCAGGGTTACGTCGCCTGGACCCGCGAACCTTTCAATTTCAGAAGGCACCCCTACGTCCTTGGTGACTAATTCTCCCACATGCTCTTTTGCCCTCAATAATCCGGTTTTCGTCTTGTGAAAAGTAACGGTTAAGTCAGCCTTCACAGCGTCGCCCAAAACCTCGCCTAAATCAGAGTCAAGTCCAGTGGGTATGTCCACAGAAACACAAAAAGCCTTCATTTTATTAATTTTTTTCACTAGCTCTAAAATCGGGGGACGCAGAGCTCCCTTCAAGCCAATTCCAAGCAGGGCGTCCACGACAACGTCAGCCTTAACGTCTGGAACAAGCGAAGAATCATACACCTCCTGTAGGACTATTATGCCCTTTAAAGGTTGAAGAGCGAGCCAATTCTTTTTAGTTTCCTCATCCCTAATGTCCACACTTTTTCCAGCAAGGATAACCTCAACCTTAAAGCCTAGGCAGGCGAGGTGGCGCGCTGCCACGAAGCCGTCTCCTCCGTTTCCGCCTAAGCCGCAGAAAACGGCTATTTTCGCCTTGTTAGGCTTAAATCTGGAAGCTACCTCATTTGCGATGTTTCTTCCGGCGTTTTCCATCATTTGGAGTCTCGAGATGCCGAAGTATTCAGCGTTTATTTCTAGGGCTCGCATTTCTCGGCTTGTTAACGCCTTCTCGTTCAACATTTTCCTTCTTCCCTTAATCCTTATTATACCAAAAGTATTTTAGCAGTGTTTAACACATCATATAGATTTAGAGGAGGGAAATTATATGCCTGTCGCTTTTGTGCTGATAAACACGGAAATAGGCACATTGGAAGACGTTCTTGCCGCCATTAGGAAGGTTGCCGGAGTACAAGAGGCTTACAGCGTTTACGGCGTCTACGACATCATCGCCAAAATCAAGGCTGAATCCATGGACAAACTTAAAGAAATCATAACGGGGCCCATACGAAGAACAAACAAGGTTAGGTCCACATTAACCATGATCGTCATAGAAGAGACATAAACCTCCCTTCTTTATATTTAGAACAATGATTATTGCTAAGTCCCTGAAGTTTCTAATTTGAAAAGAGTTCATAGAGGGATTTCATATGGTCCATCTTTTAATCCCGTATGTACCACTCCCAGACCACCATGACCCAATGTTAGAAGAATTTACCTATGGAGATATTGGTGCAAGAGCACGAAAACTGAAAAAAGAACTTAAAGGAGGAGATTATGTTTTTCTCCATACAACCATTCGAGGTCGAAGATACATAACCGCATATTATGTTATTGATAGCGTATGTGACACTTCGGAAGCAGCATCGAACAAAGCAATCGTGACGAAGTACAGAAATCCTCACATCAAAGAATACCTTGAAGGCTGGCGACGAAATGGGGATGACGTGATAATATTTGGTGACCCCATACTCTCAAGAAAGCTGCCGCGTCCACTACTTTTCGACAGAACACTTGCTGAAAAACTCTCACTTAATATTCCCTTCAGAAAGGACTTAACAGAAAATCAGTGCATAAGTTCAGCAACTCGTCAATGGAGAAAGTTAACTGAAGGAGATGTAAACGTATTATTGTCTGAGATAGAAAAGAGTGAAAAAGAGGGTTTTGGTACAGATACAATTCTTTCAACATATGAAGTCTTAGATATCAGAGAGGCAGACCTTGAGAATTTTATAGTAAGAAACTCGGGACTTATAGGACCCAATCTTACTTTAAAAGGCAGACAAGTAGACACGAGGGAAGGAAGGCTAGATCTCTTATTTGAAGATAAGAACAAAAATTTGGTGGTAGTCGAACTAAAACTAAATGAAATTGGAAGAGGGGCTATCAATCAGCTTCGAAGATATATTCACCAAGTTAAAAAGGATACCAAAAAGCAAGTCCGGGGGGTTATCATTTGCAAGGATATACTGCCTGCGTTCGTTGATGAGTTTAAGAAGCTGCGTGATATTCAAATTTTCCATTTTGGATGGAAGCTAACAATTTATCCAAGAAAATGGGACTGAATTTATGAGCCCCGTCATTTAGTTTTAGATTAGTTAGTCACTTTTTCACTTTCTTAGCTCCTTTCCTATCGTCTTGACGTTATACGTATGGGAATTCTCTAGTTTCTCTTTCTTGAACTTGGTCCACCGATATCGAGTTCAAAAGCAAATGAAGTAGAACGGAGAGTAACCATCTATCCTTTAATATTCTGGGCATTTCTTCGAAATAGGCCCTCGTGAACTTGCCAACAACTTTTGTCATGAATACTGCAAATTCTTTTATCTTCAGGTCCAAGTCATCCTCAGTCGGGACCCAATTTCCATTCAAAGGTTCCCGTCCAGCTATCATCCAACCTTTTCCTTCTTCAAGTTTTAGCCCAAGCCGTTGTGCCGCTCCCAAGATTCGGTCCCTTGCGTCTTGTTCTGGGATCCATTTTTCAATTGTAATCCTTGAAAAGGCGCTTTTCGATTGCTTAACGAGCTCTTCAAGGGATTTCAATATTTCTTTCTTGGTTTCTTCTTCGAGTTCGACCCTGAAAAGCACGAACCTGGGTTCATTAAGAACCAGAAAGTCCTCTAGCTTATGCTCATCTAAGATAGGAAGGAGAAGCTTTCTGAGGTTATAGAGCTTTTCAATGTCAATCTTTTCGCCATACCATAGCCTAAATTCGCACCATTCCAACTTATTCCCCTCGTTTGAAAGCCTTATTGCTCTAAAAGCTTTTGTCATAGTGTCCATCTATTTTTTAAATATTATCTCTAATAGAAGGAATTGAGCGCCTTGACACCTACAGAAGGGATTCCTGAAATTGTTAAAATGCACATTGGATTCGATGACACGGACTCGCCTAGAATGGGATGCACCACCTACGTAGCCGCACTTCTTGTTGAAAAACTTCTAAAAATGGGCGCATCCTTCATTGAGTATCCAAACCTCATTCGGCTTAATCCTAATGTTCCTTGGAAAACCCGCGGCAACGGAGCCCTCTGTCTAAGAGTTAAGTGCCCAAAAGACCTAGTCGAAGAAATCATGGAAACCGTAGTAGACACAATTGAGGAAAATGCGGATTTGGAATATGCTGGCACAGATCCAGGCGCCGTTTTCCTTTTCGGCGAAGTGCCCGACGAGGTTAAAGCCTTTGCTAAGAACACAATTCAGGGCGTAGTGAAAAAGGAGGAAGCCCTAAAGCTTCTTAAAAAGTTTAGGGGTGAAGCAGTCGGTTTTAAGCAGGGGCGAGGCATTATCGGCGGCTTGGCTGCCATTGGCGAAACCCTAGAAAATGATCATACTTTTGAGGTTATAGCCTATCGGACGCCTGAAAACTATGGAACCCCTCGGAGGGTGGAAGTCGCATCCATTTTAGAGATGAGTGAGAAAACAGCGCCTCTAACCTTTAATAATGTGGATTCTGAAACGGGTCGAATTCTAATAACGCCTAGGGGTCCAGACCCCGTTCTTTATGGCATTCGAGGGGAAAACCCTGAAGTAGTTAAAGAAGCGCATGGGATGGTTCGCCCACTGGAAGAAATCGAGCGCTGGGTGATTTTCCGCACTAACCACGGAACCGACGCCCATCTTGGGAGGGTTAAGTCAATAAGCGAAATTAAGGCTTTCAATCCTGTGAATGTGAGGGGAATCGTAAGTGAGGAGCCTCATGTCATCCCAGGAAGCCACGTTATTTTTTCTGTGAAAGACGAAACCGGAGGGATGGACTGCGCCGCATACGAGCCTACAGGAAATCTTCGAAACGTTGCCAAAAGGTTGATTGTCGGTGACCTTGTGGAGGCTTATGGTGGTGTTTGTCCAGCTTCTTCGAAGCATCCCATGACCGTTAACTTGGAGAAAATTCGGGTTCTAAAGTTGGCTCCCAAAATCGTTTTTCGCAATCCTTTGTGTACTCAATGCGGTAAAAGAATGAAGTCCATGGGAAAGGAGAAGGGTTTTAGATGCGATAAATGTGGTTTCCGCTCCTCGAACCTACAGAAAATAGCCGTGGAGGGCGAACGTTTCCTCAAGGAAGGGCTCTATGTTACGCCGCCTAGGTCCCAAAGGCACTTGACAAAGCCCCTCTGCCGATATGGAAGGGAGAAATCCGAAGCGCCGAAGATTATGATTCACGATTGGCACTTTCCTTGATCCTTAAATGAATTTGCTTTCTTCCCAGAGTTTTAAGGCTTCTTCACACTTCTTTTTTATGGCGTGGTCTTTGCTCTTGTTTTTTAGCGCCTTTAAGAATTCGATGCGTTTTTTAACTGCGTTTGCTTCTCCAACGGTTCCAAAGTAGGGCTTGCCCTCTACGTAGTCTTTCATTTGCTGTGCTTTCTGTATGAGGAAGCCTGCTGCTTCAATTGGGTCGGCTACGGCGTATTTGTTTACCCAGATGGCGGCTTCGGCTTCGCGGAGCTGGCTGAAGCCCTTAACTTCTATGATTATTTTGATGTAGGTTCGAAGGAAGTCGTGGTGTTCGGCTGTTTTAATCAGCCCCAGTGCTTCTTCTACTTTTTCTTTGAATTTGGAGCTTCCGCTCACTGTTATGTGGTGCTTGTGTCCCTCTTCAATTAGCCTTCTAGCCCTTTCCACTTCTTCGGATGTGAACACTCTATCTGGGAACTTCACTGTCGCTTCTCCTTGTTATTTATGTGTGCAAGGCAAATTTATGTTATCATAGTTCTGGTAAAACTTTTTAGGTTGGTCAAGCGATTCTGTAGAGGGTGTCTAGATGCCCAAGGTTGAGCCGAAGGTTAAAATTGAGAACGTGGTTGCCTCCGCCACCTTGAGGCATGGAATCGATTTGAACGCTGTGGTGAAGGCTTTTCCCGACGTTGAGTATCGTCCAGAGGAGTTTCCCGGCTTGGTTTTTCGGCTGAGGCGACCGAAGACGGCTACTCTAATTTTTGGTTCTGGCAAGATGGTTTGCACTGGGGCGAGGTCGGAGAGGGAGGCGAGAAGGGCTTTGGCGAAGGTTGTTAGGACGCTTAGGGGCGCAGGCATGATCATTATGGGCAAACAGGAAATTAAGGTGCAAAATGTGGTTGCTTCCGCCAGCCTCAGCGGATGGGTTGACCTCATGGGGCTTTATGAAACAGAGAGCGGGATGCGCGGAAAAATACTATATGAGCCCGAACAGTTTCCAGGCCTAATATATCGGATGGACGACCCAAAAGTTGTAATCCTACTTTTTGCCAGCGGAAAGCTAGTTTGCACAGGCGCCAAAAAAGAGGATGAAGTATACGAGGCGGTTAACAAGCTTCATCAAAGGCTAGAGGAGATGGGACAAATTCACTACACTTAACCATGGCTGACAAATTAGGCTTATTATGGGGTGTAAATGATTGGTTTTGCCTGGAAAAATCTTCAAGCTTAAAGAGGCTCTGCCGTTCACTACTTTGACAGAGAAACTTAGAGGATACCGGGTGGTGGAAGAGTTCGTTGAGGGCCAGTATAAGTTTGACCTTGTAACAGAGATCACCAACCTCAGTCAGAACGAAAAAAGCCTTACGGGCTTATACTCCCACGACACAGTCACCTATGTTTATCATCGTGGCAAAAGGGCTCCGATGCCCCGAACCACTGAGGCTGTGTTTAACTTCACCGCCCGAGAAGGAGACATCTTCCTCTCCATTCTGCAAGAGAAGTGGACAGCTGGAAGAATAGCCAATGAATTCAGCAGAATCCTATTTGAAAGGAAGGGCCGCATCTTAGAGGCGGAGATTCCTCCAGAGGCTTTACGTTCCTTCCATGAAGAGAATCCTGAGGGCACTAAGGTCACCTTTTTTGAAGGCATGGGCATCCCCAATATTGACAAGCTTTCCTTGTATGGTCCTGACCTCATAGAAACTGACCTCTTTGACGAGTATGCCTCAAGGGGCAACCTGTGGTACATCGTAATGACGTCTAAGAAGTATGGTCATGTGGTTGGCATAACTCGAAACGCCATCGTCGTCATATTTAACAAGGTTACCCCTAAGGAGTACATTGACTATGTCTCCGATGATATCTTCCCCCTAATAACGTAGAAACGGAAAAATGAAAAACAATTATATATTTAGTCTTGAGTCTATGCTTTGAGGTTTAAGCCCTTGATTTCGGCATGCGTCTTAATAAGATCGAAACGCGGAGAATTCGACGAAGTCGTCAAGAAAATCAAACAGTTCGAAGTGGCTAAGAGAATATTCCCAGTTTTAGGCAGGTTCGACGTTGTGGTGGATGTCGAAGCCCCCGACCCCATAAGCTTGGGAAACGCTGTGCTGAGAATGGGAAAAATAGCAGGCGTGGTTTTCACAGAAACCCTTATTGAAGTTCAGCACAAGGAGGACTAAACTTGCTAAATGCATGTATTTTGTTAAAAGTGGAGCCGACTAAGGCAGACGCTATCCTAGATGCCATTAAGAAGGTGGAGGGCGTTAGGAAGGCTTATTTCACTTATGGAAGGTTTGACATAGTCACGTTTCTAGAAGTCGAAGACTACAAGGCTTTGAGAAGAACCACTAGCAAAATCAACTCCATTGAAGGCATAAGAAGCACAGAAACCCTAGCCGAAGCCTAAGCTTAAAGAATTTCCAAAATCTTTCTTTCAATCTCTTCCTTTTCTGGAAAGATTATTTGGCGGGCTACTTCCATTCCGTCCTTAAAGTAAAGAAGAGTCGGAACACTCATGACATCGTGGTCTGCCCACATCTTAGTTGTTGTAATGTCCATTTCGTAAACGTAAATGCGGTCCAGAAACTTTTCCAAGACTTCCCTTAATCTGGGCTTTAACGCTTTACAGGAGGGGCAACTAGGGGAAGTGAACATTACGACCACGGGCTTGTTTGATTTTAGGATAAGGTCATCAAAATCGTGGTCTTCCACTTTTCTGAAACTAATTGTTTCTTCGGCGTCTTTGCCAAGCAGAATCCTCGCAACCTTACCAAATATACCTTCATATTTCTTGTAGGCTACTCCATAGCCCAAATCTTCAAGTTTTTTCTCAATTTCAGGAACGCCAACCTTCCGTGGATCATAGGTTACGATTACTTTTTTCATGAGGAAGTTCACGCGGGCATCCTTAACGCCTTCAAGCTTCTTCAGTTCCTTCTCAATTGTTAACGCACAAGTTGGACAGTCCATATCCGCGATAGGAATAGTTTTGCGGCGGTATTCCTCTTCCATTTTTTCCAACCGCAGTCATTTCTAATTTAGGATGGGACGAACCGCCTGAGGAGCAATGAGTTGGTAACCACCGTTACTGAGCTTGACGCCATAGCCGCCCCTGCATAAATTGGATGCATTAATATCCCAAAGGGAGCTAGGATGCCCGCAGCTATAGGTATGAAAGCCACATTGTAAAAGAAAGCCCAAAAAAGGTTCTGTTTGATTTTGCTAACCGTCTTTTTGCTCAACTGAATGGAAGTGACTACATCCCTTAAGTCATCCTTAATTAGAACGATTCCGCCAGTCTCTAGGGCTATGTCGGTTCCGCCTCCTATGGCGATGCCGACGTCCGACTGCGCTAATGCTGGAGCGTCGTTTATTCCGTCTCCAACCATGGCAACAATTTTTCCCTCCTGCTGCAACTTCTTAATCTCGTTCGCTTTGTCTTGAGGCAACACCTCGGCGAGGTAACGGTCAATGCCCGTCTTCTTGGCTATGGCTACCGCAGTGCGTTTGTTATCTCCCGTAAGCATAATTACCTCCAAGCCCATTTTCTGCAGCCGTTTAACAGCTTCAACCGCGTTAGGCTTCAGAGTGTCTGCCACGGCTATGATGCCCTTCACCTTTTTTTCAACTGCCACAAATGATGAAGTCTTGCCTTCATCGAAAAGCGTATTGGCGCTTTTTTCAAGCTCGTCACTCAAAAACACGCGTTCGTCTTTCATCAGCTTCAGCGTGCCCATGACTAGCTGTTTGCCCTCAACCTTAGCCTTAACCCCGTGACCAGCAATAGCCTCAAAGTCAACGGGCTCGGCGAGTTCAATTTTCTTCTCTTTAGCTTTTTCCACTATGGCTATGCCAATGGGATGCTCAGAATGCTGCTCCACGGAAGCCGCAAGATAGAGCAGCTCGTTCTCGCTCATGTCTTTCTCGGTGACAATGTCGGTTACGGACGGCTCCCCCTTAGTGAGCGTGCCAGTTTTGTCGAAAACTATAGCATTGAGCTTATGAGTCTTTTCCAAGTATTCTCCACCCTTAATTAGTATGCCGTTTTCAGCTCCCTTCCCAGTGCCCACCATGATGGCTGTTGGCGTTGCTATGCCGAGCGCGCATGGACATGCAATAATCAGAACTGAAATGAAGATGGCGAGAGCGAAAGTGAAGCCCTTTCCTCCTAGAAGATACCAGAATAGAAATGAGGCAACGGCTACGGCAAAAACTGCTGGCACAAAATATGAGGATACCACATCGGCTAATCTTTGGATGGGCGCTCTGGCTATTTGGGCTTCTTCCACGAGCTTAATGATTTGAGAAAGGGTTGTGTCCGCCCCGACTTTAGTTGCCTTAAACTTCAACATTCCAGCCTTGTTCATCGTTGCGCCGATAACTTCGTCGCCTACTTTCTTTTCCACAGGAATGCTCTCGCCCGTGATCATTTTTTCATCAACGGTGGAGTGCCCTCCTATGACTACGCCGTCCACGGGTATCTTCTCACCAGGCCTAACTACTATTATGTCTCCAACCTGGACTTGCTCCACGGGAATTTCCTCCTCCACTCCGTCTCTGATCACTCTAGCCAACGAAGGCTGAAGCTCCATAAGTTTTCTCACAGCCTCTGACGCCTTTCCCTTAGCGATGTCTTCCAGCAGCCTACCCACTAATACGAGCGCTATGATTAGGGCGGCTGTGTCAAAGTAGACTTCGGAGTTGGGAAAAACGTTTGGGAAAAATGTGACCATGGTGCTGTAGAGCCACGCAGAGGTGGTGCCCGTGGCAATCAGCGTGTCCATGTTAGCCGCTCGGTTTTTAATGGCGTCAAGGGTTCCCTTATAGTATCTCCATCCTGCAATGAATTGGACGGGCGTAGCGAACAAGAAAAGCCACACGTTGTTGGGTAAAAGGGGCAAGATTTTCGCAAAACTAAATATGAGGGTGGGAATGCCTAGGGCTAAGCTAAAGGCTACCATGAGTTTCAGGTTTCGAAGTTCAGCTTCAGGCTTCAGAAAGGTTCTTAGACAGCTTTCACTACAGAAGTAGTACATTCTGCCCCTGACTTCAGCCTTGAACTGCGCCTTCGCTTCGTCCACGTACATTCCGCAAACGGGATCCTTAGCCACTTAACGCCACTTCCGCACAGACCTTTTCAACCGAAGTTTTTTAACCTTCTTCTGCTGCATGCTTGTCTTCGAGTTAGGCTAAATGTTTTTATAGCATAAGTTTATGCATTCCTTCTTCTATAATTGGGCTGAGTCCACAGCGAACGCTCATGAAAGCTCGGAATGAACTCAATATGAGAGGAAAGGAAAAAAGGCTGGGCTTGGGGTTGGTTGGATGCGGCGCCATAGGCACGGTCTTAGCCCACGCCATAGACGAAGGAAAGGCTGGCGACTCTCGGCTAGTTTACGTGTACGACTTAATAGTGGGTAAATCCGAAAAACTTGTCAGAGAGTTATCCCATAAACCAAAAATCGCCAAGGATTTCCAAGAGCTGATTGAATGCGAGGACATAAACCTAATTGTAGAGGCAGCGTCCCAAGACGCGGTTAGACAATACTCCTTAAAGGCTCTGAAAGCCGGAAAAGACTTGATGATCATGAGCGTAGGCGCCTTAGTTGACAGCGAGCTAACTAACGAAATCAGGAGTTTCATAAAAGGCACAGAAAGGAAGGTTTACATTCCTTCAGGAGCCATAGCGGGCCTCGACGGGCTGAAGGCAGCCGCCATAAACAAAGTAGACGAAGTTGTTCTAAGAACAAGGAAGCCGCCAGAGGGGCTGAGAGGCGCCCCCTACATTGAGGACAAGAAGATAAACCTCGACGCCATAAAGGAGCCTACGACCATTTATGAAGGAAACGCCAAAGAAGCTTGCAGACTTTTCCCAGAAAACGTGAACGTTGCCGCAGCTTTAAGCCTAGCGGGCATAGGACCAGAAAAAACTAAAGTCCAAATAATAGTGGACCCGACCATTCAAAGAAACATTCATGAAATCCATGTTAAGGGCGAATTTGGAAAACTAACCGTTTATAACGAGAATGTGGTTTCCCCACGCAATCCAAAATCAAGCGCATTAGCCGTACTATCCGCAATAACAACCCTAAAAAAGATCACGGAAAACTTCCAAATCGGAACATAAATTGAACCGAATTCTAGCATTCGCTGATTGAATACTGAGGCTTATCAAAGTAGAAGGTTAAAGGTGTATTAAAGGGCTGTCCATCCTCCGTCAACGAAAATTGTCTGTCCGGTGACGTAGTTAGAGGCTGGAGAGGCTAGGTATGTGAGCGCTGCTTTCAAGTCTAATGGTTCTCCTGTTCTTCCCAGTGGCGTTCTGGAAAGGATGTGTTTCAACGCTTTTTCATCTTGGAAAATTGGTGCTGTCATTTCACTCGGGAAAAATCCAGGCGCAATGGCATTTACATTTATTTTGTAGTGTGCCCATTCTATGGCTAGGGCCCTTGTCAAGTTTATGACCGCCGCTTTAGATGCGTAGTATGGTGCTGCTGGGAATATGTCGCCTACGGCTCCATAAATGGAGGCAATGTTCACTATTTTTCCATATTTCTTCTTAATCATTTCGCGTGCGGCAGTTCTCGCGCATAAGAAGACGCCTGTCAAGTTGACATCTATCACTTTTTTCCATTCTTCGAGGCTCATGTCAACGGATGGGCTTAAAGATGCGATTCCAGCGTTGTTGACTAGAATTTCCAGCGATCCGAACTTTTGTATAGCGGTCTTTACCATGTTGATTACTTGTTCCTCTTGGCTTACATCTGTTTCGACGGGAATCACTTTAACACTATATTTACTCGATAAGTCTTCAGCTACTTTGACAAGCTTTTCATATCTCCTTGCGGCAATTACAAGGTTTACCCCACGCTCAGCTAATGTTTCAGCAAACGTCACACCTAATCCGCTAGAAGCGCCAGTTACGATTGCCGTTTGACCTTTAATAGCAAAGCATAACTCCATCACAGTTTTACTCAAATTAAACCACCAAATCAGTTATCCTTTTTATCGGAATTAAAAACTTTCGTAAAATAATATAATTAATGAAGCATCCTTGAGGCTTTGCTGGTAATTTGGTGCTCCGGCCGGGATTCGAACCCGGGTCTCCGACTTTCTTCCTTTTGGCGGCGAAAGGCCGGAATACTTGACCGGACTATATTCGGCAGTTTGGGAAGACTTCTACCGGAGCCGGAGCATCAAGCAAATATTTCTCTCTTTCGAATAAGCTTTCTGGTTTATTAGAATGTTTCTTTTAGCGCTGCCTTCACATTTCAGTTTGTTCCCCTTTTCGGAATAAAGTTTAATTTTGGGATTAAACCCCATTTGATACGCGCGCAAACATTGTTGTTTATGGATTCAAGGTTTCGGGAGTGGGGGAGCGACTATAGATTACTTCGGGAAGAAAGTTGAAGTTATTCGTAGTAAGAAGTGGAATTGGGAGACCTTCAAGTCTACGAAGGGTTATCCTGTTTCCAGCAACCTTTTAGAATGGGTTATTGGGCAAGAGCGAGCTCTAAATGAATGTTACCTCTGCCTCGAAGAGTGGGTTCACAAACTTAAGTATCTGGAAAAAGAGAAATGGTACACGACATGGAAGGATCCAAACAATGAAAAGCCTCAAACAACGAAGATGGTGCCCCCAGGACCCTACCTTTTCTTGCTTGGAGACCCTGGAACTGGCAAGTCCCTAATTGGACGAGCGCTGGCAGCCCATTTAACTGAGTTATACAAGAAACACAACATTCAACTCCAAGATGTGGTATGCTGGCAAAATGACATGATTCCAAGCGAACCAAAAATTTCATGTCACCCCGCTGGCGAAGGGAAAGGCGTTGTGTTTAAGGAGAATTTGAAGGAAGGCAAGAGACTGTTCCTTCAAAAAATTGGAATGAAATTTCTCATGTATTTAATGATAGTTGTAGCATCCATTTTCATGTTCGCTGGCTTCTATTACTTATGGCAACAGAAACTCCTCTGGGATTCAAACGCGGTAGTTGACTCTATCACGTATCACGGTCCAATTCAAGCTATGTATGAAGGAAACTTTCTGAAGTTCGTGTTAGACTCTTTCATCTCAATCGGAAGCACAACATTTCTTCCCGCCGGAATATTACTCATGTTCCTAATTTTCACGGTTGTTCTTGGACGCTTCGGGGTCCTAGGTGGCGCTAAAGGAATAGGCGGAGCGAAAGCCACGAAAACGCCTAAGCTCGTAGTTGACAACTCAAGGAAGGTTGCGCCCTTCATTGACGCTACGGGACATGGATCTGCCCAGTTGTTTGGAAGCATTGCTTGGGACCCGTTGCAGACTGGTGGTTTAGGCACGCCGGAGCATCAGAGAGTATCTGCTGGAGACGTTCATCGAGCACATCTTGGCATCCTCTACATAGATGAAGTAAAAAATCTGAATCAAGATGAAACCGTCACATTGCTGACAGTCCTTGAAGATGGTCAACTGCCAATAACTTTAAGAAGTCGTTGGAATGAGAGCGCAACTGCGGCAATGGCGGTGGCAACAGAGCCAGTTCCATGTTTATGTTTCTTGCTTGGCGCTGGAAACTTTGACAGCATTGGACAAATTCACCCTGCCCTAATGGATAGAATTTATGGTTATGGTAAAGTAGTTAGAATGAATAATGACATGCCGAATACGGTTGAAAACCGCCGCAGATATTTTCAGTTCATTGCCCAAGAGGTTTCACGGTTCCGCCTAATTCCATTCAGCAGAGAAGCCTGCGAGGAAATCATTGACGAAGGGCGCAGACGAAGCAACAAGAAAGACACTTTAACCACGAAGTTCCGACCAATGATAGGCATCGTGAAAACCGCCGCCATATTGGCAATGAATGAAGGCTTGCAAACAGTTGAAAGAAGACACGTTAAAGAAGCCATAGAGAAACACTGCAAGACCATCCAGAAACAAATCCTCGAACATCAAATGAGCGAAAGAGGAAAACTCCTCGAAATTAATCCGGAAGGATTGAAACTCGGTCAAATCTACGGACTTGCTGTTATAGCAGACCCCTACAGCGGAGAAATGACAGGCAACGTCCTAACTGTTAAAGGCTTTTTGGAAAAGCGCAGCAAAATGCAGAAAGACCCATCAGGAGAATACTACAAGGTCACGGGAATAGCGAAGAAGGGAACAGAACTTTTCATTACGGACAGCGTGGAAAAAGTTAGAAGCGTCATTTTACAGAAGTACGGCGTCGACATCGCCCACGACTACTTTACGCACATAGATTTCGCTCAAGCCTACGGAGTTGATGGACCCAGCGCCGGCGTAACAATGGCTATTCTCCTATGTTCATTAATGGAGGGCAAGCCAATTCGACAAGACGTTGCCGTAACAGGAGAAATCAACATTGGCATAGATGACTCAATACCAGTGACAGCCGTCGGCGGACTCCACGAAAAAATAAAGACGGCGGAAATGTGGGGATTCAAGAAAGTCATTATCCCAGCCAAGAATTATAAGTACTCAGTAGATCCAAAAGACTATGACATAGAAGTTGTTCCAGGCGAAACATTAGACGATTATCTAAGAGAAACTTTAGCTGGCCCAGTGAAAACACCACAATGGACTATGCTTTAGGAATCAGACCTAAACTGAGCCTATTGACAAAAGCACGATTGCTTATACATTTGCTTTCCTAAATTTCAGTTTAGTGGGAAAAGTTGCCTTAAAAATCTACAATGCTTTTAGTTTAAGCGAACACTGTAAGTAATGAGCGATCAAAATTAAGAAGCTTTAAATTCTAAGCTGAATCGGGTATTAATTCTATCACAGGCATAAATGTAGGTGGCGAATATGCCTTCTAAAGTCTTTTTCGGGGACGCCCGAGCCAGAAAATGGCAAGAGGGACTTGTTCAAAAAACTGCATCCCTATTCGACGAGGCGGGCTTCTCAGAACTGATTGGCAAAGGCGACCTAGTTGCGATCAAGTCCCATTTCGGGGAAATAAACAATAGTAGGTACCTAAGGCCAGTTTACATTAGGCAGATCGTAGATAAGATAAGGGAATGCGGTGGAAATCCTATAGTCGTAGAGACTACGGGTCACGGCTGGAGGACTCGATCAACCTCATGGAGACACTTAGAAGTTGCAGCCAGAAACGGCTTCACGCCCCAGACCTTGAATGCTCCCATAATGATTCTGGACGGTTCCCTAGGAATGGACTGCGAGGAAGTCGAGATAGAGGGAAACATATTGAACAAGGTCTCAGTGGCTCGAGGGTTGCACACTGTGGACGTTTTAATTTCAGCTTCTCACTTCAAGGGCCACGGAATGAGTGGATTTGGCGGAGCCCTAAAAAATCTCGGCATTGGTTGCATCTCAAAAATGGGGAAGGGAATGGTTCACTCGCAAAGTGGGTGGCGGATTGACCCAGAGAAATGCGATGGCTGCGAAAAGTGTGTGCCCCTATGCCCAATCAACGCCATAAAGATAGTCAACGGAAAGGCAGTCATTGACCAAGAGAAATGCGTCCTATGTGGCCACTGCATCAGCGTATGCTCGCCTAAGGCAGTTCTTGTAGAATGGACAGACAGCAAAGAAGGAACCTTAAGAATGATTGACAGCGCGGCTGGCGTCATAAAGCTCGTTGGAAAAGAGAAAATGGCTTTCTTCAACTTTGTCATCGACGTATCCCCAAACTGCGATTGCTGGCCATGGAGCGACCAAGTTATTGTGCCAGACCAAGGCATCCTAGCGAGCAGGGATCCCGTGGCCATTGACAAAGCCGCCCTAGACACGGTAACAGCCGCCCCAGGGCTAAGGGGGTCAAGTCTTGAAGAGAAGGGAGGCCTCGAACCTGGGTCAGACAAATTTGCCTTGATATATGGACACAAGAATCATCATGTTCAAATTGAGGCTGCTGAGAGACTCGGCTTGGGTTCAACCAATTACGAGCTTGTGAAGATAATTTGACCGCAACATTAGCTTAAATACATTAATTTATCTTCAATTTCCTTAAGTATACCGAAGAGGGGCTGTTAAGTGGGAAAGATGAAGGAAAAGGCGGTCTTTGCTTCTTCCTTGTGCAAGGAGTATCTAATCGGAGACGTCATAATCGAAGCCTTAAAGGACTTGAATCTTGAGGTTGAAAAGGGCGAGTTTGTCTCTATTTATGGGCCCTCTGGCGCTGGAAAAACAACGCTCCTAAACCTTATTGGCGGCTTAGACAAGCCCACCAGCGGAAAAATTGTTGTTTTTGGGCATGACCTCGACACTTATGACGAGGACTTCTTGGCGACCTTCCGCTCCAGCTACGTTGGATTCGTCTTTCAGTCTTACAACCTCATTTCCACGCTCACTGCCCTCGAGAACGTTGCTTTCCCAATTGAATTGGCTGGGGGGTCAAGTGAACGCGTTGAAAAGCGTTCGAAAAAGCTACTTGAAATGGTTGGCTTGTTGTATCGAGCTGATCACCTTCCTGCCCAGCTCAGCGGAGGAGAGCAGCAGAGAGTTGCCTTCGCTAGGGCTTTAGCCAACGACCCACCCTTAGTCCTTATAGATGAGCCTACTGGAAACTTGGATTTGGAAACTGGCCTTGAGATTGTCCGAATACTGGATGGACTGAGGGCGAAGGGGAAAACTATCATTGCTGCAACGCATGATGAGAGGGTAATGAAACTGGCGAAGCGCGTTCTATGTATAAAAAACGGGAAAATAGTGACTGCAAATGAGTGACATTGGTTTTCCCCTGAAGGATTTGGCTCGAAGAAGATTTCAAACAATGTTAACCATGGTAGGCTTAATTATCTGCACCGCCACAACGGTTTTCCTAGTCACTTTTGGGGACAGCCTCGGCTTTCAAGTTAGCCTTGTAACGGGTGGAAAATTAACCTCGGGCTTTTCCTACATATTCTCCCTCTTCATCGTCATAATTGGTTTCCTCAACTTCCTAGCTGGCGTGCTCATAACTTCCTTCCTCGTCTCGACAGCAATGCATGAAAGAATGCGGGACATAGGCATAATGAAGGCAACCGGCTGCTCAGACAATTCAGCCTTCAGTTACTTCCTAACAGAGCTCTCCATCATAATCTTCACAAGCTGCACAGCCGGCGCACTCTTAGGAATTTTAGCTCGCTTCATCTGCATTAGCCTCCTAAACGCCATAGGCTTTTCTATAACGCAAAAACCCGTTAATCCATGGATAATTCTCCTCATTTTCGTCGCCTTTGTCCTCGCTTCTCATATTCTTGGAGTCCGCCCCATCAGAAAGGCAATTAAAGTGAAGCCTGCTGAAGCCTTATCGCCCATTTTTCAGCTCGGCACAACTTCCGGTCCAAAGGGGCCTGCCTCTTCAAAGTTAGGTCTAACTTTTAAGGTGGCGTACCGGAGCCTAATGCGGAGAAAATCCGCTACTATTCAAGCCATAATTTGTCTGTCCGTGGTTTTGGCGCTGACCACCGTAACCATAGCCGGAGGGATGGTTGCAAACCAGACTACTCAGGATTATGTTGAACGAGCCATCGGTAGAGACGTTATTCTCGTTGGGCACCCAAACATTACGAGGCAATATGTGGATTTTCTCTCCCAATTTTTTGAGGCAAAGCCGATGGAACAAATCAACTATTCAAGTTCAGAATATCGTATTCCCGAGACCATAATATCTAAGCTGAACTCTACTTTAGGGGTTCATGTGGACCCTCGCTTCATTTTAGAAGCCGACGTGACCGAGGTTCCTGGAATTATTATCAATCCCGAAGAGCCAGATCAACCCTACACCATAATCGGGAACCATCGGCAATGTGAGGCACTTATCATTGGTGTAAACCCAGAACAAGTCATAAATGAGTGGCTAATTGTGGGAAGGGTTCTTAACAGTACTGATATACATTCTGCGGTTATTGGCGACTCGTTGGCATATGAAATTTTTGACGATCCTATGAAACAGAGCGCCTTGATGCTTGGAAGCAAAACCGAGATAGTTGGTGTATGTTTAGACCCTATTAACAAAGGCTACGTGGTGTACATGCCCATAAAGGCTCTGTCCGAACAAACTAACTATAACCTTCTTTTCCTTAAGGTTGAACCCTCCAAACGCTCGAAAGTCATTGCGGAAATTAGAGAAGAAACAGGTTGGGAGCCTTACGAGCTTAATGGGGTCTTGGATAAACACTTGGTTTTCCTTAATCGAATCTGGTCATTAGTCATGATTTTGCCCCTTTCATCCTTGGTAACTGCCACATTGTGCCTCCTTAGCTATATGATGCTTTCCATAACGGGTCAACAGCGAGAACTCGGCATAATGAGAGCCTTGGGCGCTAAACCAAAAACCATCATGAAAACAATTTTTGCTCAAGCTCTCCTCATAGTACTAGCCAGCGGAGCAATTGGAATAGTAGTCGGTTTTGCTGTCACATGGTTATTCCTGATCCCTGAAGCCGTGGTTTCACTCATTACTCTTGTTTCCGTCATAGAATGGCTACTTCTAGCCTTAAGCCTCATCTGCCTAACCAGTTTGTATCCGGCTTTGAGAGCCACAAAAAAGTCCATTGCGGGCGTAATATCTCAGCCTTGATAAAGTATAGGGCTATGGTTGGGCTACGTGCACCATGGCTAAGGCGCCGTAAAGAACTACGTCGTCTCCTAGCGGCGTGATTATTATGTCTGGCACTTTGTTTATTGTATATTCGTGCACATGCCTCTTAATTGGTTCCATTATCAGATCCGTGTTTTTTAGGGCCATGGTGCCACCAACAGTGATTAATTCGGGATCGTAGGCGTTTATTATGTTTGCAAATCCTATGGCATTAAGCAAACCGACCTTTTCCACAATTTCCATAGAAAGAGCGTCGCCTTTCTTAGCCGCATCATGCAGCATTTTTGAAGTTATATTATGGCGGTTGCCTTTAGCAAACTTCATGAGCAAACTTTTCTCCACCGCCTTAGGGTTCATGCCTTCTAGGAGTAATTGAATATAGTTTGGAAGGTTTTTGGCTG
>Ga0315280_10003634_pt1 | contig 23502 bp, 22 predicted proteins | sample YL17G06_40_MG_FD_203697 | JGI IMG/M metagenome (GOLD analysis project Ga0315280, IMG submission 203697) | Sediment microbial communities from Yellowstone Lake, YNP, Wyoming, USA - YL17G06_40 | ecosystem: Environmental > Aquatic > Freshwater > Lake > Sediment | place: USA: Wyoming | collected... | reverse complement strand
CAGGCGGCGCATGCTGTTGAAGTTGCCGTAGCCCGTGTCGCCATCCAGCAGGATGGGGATGCTCGTCACATCGGTCATAAACTCCAGCATCTCCACCACCTGGGTCCAGCTCGCCTCGTTGTTGTCCCGCACCCCGAACTGGGCCGAGATGGCCAGCCCGCTCGCCCAGATGCCCTTGAAGCCGGCCTCCTCGACGATGCGGGCGCTGAGGCCGTTGTGGGCCTCCATGAGGAACTCCAGCCGCGGCGAGTCAAGAAGCGCCCGCAACTGGCTTGCCTTGCTCATCCCAACCATCGGATTCGCCCCCTTGGCGCTGGCGCCACGTTTTGCTCCCGGGCAAGCGTGGCGCGGCATAGGAATGATCGTCTCGGGCTCACCACTGGCTACGCATGCACAACCTGTCGGATCAGTCTGTAGAGCCAGAGGCTAGCAGAATGAAAGACTCGCAGCAAGCGGGATTCTCGGGCCCGTGGCCTCGACGCGGACGAGGTTCGCGATCCCTTCGCAAAAGAATGCCCTTGACACGCCGTAGCGCCTCAGGTACCTTACTAACTAACTGGTCAGATACTTGGAGGCAGCCGTGTCCGTGGCGAAGCGGGAAGCCCGCACTCCCCGGTGGCGCCGCCGGCCAGAGGCGCGGCCCCGGCAGATCCTGAAGGCGGCCTTCCGGGTTTTCGGAACCCGGGGGCTCCACCAGGCGACGCTGGACGACGTGGCCAGGGCGGCGGGGATCACCAAGGGAACCATCTATCTCTATTTCCCCAGCAAGGCCGACCTCTTCACCGCCATGTTGAAGGCCCGGGTGAATGACATCATGCCCGCGGTCGAGGCGCCGGAGGACGGCCGGTCCGGCCCCACCACGCGCCAGCGCCTGGCGACCCTGGGGCGCGACATCTACCGGTTCTTCCGCAGCCGGGCATGGTTGGCCATGTACCGCACCGTGGTCAGCGAGTCCGCCCAGTTTCCCGAGGCCGCGGCCCTCCTCTACCGCGAGGGAATCCTGCCGGCCAACCGGCGGCTGGCGGAGGTGATCCGGGGCGGGATCGTCCGTGGGGAATTCCGGGCGGTGGACCCATTGATCGCGGCCCGCGCCTTCGCCGGGATGTTCCAGGTCTTCGCAGTCTCCCAGGGGCTGCTGCGCGGCCAGCGGATACTCCCCCTCACCGAGGCCAAGGTCGTCCGGACCCTCACCCAGATCTTCTTCAACGGACTGCTGGCAACCCGTGGGCGCCCCGCGCGCCGGCGCCCCGCACGAGGTCCCCAATGAAACGCCTGCCCCGCCCCGCCCTGGTGGTCGCCCTCGTCGCGGTCGCGGCCGGCCTCGCCCTCGCCGGCTGGGTCTGGTGGCGGGACCGCCGGGACGCGCGCGATGTCATCCAGGCCTCGGGTCGCATCGAGGTGACCGAGGTGAACGTCAGCTCCAAGGTGACGGGCCGGGTCATCAAGCGGTACGTCGACGAAGGAGTGGATGTGAAGGCCGGCCAGCTCATCGCCGTCCTCGAGGGAGAGGAGCTGGAGGCCCAGCTCCGGCAGGCCCTCGCCACCCTGCATAGCGCCGAGGGCCGGCTTCTCCAGGCCCGGATCAGCCTCCGGATCGAGCCGACCCTGGTCCAGGCCCAGATCCGCCAGGCTGAGGAGAACCTCCGCGCGGCCGAGGAACGGCTGCGCCTGCTTCAGGCCGGTTCCCGGCCCCAGGAAATCGAAGAGGGCCGGGCCAACCTGCGCCAGAATCTGGCCCGCCTCGAGATCGCTCGCCTGACCCGCGATCGCTACCGCGATCTGCTGGCCGACGGGGCCATCGCCAAGCAGGACCTGGACAGGGCCGAGAGCGACTTCCAGGCGGCCGACGCGGCCGTCCGCGCCACGCGCGAGCGACTTGGCGTCCTGGAGGAGGGCTCTCGGATCGAGGACATCCGCGCCGCCCAGGCGGAGCGGGACCGGGCGGCGGCAGCGCTGGAGGCCGCCCGGGCGAACGCCGCAACCCTGGATCTGCGGCAGCAGGACGTTCGCGTGGCCGAAGCGACCGTCCGCGAGGCGGCCGCCAACGTCCAGCGCCTGGAGAGCCAGGTGTCCGAGCTCAAGGTGTTCGCGCCCCTGGATGCCACGGTCCTCACCAAGGCGGCCGAAGAAGGCGAGGTGGTGGCGGCCGGCAAGCCCCTGGTTCTCCTGGGCGATCTGGATCACCCGTGGATCAAGGTCTATGTGACCGAGACCGAAGTGGGCAAGGTGAAGCTGGGCGCGCCGGCACGCGTCCTGGTGGACAGTTTTCCGCAACAGCCATTCCGGGGGACGGTCACCTGGATCGCGGATGAGGCCGAGTTCACGCCCAAGAACATTCAGACCAAGGAAGAGCGGGTGAACCTGGTGTATGCGGTCAAGATCACGATCGACAATGCCCGGCGCAAGCTGAAGGCCGGAATGACGGCCGACGCGGAACTCGTCGTGACGACCCCCTCACCTTCCTCCTCTCCCCCTCAAGGGGGAGAGGGCCGGGGTAGGGGGGGGAATGGCGGCTAGATGGAAGAGAACATGCCGCCGGCCATCCAGGCCAGGGACCTCACCAAGACGTTTGGGGATGTCACGGCCGTTGATGGCCTGACACTCTCGGTGGCGCCAGGCGAGATCTTCGGCCTGGTAGGCCCCGACGGCGCGGGCAAGACGACCACCATGCGCCTGCTCACGGGCGTCATCCAGGCGACGGCGGGCTCGGCGACGGTGCTCGGCCTGGAGGTCACCCGGAACCCGGAGGCGATCCGCCCGCGCATCGGCTATGTCCCGCAAAGCAGCAGCCTGTACGCCGACCTGTCCGTCGTCGAAAACCTTCAATTCCACGCCGACCTGTTCGGGATCCCCCGGGCCGAGAGGAATCACCGGATGGCCGATCTTCTGGCGTTCAGCCGCCTCGAGCCCTTTGCCAGGCGCCTGGCGAGGAATCTCTCGGGCGGGATGCGCCAGAAGCTGGCCCTGTGCGCCGCCCTGATCCATCGGCCCGAGGTCCTCTTCCTGGACGAGCCGACCATCGGCGTGGACCCGGTCTCGCGTCGGGACTTCTGGCTCCTGATCTACCAGCTCTTGCGCCGGGGCCTCACGCTCCTGGTCAGCACCCCATATCTGGACGAGGCGGAGCGCTGCCATCGCGTCGGCCTGATGGATCATGGGCGCTTGATCGCCTGCGACGACCCGGCCGGCCTCCGCCGGCTGCTGCCGGGAACCCTGCTGGAACTGCGAGGCCCCTCGCCGGAGGCGGCGGCCGCCCTCATCGGGCGCCTCCCCGGGGTGGAGGAGACCCAGGTGTTCGGGGACGCGCTTCACGTCGTGGTGGCCGATCCCGAGGGCGCCCTCCCCCATCTCCAGGCGGCCCTGCAGGCTGAAGGGTTTGCCGACGCGCGCCTGCGCCCGATCACGGCGAGCCTGGAGGACATCTTCGTCACGCTGCTGCGCCAGCGCCCGGAGAGAAGCGGCTCTCGGCCATGAACGCGCCTCCCTTCCCTTACGGGAGGACGCCGGAACTCCCTCCCCCCATTGCGGGGGAGGGCACGGGTGGGGGGAATGAGCACGGAGCGAGCAAGAGCACTGAGGAAGAACCCGACTGAAGCCGAGCGCACCTTGTGGAAGCACCTTCGCATGCGTCAACTGCATGGACACAAGTTTCGCAGGCAACAGCCGCTGGGCAGTTACATTGTTGATTTCGTCTGTGTAGAGAAGAGATTGATTGTGGAGCTTGACGGAGGACAGCACGCACGGCAGGCGGCCTCGGATGCAGAGCGCACGGCATGGTTGAGAGCGCAGGGGTTTCGAGTCCGTCGATTCTGGAATCACGATGTAATGAGGGATATCCAAGCAGTCGAGGAAGCTATCAGGCAGGCGTTGTTGCGGGGATGACCCCCCCACCCCGACCCTCCCCCGCGATGGGGGGAGGGTACCATAGAGGCAAGACGTGACGTCTTGAGTTTTCGAGAGTCAGTTGGTTCCAGGTCGCAGGGACAGGGCCCGTGAACAGTGATTTGGCCATTGAGGTGAGGGATCTCACCAAGCGCTTCGGTCGCTTCGTGGCCGTGGACCGGGTGAGCTTCCGGGTGCGTCGCGGCGAGATCTTCGGCTTCCTCGGCCCCAACGGGTCCGGCAAGTCCACGACGATCCGGATGCTCTGCGGGATCCTCCTGCCGACCTCGGGGACGGGCACGGTCGCCGGGTTCGATGTCGCGCGCCAGCCAGAGCAGGTGCGGGAGAACATCGGATACATGTCCCAGAAGTTCTCGCTCTATGAGGAACTCACCGTTCAGGAGAACCTGGATTTCTTCGCCGGAATCTACGGCCTCGCCCACGCCGAGGTCGCGTCGCGGCTGGCGGAGGTGCTCGAGATGGGCGGCCTTGCCGCCTACCGAACCGTGCCGGCCAAAGATCTGCCGGGGGGCCTGCGCCAGCGCCTGGCGCTGGCCTCGGCCATCATTCACCGGCCCTCCGTCCTGTTCCTGGACGAACCGACGGCGGGGGTGGATCCCATCTCCCGGCGCGAGTTCTGGGATCTGATCCGCACCATGGCGGCGGCCGGAACCGCCATTTTCGTGACGACCCATTACATGGACGAGGCGGAACACTGCCATGCCCTGGCCTTCATCTACGAGGGGCGGCTCATCGCGGCCGGGCCCCCTGCCCAGGTGAAAGTCGGCCTGCACGGCTGCCTGGTGGAGGTCGCGGTGGAGCCCGGCGACCTCCTCCCTGCCCTGGAGGTCCTCCAGGCCCATCCCCGCGCGCGGGACGCTGCCATGTTCGGGGCCAGCCTCCACGTGACCCTGGATTCCGCCGAGGCCATTCCCGCCATGCGGACCTCCCTCGAGGAGCGCGGCATCGCCGCCAAGGGCACGGAGGCCATCGTCCCCTCCCTGGAGGACGTCTTCGTGTCCCTGGTTGCTGGGGAGGTGGAGGCGTGACTTCCCGCATCTGGCCCATCATGCGCAAGGAGTTCCTCGAGATCTGGCGCGATACCCGGTCCCTGGCCTTCGTCCTGGTCATGCCCGTCCTGATGCTCCTGCTCTACGGATACGGCATCAGCTCGGACGTAAAGCGCGTGCCCCTGGCGGTCTACGACCTGGATGGGCAGCCCCCGGCCCGCGAGCTGGCCCGCCGCTTCACCAGCACCGACTATTTCGTGGAGGCGGTCCGGGTGGGGACCCTGCGCGAGCTCCGGCAGGCCATCGACCGGGGGGATGCCAGGGTCGGCCTGATGATCCCCGAAGACTTCAGCCGGAACCTCGGCGCCAACCGTCCGGCGCCCATCCAGTTCGTGGTGGACGGGTCGGACTCCAACACCGCCAGCATCGCCATCGGCAACATCGCCTCCATCAGCAGGAGCACGGAACTCGCCCCGCGCGACCTCCGGCCGCAGGTGTTCATCACGCGGAAGGCCGAGAACCCGGTCCCCATCGAACTCCGCACGTGGGTCTGGTACAACCCGGAGCTGAAGAGCTCCAACTTCCTGGTCCCCGGCCTCACCGCGGTGATCCTGATGATGCTGGCCGCCATCCTTACCTCGCTGACCGTGGCCCGCGAGTGGGAGCGGGGAACCATGGAGGGCCTCATCGCCTCGCCCTTGCGCCCCTACGAGTTGATGGTCGGCAAGATCCTCCCCTACGTCGTCATCGGCCTGGTGGACGTGGTCTTGATCCTCCTGTTGGGGGTCCTCTGGTTCCGCGTCCCCCTCCGGGGGAGCCTCCTCCTGCTCATGCTCTCCTCGACCATTTTCCTGCTGGGGGGCCTGGGCATCGGCCTGTTCATCTCGGCCGCCACCCGGAGCGTTCAGGTCGCCTTCCAGTTGTCCATCCTGGCCACCATGCTCCCCGCGCTGCTCCTCTCGGGCTTCTTCTATCCCATCGAGAACATGCCCGCGGCCTTGCGCGCCATCACCTATCTGGTCCCCGCCCGCTACTTCCTGGTCGTCATCCGAGGCATCTTCCTCAAAGGTGTGGGCCTGGCGGTCCTCTGGAAGGAACTCGTGTTTCTGAGCCTCTTCGCCGGGCTCATGCTGGTGGCCAGCTCCGCCAAGTTCCACAAGCGGCTGGAGTAGCGACGTGAGAACCATTGGGCGGAATCGCCTCCTGACCCTGATCACAAAGGAATTCATCCAGATCCGGCGGGATCGGCGGCTCCTGCCCATTCTCCTCATCATGCCGGTCTTGCAGTTGATCATCCTGGGATACGCCGTCTCCTCGGACATCAAAAACCTTGCCACGGCCGTCTGCGACCTGGACCGGACCCCGTCGAGCCGCGCCTTCGCGGACCGGTTCTCGACCTCGGGCTACTTCGACACCCGCTATCGCCTCGACGACGAGCGGCAGATCAAAGGGTTGATGGACGCCGGCCGCGTGCGGGTCGGCATCGTCATCCCGCCCCGCTTCGCCGCCAAGCTGGCCCGGCAGGAAACGGCGACGGTGCAGCTCCTGCTGGACGGCAGCGACTCCAACACCGCCAACGTGGCCCTGGGTTACGTCACGCAGATCGTCAATGCCGAGGCCGGCCGGATCGTTCTGGAGCGTCTCGGACCCAAGTCCGTCCTGCCGGTCGCTGTGGACCCGACGGTGCGCGTCTGGTTCAACCCGGACTTGAAGAGCGTGAACTTCATGGTGCCGGGGGTGATCGCCCTGATCCTGACCATCGTGACCATGACCATGACCGCCACGGCCATCGTCAAGGAGAAGGAGCGCGGCACCATCGAGCAGTTGATCGTCAGCCCGATCCGTCCCTACCAGCTCATGCTGGGCAAGGCGATCCCGTTCGTCATCATCGGCTACGCGGATATTTTCATCGTGGTCCTGGCCGGACTCCTCTGGTTCCGCGTCCCCATCGCCGGCAGCTTCAGCCTGCTCCTGGTTCTGTCCGGCCTGTTCATCATGACGACGCTGGGCCTGGGGCTGCTCATCTCCACCGTCAGCCAGACCCAGCAGCAGGCCATGATGCTCGGCTTCTTCGTGAACCCCCCCTTCATGCTGCTCTCGGGGTTCATCTTCCCCATCGCCAGCATGCCGGAGCCTGTTCAGTATCTCACCTACTTCATCCCCCTCCGCTACTTCCTGGTGATCATCCGCGGCATCTTTCTGAAGGGGATCGGACTCGACATCTTGTGGCCCCAGGCTGTGATCCTGCTCCTCTTCGGGATCGGCGTCCTGACCCTGTCCGCCCTCCGCTTCCAGAAGCACCTCGGGTAGCCCCCACCCCGACCCCCGCTCGATCGTGGCCCCTTGCCTGCCCCCGCGTCATTTCTCCCTTCGGTTTGAAACAGCCGGGCGGATGTGATAATGTGATAGGAAGTTGCTGACGCCTCCCTGCATGGCCTGGGGAGCGCCAGGGGAATGCTCGGCACTGCGCCCGCGGAGGCGCCCAGCACGCAGCCATGCCGCTGCGACGGAATGTCTGAAGGCAGGTTTCCCGCACATGGGGGGTGACCGATGATCTGGAACGACGAGTTCGAGACGCTCCCGCGCGAGGCGATGGAGGCGCTCCACCTCAAGCGCCTGCGGGACCTGACGGACCGGGTGTATTCCACCGTGCCGTTCTACCGGCGGAAGCTCACGGAGATCGGCTACAAACCGGGCGACCTCCGCAAGCTGGAAGACTTGTCCCGCCTCCCCTTCACCACCAAGGACGACCTGCGCGAGAACTACCCCTTCGGCCTCTTCGCCGTCCCCATGGAGCGGGTCGTCCGGATCCACGCCTCCTCGGGCACGACGGGCAAGCCGGCCGTGGTGGGCTACACGCGCCGGGACATCGACACGTGGTCCGAGCTCATGGCCCGCACGCTGTCCTGCGGCGGCACGACGAGCGGCGACATCGTCCACAATGCCTACGGCTACGGCCTGTTCACGGGCGGCCTGGGCGCCCACTACGGGGCCGAGAAGATCGGGGCCGCCGTGATCCCGATGTCCGGCGGGAACACCAAACGGCAGATCCTGATCATGAAAGACTTCGGCTCCACCATCCTCTGCTGCACCCCCTCCTACGCCCTGAACATCGCCGAGGTGATGGCCGAGGAAGGGGTCGAGCCCTCCCAACTCCGGCTGAAGTGCGGCCTGTTCGGCGCCGAGCCGTGGACCGAGGGGATGCGGCGAGAGATCGAGAAGAAGCTCCACATCCACGCGCTGGACATCTACGGACTCTCCGAGGTCATCGGCCCCGGCGTGGCGTCGGAATGCATCGAAGAGAAGCACGGGCTCCACGTCTTCGAGGACCACTTCATCCCGGAGGTCATCGACCCCGATACCGGGAAGCCACTCCCCCACGGCGAGGCGGGAGAACTGGTGTTCACCACCCTGACCAAGGAGGCGTTTCCCGTCCTGCGATACCGCACCCGGGACATCTCGCGCCTCCTGCCGACTGCCTGTTCCTGCGGACGTACGCTGCTCCGGATGGAGCGGATCTCCGGACGGACGGACGACATGCTGATCATCCGCGGCGTGAACGTCTTCCCCTCCCAGATCGAGGCGGTGCTCATGGCGGTGGAGGGAGTGGAGCCCCACTATCAGCTGGTGGTTTCCCGCGAGGGAACCTTGGACGTCCTGGAGGTCCACGTCGAGGTCAACGAGTCGATCTTCTCGGACGAAATCAAAGGGCTGGAGCGGCTGGCGAAACAGGTGGAGGACGAGATCAAGGATCTGCTCGGGGTCTCCTGCAAGGTGCGCCTTGTCGAGCCGAAGACGATCCAGCGAAGCGAGGGCAAGGCAAAGCGGGTCATCGACAAGCGGAAGCTGTGACCGGGACAGGAGGGCGTGCCATGCGCGTGGAGCAGATCTCGATCTTCCTGGAGAACAAGTCGGGCCGCCTGGCCGAGGTGACTGACGTCCTCGCCACCGCGGGTGTCAATATCCGGGCGCTGTCCCTGGCGGACACGGCCGATTTCGGCATCCTGCGCCTGATCGTGGACAAGGTCGATCAGGCCAAGCAGGCGCTCAAGGACAAGGGGTTCACGATCGGAAGGACGGAAGTCCTCGCCCTCGAGGTGCCGGACCGGCCGGGCGGCCTGGCCGAGATCCTCCGGATCCTGGGGAAGGCCGGGATCAACGTGGAATACATGTACGCGTTCGTCCAGCGTTCGCTGGACAACGCCATCGTGATCTTCCGCTTCGACGAGTTGGAAAAGGCCATCCAGGTGCTCACCGGGGCCGGCGTCCGCGTCCTCCGCGGGGAGGAACTGTACGCCCTGTGAGGTTTCCGATCCGCCGGGGGTCGGCTCTACGGAGGAAGGGCCTACTGCCCCGGCGTGATTCGCTTCCGCGTGGCTCTGCCTCGCCGGACCCTGGAGCGCGCGGCCTACGACCACAGCGGCAATCCAGCCGGCGACCTTGATCACCCTCCTGACCTGTATCCCGCTTGACATGCCTCGAATCCGGTGGTAGTCTTATTGAGAATCTTTCTCAATCAGATCGGCCCCCTATGCCCCGAAGCGAACTGACGAAGGTTCTCCACAACCAGGGACTGAGGCTCACCCGGTCTCGCCGGGCGGTGCTGGAGGTCCTGGCCGCCAGTTCGGAGCACCTGAAGGTGGCGGAGGTGCACCGGCGCGCTCGCATGATTGATCCCCAGGTCGGCCTGGCGAGCGTCTACCGCACCATGGACCTCCTGGAGCGGCTCCGCCTGGTGAAGCACGTCCACATGGAGCATCGGCACCGCCACTACGCTCGGATCACAGGGCACCATGGCCACTACCTGGTCTGCAATGGCTGCGGACTCGTCATCGAGTTTTCCGATTGCCAGTTGGAGCGCCTGACCCGGACCCTCGTCCGGCGGACGAAATTCCAGATCGAGGGTCACTGTGTGGAATTCTTCGGCCAGTGCCGGAAGTGTCGGATGCGCTCCAGCAATCGTCCTCCGCGGGGTAAGAGAAAGCCATGAGGACTTCTCTCGGGAGATCCACGGTCCCCCCGCTCCTCGTCTTGATACTGCTCCTCACCGCCTGCGAATCACGGGCACCGCAGAGTCCCCCTGCGGGCTCCCAGAAGCTAACCGTGGTAACGACCCTCACGGTCCTGGCCGACCTGATCCAGCAGGTCGGAGGCGACAAGGTCCAGGTGAAGGCGCTGGTGCCTCCCGGAGGAGAAGTCCACACTTACCAGCCGACGCCCGATGACATCAAGAGCGTCGCCCAGGCCAAGATTGTTTTCTACAATGGAGCCCACCTGGAAGAATGGCTCGAGGAGACCATCCGCAGCGCCGGCAAACCGAACCTGCCGATCGTGGTCTTGTCGGATGGTCTATTCCTCATCAAAGAGTCGGGCGACGAACCGAACCCGCACCTGTGGCTGGATGTAAGGAACACCATGGCGTATGTCGAGAAGATCCGCGACGGTCTGAGCAAGGTGGATAGCGCGCATTCCGCGCATTACGCGGATCGCGCCAAGAGCTACCTCACCCAATTGGACGAGCTGGACCAATGGATCCAGACGGAGGCGAGCAAGATCCCCAAGGCGCGACGGAAACTCGTCACCTTCCATGACGCCTTCCCCTACTTTGCCAAACGCTATGGGTTTTCTCTCCACGGGGTGCTCGTCGCCAGCCCCGGCAAGGAGCCTTCGGCGCGCGACCTCGCCGCCCTGGCGCGCCGGATCAAGCGGGAGCAGATCCCGGCCGTCTTCGCCGAGGCGCAGTTCAACCCCAAGGCGATGGAGGTCCTGGCCAGCGACACGGGGGTCCGGGTGATCACGAATCTGTACAATGACACCCTCTCGACCGGCCCCGAGGCCAACACCTACATCGCCATGATGAAGCACGATGTGACGCAGATCGTGAAGGCGCTCAAATGAAATGCGGAATGCGTCCCTCGACCCGACTCGGGACCCTGAGCTTGTCGAAGGGGATTGCAGAATGCGGAATGCGGATTTGGGAAGAGCGACGACGATGGATGAGAAGCCATGGCGGTACTGCCTGGAGGTGCGGGACCTGACCGCGGGCTATGACGGCAAGCCGGCGATTGAGGGGGTCACCTTCGCTGTCCCGCCGGGACAGATGGTCGGCGTGATCGGTCCCAACGGCGCCGGGAAGAGCACGCTGTTCAAGGCCATCCTGGGCCTGATCCCCCGGCAGCGGGGCGAGATCCTGCTCCACGAGGCCCCGGCCCTCTCCCAGCGGCCCCTCATGGGATACCTGCCCCAGCTCGAGGAGATCAACCGGGACTTTCCGGTCTCGGTGGAGGACGTGGTGATGATGGGTCGCTACCCGCGGGTTGGTTGGTGTCGCCAGCCTCGGCCTGCGGATGATTCCGTCGTGCGCCAGGCGCTTGCGCGCGTGGACCTTGTCCCTCACGCCGGGACGCAGATCGGCCGACTCTCGGGCGGACAGCAGCAGCGCGCGCTCCTGGCTCGGGTTCTCGCCCAGGATCCCCATCTCCTCCTCCTGGATGAGCCCGTGAGCGGCGTGGACGCCACCACCCAGCACGCGATCTTCGCCCTGCTGGAAGAACTCCGGGAGAACGGCAAGACCGTCATAGTGACGACCCACGATTTGAACTGTGTCGTCGAGCGCTTCGACCAGGTTCTGTGCATCAACAAGCGAGTGATTGCCTACGGTCCGCCCAAAGAGGTCTTCCGCGAGGACACCCTGAGCAGGACGTACGGGAACCATTTGATGATCGTGCAGGTGGGGGACCGGCGCGTGGTGGTGGCGGACGAGCACGGACACTGACTCGTGAAACGTAAAACGTGAACCGGTCCCAGATCACGTTTCACGCTTCACGTTTCACGCTTCACGTTTCACACGGATTTCGCATGATTGAATTCCTGGCAGCCCCGTTCGAATTCGGCTTCATGCAGCGGGCGTTCGTGGGAGGCGTCCTGGTGGGGGCCATCTGCGCCCTGGTGGGGACGTACGTGGTGCTGCGGGGGCTGGCCTTCGTTGGCGATGCCCTGGCCCACGCCGCGTTTCCAGGCGTCGTAATCGCCTACCTGCTCAAAGGGAACATCTACCTCGGTGCCACCATCTTCGCCCTGGCCACCGCGCTGGCGATCGGCCTGGTCTCCCGGCGCGGCCGAGTGAGCTACGACACGGCCATCGGCATCCTGTTTGCCGGCGCCTTCGCCCTGGGCGTCCTCCTCATGAGCACGATCCACGGCTACACCGTGGACCTGTTCAGTTTTCTGTTCGGCAACGTCTTGGGGATTTCACAGCGGGACCTGCTGTTGGTGGGGATTCTCGGGGCGATCGTGGTGCTGATGATCATCCTCTTCTACAAGGAACTCCTCCTCCTCTCCTTCGACCCCACCGTGGCGGAGGCCATGGGATACCCGGTGCAGGCGCTCAACTATCTCCTCCTGGGCCTCATCGCCCTGACCATCGTCATTTCGATCCAGGCGGTGGGCATCATCCTGGTGGTTGCTTTGCTGGTCACCCCCAGCGCGACCGCCTACCTCCTCACCGAGCGCTTCCTCCGGATGATGATCCTGGGCGTCGTCCTGGCCGCCCTCGCCGCCGTGATCGGCCTCTATCTCTCCTATTATTTCAACGTGGCCTCGGGCGCCGCCATCGTCCTGGTGAGCACCTGCCTCTTCTTCCTGGTGCTCGCCAGCCGGCGACTCTGGACAGCCAAGACCCGTCGGGCCTAAACCCGCCCGCGCAGCGGCCCTTGCTCCCTAATCCTGCTCCTTACCTTTCCCCTTTCTCTTGCGCCCGGCCGGAGCAGTTCCGGTCCGAGCCGGGGTCCGTGCAGGCGTCGCCTGCGCCCGCGCCTCGAGCCGGAGATCCCACGCCTCACGCGCGACCTCCTCTGATGGTGGGCGCGCCCAGCGCCCCGTCAATGGATGCGAGGGGAGTTCTGTCCGCCATCGGTCATTGGCCATTGGGAATTGGTCATTGCGCCGGCGCGCGTCCCTCACAGGTTCATGAGGCCGACCCCCGCCACCGTGACCACGGCCCCCAGGACGGTCTGCCGGGACGGGCGCTGGCCCAAGACCCACACCTCGAACGGCAGGGTGAAGAGCGGTGATGTGGACGCCAGGACGTTCCCGATGGCCACCCCCCCGAACTTGATCCCCGTGACGAAGAGGAGCGAGCCGAAGGCGGTGATGAGGCAGATCAGGCCCAGGCGTTTTCGCTCGGCCGGCCTACTCGCGGCAATGGCGTCAACCGTGCCCCGGGTCCATGGCGTCAACCAGAGGAAAAGACCGCCCATGGGCATGCGGACGGCCGCCGCAGCCACGATCGGAACGGCTTCCAGCGCGGGCTTCATGATCACCGCCGACGCGGCCCAGGCCGCGGCCGCCGCGAAGACGAGCCGCATGCCCCGGCGCGTCGCGTGGCGCTCGCTTCCCCCGTCGCCCTTGCCCGCGATGATCAGGACGAGCCCTCCCATCACCAGGAGGATTCCGCTCGCCCGGGGGAGCGTCACCGGCTCCCCCAACAGGCCCATGCCCACCAGCGTCGTGAGGAGGGGGTTCGCCATGCTGAGAATCAGGGCCCGGGTGACCCCCAGATGATCCATGCTGGCAAAGAACAGGGAGTCGCCGATTCCCATGGCGAGGATGATGGAGGCCCAGAGCGTCAGGACGACCCATAGCGGCATCCGGACCACCTCGCCCCCATGCCCCGTAGCGAGCGCCAGGATGACCAGGATGCTCCCCCCCACGGTGGAACGCATTGCGGTGATGCCGGCCGGCGTGAAAGTTCCGGATAGGGAGCGGACGAGCAAACTGGTGGCGGCCCAGGTCATCCCGGTCCCCAGCCCGCTCGCGATTCCCCACGTCAGGTCAGTCATCCTCCGGCCTCTCTTCTCCACCCTACTCCGCCTTCTCCTCCTCGGCCTGCCCGCCCCGGGCGCCCGGCCGCGCGATGTTGTGCTTCTCGATCCGGTACAGCAGGGTGTGGCGCGTGATGCCAAGGTAGCGCGCGGCCCGGGACTGATTCCAGTCGTGCTTCTGCAGCGACCGCAGGATCAGCTCTTTCTCCACCTCCTCGAGCGACAGGCCGGCCTCGGGCAGGCTCACCGGGAGGGGGACCGCCTCCTTGGCCTTCGGCGCGCGAATGGTCTCCGGCAGGTCGGCCAGCGAGATGACATCCCCCCGGTGGAAGATCATGGCCCGCTCCAGCGCGTTCTCCAGCTCGCGCACGTTGCCGGGCCAGTCGTAGCTCTCCAGCGCCCGGAAGGCCTCGGGGGCGATGATCAGGCGCGGGGAGGCGCCCAGCCGCTTCAGGAAGTGCTGGGCCAGCGGCCGGATGTCCTCGCGCCGCTCGCGCAGCGGCGGGATCTGGAGGGGGACCACGTTCAGGCGGTAGTACAGATCCTCGCGGAACTCGCCTGCCTGGATCGCCTTGCTCAGGTCCTTGTTGGTAGCGGCCAGCACCCGGACGTCCACGCGGATCAGCTTGTTGTCCCCGACCCGCTCCAGCATTCGTTCTTCCAGGACCCGGAGGATCTTCACCTGCAAATCCGGTCGCATTTCACCGATCTCGTCCAGGAAGACCGTGCCCCCTTCCGCCGCCTCGAACTTCCCGACCCGGTCGCGGATGGCCCCGGTGAAGGCCCCCTTCACGTGGCCGAACAGCTCGCTCTCCAGCAGGGTCTCCGGGATGGCGGCGCAGTTGACCGCCACGAAAGGTCCGCGGGCCCGCGGAGAACGGCCGTGGATGGCCCGGGCGATGAGTTCTTTCCCCGTCCCGCTCTCTCCGAGGATGAGGACCGTGGTCTCGGTGGGCGCCACCCGGATCAGCAGCTCGAGGACCTGTGCCATGGGCGGGCTCTCGGCGATGATGGCATCCAGGCCGCTCCGCTCCTTCAGCTCCTCGCGCAATGTCACGTTCTCCCACTCCAGCTCCTTGAGCTGCAGGGCCTTCTTGATGGTGAGCTTCAGCTCATCCCGGTTGAAGGGCTTGCTGATGTAATGGAAGGCGCCGGCCTTCATGGCCTCCACCGCCATCTCGATGGTCCCGAAGGCGGTGAGGATGATCACCTGGATGTTGGGATCCACCTTGCGGACGCCCTCCAGGACTTGGAGGCCGTCCATCCCGGGCATCCGGACATCGGTGACCACCAGGTCCGCCCTCTCCTTCTTCAGGAGGTCGAGCCCCTGCTCCCCGCTGCTGGCCGTGAGGACGGCGTACCCCTCCTGTGCCAGGTTGTACTCCAGGACGCGCCGGAGGCTCTCGTCGTCGTCGATGACCAGAATCTTCACGCGCCTCATACCCGTATGGCTCCCTCCAGCGGCAGCGTCACCACAAAGGTAGTTCCCTTGCCCCGCTGGCTCGTGACTCGGATCGTGCCGTGGTGGTTCTCGATGATCCGGTGGGTGATGGCCAAGCCTAGCCCGGTGCCGTCCCTCTTGGTTGTGAAGAATGGATCGAAGATGCGGCCCAGGTCCTCCTCCTGAACGCCCAGCCCGGTGTCATCGAAGACCACCTCCACCCATTCCGGGCGGCCCCCGGTCGCGCCCGCGGGCGAAAGCCGGGTCGAGATCGCCAGGTCCCCACCGGCCGGCATGGCCTCCACCGCGTTGAGCATGATGTTGAGGAAGGCCTGCTTCAACAGGGTCTCGTCCGCCATCACCCGGGACGGGCCGTGGTGGAAGCTGGTGAAGATCTGCACCCGGTGCGCCCGCGCCTGGCCCGAGGTCAGGCCCTCCAGGGCGGTGAGAACGGTCCGGACGTCCAGCGGCGCAAGGTGCGGCATCACGGGACGCGCGAAGCTCAAGAAGTTGGTCAGGACGTCGTTCAGCCGCTCGACCTCTTTCAGGAGGATGGCGTAGAACTCCGCCTTGGGGTGCCCCGTCGGGTAATCCTCCTGGAGGATCTCCACCGCTCCCTTGATGGCCCCCAGGGGATTGCGGATCTCGTGGGCCAGGCCGGCCGAAAGCTGGCCCAGCGCCGAGAGCCGGTCGGCCCGGCGGAGCTGCGTCTCTTTCTCCAGCAGGAGGCGCGTCTGCTCCCGGAGGTCGTGGTGGGACTGGGCCAGCGTCTCCGCCTGGATCTCCAGGCCGCGACGGTAGTGCTCCTGCCGGTCCACGACCAGCCCGATCAGCAACCCCACCGCCAGGAAGATGGGGATCTCCAGCACGTAGCCGATGATCATGGGCCCGTGATCCACGATCAGGACGTGGGGGAGGTAGACCAGGGTGATGAGCGCGGCCGCCCCCAGCCCTCCCCTGACGCCGAACCACAGCCCCCCCACCACGATAGGGAAGTAGTACAGGCGGACCAGGATATCGTGCTGGGCCTGGCGGGTCAGCGGGGTCAAGTCGTGGCTGACGGTGATCAGCCCGATCACGGCTACGAGGAGCGCCGGCCGGATCCATCTCGCCCAGCGCTTTGCCGAAGAACTCATCGCACCGCCTCGGCGCAGCCCGGAAGATTCCATGTCGGCGGCGTGAGCTTTCGGGGGGCGGCTGGCACCTTCGGGAAGCGCGCGGTCATCCGTCACACTCCGGCGTCTGACCCCGGCCTACCGCTCTGCGGCCGCACCGGACGATGATGCCCCGACCGCTTCCGCACCCCCGACAACCGGCGGGAGGACCAGATCGCGGACCACCTGCCCCGATTTCCCGAGCGACGGCATGGGTTTCCCGTTCAGCCTCAACTCCACACCGCCGGCGTTTCCCACCGTGACGACGAAGCGCGTGTCGGAAGCAAAGTGCGCGATCTGTCCCTTCTGGAGGAGGACCCGGCGCTCCTGCCCGTCATCGCCGCGGACAGCCATCCATGTGGTCTCCGTAGCTCGGGCGGTAAGGGAGAGGCGCCGGGGCATCCGCTCCGTCTTGGCGGACGGGCTCGGCGGCGGCGCCTTCTGCGCCAGCTCCGGAGACCCCGTGCCTGTCTGGCGCGGAGCGGGAACCTCTCCCGGCCGGGCCGCCGTCCCCGACTGGACGCTTCCGGTGCGCGCGGCGGGGATCTGCTCCGCCGGCGCCGGACCCGCCTCCTCGACCGGCGCCCGTTCCTCGCTGGGGCGCTCGGCCACTTGCGGAGGGGCGGGACGGTCCGCCGCCCGTTTGGAGGCCAGTGACAGCGCAATGAACACCAGGGGCGTGACGATCAGAATCGCGGCGGCGGTCCAGAGGACGTGCTTCCACGGAATCGGCGGCGGCGGCGGCGATGCCACAGACACTAGGCTCGCGCTGGGCGGACGACGGATGGCGCTGCGGAACTCCGTCTCCAGCGCTTTTGGATCCAGCTTGAGCAACAGGGTATACTCGTGCAGGAGGCCGATCAGATAGGCCGGGTCCGGCAGTATGCGGTAGTCGTCCGCCTCCAGTGCCTGCAGCAAGCGGAGCGGGACCTTGCTCTGGTACGCCGCCTGCTCGGGGGTGAGACCCCGCTCCTCCCGCTGCTTCCGCAGCATCTGCCCGATGCTGGCCTTGTCAGGCATCCCGGTGCATTCCTTCCATCCAATCCCCGATCACCGCTCGTCGTGCCGGGGCGATGCCGACTGGGGCTCGCCACCCCTTACGATGAGTACCGAGCGCGGCGCGGTTCGGACAACCTGTTCTGCTGCGCTGCCCAGCCGAGGTTCTTCGACCGACCCCTCGCCATCGCTCGCCAGGACGACAAGATCGTACTTGCCCTCCCGAATTTCGGCTAAGATTTCCGTCGCCGGATCTCCCTGCCGCACCTTACGCTGGGCCTCGAGCCCCAACTGCTTCAATCGTTCCCGCGCCTGGACGGCCACCTCCAGCCCGTGGCCCTCATCGCCGAAGAGGCGCTCGATCTCGAGCAGCTCCTCCTCGTGAAGGCGCTCGTAGTGCCGCAAGCGTTCGTCCACCTCGGGGATGACGTGCAGGACAACACCCTGGATCTTCGCGTTCTTCAGCCAAGCGACCCCCCGCGCCAACGCGCGGTCGGCCCCCTCCGACCCGTCCACGCAGAACAGAACCCGCATCACTCCTCCGACCTCCTGACTCGCAACCCGCTGGGTGCGATCACATGAACTTCAGCCATAGTTTCAGCGCCAGGCCCAGGTTGCAGATGAGCAATGCCGCCATCGTCTGGGGGATGGCCAGCCACATCCACCGGGGCCAGCCGATCCGGTGTCCTTTCTTCTCCAGGGAGGCATAGGCCACCACGTTGGCCGAGGCCCCGATGGGTGTCCCGTTGCCCCCGATGTCCGTCCCCAGCGAGACCGCCCACACCATGATGGAGAGCGCCGGCACCCCGACCTGCCCCGCGATCCCCTTGATCACGTAGACCATGCTGAGGGCGAAGGGGACATTGTCTACGATGGCCGACGACACGGCCGAGAACCACATCAGCGTCGAGACCAGGGCCAGATCTTGATGCCGGAAGACGTTGGCAATGAGGTCCGCCAGGGCCTTGATGGCCCCCGTCTTCTCCAAGCCCCCCACCACGACGAACAGGCCGATGAAGAACAGCAGCACGTCATAGTCGATCTTCCGGAGTATCGCCTCCGTCTTGCTCCCCCCCAGGATGAGGATGAAGAAGGCCGGAACCAGCGGCGCGAGGGGAGCCGTCATCGGGATGTGCAGGGTATGCTCCATCCAGGCGTGCGTCACCAGGAAAAAAATGGCCACCAGGAAAGCGCCCAGGCCCAGCTTGAAAAGCCGGGCATCCTTGATGGCCTTGGCCGGGTCCATGGCCGTCAGTGCCTGCCGGTCCACGGTGCCCCCCTGGAGCAGCCGCTTCCGGCACTGGAAATACGCCACGCCGACGGCCCCGAGAGCCGCCAGCACTGCCGTCGGTCCATTGTGGATCACGAAGTCGTTGAAGGAAAATCCCAGCATGAGTCCGAGAATCACATTGGGTGGGTCACCCACCAGGGTGGAGGCGCCGCCGACGTTAGCCAGGCAGACCTCTGTCACCACGACCGGGATGGCGTCAAACTTGAGCAGGCGGGCCAGCTCGTAGGTCAGGGTGGCGAAGAACAGCATCACCGTGATGCTGTCCATGAACGCGGAGAGAAAGCCGGTCACCAGGGGAAAGACCACGAAGATCCGCAAGGGATTGTAGTCCAGCTTCTTGGCCACGACCAGAGCCATGTAGGTGAAGAAGCCCGCCTCGGACAGGACCGCGATGATGGTGAACATCCCGAAGAGCAGGCCCACCGTCTCCCAGTGCACGTACGTGGTGACCGCTTCCTTGAGGCTGAGGATCCCCACCAGTAAGAGGACGATCGCCCCGGACATGGACACGATGGTCCGGTTGATTTTTTCCATGCCGATGGCCACGTACGTGACCAGGAAGATCGAGACGGCCACGACGGTCGAAACGCCCATGAGTGCTTTCTCCTCCTTTCCAAGAAAAACACCGCGATTCGCCCCGGCGGGAGCAGATCTCCTGCGCCATCGCCGCCCCCCCCGCACGGAAATGCAGCGTCACCCTAACACACGCGCCCGGGAGTGACAAGAGGCCCGAGGATCGGGCGGCCTGGAGACGGCTTCAGGGAAGATGCGCAGTCTCCGGTGCGGGCGGCAGCTCCGCCGGGCCCGCCTCGACGTGGAGGCCCCGCACCCCCTGGCGCGCACGGCTGAGATGGGCCTTGAGATCCTCCCGCCTGTTCTATAGCTGCGCGACCATCCGGAACAGGCTTCCGTCGCCCTCGTCTCCCCTGACTCTCCGGGGCTGACAGCGTTTTTGCCGGCGCCGCTTCGATGCGCTCCTGGGCCAGCAGAGGGCCGGAGATCCGGAGTGTCGTCCCGGGGAGCCTCATCGCCCTGTCTGTTTCCTCCGCGAACACATCTCTTCGAACCTATCTCTTCTAGACCGAATGCGACCGGCGAAACGCCCACCGCAGGCCGATGGGTGCAAGGAGTGTTGTCACCAGGACCATCAGAACGATCGCAGCGAAGGCCCCCTGAGAGAGCACCGGCCGATCCTGCAACATCAAGCTCGATCCTATTCCGGCGAAGATCAGACCGACCTCCCCTCGGGGGATCATGCCGATCGCCACGGCCAAGCGGTTGATTCCTCGTTCCATCACCCCCAGGGCGCACGCCAGCTTCCCCGCGATGCCACAAAGCACCAGGGCGGCTCCCAGGCCCAAGATCGTTGGGCTGGCCAGACTCCCCAGGTCCACCTTGATCCCCATCAGGACGAAAAACAGGGGAACAAACAGACTGGAGAGCGGGTGCAGAAGGCCTGACAAAGTCTCCTCCTCGGCACTCGTCCGGATTCCCTCGCCGTACGGGTCCAGCATCAGGCCGGCGGCAAAGGCGCCGATGATGCCCGCCAACCCGATTAGCTCCGCCACGAACGCCAGGGTGAAGCATAGGGCGAGCCCGAAGACAAGGAGCATCCCAGGCTGCCCGGTCCAGGCCGCGAGGCGGACGATGGGTCTCGACAGCAGGCGCCCGAGCCCAATTGTGATTCCCAGAAACAGGAAGGCCCGGCCGATGATGCCTGCCACGGCCAGCGGCGGCATGCCTGATCCACGCATAGTCTCTGTTGCGACTGCGCCGCTGACAACCCCCAGGACCACCAATCCCAAGATGTCGTCCATCACCGCGGCGCCGAGGATGATCTGTCCCTCGCGGCTTTGGGTCACCCCGAGGTCCTTCAGGACTCGGGCGGTGATTCCCACGCTGGTTGCCGACAGCGTAGCCCCCACAAAAACGTGGACCAGGGTCGGGCTGTCCGGCATCAACCAGGCCGCCGCGCCCCAGCCAAGGAGCAGCGGCGCCAGAATGCCGATGAGAGCCACGAGAAGGGACGACCAGCCCACGCGTACCAGCGCGCGAAGATCCGCCTCCAGGCCCACATCAAACAGCAGGATCAGGACACCGAGCTCAGCCAGGACCTGGAGTGTCGGTTCGGTCCGCACGAAGGCAACCCTGTCGGCTCCGAGGAGCGGTGGCAGCAGATTGCCCAGGCCGATTCCTGCCAGCAGTTCTCCCAGGACCGCGGGTTGACCCCAATGCTCTATGAGGAGGCCACCGACCTTCGCTGCCACCACAAGCACGGCGAGGGCAAAGAGGATCGGGCCGAAGCCGGCGTGAGCATCTGTCGTCAGCGCCGATGCAGCACCGGGCATCCCCAGCATCAGCCCGAGAGCGGTCACCGCGCCCAGTACGCCGGCTTGGTGACCGCCACGCCGTGCAGGAGTCATGGGATGACCTTCTCGATCCCTATAGGAAGCCCACTTCCGCTCATGCAATATCGTGGGAGGGATGACCGCGCTCCCCGAGCCCGGGTGCGGCATGCAGACCGCCTCACGTGAGACGTGGATCCTCTGCTGCCGTCAGTTTCCCGGGACCCGCCTCCACGTGGAGGCCGCGCACCCCCTGGCGCGCACGGCTGAGATGGGCCTTGAGATCCTCCCGGCTGTTCTGGAGCTGGGTGATCGTCCGGGAGAGGCGGCCGTCCACCTCGCCGTCCATCCTCTCCAGGGCGTCGGCGATGGTCGCCAGCGCCTGGCTCAGGCTGGCCGTGTCGATCTCGGTCCCGAACCGCAAGACGACCTGAAGCAGGGAGAGTAGGTACGGGATGGCCTGGGTGTAGCTGATGATGACAACCCCTTGCTTGAAGGCTTCCACGTGCGCCTCCACGCACAGGTCGAAGACCGCATCCGGAACCGCCAGGACCCCGAGCCGGATCGTCCGGTCCGGGTCGAGGTACTTCACCACCTCGCGGACCTTCCTCTTCACCTCGGACTGGATCTCGTCGGCCAGCGCCCTGCGCAGCGCCGGATCCTCCGCCTCCTGAAGACGCTCGAGTTGGGACAGCGCGGGCCACTTGCTGTCGATGGGAAGCAGGCGTCCGTGCGGCAGGCGGAGCGCGAACTCCACCGGCTTATTGTTGATGGTGAGGTTCGTCTCGCGCAGTTCCGCGGGAAGCTGCGCCAGGATCGCCCCCAGGATGTTCTCGCCGGCGATTCCCCGCGACTTGGTCCCGGCCAGCACCGTCTCCAGGCGCTTCAGGACGTCCCGGGCCTCCCGCTCGTGCTTCTCCCGGACCTCATCGGCGGCCTGGATCTGGGCGACCAACTCCCGGGTCTGGACGATCTCCGTCCGCAGGCCCTGCTGCGCGGCCGCGAGATTCCCGGTGAGCGATTCCTGCACCTGTCCGAGATGCTGCGCCAAAAGTTCCTGCGTTCGAACTGTCTGATGGACAAGCTCTGTGACGGATGTCAGAGTCTGCTGGGTCTGATGGATCCGCTGGGTGAGCGTCTCGGCGGTTTGCTGGACAGCCGCCTGTCCCTGCTCCCGCGTCTGGACCACTTCAGAGCGGACGGTTTCCTGGATCCGGGTGGCCGCCTGGACCTCTCCGGACAGTTGACCAACCCGGGTGCCCAGGTCCGTCAGGCTCGCCTGGAGGTTGGCCAGGACCGTTTGCCCCAGGTCTCCTCCCGGTCGCCGGCGCAGGATGAGCAGCAGAACGACCATGCCCAGGAGGAGCAGGAACCCGAGGATACCGAGGACCATCCAGAGTTGATTCGGCGACATTTCTCGCTCCGGAAGGCTAAGCGGGACTGCGACAGACTACACAACGCGGCGCTGAGATTCAACCTTTCTCTCCAGCCGGTCCCTAAGTGGGTAAAAGGCAGTACAATTCAACTGTGATGCGTTGACGGCCGGCTGTCCGACCAGGCCGAGCGGATCTCCGAGGGAATCCGCGAGGGCTCACCCACCGCCGGTGAGGCGGCCCGGCCCGAGCGAGAGCAGTTCGGCATTGCGGGAGAGGAGCAGCGGTTCAAGAGCGACGGAAGCCTGAGCCGGGGGAGCGACGGCGGCTCTGGCGGGACGAGAATCGCGCCTCCCGCCGCATCCAGCTCCCCTTCTCTTCATTCCCCTCGTACCTGTCTAACGTCCGGGCGATGATCCGCGCCGCCTTGTGGCGCCGGCCTCCATCGCCGTGTTAGGCACCGGGGGTGTCATTCCTCGAGTTGCTCAAGAGGAATCCCCTTGCCGGCCCGAAGGCTATGGCGGGCGGTCTCTACTCGCTTGAGGAAGCGTGGGTCGTGCTCCAGCCGATAGTCGAACCAGTCGTCCTCCGATCCGAAGCCGATGAGAATCCCGGCGGGTTTGCCGTGGCGGGTAATCACGACCTCTTCCTTCTCTGCTTCCCGGAGACAGCGCGAGAGATCATCCTTCACTTCAGACAGCGGAATCCTTTTCATTCGGGCTTACCCTTTTCTGCCAGCCAGCGCTCGGCCTCTGACTTCCGAATGATGGCAAGGATCTCGACCGCTTGGTGCCCAACGGGGCAACCGATCAGCCGCAGGCGGGGCAGCGAGGGAACTCGCCGGAGCGACTGCCGGTTGCATCCGCGTGATGGGCCGCGCGAGCGGCCCCAGCACGCGGACGTCTATCCGCCGCCCCGATGCGCCGACGGCGGAGCGCCGGCGCGGTCCGCGGTCAACCTATTGCGAGCCGCCGGGCTGGGGGATGCGGAGCCGCCCGGGGTCACCCGAATGGACCGGAGCGACGGCCGCGCGCGTCGGCGCATCGTTGTGCTTCACCGGCCCGGCGCTTGCGCCGGGTCCGGGTGCAAGCGCTTGTTCGCCGTCGACTCTTCCCCCGGTTCCATCCACGCCGGGAGCCCCCTCCCTGTCGCCTCTGCATACAAGGTTTCGGGAGCCACATCGACTTC
>Ga0315280_10003633_pt1 | contig 23515 bp, 22 predicted proteins | sample YL17G06_40_MG_FD_203697 | JGI IMG/M metagenome (GOLD analysis project Ga0315280, IMG submission 203697) | Sediment microbial communities from Yellowstone Lake, YNP, Wyoming, USA - YL17G06_40 | ecosystem: Environmental > Aquatic > Freshwater > Lake > Sediment | place: USA: Wyoming | collected... | reverse complement strand
CTTCGGTCAAGCAATGGACATTGCATGGCATAGAGGCTTAGCAAACGCTGATAAAATAGATGAAAAGGACTATTTGCAAATGTGTGCTTATAAAACTGGAACATTGGCAAGGATGGCTGCAAAGATTGCTGCTGTTCTGGCGGATGCAAATGTTGAGCTTGTTGAAAAACTTGGACGTTTCGCTGAAAGCATAGGAGTTGCCTTCCAAATTCAAGACGATGTTCTTGATTTGAAGGGCGCAGATTTTGCAGAAAAGAAAGGTGGACGCGGGAAAGACATAACAGAGGGAAAGCGAAGCCTAATAGTCATTCATACATTAAAAGTTGCAAACTCTAAGGATAAGAGGAGACTTGTTGAAATTCTCAACATGCACACGTCAGATCATACGTTAATAGACGAAGCAATAGCAATCGTGGAAAAGTATGGCTCTATAGACTATGTAAAAAAATTTGCGAGAAAAATTGTTGAGGAAAGCTGGAGGGAAGCTGAAAAGCTTATACCCGCTTCCGATGCGAAGGAAAAATTGAATGCTTTTGCAAAATTCTTAATTGAAAGAAGAATCTAAAGCCTAAAAGAGTGTTATGCCATTGACGCTTAAAGAAGACGCTGAGCTTAAGGAAATTATTCGAAAAATCGCCTTGCTAAATGCTATCAGGCATGAAGGAAAAGCGCAAGCAGGGCCTGTTATTGGAAAGATTCTGGGCGAAAAATCCGAGTTTAGAACCAAAGTGAAGCAATTATCCGCTCTTGTTAATGACATCGTTGAGGAAGTTAACAATCTTCCATTAAGCGAGCAACAACGCATTGTTGAGGAGAAATGGCCAGAAGCCCTCGTAAAAGAAAAGGTTGAAGAGGAAAAACGTCTTCCGCCTCTACCAAACGTGGATAGGTATGCGCAGGTTGTTACGCGTTTTTCGCCAAACCCAGACTGTGTCTTGCACTTGGGCTCAGCAAGAGCCATAATATTATGCTATGAGTATGCACATACGTATAGTGGCAAGTTCATTCTGCGCTTTGAGGATACAGACCCTAAATTGAAAAGACCTGTTTTAGAGTTTTATGACCGTATCAGAGAGGATTTGGCTTGGCTTGGATGCAAGCCAGATGAAGAATACATCCAGAGCGACAGAATTCCAATGTACTACGAGTATGCTGAAAGGTTGCTGAGGGATGGTAACGCCTATATTTGCACATGCCAGCCAGAACTATTTCGAGAGAAGATATTAGCCAGCAAGCCATGTGAATGCCGCAATTTGCCGCCAGAAGAACAACTCGAAAGATGGCAACGCATGCTTGAAGGCAGTTATAAAGAAGGCGAAGTAGTATTCCGCGTAAAAACTGATTTAAACCATCCAAATCCAGCCGTCAGAGACTGGCCAGCACTACGGGTAATAGACGCTGAAAAGTATCCGCATCCACGGGTCGGAAGCAAATACCATGTTTGGCCACTATACAATTTCGCGTGCGGCATAGACGACCATCTCATGGGTGTAACCCACATAATTCGGGGAAAAGAGCATTTAACGAACATGGTTCGGCAAGAATACATGTATAAGTATTTTGGCTGGCAATATCCAGAAGCCATACATTATGGCAGACTTAAAATAACAGGGGCTTCCCTGAGCAAGTCAAAAATTGTGCAGGGAATAAGGGAAGGCTTATACAAGGATTGGGATGACCCTCGTCTGGCAACTTTTGCAGCTTTAAGAAGAAGGGGAATAACGCCAGAAGCCATTAAAAAAATGATAGTTGATGTTGGACCCAAAACTTCAGATGTCATTTTAAGCTGGGAGAATCTGTATGCGTATAACCGCAAAATCTTGGATCCAACGTCTGACAGATACTTTTTCGTGCACAACCCAATAGAATTGACGGTGAAACAGATTCCAAAAGTTTTTATGGCAAGGCTTCATTTGCACCCAGACAAGCCCGAAAGAGGATTCAGAGAATACACAATAAAGCCTCAAGGAGACAACTATTCCGCAGGTTTCTGGGTTTCAAATAAGGATGTAGATGCTTCAAAAATTGGAAATATAATTCGCCTCATGGAACTTTTTAACATAGAAATCGAAAACGTAAACGCATACTCTGCTCAAGCATCTTTTATCAGCGAATCGTATGAAGAGGTAAGAAAGACTAAGGCGCACCTAATCCATTGGATACCTGTTAGAGAAGACATGCCATGCCAAGTCGTTATGCCAGATGCAACGGTAGCTGAAGGAATTGCTGAAAGCGCTTGTAAACAGTTAAAGCCTAATAACATAATACAGTTTGAAAGGTTTGGCTTCGTCAGAATCGACAAGGTTAACACGAAATTGACAGCCTACTATGCTCACAAATAGTGATGGGAGAAGAAAACATGCGTAAACAAGATAAAATAATCATATGGCCAGCCTACTTCGACTCGACAAAAACAAGAAGAGATGGCAGGCGAATCCCTAAAAGTTTGGCTGTGCCTTCTCCAAAGATTCTAGAGATAAAAGACGCTGCGGAAAAAATTGGCTTAGAATGTGAACTTGTCGGTGATGCTGGTTATCCAAAGACACCGTGGTTGAAGACTGGTATGCTTCTTATGAAGAAAAATGAGCCGAAAGACCGGATAATTAAAAGTGTTGCAAAACAACTTTTAAAGATTCGGAGCGCGGCTGCAACAAAATAGACGGAGAAGGCTAACTCTTTTCTTCTTCGCTGATGAGAACGGCGTTTATTATTCCATGTTGTCCTGGACGAGAAGTAACACGCGCCAAACCGAGAGAAGTTTCGATTACTGCACCTTTGGTTATTACTCCTCTGCGGTCATAGTCAATATTTGAAGGGTTTTTGACAACCCTCATGATTTCAACCTTTTCTGTTTTTCCGCCTTTCGGGTCGGTTACGCATGCGTACTTGTCGCTTAAAGCTTTGATTTTTGTGGTTTCTCCTCTTCCCTTGATGATTTTCTTTTTTGGTTCGCCGAAGATGGTTTCGGCTGGAAATCTTCCTTCTTCAAACTTCCTTTTTCGCCTGTAGGCTCTTTTTCTGCCTCCTGAGGGCTTTTTCTTGTATAAATTGCCGTGCCAAACCGACATGTCTCATTTCCCTTTTAGTTTCTAAACTTAAGTGTTCACTATCACCGTTGTTTTAAATATAAATCTATCCTTGCTTTTTTGCTCATGCATAAATTACTTTTTCGACTTTACGGAGAGATGTTTCACTTTTCTTCATTTACCATTTCTTTTTCAAAAACCTTTTTCAACTCTTTTTTCATGGTCGAGATGTCGTGGCTTAAACCGAAATAGTCAGCAAAATATTCAGTTGTCCTAAGAACTGATGAACGCCCGCTTCTTTCGGCGGCGACTAAACCCATTTCCTTCAGCAGTTTTATATGCATGTAGACATGATGCCCTCGTACCTCAACAACTCTTTTTTGAGATATTGGCTGTCTATAGGATATGTAGGAAAGCGTTTTTAACGGACCCATAGAAAGTAGCGGTCTGGTGACAAGTTTCTTAACGTACGGCGTAAATTCAGCCCTCAACTGCAAAACGTATCTTTCATCTTTCAATTCTAAAATTTCAAGAGCCGTATTTCTGCTTGTGTATTCGTCCATAAGCATCTTCACAAGTTTTTGTGCCTTATTCTTTGAACGAGTCTTCAAAATTGAACATAACTCGTTTAGGTCTAAGGGGCGACCAGCAACGTATAAAGCGGCTTCCAATAAAGCTAGGTCACGCTGCATTTTCTCTGAAGCATGTTTCTCCTGAGAGTCTGCACCCAGATTAAACGTTTGCTTTTCCGTCCTTTGCAAGGTTTAAATCCCCAACGATTATGTATGATGCAATTGCTTTTTATCATTAATTCCATACGGTTGTCAGAGTATATTAATCTTGGAGCAATTGCTACAATGAAGAGGCGCAATACTGTTTTCTTTTGCGGATTATCGCTACTAGTAGCATTGTACTCATTAATAGTGGCATGATAAGTAATGGTGAAAATTCTGGAATTATTACTACTTGGTGTTCTGAGTGTTGGTATGTGAAGTATATGTAAGTGTTAGATTCGTCTGTCCAGTTTCCAGATTCTACGGGCTGTCCGTTGACAAGCACGGTGTAGTTGCCTTGCCAAAACTCTTGAACGATAACATTTGGAACTATAACTCTACAGAATCCAAAGCCAGTTTCGCCTGTAACATTGAAACTTATCGTTTTCTGTGTTTTATTTAGCTGGAAGTTGGAGACGGTTGAGTTACTGATTACAGTGATATCATATTTTACCCCGTTCCAAGTGTCTGCATCAAATATGTTAATCTGCGCCATAAACGGATAATAGTCTATGACGCCAAATGAAGGCCCTGGAAAAACTGTGAAGGTTGTATCGCCTATTCCGTCGCTGCCTGTTTCGTTTCTGAGTGGTCCACTGTAGATGTCTGTGCCATTGTAGTTGCTCCAGTAGTTTCCGCCAGAAGGATAGCCATTGTCATAATTGTTACTCGCCATAGGGGCTCCAATTGCTTGATAGGGCGTGTTATTGATGAAGTTATTGTGGAAAACGAGGTTTCCTAAACCCCAAATGCTCCTAATTTGATCAAACATAACTAAGCCGCAGTAGCTATCCTTCACTGTGTTGCCATAAATAACGTTGTATCCGCCTCCCACAATAATACCACCTATCTCTAGTTGCATCAGTTCGAATGAACGCTCCCTTGGCCATTCTGGATAATAGAAAATATACAGCTCAGGTTCATAAGTTACGTTCATGTTACTTGCCAAAACCATATTTCTTGAAATGATGCTGTTGCTAGTATCTGCGAGAATTCCGAGTGGATTTCTGTATAAGGTGTTGTTTGATATCGTACTATTATCGCTTCGTATGCGTATACCTACACCATTGTCAACAAGCACGTTTCCTTTAACAGTGGTGTTGAAACTATAGAAACGGTGATAGATCGAGGTATTGTAGTCAAACCAACGATAGTCACTAACGTCAATACCATAAACAGAGTTACTTATTGAATTATTCGCAATTACAGTATTGTTTGACGCTAGCAAGAATATATTTTGAACATTGTTCGACAAATTCAAACCTTCAACCAGAATGTTTGTTGAATTTATCAGCATAACATATCCAGAGTTTGCTGGAACTTTCTGGTTATGCTGATTTATCCAGTAGACTATTGGCTTTCCATCCACAGTGTTTGAAGCGTCAATATCGTTTATTAGGTCTGGCCCATCCTTAATGTGTAGCGCTATATCTGGAGAAACACCGAAGTTCATTTGACCGCCGCTGATGCTATTGTTTCTCATTGTTGTAAACCGAGACAATTCGTCTAGGTAAACTCCATTCAAATTATCTTCGAGTGTATTTCCAATGAGCGTGTTGTTGCTGCTGATCCCAACGTATGTGCCATATACGTTGTTAGCTATGTTATTGTTAGTTATGGATGCGTTGTTCGTGAAAAGAAGCAGTATGCCTTGAAGGTTATTCGATAGGTTACATCCGTTGATTGTAATGTTTGTGCAGTTATTCAGCCAAATGTATCCTGCATCTGATGGAACTTGTTCGTTGCTTCGATTAACCAGATAATAAATAGGCTTTCTATTAACGGTGTTGGAAGGGTCTACATCATTAACTATGCCACGCTTCGATGGTGTGCCAGAGAGAAAGTTTCTTGTATCTCCACGCAAGATAAGTCCAAAGTTATACTCGTTGTCTGTCATGTTATTGTTTCTAAGAATGTTGTCGTTAGAATTGCCGTAGAAGTCGATGCCATACCCATTATTAACGACAGTGTTGTTAATTATCGTATTATTGCCAGCGTGCCAAAGATGGATTCCGTATAAAGTATTGTTCACTATGGTGTTATTAGATATGGTGTTGTTTGCGCACCCGCGTATACAAATCGCTCCGTAAAGATTATCAAAAATCTTGCAGTTGTTGATTATGTTGCCTGTGTACACTGGTGTAAGACTAAAACTCCATATCTTAACTCCATATTCGCCATTGCGTATAGTGAAGTTGGTAATGGTGGCGTTGGTTCCAAGATAAACAACAGTTCCCGTCCCATTTCCATCAATTATTGTTGTATCTCTGTTTTCTCCGATCAATGATATTTTTTTATCGACCTCAACATGTTCGCAATACGGTCCATTCCTAACAAAAATCGTGTCATTATCATTTGCATTGTCTATTGCTTCTTGAATTGTCGTATAATTGTCTGGAACTATAATTAGTCTGCTGGGCGGGGGCGGAGGAGGAGGCGGTGGAGGTACAGCATTAGGTGAAATACGCATTATTGTAAGTGCTGCAACCTTGATGTGATTTTCAAGATCGCCCACTTCAACCCAGCTCCGCGTTCCAGTTGAAGTTGAGTTATCATATGGAGTATGTACCCAGCCTGGCGTTCCCATGCTCCAGAGATCACTGTAAAACAGAGGATAAGAATCAAGCATTGCACTGGAATCAACTGGGTTGGCATCAGAAATTCCAAGATCGACACCCCAATAATAATTGATATCATCGTTGACAATCCCTGGAACGCGGAATGATTCTTGATCTGAACCGCCCACTTGTTCCGAAGAGATACTGATGCCTAAATCCTGAGCAGCCTCTATAATCGTCTGGTTTAAATCGCTGCCAGGCGTGTCCGTAACATAAAGGTTGTCGCTTCCGATACAGTCTAAATTGATTACAGCAGTTATATTTGCCATCTCGTTTTTATGCTGTTTTACGTATTGTGCTGAACCCACTAAGTCGAGTTCTTCGCCTGTGAAAGCAACAAAGACCAAGGTGTAATTGGGTTTATAGATTTCTTTTTGAGCAGCATCGGCGAAAACCTTCGCGAGTTCCAAGATTCCCGCCACGCCGGCGCCGTTGTCACAGAATCCACTGCACATGACAGTGTCGTAGTGTCCCGAAATTATCACTAGCTTTTCTGGATTCTTGTAGCCTGTAATTCTTCCAACAACATTATGATGAGTCCCATCATTAATAACCGATCTAATAGTAACATTAGCAGATACCGCAGTGTTTGCACTTTCCGCATTTCTGATCCATAAACCATCCTCATAATTGACAAATCCCACTGGAATTTTTAGATCCCAATAGTAGGATCCAAAACCGCCAAGTGGGCGACCACCAGCCGAAGAAAAGAAGGTGGGAGTGAAATTCATCCAAGGGTACCACCAAGTGTAAACAACTGCTGTTGGAGGCTGCGCAGTTAACTTATCTACAAATGTTTGCTCCCAGCTCCAAACCCAACGTACCTCTTTACCGGTTAACACGATTTTTCCAGTAGTGTTTATAGTATTCCATTCGGTCATGTTTATTGGATTAACCCCGATTTCACCATGATTAGCTGCTGGAGGTAAAGGCAAAATCACAAGGTCGGCGAAAGCCCCATCGTATGGAGTTGACCAACTGTAATGTTCACATTCAAAAGAATCAATAGGAACTCGGTCGTCAACGGTGCTTGAATTTCCATCTTCATCAATAACAAGAGAAGGCTTGCTCAATAAGGTCCAATTTGTAAATTGGAAACTCTCAAGAGAAGAATTCAATCCAAAACTTGCAAACTGTTCTTCAATCCAGTTTACTGCTTCGTACGCGCCCGATGACCCTGCTGCACGAAAAGCAGGATGCCTAAATGAGATATTTTCTAATTCCAAATCATAACCATATGCTCTTGAACCATTAACAAGAGCGATACCCTGTTGCTCAGAGGAGCTTAGACCGTCACTTTGAAGTTTCGATGAGAAGTCTAATTTGCTATTAAAAAGCGGTATCAACGCAACCACAATTAATAGCGCTGACAAGATTACCAAAATTATTTTTTTCATTAAACACTCATCTTAATTATTGGTAAATGGGGCCACTCAGTAAATAAAAATTTTGAAGAACCTTATATGGTTTTAGTTCATAGCCATTTCACGGTATTCGGATTCTGATTATAATCAGTTCTCCTGGTTCTGCTGCGACTGTTTGGATTCCAAGGAGTTGAGGTTAATTGTTATGTATATCTCCTCAGTTTCTTCATTCTGCCACAACTTTACTTTTCCATCTTGCGCTAAAAATAACAGAAGAATGAACGTGCGAATGGCTTCCAACCGTCTCACTCCTTTTATCAAAGTTGAAAACTCTATTAATCCTGTGCCTTTGACCCTCTCTGAAAGAGAGGCGTAAAGCGTTTTCATTTGCAGTTCAATTTCCATGAGGTACATGTCGAGTTGCGGCAGAATCTCTGAAGGAGTTGGAAGAAGGGGTTCTGCAACAGTTTTTCCAAACGGAACCAGTTTCTCACCTTTCAAAATGTCATCTAAAACTTCAAGCAGATGCTTTATGGTTGTTGAAGTTAATTCATGCCTAAGCGGCAGAAGTAGGGGCGGAGGAATAAAATCTTGTGGAGGTTTAGGTGGTGGCGGTGGTTCTTCAAGCTTCAGCAGAAGATTCGACTTCATCAAGTATACGAGGGCAGAAGAATCAAGAGCTACGCCAGAAGCCCTAAAATCTATCTGCCCAGCTCTTTCCATCTCCTCAAGAAAAGATGTAAGCAAATAGGCAATGTCAATGTTCCAAGGCGTAAGCCTTTCAAGCTTGTGAAAATCGAAGAGAATGTTCCATGGAGGACGCAAATAAAACGGTTTTTTGATGATTGCAGACGCCATTAACTTGGCACCTCTAGGAACTTGGCTGAGATAACGTTTGACACTCCGTTGCGTTCATAAACTCCATAAACTTTCTGTGCCTTATTCACCATTTCGGGCTTTAAGGTGATGACTATAAACTGGGTTTTCTCCGACTCCTCTAAAAGAAGGTCAGCGAGCTTTGACACATGGAAAGCGTCTAAATGGGCATCTATCTCGTCAAGAATGTAGAAAGATGCCGGGGTAAACTCCTGCAGAGCAAATATGAAGGCAACAGTTGCGACTGAACGTTCACCACCGCTGGCTCCGCTCACAACTATTGAAGGTTTATGGGGAAACTGGACAATCATGTCTATGCCGCCCGAGAATGGTTCATCAGGGCTTTCAAGTTTAAATGTGGCATTTCCGCCTCCAGTAAGTTTTGAAAAATATTTTGCCAGATTAGTGTTGATTTTTTCGAAGGACTCTATGAAAACCTTGCGTTTCCTACGTTCAATTTCATCCATAAACTCCAGTATAGCTTGTTTTTCTCTTTCAAGTTCATTCATTCTTAATGAGAGTTCTTTATAGCGTGAAATTTGTTCAGCATAATGGGATAAGGCAAGTTGGTTTACTGCACCTATTCTTTCGAGTTCAAATTGCATCATCCTCATAGACGTTTCGGCTTCTTCAACCTGCCTCGGCGTTACAACTAGTGGTTGCTCGTAGCCAAACTGCCTAAGCTGATTCCGATACTGCTCAAACTGAAGCATGGATGTTTGAATGTTCAGCTGAACCTGGTTTAATAAGCGATCAGCCTGTTCATACTCCGGATCAAGCTTGCGAAGTTCCTTGTCTATGTCGTCTATTTGAGCCGTGAATTTTTTGGCTTCATCCCTTGCAGACAATACGGTCTTAGAAAGTTCAACGCGGCTTTTCTCTAGTTCTGCCAACTCTTGTTTTAGTGATTCCCGTTCTTGAAGCGCCTCTTCTACATCCTTCTCAACTCTTCTCAGCTGCTGCTCAACTTTAGCAAGTTGGATTTTCGCGTTTTGATAGCCAACCCTTAAAACATTGTCAAACTGTGATTGAAGCGTGGAAATTTCTGTGTGAATTGTGCCGAGTTTTTGTCTTAAAGTGATGGTTTCTTCAGCGAGTCGCTCCCTTTTAACCTCCATTTCTTGAATATTCGAAGGGTCTGTTTTTCGTCTTAGGGAGGCTAACTCGTTCTGAAGTTTTCGCATTTCCTTCTGTATCGAACCTCTTTCAGCCCTGTGAAGCCACATCTGTGTTTTTTCGTTTTCAATTTCTTTGTTAAGCCGTTCAATGTAATGATTGACTCGTTTGACGTTGGCCTTTGTTCTTTTAACGCTTCTTTTGACTCTGGCTATTTCTCTGTCAAGAGTGGTTACAGACTCTGACAGATGTGCAATTTCAACTCGGGTTTTATCGATTTCATCCGCGAAAGAGGTTACGTCACTGCCTCTTCTTGAAAGATGCTGTTGGAGGGCTTTGACGGCTTCATCTAAGCTTTTGATGGCTGTTTCGCTTGGTATGATGGTGGAAAAATCTATTGGAGCACGATAGTAACCGCTTTCGAATGCACCGCCTATTTCGTACAGGTCTCCGTTGACTGTGACTGCACGGTAGCCTTCGCTGGATAAGGCGAAAGCAGTTTTGTCGTCTGACGTGATTAATGTGTCGCCAAAAACGAAATGGATTGCAGGCTCGTAATGCTTCTCATATTTTATGAAAAAGGAGGCTACACCGGTGATTCCTTTTTTTTCGGGGATTTTTAGAGGTTTAGAGTTTAATGTTCCTTGAAGTGGAATTATCTTTATTCTTCCCAGCTTCATTCTTCTTAATGTTTCTGTGCAGGCGAAAGCCGCGTCAAAATCCTTGACAACAACTGCGTCGAGCCATCCTACTGCCGTTGCCTCTATTGCCAGCTGATAAGCTTTGTCAATCTTGACTAGATTGCGAAGTCTGCCATATACGCCTGGAATTACGCCTAACTCGCCAAGTTCTTCTATGCTTCTTAGAGCTTTCTCCTCTGAAGCAACAGTTTCTGCAAGCTCCCTTTGCGTAACAAATTCTATGACCGCCGTGCGTGCTGAGTCAGCGATTTTTCCAGCTTCAGATATCTCCCTTTCTGTGGCTTCTTTTTGCGCAGTTCTCCGTTCAAGCATCCGCTCTAGGCTTTTAAGCTGTGCTTTCTGTTCTTTCTGCACTTTTTCAAGCTCAGCAAGCGACTTTTCGAGTTCGCTTAATGTTGATGCAAAATTTCCTTCACGCTCGTTCAAATCTTTGAATCTTCTTGTGCGAATTTTGATGGCTGTCTGGCTTTTTACATGTTCAGACCTTAATAATGTAAGCCTTTTGTAATGATTTTCGAGTTGTTGCTCAATTTCGCGGATTTTCTTGCTGTTTTCTCCTAGATTCTCCCAAAGGTGAGCAGTTTCGTCTGCTAAAGCGTCATGTTCAGCCTGTTTTACGGTTATCTGGTTGAAAATTGCATCATATTCGCTTCTTGACTGTTTGATTCTCAGACGGTTTTCACGAATTTCATTCCGAATGGCTTGGTACTGCTGAAGATTGTTTTCTCTGATTCGCTTTAAGCCTTCGAGGCTTGTTTTTCCAGAAGATATTTTGGTTGTTAATTCTGTTAATTTTGATTTTAATTCGCCTATTCTTATTTGAACCTTTAATACCTGCGAACCGCCTTCCTCAACAATTTCTGAGCTTAGTTTTCTCCATTCCCCTTCAACATCTCTTCTTTTTGACCTACGCTCATCACGTAGCCCTCTTAATTTTTCAACTCTGCCTCTAACTTTATCCGTCTGTAAGGAAACTTCTTCCACTTTCTTCTGTATCTGTGCCATGTCATGCGAAAGTTTCACAGCTTCAAACTTTTTTATCTCGTCTTGAATGAAACTGCACCTTAGCAGCTCGTTGCGTTCTCTTTCTAGATCGTCCACCCTCTTCTGAACCTCGTCTATTCTACCCATGGCTGTGCGCATAGAGATATCTGCTACCCGCAGTTTTTCTTCAGCCTCAGCCTTCTCAGCATCATACTGCGCTATCCCAACTAAATCCTCAACAATTTTCCTACGTTCAACTGAAGAGATATCTGCTAGACGGGTTATTGTGCCTTGCAAAATTATGTTTTGGCTTGTGGAGCTTATCCCAGCCATGGAAAGAACTTCTAAAATGTGTGTCCTCGAAATTCTTCTACCATTGAGCCTATAAACGCTTTGACCATTTCTATAAACTTCCCGAGAGACTGTAACGGTGGTTGTGTCAACTGGCATGCGGCCGTCCGTGTTGTCAAACTGAATTATCACCTTAGCCATTTTCGCCCTTTCTAGTCCAGCCTTCTCAGAACCGTGAAAAATCAGCTTGGCAGAATTTTCCGCCCGTAGCCTTCTAGTGCTCAATTCGCAAAGGGCGAACAGAACCGCGTCAACAATATTTGTTTTCCCACTTCCATTTGGCCCCGTGACGGCTGTAAAGCCCTTATCTAGGGCTACTTTAACGATTTGAGGCCCAAACGATTTGAAACCTTTAAGCTCGATTTTTTTAATGTGGGGCATTCAGTCTACGCCCTCACCTTTTTTCGATGGGGAAAGCCGCCTTATTACAGACATTTTGCATGATTTTTCTATAAAAGTATTGCATCTTAAAGTATTAACGGTTATGTACTCTTTGACGCTATTTCTCAGTTTTAAACCCATATTTTGTAGCCATTTTCTTGATAAACTCTTTTATGCGCCCATCTTCGCCATAAACAAGCAAGTAACCATCATTTTGAAAATTATATGAAAGATGCGATTCTTCAGCTAACGTCTTTAACTTTTCAGCTGGTAACTCGGTTGAAGGTTTCACTCGGATCCACTTGTGTTCTCGTGAAATACCTGGAATAAACGTTGTCTCCTCTTCCTCCTTTTCCAATATTTTTTTGCTCGCTTCGTCCAACCGCTTAAGCCATTCTTCAACGTATCCAGTTCCAAACATTTTCTGTCCCTCAGAAACGAGGTACGATTCTACATTGAGAAGATATTCATCAATCTTTTGGCTGGTGTCTATATGGCTCGGATCAGCCTTTAAAACGTTAATCAATGTCTTTGCAGACTTTAAATCGCTCATAATTTTTGCTGAAGCAACTATTCCTCTTTTTCGGAAGTCAATAATCATTTCCTCCAAAACGTTCCATGCAGCCAAATATCCCATAGCTTATAATTCACCACGCTTTGATTTAGCGTTGGCATTATAAAGGGTTATCATTCTGGAGTCTGGAAGGCAGACTAGTAGGATAAATTGTCGGGTTTCAACTGACCTAGCAATTATGTGCACCTCAAGGAGTTAGTGGCTCGGCAAAGTTCGCATTTCTCAATGTCAATTGATGGGTCGAAAGCTTTATGCATCTTGCACAGTAACCCTTTTGCTCTTATCATTCTGCAGATTTCGCAAAACTTAGAAATAAAGTCTTTATGAGATAAGCCGCCTCCAGCTAAGGAATCGGCAAGGTTTTCCATTAGCTTTCCGATTTCAATGTCATTCTCTAAATCAATGGCTTTTCCGCGCATTTTTCTGTAATAAAGGCTTACAGCAGGTTGGCTTACTCCCAGAAGTTTGGCTGCTTCTGCTTGCTTTAGGTTGTGTTTTGCCATTAGCTCTTTGGCTACCATAGCTCGTATTGACGGTAAGAGACATTTTACTGCAACTTCACATGGGACTAACATTCATGTTACTTCCAGCATGTAATATGCGGAAAGGCATAAATATGCTTTATTACAATTGTTATATCAATTTGAGGGACTGAAATGAGTTGGCGAAACACAGTCAAAATCTCAGAAGGCGTTTACTGGGTTGGCGCTAAAGACTGGAACCGCAGGCTTTTTGATGCGTTGATTCCGCTTCCGAAAGGAACAACCTACAACGCATATCTGGTATTTGGCACAGACAAGAAGGCATTAATTGACACTGTAAACCCCGGCTTTGAAAAAGAGCTTGAAGAGAAAATCCGCAAGGTTGTAGACCCCCGCGAAATTGACTACGTGGTAATGAATCATGCAGAGCCTGACCACGCAGGCACGATTCCACACGTTATGTCAATAAACAACAAAGCCAAACTTGTAACTTCAAACAAAGGCGCCAAGATGGCTCAGACATTCTACAAAGTGCCAGAAGAGCGCATAATTGCCGTCCGTGACCAAGAAACCATTAGTCTAGGCGGTAAAACTCTTCGATTTATTGAAGCCCCAATGCTTCACTGGCCAGAAACGATGTTTACGTACCTACAAGAAAATAAAATTCTTTTTCCGTGCGATTTCTTTGGTTCACATATAGCAAGTGGAGGGCTGTATGACGACGAAGTAGAGGACTTGCTTGTTTATGCTCAGAGATACTTCGGCGAGATAATGATGCCTTTCAGAATTATGGGGCAAAAAGCACTGGAAAAAATCAAAGATTTAGAAATTGAAATGATAGCGCCAAGCCATGGGCCGATACATAGAAATCCTGAACGCATTTTGAAAGCGTATAAAAAGTGGGTAAATGGTGAAACTAAGCAAAAAGCCATTGTAGTTTACGTGACAATGTGGAACAGCACAGAAAAGATGATCCAGCCAATTGCGGAAACCCTTGCTTCCGAAGGCATAGAAATCGCCTTACACAATCTGGTTTTAGCTGATATAGGCGACGTGGCAAAGGACCTTGTGGATTCCAGAGCCATTGTCTTGGGCGCCCCAACAGTTCTGGGCGGAATGCATCCCCTGGGCGTATATGCCACATATTTAGTGAAAGCTTTACGCCCTCCGGCAAAATTCGGCGTCGTTCTAAGTTCTTATGGGTGGGGTGGAGGCACTGTGAAACATGTGCAAGAGATATTGGGGTCATCGAAAATTGAGGTTGTTGGGACAATGGAAGTGAATGGCCCACCGACGGAAAACGATGTCAAACAAATTATAGAATTGGGTAAAACGCTCGCTAAGAAAATTAAGGAGGAACCGTGATAGAAACGATAAGGAGACAAAAGAATGAGCGAAAAAATTGAAGATAAGAAAAAGATGTTGAAAGAGGCGATAAAGCAATTACATGCGGGCGCCTCGCCTCAAGAGGTTAAAGAGACGTTTAAACAAGTTCTGGAAGGAATAAGCCCCACAGAGATTGCCAAAATTGAGCAAGAACTTGTAAAGGAAGGAATGCCCAGAGAAGAAATCCAAAAGTTATGCGATGTGCACATGGCAGTTTTTAGAGAACAGTTAGAAAAACAAAAACTCGATATCCCTGCAGAACATCCAATCAGCATCCTTATGGAAGAACACAAGATTATGCTGCAGATCGTAGAAAAACTCAACACCATCACAAACAAGATTCAACAGATAAGTGATACAAATTACGTCGAAGAGGAAATTCACAATCTCGAACACATAGCAGTGGACCTTTTAGACTCGGAAAAACACTATTTGCGAGAAGAAAACGTGCTTTTCCCAAACCTAGAGAAACATGGAATTACGGAGCCGCCAGCAATAATGTGGATGGAACACAACCAGATAAGAGAGAAAAAGAAACAGCTTAACCAGATAATAGAAAATTATAATACCACAAGCTTCAAAGAGTTCAAAAAACAGCTTGGCAAAACCGCTGAATCTTTGAACAATCTTCTTCCAAGTCACTTTTTCAAAGAAAACAGCATACTCTTCCCAACAGCCTTGCGAGTTATCACGGATGAAGAGTGGAAAGAAGTCAGAAATGAATTCGATGAAATTGGATACTGCTGTTTTACGCCTCCACATTTGACAGCAACACTGCGAAAGGAAGAAAAGGCAGTGACTGCGCGTAAAGGAATGTTGCAGTTTGAAACAGGAACTCTCTCAAAAGAAGAACTTGAGGCTCTATTGGATTCACTTCCAGTAGACATAACATTTGTCGATAAAGAAGACGCTGTGAAATACTTCAGCAATGCTGAGAAAAGAGTTTTCGTCCGAACAAAGGCCATCATTGGAAGAAAAGTGCAACAATGCCATCCTCAGAAAAGCGTTCACATAGTGAACAAAATTGTCGAATCTTTCAAGAAGGGCAAGAAAGATGTTGCAGAATTCTGGACTCCAATGAACAACCGCCTAATCCACATCAGATATTTCGCAGTGAGAGACAAAAATGGAAAATACTTAGGAGCTATAGAAGTGACGCAAGACATAACAGACATCAAGAAAATTGAAGGAGAAAAACGACTCCTAGACTGGAAAGACTAGAAATAATCATTCCAGTTCATACATTAACGCATGCTTCAATTCTTTTGGATGAGTCTTTTCAATGCTGATTTGAGAGGCGCCGTGAAATTCGAGGAATCTTTGCAAAGTTGCGGCAAATTCAGTGATAACACTTTTGTCAAAATCCTTTTCTTCCAAAAGTAGAGAGTTGACAATCATTGTCTTGTTTTGTCTGTCAACTTTTGGGTCAATTCTTCCAATGAAGCGTGTGCCGTACAGAATTGGCATGACATAATAGCCATAGATTCTCTTCTCTGGAATTTTGTACACTTCCCAAGAATAAGTAAAATCAAAGATTTCAGAAATCATTCTGCGATTCCATAAAAGATTGTCTAAAGGTGCAACAAAATGAACCCTCTCGCTTATTGAAGCATCAGAATTTTCGAGAAGAGACAAATGCTCATTTAAAACATAGTATGTATGCTTAACACCTTCAACCTTAACGGTACACAGCTCATTGTCTTCAACCATTTTTTCCACTATGGTTTTTCTTTGAGACGCTTGTAATGGTAGCCAACCGAACCTCCAATCGCGGGTGTCAACGAGTCCATAGGCTCTCATGTATTTCTGAATCATAAATCGTTCATATTCTTCTTTGCTTGGAGGGTTCATACCTACAACTGGTAGAAGCATATGCTCTGCAAGGTCATAATATCGTCTGTTCCCTTCTACGTGATGAATCATCAAGTCGCCGCAGTCCCACAAGAGGTTTAGGACTCTTGTTGCCACTTTGCCTTTAATCTTTCCTTTTTGCTCTAATTCTCGTGCGGAGAGTGGTCCTTGCCTTTTGATTTCCGACAAGACATGATAAATTTCCTCTCGCAATTCTTTTCTTTTAGTTTTTATGCGTTCATAAAAGGGAGAATGAAACTGTGTTGGATTTTCCATTCGATAACGAAAGTAGGGGAAATCTTCAATTGGGATTATAGATTTTTCGTTACACCAATATTCGAATACGAGTTTATCCTTGTAAAGCAGTTCATCTAAGTAGGACGGTTTGTAATCAACAACCCTATTGTGAAGAACCAAGTGTTGATTGGGATGTATAACGCTGATTGGATCTATTTGGATGCATTCAAGCTGTTTTATTGCTTCTAACGTTCCATTTTTACCCTTTTTTTGAAGAAAGCCTTGCCTAAGAATAAGAAAGCGTCTAGCAGCCTCTTTTGAGACTTCTTTCGGTATTATGTTCTTCATTTGCTTGTCTGTCCGCGAGAGAGCAGGATTCTAGGCACCGGAGTTTAGTGCCTCCTTGACTTCCTTTTGAAAATTCACTTTATCCATAAAAAATGTTTCGATTGGTTTTCTGTTAACTGCACAGGAAGGAACTTGGCCTCTCTTTTTCACCTCTTCCAATTCCTCAAACCTGTTTATCATTCTTATTGGGATGTCTGGAGCGACTTCTCTTATTGATTCTTTGATTTTTTCGGAGAAGTAGATGGAGAAGGGGCACGATGGATCATAGAATATTATGGCCTTTCCGCTGTCTTCTTTCTGAGGAATGAACTTTTTCTCTTTAGGGTGATAAACATATTCCTTCTTGATTGGGTAGTAAAGAAGAAAGGGATCATCCTTTTTCACTCTTTTAAACCCCATTTTTTGGTAGAATTCGTGCTGTGGGTACCGTCCGGGAACCTGAAAAGCCCATGTTACAAGTGCGAGGGGGACATTGTTGTTGAAGGCTGGTTGTGGCTTCTTCATTTCTTGTATCAGAGCCCTTAGCAAGGATTCTCCTATTCCTTTTCTGAGATTCTCATTTTCTGGAACAAATATGCAGGCTATCTCAACCACACGCTCCTCTGGGTTGGGCTGATATTGTATCAAGCCTACAGGTTTTGAGTCTAAGTAAGCCAGCTTAGCTATGCTCCCATACGCTTCCATGACTTGAGTCGCCCACTTCTTCTTCACGCTTATACCATCAATGAATAGTGGATCATCCTTTTTGTCCAGTGGGATGCAGAAGTCAATTAACTGGTCTACGTTTTCCAAGTTGGCGTTTCTAATCGCTAACTTTTCCTTTTCCAATAAGCCTACCTTCAACTTGCTTTTGGGTTAGAAAGGATATATTATTTGCGCGTACAATTTCCTATTTACTTATACAAGCCAGAATTGATTGCATCTGCTACCACGATGACACGATGCTTTTCAGAAAAAAGAAATGACTACTAAAGGTAAATTCTAAAAGAATTAGGAAAAGGTTTTTAGTTTAGTTGTTATATGAAAGTCTGCAAATGGGTTTAGAATATTGTGAGGTAGATATGAAATGTCTATGTTTGCAGCACCAGGCGCATATGACCGTGCCATAACCGTTTTTTCACCGGATGGTCGGCTTTTTCAAGTTGAATATGCAATGGAGTTGGTTAACCGTGGAGCCACAATTTTAGGATTACGATGCTCCGAAGGGGTGGTTTTAGGAGCAGAAGAAAATGTTGAACCCCTTGAAGAGGCAGAATATTCATGGAAAATTTTCAAGGTTGATGAACATATAGGTGCCGCCATAGTGGGTCTAAGCTCTGATGCCCGCATCTTAATAGACCAAGCACGAGTATACGCTCAAAGTAACAGGTTAACCTACGACGAACCGATTGACACGGAAGTTGTAACCAAGAAAATATGTGACATAAAACAGCTTTACACACAACACGCTGGCGTAAGACCTTTTGGAATCTCACTAATCTTCGGTGGAGTAGATAAAACAGGAAACCGTCTTTTTGGAACTCACCCCAGCGGAACATATAGGGGCTTTAAGGCTACGGCACAAGGCGCTGGAAGAGAAACAGTGCTCTCCATATTGAAGGAAGAATATCGCGAAGAAATGAGCCTAGAAGAAACCGTAAAACTTGCAGTAAAATGTTTAACAAAAGCCTTAGAAGCAAGACAACTGCCACCCAGAATAAAGATGGTGGTTATTCCTTCGGCAACAAAGAAAATGGAAATGTTAAGCGACGAAAAAATTGGAAGTTACATGAAAGAGTTAGGCGTGGGCAAGTGAAATACTGATGAGTGAAAAATACACCATTGCACGCATAACAAAGGACAATGAACACTTCGAAGTTCTCGTGAAACCTCAAAAAGCATTAGACTACCACACAGGAAAGCTAGCAGCAATAACCGAAGTTTTAGTCACTGAAACCATATTTTCAGATGCAAACAAAGGCACAAAAGTATCAGAAGAAAACCTACATAAAGCCTTCGGAACAACAGAACCACTGAAAGTGGCGGAGATAATACTGAAAAAAGGAACGTTGCAACTAACTACAGAACAACGAAGAAAAATGATTGAGGACAAGAGGAAGCAGATAGTAGATTTCATATCAAGGCAATGTGTTGACCCCAAAACAAACCTTCCACATCCGCCGTTACGGATAGAAAATGCCATGGAACAAATCCGCTATTCAATAGAACCCTTTAAGCCAGTGGAAGAACAAGCGAGAGAAATAATCAAACTGTTGCGACCGATTTTGCCATTAAAGATGGAGCAAGTATCTGTTGGGGTCCATGTGCCAGCAGAATATTCAGTACGGGTCTACGGAACAATTAAAGGTTTTGGGACAATAAAACGAGAAGAATGGCGTGCAGACGGTTCATGGTACGGAGTCTTGGAAATGCCAGCAGGCTTATATGGTCCTTTCTTAGAAAAACTTGGAGAGATAACCAAAGGAAGCGGAGATGCAAAAATAATCGCTTAAATATTTATATGAACGTTTAGGTGGAAAATTATGCCAACATTTTTTGAAATGAAACAGGTTGTAACACCTGGAGATTTGATTGCAGAAGGTGATCACATAGCTGGCGAGAACACATATGCGGAAGACAATAAAGTCTATGCCTTGCGAATTGGGATTGTGGAATACGAAAACAAAAAAGTAAACGTCGTAGCTCTAAGAGCATTTTACATTCCAAGGGTTGAAGACATCGTTATAGGAACAGTTGTGGAAGTGGGATTTAACGGGTGGACGGTGGACATAAACGCGCCTTATCAAGCCCTTTTAAGGGCGTCAGATGTTCTGAGCAGACCCTTCAAACCGCAACAAGATGAATTATCCCAAGTCCTAGACACGGGAGACTTGATAGTTGCAAAAATAATCGCTTACGACAGAGCACATGACCCGCAACTAACAGTTGGTGAACCAGGACTAGGAAAGATAACCCGTGGCCAAATAGCAAAGGTCACTCCTACAAAAATTCCCCGCGTAATTGGCAGGAAAGGTTCAATGGTATCCATGATAAAGCAGGAGACTGGTTGCCAGATAATTTTGGGAGTTAACGGAATTATATTAATCACGGGAAAAACTCCTGAAGATGAAGAGTTAGCAATTATGGCTATTCATAAGATTGAAGAGGAATCCCATACAAGCGGTTTGACGGCCCGCATAACCCAGATGCTTAGTGAAGAAAAGACAAAACGGGAGGAAATTAAGAAATGAGCCAAAAATCTGAAAAGTTAATTGATAAAAAAGGTTTGAGACTAGATGGCAGAAAATCAGATGAGTTAAGATCGATAAAAATTGAAGTAGGCGCTTTATCAAACGCCGACGGTTCAGCCTACATTGAACTGGGAAAGAACAAGATTTTAGCCGCGGTATATGGTCCAAAAGAATTGCATCCAAAACACTTAGCACTTCCAGACCGAATGTTTTTAAGATGCCGCTATCACATGGCACCTTTTTCTGTTCAAGAACGCAAATCGCCAGCACCGTCGAGAAGAGAGATAGAACTCTCAAAAGTTATCAGAGAGTCCCTTGAACCTTCAATTTTCCTCGAATATTATCCGCGAACAGGCATAGATGTTTTCGTTGAAGTTTTGCAAGCTGATGGAAGCACAAGGTGCGCTAGCATAACAGCAGCATCATTAGCTATAGCAGATGCAGGCATCCCAATGCGGGATTTGGTGGCTGCATGCTCGGCTGGAAAAATTGACGACACAATAGTTTTGGATTTGATGGATACAGAAGACAAAATGGGAACGGCAGACGTTCCTGTAGCTTTAATGCCAAATCTAAATGCAATAACTTTGCTGCAAATGGATGGAATATTAACGTCTGAAGAGTTTGAGAAGGCTTTGAACCTAACCCTTGAAGGATGCATGAAAATCTATGCAATGCAAAAGGAAGCGCTAAAAGCTAAATATGTAAGTGTCAAGGAGGTTGAAGAATAGTGGCATCAGTAATTACTCGTGTAAAGCAGAAACAGATTGTACAGTCAATTGATAAGGGAAAACGTTTGGATGGTAGAGGTCTAACGGATTATCGTGAAATAAAAGTGGAACAGGGAATAATCGAGCGTGCCGAAGGCTCAGCAAGAGTGCTACTTGGAAAAACGGAAGTTATGGTTGGGACAAAAATCGAAATTGGCGAACCATTTCCTGACACTCCTAACGAGGGTGTTTTAACGGTGAACACTGAACTTGTGCCTTTGGCTTCATCGACTTTTGAGCCTGGACCGCCTGATGAAAACTCTATCGAGATTGCAAGGGTTGTTGACAGGGGAATAAGGGAGTCAAAAGCCATTGATGTAGAAAAACTATGTATTGAACCTGGAAAAAAGGTGTTCGTTGTCTTTGTTGATGTTTACGTTCTTAATCACGACGGGAACTTGATAGACGCCTCAGCTCTAGCCGCTATGGCTGCGTTACTTAACACTAAAATGCCCAACTATGAAATCGAGAAAGGCGAAGTTAAAACGAAGCAGGGTTATACCCAACTTCCGATAAGAAGACGCCCAATAACAGTTACTTCTGCGAAAATAAACGGCAAACTTGTTGTTGATCCATGGCTGGAGGAAGAACAAATAATGGATGCCAGACTTTCGATTGGGATTGACGATGATGACAACATATGTGCAATGCAAAAAGGTGGTAGTGGATACTTCACGCCCGAACAAGTGTTGGAAGCCTTAAAAATAGCTAGGGAAAAGGCTGAAGAAATACGTAAAAAACTAGAGTGGTAAAAAGACGATGGGAAGAACCAAAAAAGTAGGACCAACGCGTGGATTGGGACCTCGTTACGGCTCAACTGTTAGAAAACGCTACATCAAGGTAGTCACAGAGATGAAGAAGCCTCATAGATGCCCACAGTGTGGATTTCCACGCGTCAGAAGGGTAAGCGTTGGCGTTTGGGGATGTAGAAAATGTGGGTTCACATTCACGGGTGGAGCGTACACTCCAACTACAAAGCTGGGAATAGTGGCAAGGCGTATAGCCAAAGGGGCACCCGTGGAGGAAGCAGTAAAAACGGAAGAAGAAATTGAGTAGTGCTCTCTAGCTTTTGAGTGATTTAGGTATTGGTTAAAAGACAAGATGTCTTGTTGACAACTTCAAGAAGACCCACAAAAAGTATGAGAACCCTTTGCAGAGACATTTCCTACACTTTTCCACACGTTGTGCAGATAAACCGAGGTAAACTAAGCCTAGAAGGAATAGCAGAAAAAGCATTAGAGCTTGATGTCGAAAAACTGATGGTTGTTGACAGATGGAAAGGAGGATCGGGAAAGATGGAGTTTTTTGAAGTGAGACAAGGTGGTTTGGAAAGTGCTCCACCGATAATTTATTTGCGTAGTGTGAAGTTTCGAAGGGATTTCGGAGAAAAAATGCTTAGGGGAAGAAGAATTAAATCTGTTGCAATGGCAGTTTCTTCGAAGGAGAATTTCGAGGTTAAGAAAACAGAAAAAGCTCTTTCGGCTTTTTTCGGAGTCCTAACGCTTTCACTCGAAGAAGCGGTTAATAGCAAGTATGATATTGTAATGCAAATTCTAACAGATTCCTCAAACCGCATAACCATTACGTTTAGGCTCGTCCCCGAATTGGTTGAGGTTGGTCCGCGGATAGAGATATCGTATCTAGTTTGGGAGCTAACGCAATGAAGGCGAAGGCTGTTGCGCGTTTGAAGTTTCCTTCAGAAAAGCAGTTAGATATAGTTTTTAAGGCTTTGGAGCCGGAGGTTAAGAAGCCCACTACCATGCGTTCTAGAACAAGGTTGAAAAAAGATGGTGCATTGTTGGTTTTGAATGTTGAAGCCAGAGACACCGTTGCTTTGCGGGCAGCACTAAACGCCTATTTAAGATGGATAAACTCGATTCTGAGTGTTTTGGAAGTTTTAGGAACACGATGACGGACTGTTCTTAAGGTTTCTGCATGGAGTTTTTCCTTTTGTGCGCTGTGTGACTAGACCCCCCTTATATATAGATTGAACTTCTAATACACCCATTATACTCGCAAGATAGTGGCTCAATTTTGAAGCGTTAATCGAATTGATGTTTGAGAAAATGTTAATTAAGGGCTTGGCTTATTGCTGTGCAGAATGGAAGGATGCAAAGTGAGTGACGAAATTTCGAAGCTTCCACCCCAAGTTCAAGAACGCTTATTAAGGCTTCAGCAGCTTCAGCAAACGCTTCAATCAGTCTTAGCCCAGAAGCAGCAGGTAGAAATTGAATTAACAGAGATTGAACAAGCCTCAAGCGAGTTGCAGAAAATGGCTGACGACGCAGTCATATACAAGGCTATTGGCTCACTTTTGGTAAAGGCAGAAAAGACCAATGTAACAGCGGATTTGAACGAGCGAAAGGAACTGCTCAACACTAGGGCAACAGTTTTGGGAAAACAAGAGGAACGCTTACGCAGTCAACTAAAGGATTTGCAGGCTAAGC
>Ga0315280_10003632_pt1 | contig 23525 bp, 24 predicted proteins | sample YL17G06_40_MG_FD_203697 | JGI IMG/M metagenome (GOLD analysis project Ga0315280, IMG submission 203697) | Sediment microbial communities from Yellowstone Lake, YNP, Wyoming, USA - YL17G06_40 | ecosystem: Environmental > Aquatic > Freshwater > Lake > Sediment | place: USA: Wyoming | collected... | reverse complement strand
TTATATTGCCTGGTGCTAAAAGTGCTGTAGCCCTCGCAAAGTCGGCAGTTGAGTTTCTGCTTCCATTGATTGAGGTAACTGAAGCTAAAAGCGGAATAGATATGAAGTTCGGAACGCCGAGTGGCTTCAACTTCACATTAACAAGCATCACCCCCTCAATCTGGAAAGGAAATAGAACGTTTCTAAATATTGAGTACAACTCGGTAGGCAGGAAGTACACTGTGGAGCTCGGCTCATTTCTAAAAGGAAATGATGAGGTCCAGCAATGGAAAAACTTTTTAATATGTGCACGTGCTGAGGCAGATACCGAAGAAAAACCCTTTGGTCCGTGGAAAAGTTTGGCAAAAAAACGTTCTAAGGCTAAGTGATAAAATAAGTTTAAGGAATAAAATCTATGCCAGTAGAAGAAAAAGCAAAGAAAAGACTCCCACGCTATAAGGTGGCAGCAAACCCGCCACCTATGAGGTTAACTGAACGAGATCAGCGAATAGTGGAATGGGTTTATCTTTTCAGATTTTTGACGCGAGAGCACATCCATTTACTTGAGTTTAAAGATAAATCAATAGCAGCTTGCCAGAAGCGGTTGACTTTTCTTTATCATAACGGATACCTGGACGCAGTCCTTAAACCCATTCCTTCAGGTTATGGATCCTCAAAGAGGGTATATTGCCTTTCAGAAAAAGGCAAAGAACTGATTGCCCATATGTATGACAGCATTGATCCTAAAGAGATTAAATGGAAGAAAAGCTACAACGACGTAGAGGGCTACTTTTTGGAACACACCCTAGCAATCAATGATGTCAGGGTAGCTTTGACCGTTGCCACAAGAGGAAAGGGCTACATATTAGAATGGACTCCAGAGTGGGAGCTAAAAGCATTAAAAGAAAAGGTTGAGGATCCTGAACATCCGGGAAAATATATTGCTATAACTCCAGACTCATATTTTGTTATAAAGGCTGAGGGAAAGAAGGCAAGCTTCTTCCTAGAAGCTGACAGAGCAACAGAGGCAAACAAAAGGTTCAAGGAAAAAGTCAAAGGCTATGTTGAGTACGTCCGGACTAAGAAATATCAGGAACGATACAAAACCAGCTCTTTGAGGGTGCTGGTTGTGACAACAACAAAAGAGCGCATGAAGAATCTAATGAATACAACTCAGGGTGTTAATGGTGCAAGCTTTTTTTGGTTTACAACCTTTAAGGAAGCAAGCCCTGATGGTATTTTATCTGAACCTATTTGGATGCCTATAAACAAACAGGAGAAAGCGACTTTAATGACATAGAAGGGGATGCAGATTGAGAGCATATGAGTTCATTCTCATTGGATTTGGTGCAGGGTTGGGTGCAGTGTTAGGGTTTGTGCTAGAGTTGTTAAGAGCTTTAATATATGGACGCTGGCAGTCGAAGAAAGCAAAGCGTCGACTATACGGGAATGCAGAAATAGAGCTTGAGGACAATTTAGAGAAAACAACCAGCGCGCTAGACTTATTGAAACTTATTACTGAATTAGCAGATGTTGCTAGAGTAGATTTGACTAGAAATCTTGAATCTGGACCACCGGTTCTGGATGCGAGCGCGTTTGACGCATTAGAGAAGTGCTATTTTCTTAGTGAGCGAGAACAGACAGAGGTTTCTAAGTTTCATCCTATTATCAGGATTATAGAGGACCACAATACTGACTTGAGATTAGCTTGGAGCTACGCTGAACGTGGAGTTAATGTAGGCGATAACGTTGAGCATATCATCAAGACTTTGCAAACAGCAAAGCAAAACCTGGCGAACTTTTCTACCGCATTCAAAAAATTAAAAGCTTCTCTTGGTCTTGTGAGAACAAAGCAAAAGAGCGCAAAAATCTAAGGAATAGTAGTTGAAATGCTTTATTCTTCACCAAGATTTACAGCAGAGAGGATATAGAAATGTATCCTCTAACCACTTTCGGACTTTCTAGAGCCATTCTAGGGCTTAATTTTCCATTAAAACTACCAGTTGCTTTTCTATTTTAAAAATTCCTCCCCACACCCCTAACCCCCTTTTTCAAATTCGCCAGCGCTTCAAGATCTTTCATTCTTCAAGACCTTGATCCTTTGCTTTAAAGCAAAAGAGCGCTTCCCGCTTCTATCAAAGCGGGATGGCTCACTTCAAAAAGCCCCAAGGAGTACAACGCTTTCTATTTTTTTAATCATATCCGAGAACCCGCTTGTTAGTCGGTCAAGGTAGTACTGCGTCTCCACCTATGACCTCAAGCGGAACCCCGAACTTATAGCTCTTATCGAAAGCAGGTTTCTAAATTAAAAAATAGTTCCTTTGGACAGTAGGAACATTCTTGCTAGGGCAAAATTATGAGCCAAAATGTCGATTTCAATAAGACAGGTCATTTCTATAGTAGTAGCGAAGGAGAAGAGAGGAGGCTCCCTTTGGAACTCATCAAGGTTCTGATAGTGGAATCGCAACCCCTCTACCGCAAGGGCCTTTTGCAGGTACTAGAAGAAGAACCCCGGATCTCTGTTTTAGGAGAAGCACAGGACGGTAAAGAAGCAGTGCAAAAAACCAAGGAGCTAAAACCAGATGTCATTATCATCAATACCGCCCTTCCCAAAACTGGTGCTTTAGAAGCCATCGAGCGAATTGTAAAGCAGGATCCTCAAATAGGAGTAGTAATTCTGGCCACCGGAGAGCGACCCGAAGAGATACTCACAGCTGTGAGGTTAGGGGTAAGAGGTTTTCTTTTGACGGACTCTACCTTTAATCAATTATTGGAAGCCATAACGCAGGTGTCCCAAGGTGGAGCTTTTATAAATCACTGCCTTTGCGTCCATTTACTGGAGCATTTAAAGATACGACTCCAAAAGGAAAACGAAGAAAAGGAGCCTCAAGCTAAAGTCACCCCCCGGGAGCGGGAGGTCCTCCAACTTCTGGCCAAAGGCTCCACCACTAAAGAAATTGCCAGTACTCTTTCCATCAGTGAGAGGACAGCCAAGAACCATATTGGCAATGTTCTGCGCAAGCTTGAAGCCAAAAATCGCACCCAGGCAGCAACCTTGGCCATAAAAGAAGGGTTGGTTTAAGATAGTCTTTTTGGCCCACAAGCATTAAACTTCTTCACCCTTAAAAATGAACCATATGCCCGATAGCCCATGCAAGGAATAGCTTTTACCCTTCAAGTCAAAAAAAGGAGGGGCAAATTGAAAAAGTTTATTTCAATTTTAATGGTACTAGCCTTGGCTTTGGGAATTCAGATGGCAGTCCCGACAGTAGCAAAAGCACAAACAGGTGTTATCTTGTCAGGAACGGTAACGGATGCCTCTAGTACTCCACTACCATGGGCCACCGTCTATGCAGAGAAGATAGGCACATGGGAACTCTATCAGGATACAACTGATGTAGCCGGGGAATATGCTATTTCTCTTCCGGCTGGAACCTATCGCCTTTATTGCGAATCGCGCGAGAAGGGGGTAGTTGGAGGAACTCTAGACGCCACCACCCCACCACCTGGCCCTGTCTCTATAATATCGCCTTGGTACACGGGATATTATGGCAACGCATACATGAGTACCCGTAACATCAGTGCTTCAACAACCCTTGACATTGCGCTACCGTCGGGTTACGAGATCTACGGCGACATTACCGACCCTAATGGAAACGGGGTCAAAGATCCCTGGGTAGAAGTCTACCTCACTGATGACCCTACTTCTTATTGGTATTCTCCGGATGACTCCTGGCCATTTTGGGGCTTTGATGCTTGGGACTGGACCGATGCGAGCGGGGTTCTGCACTCAGGCTATGACGGCCCTGCTGTGCCCGATGGCACGTATTTTAGGATCCACGCCGGCGCGCCGGGTTACTACGACAAGTGGTTTCCAGGACCTGACGAGTACAAGAAAATTGAGAGTGTAGATTGGGAAGTGCTCATTGAGCTTGATCCAGTGCCATCTTCAGCACCATCGACGGCTCCTTCACCCGCGCCTGCGCCAAAGCCTGAGACTTATGGTTGGACGGATACAAAGTACATTTCCAATCCATCTGTAATTAAAGATACGTCTATTGGCAAGAAGGTAAAGATTATATTGGATTCTGCGGCCATAGCTTCGTTAGGTGGGGCTAAGGTTCAGTTCTTTGTTGAGGGAAAGATAAAGAAGGTCGATAAGAAAGCGCCTTTTACCTACAACCTTAAACTGAAAAAAGGAACTCATTTAATAACAATCAAGATATTTGATAAGAAGGGTAACCTTCTAGCGCAGATGGAAAATACATACACGAAATGAAGGCAAGCTAAATAGTTTTGTTTGGCTGCCTTTGCTTGAGAATAGTTATGAGGGCGTCGTTTTTGACGCCCCTTCGTTTTTTAATAAGCTTTTTAAAGCGCTTTATTTTGCCCCAATATTTTTTGGGTCAATACAAATGTATCCCTTAAATATTTTCGCGGCTTCTAGGGCATTTTAGGGCTTAATTTTAAGCATTAAATCTGCTTATTGTTTTAACATCCATATTTTTGTTAATCTTAAATTGTTATAAGCATTTTTCCCGCTTATGTTTTTCCATTTTAAAAATCCTAAAGATTATATTGTTTTGGGCAGAACCGGCCCCTTGTGGTTTTTCCCAACCTACAAAATCCCTCAAAAAGACAGAGGCGATCATATGCATATTGTCGGCACGACCGGCAAAGGTAAAAGCAAGCTTTTAGAGCATATGATTTTTCAGGACATAACCAACAATAAAGGAGTGGCATTAATTGACCCGCATGGCAACTTGGCAGATGACGTCCTGTCCTATCTTGGCACTAATGGCTATCTCAACGAACCTAAAAACCTTGAGCGCCTCATTTATATCAACCCATCAAGAAAGGATTACAGCCCCGGAATAAACCTTTTAGAGCTTCAGGAAAACGAGGATCCGGCAGAACACGCCAATGACATCATTGAGGTTTTCAAAAGGAACTGGAAATTGGAGACAGCGCCGGTATTTGAGGACGTGATGTTTAACTCTTTGATGGTACTAATTGCCAATAAGCTAACCATCATTGAAATGCCCAAACTCTTAACTGATAAAACGTACAGAAATAATCTGCTCAAAAAGACCAAGGATCCCTCAATTCGTCATTTCTTCTCTGACCGTTTTGATAAATGGCCCAAAAGGGAGCAGGCGACAAGGCTGGAATCAACTCTTAACAAGGTCTCAAGAATAATCGGAAGCGAGAGGCTGAGAAACATTTTTGGCCAGCTCAAATCAACCATAAACTTCAGGGATATCTTGGATAAAAGCCTTGTTTTAATTGTGGATCTATCGAGCCTAAGTGAGCTTACCGCTAAGCTTTTTGGCGGATTTATTACAACTCTAATTCAGCAGGCAGCCATGGCAAGAAGAACAAGAAGAGACTTCTTTGAATACCTGGATGAGTTTCAGCTTTTTGTCAGCCATGAAGGCGGATCCAAGACCTTCAGCAAAATATTAGCTGAGGCAAGAAAAAGACACCTATACCTGATCCTTGCCCACCAGCAACTTAGCCAACTTGATGAGCAAATGAGAGGAGCACTAGGTAATGTCGGCACGCTTGTTTGTTTTGGCATAGACAGATCAGATGCTGAAATTCAGGCAAAGCGGATATTTTTACCTCACGGAGAGGAGATTAAAGAAAAAGCAAAAAGAGACAGTCAATACCCACTCTATTTTTCGCTTTATGAGAACCTTGAGAAAAATATCCAGGCGTTAGATAAAAGAACCCTATCGCCCAGATGGGCTTATGTCGTTTCCAAACAACGTAAGGCTGCGCTTATAAAAACCATCGAGGTTATAGATGCTGGATTTAGTAAAAAGCAACTTGAGGAAATAAAAGAATTTAGTGCCAGCAAACACAGCCGGCTGTATAAAGAAATCAAGAAAGAAATCGAAGAGCGTTTTGACTACTCGAAAACGGATAATAACCTAGTCAAGGAATGGGAGTCTATTCAATGAAAGACACTAACCCTTGACATATACCATTCAAGAGTTTGAAAGAAAAATTAGATGCTTTTAGTTTAATCCTTGCTCTTACCACTATCGCGGCAATTTCATCTCTGGTTATGTTTGCTCCAGGTCTAAAGGTTTCGTCTTTGTAGCCAGAGGTGACCTGTTTGCTTTAGACGTCTCGATGTAGGAATAGGCCCAGTGGTTCCCCGGAACATCTTTAAAAAGATGGCTTGCCAGGGATGATAAGAGTAAAACACTTGCCTTAACTATCATCTTGGCAGGCTAGAGATGGAAGTAAAAGAGCGGCCGCCAAACATGGAGACTTGTGCTACCTTGACCAAAGCGCCAAGCCGATAGAATGAAAGATAAAAACCAAGGACCAGAAAAAGTTGCCAACCTCCAAGGACAGGTTCGGATGCCTCCTTATCCAGTTCGTCACTTAGATCTTGTGATCCCTAGGTACTTTCTCAAACCCAAGATAGGGTCGTAGAATTTCAGGAATAACTATACTTCCATCTGCCTGTTGGTATATTTCAATCAGAGGAATCAAAATTCTTGGAGTGGCTATTCCTGTATTATTTAAAGAATGAACAAATTTGAGCTTCCCTTCCGCACTCCTATAACGAATGTTTAGACGCCTAGCTTGAAAATCGAGAAGATAAGAATCAGAATGAGTTTCCCGGTATTTTTGTTGGCTTGGTACCCAAGCTTCAATGTCATATCTTTTTGCCTGTCCGTCAGAAAGTTCACCGGCACAGACATTGACTACTCGATATGGTAGTTTCAATGCCTGCATTATTTCTTCAGAGTTGGCAAGTAATTCCTCATGCCATCTTACAGATTCTTCGACATCATTCTTACAGAGAATCACCTGTTCCGTTTGAATAAACTCACGAACTCTAAATATACCTTTAAGGTCTTTCCCGTAGCTCCCTACCTCTCGTCGGAATGCAGGTGAGTAACCTACATATTTTATTGGAAGGTTTTTTTCTTCTAGAATCTCGCCAGCATGATAGGCCATTAAAGGAACCTCAGTCGTACCTACCAGAAAAAGATTATCATTAACTTTGTATGCATCTTCTCTTCCTTTGGGGAACATTCCAGTTCCAACCATAGCCAGTTCATTGACCATAACTGTTGGTCGAAGAAGAGTGAATCCCTTTTTGATCAAGAAATCCATTGACCAACGAATAAGAGCATACTCGAGAAGAACAGCTTCATTTTTCAAAATGTATTGTCTGAAGCCACCTATCTTCACACCTCGTTCGAGATCCAAGAGATCAAGTTTTTCCATTAAGGTTATGTAGTCCTTTGGTGAGAAATTAAAATGTGGTAATTTACCCCATACTTTGACTGGAACATTATCTTCTTCATTTTTACCTTCTGGAACGTCTTCCGCTGGCGGCAGTGGCACCGAAAGCAAGATTTCTCTAAACCCATCTTGGAGTTTAGGCAACTTTGCCTCTAAGGTTTTTAATTGTTTCTTAACTTTATGGGCTTGGGCTATTGTCTCCTCTCTCTCTCGTACTTCTGGCGAATTGATCTTCTTGGAGATTTTATTCCTTTCTTCTCGTAACCGATCAATCTGGTGTTGCAAATCGCGAAGTTCCTTATCAATCTGGAGAACTCGACCAATGTTAATCTTAAGACCCTTTTTCTGGACTCCAATTTTAAATAGCTCTGGATTTTTACGAAGTAATGTAATGTCTATCATTAATTGGTTCCTTCCTTGGGTTTACTGATAAAGGGACACCAATCTCCACATAAGGAGCATCCATTCGACCACTTTTCTTTTGCAACCCTCGCTATCGCTGTTGAATATGGATTCAACGTAACTTCCGCCATCCCGGCACACGAGAGTTTACTCATTCTTGCTTTCGCCATGCGAAAGTCCCTTTCATGACCTCTTCCTTCTTTTAATCTTAGTATATGTCTCGCGATGTTAAAAGCAGTTATACCATCAGCAACATCAGAAAGGTTTGGCATACCGATATGCTCAGCTGGCGTAATAACCGAAACCCAATCGAGATATTCACGAAACATAATAATGCTTATCGCCGCATTGACATGGTCATAACCTAGAGCGATATCTGTAGATAACGGTCCAAGGCCGCCAATAGGAATTAGGATCTTCTGTCTTATTGTATTAAAAGCTTCAATTCTGGATGGATCGATGTGCCCATACACACCTACAATTATGCGAACGCCTTTATCGATAGCTCTCTGTGCAAGTTCTTTAACAAGGTCTACCTCGGACATCTGCACTTCATCAAAGGAATCAGCCAGACAAGCAGCTCTTAGCCCGTTCCCTAAGATCAAGGTAATTTCTTTTTCCCTTGCTTGGTCTAAAAACCACTCAAAATTTATATAAAAGGGATTCTCATGACCGCTATTTTGGACATAATGAGCAACGATGTTACCGGCTCTCGAGATTACAGTCTTAATTACTCGTTGAGAACTCGACAAAACTTTCAGAGATTCCTGAGTAATCGTCGGAAAAATCTCAATTGCATCACATACTTCAGTCAGTTTATTAAAACCCTCAAAGAATAATCCTTCGGTAATATCGATAAATGTCCCTCCAGCTTCAATTGCTAAATTTGCGGCAGCAAGTGTTGCCGACGCACCAAGAGGCAAATCTACTTCTTCAGAAACTAATTGCATCAGCTTAAACCATTCTTTACGACCAACCGAGTTATCTTTGATCATTTCTACCCCGAGTTTCTCAGCTAATCTGACTTTTTTCAATTCTTCTTCGATACTCGAAGCAAGTGGAGAAAGTCCATATGGGAAAACAACCACGAGTTCCTGACCACCACACAGACATTCTTTTCCATTTCTTCTGTTCTTGATACCTATCTTTACTCGAGACATCCCCTTCACCCCCTTTTTCGTTGGTTAATTTAGAAATTTATTAGACCAACCCAGAAGTTCATAGCCGAAGTTTTAAATTTATTTTATTTATTATACAATATTTATTTAATATTAAATATCTTGTATATTATGTTAGAATTAACATAATATCTTTATCTTATAATGTCAATAGTTTATTATTAAAAATAATACAAAAATATTAATATTATCAATTTAGGTGTTATACTTAGAAAAAATGGAGAACAAAATGCCTTTTAGCACAATAAAGAAAAATAGCAAAGAATATACTTACTTTGTAGCAGGATCTTCTAAGCGATTATATTTGGGAACACCAGAAAAGCCTAAAGTAGAAAATATTAAGAAAGCCCTTGATTTATTGGATGAACGCCATGAGAAAATCGAAGAGGAAAAAAGAAAAATAAAAAGTTTCTTCCCAACAAAAAATAAAGAATTAGATGAAAAGCCAATAGAATACAAATTAGTTGTATTTGATTTGGATGGTGTTCTATATCAAAAACCATGGCATGAAATTGATGATGAAAAAGTTGCCGTAAGCACATGGGATATACTATTTCAAGAGCTTGGACCTACAATGTATGAAATGCATGAAAAACTCAAAAATAGCTTTAAAACTGGTTTATTTAAAGATTATATGGAATGGACATATAGAGCTTGTGGGGTTTTACAGTCTTGTTTAACAAAGGATAAATTTGAAGAAGTGATAAATAAACGGCAGCTTATGTTGGGAGCTGTAGAATTATTTGAAGAACTCCTCAAAAATAATGTTAAAACAGCATTAGTAAGTGGAAGTTTTGAGGCTCTCGCTCAACGAGCGGCTAAAGAACTAGGTGGAATTAATCATATATTGGCACATTGTAAACTCAATTTTGATTCTAGGGGTTTACTCGAGTCTTGGAATTTAAAACAAACAGATTATAAAGACAAAGTCGCCTTAGTTGAAAAATTAGCAGAAGATTATAAAATCTCCATTGATAAATGTGCTTATGTTGGTGATGATGTAAATGACTCTGAGGTTTTCAAAAAAGTTGGTTTGGCTATTGCTTTTAACTGTGCAAAACCTCAGGTTCGAGCCTTTGCACATGTTGTAATTAAAAGCCAGGATTTGAGAGATATAATTCCGCACCTCAAATTTAATACAAAAACTTAGTGTTTACTAATTACTAATCTCATTACATTTTTGTTATATAATTCGCTTTTTACTTGACACTTCCTAAATCATGTTATATAGTACATATAATATGCATAATACGTATTATTAGCGAAAACAGGCAAAAATGACCAGAAAAAAGCTCCCGGTGGTTTTAGAGCCGGAAGAAGCCCAAAATTTACTAAGACAACCCAATAAAAGATATCCAACCGGGCTAAGAAACAAGGCGATGATGTCTTTAATGCTTCATTGTGGGCTTAGACTTTCTGAAGTAACAAACCTTCGGCCGAGCAATATCAACCTAACTAAAGGCAAGCTGAGAGTTGAAAGTGGTAAGGGGAATAAAGACAGAGACCTTGCAATTCCGGAGTATCTGACTGATCTTTTGGATAGCTGGCGCAAGAAAAGACCGCAAGGTGATTATTTCTTCACAACACTAAAAGGAGAAAAGCTATCTGCCAGATACATTCAGAATATGGTCAAAAGATATGCTCAGAAAGCTGGCATCGCTAAAAATATCTCGCCCCATACCTTGCGCCACACCTATGCAACACAGTACTACAGGCAGACAAAAGACATCGAAACATTAAGACGGATTTTAGGCCATTCAGACATCAGCACCACGACAATTTATATAACTCTTGCTAATATTGACGTTGAAAATGGCATGAAGTCTTTTAAGGGTTTCTTATAATTTACATCAATTATCTACTATTTATGAATATTTTTTATTTATGCTATTATTACATTTATAATATTTTTCAAGAGAAAGGGTGCTTATGAGCTGGGATTATTTATTTAAATCTGAAGCAGTTAAACACAAAGTTTTCCTGTGTTACTATCATAAAGATGATGAATATTATAGAAAAAAATTTGAAGAACTATTTGGAGACTTATTTATAAATAAATCTGTCAAACCGGGTGATATAGACACTGATAATAGCACAGACTATATTAAGCGCTTGATACAAGAAGGTTATATATCTGATGCCTCTGTCACAATAGTTTTAGTTGGTCCGAAAACTTATTGTCGAAAACATGTTGATTGGGAAATATCTGCCACTTTAAATAAAAAAGTTGGTGGTTATTCTGGACTAATGGGCATTGTGCTCCCTGAATTCCCTTTAACTGATAATAAGTATAACCCAGACGATATGCCACCAAGATTACAAGATAATATTAAGACAGGCTATGCAAAACTTTATAATTGGAATTGGGTTTGTGCTACCGCATCAAATATTAAATCCGCGGTTGAAAAAGCTTTTAATGACAGGATTGATAGCATAGATAACATTGACAATTCACGAAAGCAATACGAATACAATAAATGTGAGTAATGGACCTAATAAAGATTTTATTTGATTCCAACTGGAATATTCAAATTAATTTTAACAAATGGATTCTTTTATCTATTGTTGTAGCTTTGGTTATCTGGTTTATAGTTACAAGGTTTTTTGTCCGGTTTTTTGGTAGATCATTTGAAATAAATGAGGCTGAAATTGGGATAGGTAATAATAAACTAAAAATTAAATTGAACTATGAAGATATTCAAATTGCCTATAAACTTTGGGTTGAGATAAGCACCAGAAAGATAGGGTTACCCATAGATTTTGAAAATGATGTATTAATAGAAATATACAATTCATGGTATGAATTTTTTAAGATAACCAGAGAATTGATAAAGGGTGTTCCTGTATCAAAAATTAGAAAATACAATAGCACAAGAAAATTAATAGATATTATGGTTGCTGTCTTAAATGAAGAAATGCGCCCTCATCTAACACTATGGCAAGCAAGATTTAGAAGGTGGTATAGCATTGAATCAGAAAAAAACAAGAATACTTGTCCGCAGGATATACAAAAAAATTTCCCTGAATATAAACTCTTGATTAAAGACATGAATGATACCAATCAAAAACTAATAAAATATAGAGAGATTTTAAAAGAGATTGCTCTCGAAGATTAGTCCACTTTAACAGTGTTTTTTTCTTTATAATCTCTCTTTCTTTTTAACTTCACCCCCCATAACCCCAAGACCCCTCTCCCCCAAACCAGCCGCCGCATTAAATCACCCAGACTACAAACAGCACCCAGAACTTATTCAAAAACTCTTATAAGAATAAACATATTACATAGCAGGCAGGCTCGTTTGGGGAAGTACCAAGGTGCAATTTGCTTACAGTTTCTTTCATTTTATCCGCGAACCCGCTTGTTAGTCGGTCAAGGTAGTATTTAGCTTGTGAGCATAAACCGCAGGCTTTTTATCCCTCCCATTCCCTAAAAGGAACCGCTAAATCTCCACCTATGACCTCAAGCGGAACCCCGATTTTCTGGCTGGTAGCGAGAGCAAATTTAATTTAAGGAGTAAAAGATGAAAAGCTACCAGACAAAAGAAACAAAGCAATTGGGAAATCGGATCCCCTGTGTTGAAGTTATTATGGTTAAAGAGGTTTCAGTATCAAGCGAAATATACAGAAGTTATGAGGAAGTAGCTAATAGCGAGTTAGTAGAAAAAGAGCTTAAATACTCAGACAGGGAAAAGTTTATCTGCCTTCATTTAAACTCCAAAAACAGACTAATCAGCTACGAAGTGGTAAGCGTTGGTTCAATAAACATGAGCATTGTTCACCCCAGAGAAGTCTTTAAGGGAGCTATTCTATCAAATGCTACTTGTATAATCTGTCTTCATAACCATCCATCAGGTGATCCAACCCCAAGCGAAGAAGATATCGGCATCACTGAAAGGCTTAATAAAGCCGGAAACATCCTTGGAATTAAAGTTTTAGACCACATCATCATCTCTAGAGAATCCAGCTTCTCATTTAGCGAAAGTGGGTTGATCTAATGTGGGTATATGATTACAAAACCAAGAAAGAATATTTTGCCAGCTCACCCAGGTCAAATTTCTACTGCTATCAAAGCATGGAGATTGAACCTATACCCGGAAAACCCTGCACAATCCTTATCAGAAAAGGAATGGAAGAAGGAAGAAAACCAGCTCATACATTTGAGCAGTTGGATATATTTACAAATCTGTTAATTCCCTCAGTTACCTCATTAAATGAGAAGTAAGAGTAAATAAGTCCTACTTTTGTTATAATTTGGAAGCTAAGTAAGCGGCTATTTAAAGCGAGAGGAGATATGCATTCTTGACATTAATTATGTGATGCTTTTAACGATTCCATACAATATGGAGTTGTTTTGTTAATTGAAAACTAACGGGGGATTAGAATGAGCACAGTATGTCATAAAGTGTTTATATCATATCATCATGATGATCAAGACGAAGTAGATGAATTTATAAAAAAGTTTGATTATGAGTGCGGAGTTTTCATCACTAGATCACTTGGTATTGGCATGGCGCAGGATATTATTGATAGCAGCGATACAGATTATGTAATGCGCAGAATCCGAGAGTTGTACTTAAAAGATTCTACCGCGACCATTGTGTTAATTGGTAAATGTACATGGGCTCGTCGATATATAGACTGGGAAATCCAAGCATCACTCAGACACGGTGCGACTATCACTCCCAACGGTCTATTAGGAATTAAATTACCAAGTTATAAGAATTATGTATACCCAAATAGGCTTAACATGAACCTTAAACAGAATGAAGAACAAGAAGACTGTTATGCAAGGGTAATAAATTACCCAGAAAATTCGGATTCGTTGAAACACCGGATCGAAGATGCCTTCAATGCCCGCACTACAAGAACACACCTTATTGTAAATCCACGGGATAGATTTGTGTACAACAAGACGTGTCCATAAAGAAGAAGATTATTATGGCAAAGCTTACGCGCGTAAAGGTCAGTCTTATTTTACCCTATGTCGGTAGTGTCGAGGGGACTTGGGAACCCGACGAAAGTGAAAAAAAAGCAGCTTGGGAAATGTATGTTGAGCTAATTACTCGCATATCAGTAGCGGAGCTAAAGCCTGACGAAGGCTTACTTCGTGAGGCGCTTTCATCACTTTATACTCTCTTTAACACAACCAGAAATATCCTACGCAGATACGGTCCCTCTATAGCGCGACCAAAAGGCAAAGGTAGCATATCATTTGGTTATCTCGCTGTGGCTATCTTAAATCTTGTATTGCGCCCAGTCTTAGCTAAATGGCATCCTCTGCTTCTTGACTACGAAAGCACCAAAAATAGTACCGTTTCTCCTATAGTACATGAAAGAAAATGGGATAAACACGAAGAATTACGGCAAACCCTAAACGAAGTCCGAGGAAAAATAATCGAATATGCAAATTTGCTCGCCCAAGTAGCAGATGTTCCTTCCTTAATCATTCAAAGAACAAGCTAAAAAGAAAATTCAGCTAGATTTTTATTCGCATTAACTAATATTATTTTAACCCACTCTTCCCGAAAATTCCCTCTTGACACTCCCCAGAGTAATTCTATAATTACATTTAAATAACACTTAAACAACATAAAAAAGGATACTCAATACACAATGATCGGGAGCCTTGAGAAAAAAGATATTCTCAGTCTAGAGGAGTGTGCCGAACTTTTAGGTATTAGCAAGCGGTCTATGTATTCGCTAGTTTCCCAGGAAAGAGAGCCGGGGAAAATTTTCGGGCGCAAAGTCGCCCGCAAGTGGAAAATCCACCGGAACGAAATAGAAAAGTTTTTAACTGAGGAATCACCGTTAGCTTACCAAATGAGGATGGGTGGTGAAGAGAGGTAGATTTATAAAATAAAGCGACTGGAAAAGGGCAAGCTTTCAGTCGCTTTCAAAAGGCCATAACTCAGCGTTATGGATATGTTGGTAAGATTATAGCATATCCGCTTGTTAAGGATACCCAGGGTGTTATGGCAGAAAGCTTGCCATAACATTTTTTATTTTCAGGACAAAAGGGAATGGAGAAATCCAAGAAAGTAAAAAACCACATTCAGAAGATAAAAAAGAACCTTGAGCAGACGCCCGAGAATATATTCCGTTCCCCCTTGCAACCTGAAGATAAGCTTATTGCTCTTGAGATTGAAAAGGAATTTGACGTATTTGAAAAAACCTGGGAGAACAGAGTCTTTGTCAAACTCTTTGTGGCCGCCAGAACTTCAGGTCTGTTAAAAAAAATGTCCGACAGAGAGTTTAAAACTTTAATTGCCCTTGCTTTGTATATGGACGAAAATGGAGACTGTTTCCCAAGCCAAGACCAGATTGCCCGCGATTTAGGTTGTAGCCGGGAAACCGCAAACAGAAGAATTCAAAGCCTCTTAAGGTTTAGGTTTAATGGCGAGCCGGTAGTTCATTCTTTAAAAACACGCAATAATGAAGGTAAGTGGGATAATGTCAGATACACCATACTTCCAGTTGCACAGATAAAAATCTTTGAAAAACCATCTAAAGAAGAATTGGATACAAGCCATGTGACGATTTCGTCACATGGTCCATGTGACGATGTTGCCATGTGGCAGAACCGTCACACTAACAAGAACCATAATACATTAAACCAGATATTAAATAACGTTAATAACGCCAATAAAAAAACCTCTTTTAAAGGAAATGAAGAGCAAGAGTATTTAGCACAGGAGCTCGCTGAAAGATTAGATGATGATTCATCATTAGGATTTTATAGAAGGGTTGTGGGTTTAGTTCCCAAACACGTTGTTTTTCAAGCGTTAAGTGAAGTTAAAGACGCCTACTTGACTGGAAGGGTAAGAAAAAGCAAGGGAGCTCTGTTTAACAGCGTCATTCAGTCAAAAGCTAAGGAATGCGGTATTGATTTGAACCTGAAGAGGGAAGTAAAGTAGAAATATGGGTAAGATAATTTCTATTGCAAACCAAAAAGGCGGAGTAGGGAAAACCACCACCACTTTAAATTTAGGCGCAGCCTTGGCTGAAATAGGCAAAAAGGTTTTACTTGTAGATCTGGATCCTCAAAGCAGTCTTACCATTAGTTTGGGTATTGAAATGAGCGAGCTTGAAAAATCAATTTATGATCTTATTGCTAGCGAGGAAGAAAACGAAAGTCAGAGCATTTCTCAGGAAATCATCATAAAAACGAAAATGAAAAATGTTGACCTTTTGCCGTCAAATATTGACCTTTCAAGGGCTGAGATTGAGTTAATGAATATGATTGATAGGGAAAGGGTAATAAAGTTCATTCTAGAGCCATTTAAGGGCTTCTACGACTACATTATTATCGATTGCCCGCCAAGCTTAGGTCTTTTAAATTTAAACGCCTTGACCGCTTCAGATGAAGTGATAATCCCAATGGAAACCGATTATTTAGCCTTAAGAGGTGCCGGGATTCTTATAAACAAGACAATCAAGAAGGTCCAGAAGAAATTAAACCCGGACCTGAAGATAGCCGGAATACTAGCCACTATGCACAACACCAGGACGCTTCATGCCCGCGAAGTATTAGATATGTTAAGGGAGCATTTTAAAGATATGGTTTTTGATACAGTAATTAAAGAGACCGTTAAATTCAAAGAAGCATCAGTAGATGGCACATCAATACTTGATTACGACGGAAGCTCAGAAGCCGCCGAATCTTACCGCAGTTTAGCTCAAGAGGTATTAAACAATGACAAGTAAGAAACCAAAAATAGAGGACAAAATCGGCGTTATTTTTAAAGACACAAAAGAGCTTGAGGACGACCTTTTTGATATCAATATCACAAGAGGCCTAGTTAATATTTCAATTGAGCGACTCACCCCAAACCCTAACCAGCCACGCAAGACCTTCTATGAAGAAACCATCACAGAGCTTGCGGAATCTATCAGAGAGCAGGGACTGCTAAGCCCGATAATAGTAAGACCTGACGGAAACAAGTATCAGATCATCGCCGGGGAGCGACGATACAAAGCAGCCCAACAAGCTGGCTTAAAAGAAGTCCCAGCACTTATTAAGAAGGTCTCTGATGGTGAGGCAAGGATAATTTCTTTAATAGAAAACATCCAGAGGGAGGACCTAAACGATATCGACCGCGCTTCAGCTCTAAGAGAGCTTAAGGTAAACCTAGGTTTACCATGGGAGAAGCTGGCCCAAAAGCTTGGCTTAACAAAACAAAGAGTTTTGGATTTAGTCGGACTTTTGGATTTACCGGAAGAAATCAAGGAAGATATCAGGCAGAAAAAACTAACTGAAAAACATGGTCGGGCCTTAAGGCAACTTCTTGATCGGGCAGAAGTCCTACGAGATGTATTTAATTTTTTGAGAAAGGAAAAGCTTACCGGAGATGAATCTTTGGAGCTTGTCAGGGTTGTAAAAGGTAAACCTGGGTTTACCATTGAAGAGTCCTACAATCAATGGAAAGAATCAGAACCGAAAAAAGAACAGGCTGAACATGAAAGATCCACAATCGAATTAGCGGTTTATAGAGGCAAAAATCTGTTGAGATCCCTTGGAGAGGTGAATGCTCAAGAGATAAAAAAGAGAGAAGTTTTAGAATTGAAAGAAATACTGTGTAAGATTAAGAAAAAAATCGACGATGTTTTAAGAGCAATGTCCATTGCAAATTCAAAAAATGGAAGGATTGACTAAATTGTTATGACAACACCCATTAGATTTATAGACCTTTTTGCAGGGATAGGCGGGATGAGAATGCCTTTTGAGGAGCTTGGTTGCAGATGCGTATTTAGTTCGGAGTGGGATATTGAAGCGAAAAGAACCTACGCAGCGAATTTTGAGGATTGTCCAGCCGGAGACATAACAAAAATAGATGAAAAAAGTATACCGGATCATGAAATACTGGTTGCTGGGTTTCCTTGTCAAGCTTTTAGCATTATAGGGAATATGAATGGCTTTAAAGATGCGAGAGGAACTCTATTTTTTGAGATAGAAAGAATCCTGAGAGAAAAAAGACCGAAATCTTTTCTGCTTGAAAATGTTAAGATGCTAGTTGGACACAAGAAAGGAGAAACCTTTCGTTTAATATTAGAATCTCTATATAGGCTTGGGTATTTTGTGCATTGGAAAGTTTTAAATGCTTTAGATTTTGGTCTACCTCACAAAAGGGAACGAGTTTTTATTGTTGGTTTTTCAAAAAACTATGCTTTTGAGTTTCCGGTCGGGAACGCGAATGGATCCGCCTCTTTATCAGATATATTAGAAAAAAATGTTCCAAAGAAATACTATGTGTCGCGCACTATTTTAGAAAAGAGGAAGAGCATGCATATGCCGAAAGTCACTCCAAGCATCTGGCATGAAAATAAAGGAGGCAACGTAAGTTCTTACCCTTATTCTTGTGCTTTGAGAGCAAATGCTTCATATAACTATTTACTTGTTAACGGAGAACGTAGGCTAACTCCCAGGGAATCTTTACGTCTTTTAGGATTTCCTGATACTTTTAAAATTGTATCTAATGATCATCATATGAGAAGATTAACAGGGAATAGCGTTTGCGTTCCTGTGGTAAGAGCGATAGCAGAAAAGATTTTAGATTGTTTAGAGAATCGAGCACCAATCAATAGCATCAATTTAACAGAAAACAATAGACAATTAGCTCTATCATCTGTCTATTTACCAACAAGCATTTGATTGTTATATGAGAAGATAAAGATGTCTAATCTAGAAGAAGCAAAGCGTCATCTAGATATTGTTATAAAGAAAGGAAGAGTCCATCTTTACAAGCCGATTCAACTTGCGGAAATTCTTTATGCGCATCGCAAAAATCGCGATTTTGACCTTTTAGATCTTGAGTCATATAGAAATATATCAAAGAGATGGCGCGATGCTGTATCTCAAATACTAGTAGGGGGAGTATCAACGTCCTCTGCTCGGTTTCAAGACAATTTATTTGAACCGAATGCAATACCGCCACAATTAATTTATGCGCTCGGAGAAGAAAATGAAAAGCCAGACAGGATAGGAATAGTTGAGGCTTACATATACCAATCTCTTGAAGTAAAAATGGAGTCGCTTAAAAGGCTTGCAGAATATTTAAAAAACGCGACACCAAATACCTTTCAACTCGGAGAATTCATAGAGGGGTTTGTTAAAGACCCAGGTCTTAAGAGAAGCATAGATAAAGCGTATGAAATAACTGTCTATGCGATATTTACTACTCTCGTTAGGCATCTAAAAGCTACTGTCACAATAGGTGTGCCTAATTCAAAAATAGAGCTTCTTCGAGAGTTTGAGGATTTTACTAAAGTAGTGCTCGGATTAACTGCTGAAATGAATGAAATAACAATACCGGCGATGCTATACCGAGTTGGTGTAGCAAATGCCGCGGATAGAGGTCTAGATATGTGGGCAAACTTTGGACCGGCGGTTCAAATTAAGCATCTATCCTTAACCGAAGAGTTTGCCGAGGAAATTGTCAGTCAAGTGTCAGCAGATAGGATTGTTATTGTTTGCAAAACTGCAGAGAAAAACATAATAGAGAGGATACTTAAACAATTGGGGTTTTCGGATAAGGTGCAAGGCATAATTACCCAAAATGATCTTGAAAAATGGTATGCAAAATGTTTCTCAGAACGATATAAGTCTGTTTTAGGTGCCACTTTGTTAAAAGATCTAAATAAGGAATTTCTTGCTGAATTTCCTTCCCTTGGAGATGCACTTACCGGGTTTATGGAATCTAGGGGATACAATTTAATAAAAAAGAAAGGAATTTTTGCTAACTAGGAAACCATGGATAAAGTATCAAAAGAAGTTAGATCAGGAATAATGAGAAAAATTCATTCTGCAAATAATAAGTCTACTGAAAGAAGGTTTAAAGCAGGAATGATAAAAGCGGGCTTGAGGGGATGGAAAACTCATCCGGACACTATTTTTAATCCAGACTTTATTTTCGAAGATAATAAATTGGCAATTTTTATTGATGGTTGCTTTTGGCACCGCTGTCCTATTTGCAATAAGATGCCCGCATCTAATTTGCAGTACTGGGATGATAAATTCGAAAAAAACATAGACAGAGACATAAAAGCCAAAGATAAGCTTACAGAAGAAGGTTGGGTTGTTATTCGTTTTTGGGAGCACGAAGTCAGAAATAGCTTAAGCGAATGTATAAGTAAATTAAAAATGGAACTAGAGTGCTGTAAATCTAGATATACTTCGGAGTCTAAGACTAATTTTTTATCTGTTATATATTAGTTAATACTCCTATTTTTCAATAAATAAACCTAATCCTCTAAATCCAAATTCAAAAAAGAACTTAATCAGGGGGAAATTCTGGACAGCTTTCATACGGGCTTATTACAAATATATTCCAATATTTAGTATCGCAAAATCCAGTTTTGCCTAAATATTGTCATCGATTCATCGCTTTTAATGCGATGAACGGTGTTTGCTAAAAGCCTCAAACACCGATATTTTTTGATTTAATCGCCCGCAGTTAGCTGTCCAGATCGGGTGTCGGTCTTGGAAAGTAGTTTCTTTCCACTCCCGACTACCTCCGATTCGCCCCTACCCTTCCATTTTTATTCCGCAACTTAAGTCTGTTAATATAGTCTGGTTTTATAAGTTTATGGTTTTGCAAGTATGTGTGGAAGGGTAGGGGTTCCCTCGTCCACTAAAGTGGACATCGGCGACCGTTCGGACTTCGTCCTCACTATCGAAGGTAGTCGGGCGCCGCCCAACACCCGAAGTGCGACTGGCGGAATTTCCCCTGACCCCTTTCCGCTCAGTCGCAAGTTCTTCTTTGAAGAACTAAAAATCATTAGGAATATGACTCTTGACCCGGTTGTAACAAGGTGTTATATATAGAAATAATCAATGTTACATTTGTAATAATTAATAAGCATGGCAATAACAGTAACAATTCAACCAGATGGAACTGTGGGGAAAGATACATTTATACACAGTAGTGCTGCCACAACTAATTATGGTACAGGAGCATATCTTACTTTTGGCGCAGAAGCAGGTGATATTGCTTCTGCGTTAATTGATTTTAAGCTGAGGGATAATTATTCATATCTAAAAAAATCATTAATATTAAGTGCAATACTAAGTTTATATACATGGAGTGCTGATGCTCGCCACGCCAATGTTCCAATTGGACATTGCCTGAGGAATTGGGTGGAGAATGAAGCTAATTGGAATGTTTATTCAACTGGTAACAATTGGCAGACTGCTGGTGGTCTGGGTGCTGCTGATAGGGAGGTTTTTATTAGTAATATATGTGCTATACAGTATGTTGCAGGTCAAGAAATTCAAATGCCGATTCCACACAAAGAAATTATAAGGCAGATAGTAGACCCAGCAGTTTATGGCTTTATACTTACTAACAATTTCACTACAACAACTGTACTTGTTTGCTCTTCGGATAACACAACAGCAGCATATAGACCAAAACTAACAATAGTCTATGAACCCTACCACAAAATCTTTCCTATTTCAGCCGGGCTTGGGCAGGTTCGATAAAGACTCTCATTCCCGCCTGCTGTAAATTTTTCTTCAAAAAACCTTAATATATTTGACTTAATCTTCCTTCAGCATAAAAATCATGTTGTATTACATTCGTCTAATAAAAATTTAGCAGGATAACTACATATGGCAACTTTGGGTAAAGAAACTGGTAGTGATAGCGTTATAGAACTAACAGCAAATGACAGAAAACAAGGCACCTACATCATCGGAGTCAATGGTACCGGCAAGACCGTTCTTCTTTTGAACATTGCTTTATCAGACATCGAATCAGGCGATGGCCTTTGTTTTCTGGATCCTCACGGTGATGCCATTGAAACCTTACTAACTTTAATCCCGGAGTCCAGAAAAAACGACGTAATTCTATTTAACCCTTCAGACATTGACCATCCCTTAGGGCTTAATGTGTTTGAGTGTCCGGATATCTCCGATCCAAGACTGGTTGATTTAGTCTGCTCCGAAGTGGTGGGAACTTTTAAAAAGCTCTATCAGGAATTCTGGGGCCCTCGCCTTGAGGATATCCTTCGCCACGCAACCCTGACGGTCTTGTATAATCCCGGCGCAACTATGTTGGACCTTCACCTGATTTTGATTGATGAAGTCTATCGCAAAAAACTGCTTAAAAATGTTTCAGATCCCTTAATCCACCAGTACTGGAGGCTTATCTTCCCGGAAAGCAAGAAGGAGATGAGGGAATGGCTTTCAAGTGCTTATAACAAAATCGGCAGGTTTATGGTAAATTCATTGATCCGAAATATAGTCTGCCAGCCCCAAAGCAGTTTTAATTTAAGGGAAATAATGGACGAAGGTAAAATCCTTTTAGTCAACCTAGCCAAAGGCAAGATAGGTGAGGATAACTCAAGTCTTTTAGGAAGTGTTTTAGTTGGAAAGATTTTAATAGCTGCTTTGTCCAGAGCTGAAACTGAATTTGAGAAGCGCCGTCAGTTTCACCTTATCGTAGACGAATACCATAGCTTCGCGACTCAATCCTTCCCAACGCTTCAAAGCGAAGCCCGCAAATTCAAAATTGACACCTTAGTGGCTCACCAGTACCGCGACCAGCTAGATGTTCTTAACAGGGGATCAACCCTGAATGTCGGCAACTTTATCTTCTTCAGGCTCACAGGCAACGATTCCTTAGAGCTTTCAAACCAATTTGACAATACGCCTCCTGATACGGAGCTTGAAAGACAGCCTATGATTTATCGCACCAGCAGGGATGGAATATACCGAACTGGTGATAGGAGCGAATTTGTCTTAATACCTGGGAAACAGCGCACCTACAATGACGTAGCCAATGAAATGGCAAACAGGCTGACCAACTTGGCAAACTTTGAGTGCTGGTGCAAGCTGATTAAAAACGGAAAGCTTGAGGAGCACTACCTTAAAACAGAACCTCTTTCAGGATCGGCAGATGAAACAATATCTGCTTATATCAAGCAGTCATCAATAAAGCTTTCCATAGGCAGAAAGGAGGCAGAAAAAGGAATCCAACATAAAATCACAAGACTTTCTGAAGTTGAACCACCAGTAATTTTTGAAGACGACAAATAAGGAAAGGAGCAAGAGATGTTATGGGCATTAACCATGTCAAAACACCGTCCATCTATTAACCGCTGGGTGCGATGGTGGCTTAGAATGACAGTCCTAGACCGATTTATTTTAGTTATAGCGGTTGGCATTCTTCACATTATAATTTCATTCTTTACCTTTTCGCTTTGGATTTTTAGCAAGCTCACCCAGGCAATAGGGGCAGCAATAACTTCAGGACTGGCTGCCGAGCTTATGGGAGAGAAAACAGCCTCCAAGGGCGGGTTTCTTATCGGTTTTATGGATTTTACCTCAGGAGTATTTATAACTTTTGAGGTTATTCTAACTCTGGCAGTCTGGGCATTTTTTATTTTCTTTATTGTGGATTTGATTTTTGATTTTATAATTACGCGTCGCGATTTAAGAGAACTTAGAGCCAAAGCGAATGTCATTTTAGCAACCAGGTGTGAATATATCGGTGGCCACCCAAGACTACCGCATGGTCGTTTTGTTTATTTGATACTAGGCGGCTCGCGAAATGATCCTGAGATATCAATTATATTGCCTGGTGCTAAAAGTGCTGTAGCCCTCGCAAAGTCGGCAGTTGAGTTTCTGCTTCCATTGATTGAGGTAACTGAAGCTAAAAGCGGAATAGATATGAAGTTCGGAACGCCGAGTGGCTT
>Ga0315280_10003631_pt1 | contig 23526 bp, 27 predicted proteins | sample YL17G06_40_MG_FD_203697 | JGI IMG/M metagenome (GOLD analysis project Ga0315280, IMG submission 203697) | Sediment microbial communities from Yellowstone Lake, YNP, Wyoming, USA - YL17G06_40 | ecosystem: Environmental > Aquatic > Freshwater > Lake > Sediment | place: USA: Wyoming | collected... | reverse complement strand
GGGAGGGTTGCCACAGGTATCGGCGAAGGGAGCTATTACATGAGTCAAACTCAATACATCAGACAGTTCGAGAAAGAGGCAGGGTTCGCCCCGTATCCGGGTACCCTCGACATCAAACTTGATAAGGATTCGGTCGGGTTGAAGGAGATGATCGCACGGCTTCCATCCAGAGAAGTTCCGGGTTTTGAGACGAAGGAGCGGGCATTCGGACCTGTCAAGCTCTTCCCGGCCAAGCTCAGAAAATCGAGGGTAGTCATGGTCCTGCCGCTACGGAGCCACTACACTGATATCTTGGAAATCATAGCCCCCCAGAACCTACGCAAGGCCCTCGGGTTAAAGGACGGTGACATCGTGCAAGTGGAGGTGGTAGTCTGAGCCCCGAACGCGCTACGAAGGCCTTGAAAACGGGGAAATTCGTTCTCCTGCATGATTCAGATTGCCGTGAAAATGAAGTCGATATGCTGGTGGCTGCGGAGTTCGTCGGCCCGGCCCAAGTTGCGACAATGAGGGAGGACGCGGGCGGCCTGATATGCGTTGCCCTGCACCCGACCATCGCGAAGAATTTTGGTCTCCCGTACCTCACAGAAGTTTATGAGGCGGCATCATCCAAGTTCGATATTTTAGCAGAAACCAGACCAGATGATATCCCCTACGACGAGCGTTCTGCGTTCTCGCTGTCCGTGAACCATCGCCGCACCTTCACAGGAGTAACCGACATCGACCGGGCACTCACCATTCGTGAGCTTGGGAGACTTGGTGCTAAGGCGTTGGATGGTCCCGCTGTGGAGGAGTTTGGGCAGAACTTCCGGAGCCCCGGCCACATTCCACTCCTGCGCGCAGGTGATGGGTTACTTGATGAACGTCAGGGCCACACTGAGCTCTCGGTCGCGTTGGCCGAGTTCGCGGGAGTAACACCAGTGGTGGTCGTGTGCGAAATGCTAGACGCTAAGACCAACCGTGCTCTCTCAAGAGAAGCAGCTGCAGGGTACGCAAAAAAACATGGCTTGGTTCTCTTGGAGGGCTCGGATATCATGATGGGATACAAAAAGAGGGGGAGAGGATGAAACGAGTCGGGATAGTTGACACTACATTTGCACGCTACGATATGGCTCACGCAGCGATGGATGAATTGAATCAGCTCTGCAGCGTGAGGTTCGAACGCCGGACGGTTCCTGGAATAAAGGATCTGCCAGTTGAGGCCAAACTTTTGCTGGAGGGAGGATGTGATATAGTAATGACGTTCGGAATGCCCGGGGCCGCTTCAATTGACAAGCAGTGCGCCCACGAGGCTTCGTCAGGATTGATCACGGCGCAATTACTCACTAACAAGCACGTTATCGAGGTTTTTGTCTTCGAGGATGAGGCCAAAAATGAGAAGGGATTGGCTGATCTCGCGGATAATCGCGCCCGGGAACACGCCCGGAACGTCTACCGATTGCTCTTCAAACCCGAGGAGCTTACAAAACTGGCCGGCACGGGGCAACGAGAGGGCGGCCCCGACGCCGGGCCCCTGAGGAGGTGAGAAATTGGTGAAGTTAGGCATAGCAGCTAGTGAATTCAACTTTGACATCGTTTCGCCGATGTTGGAGTTCGCGAGACGTCACGCCGAGTTCTTGGGAGCTCAAATCGTGGTGGAGGTGATGGTCCCAGGAGTGTACGAACTGCCCCTCGCGGCCAAGAAGCTTGCTGAGCGCGGAGATATCGATGCAGTGGTGACGCTCGGGGCAGTGGTAGAGGGAGGAACCGAGCACGACGAGATCGTAATGCAGCACGCTGCGAGAAAATTAATGGATCTGGGAATCCAATACGGCAAACCTGTGACGCTTGGGATCTCAGGGCCTGGAATGACCCGCATGCAGGCGCTTGAGCGGGTGGACGACTACGCACGGCGCGCGGTCGAAGCAGCCGTGAAGATGGTCAAGAGGCTTGAAAAGGTGTGAAAAATAGCGTTCGCGCCGGACGAGGTCGAGGTGTAAAGTTGGACTCAAGGAGGATCGGCATATTGGCGCTGGGCTCGCACGAGGAGCGGCACGGGGCAGCTCTGCCTCCAGACACTGACGCAAAGCTGGCATCCCACGTCGCGTTAGAAGCGGCGAAACGAACCGGGGCTAAGTTCTTGGGCGTCCTTTACAGGTCATATGAACTCCCAGGGATAGACACCGGACATCACAATACAATCGAAGAACTCTTGGTAGAGCTGCGCGACGCCCTGTTAAACGCAAAAAAGACGTTTGGGGTCGAAGCTATCGTGTTGGTGAACGGCCATGGCGGGAACATACCTCTGCGCGAACGGCTGCCAGCCCTAGAGGCCGAGCTGGGGATGCGCTTGGTCTTCAACAATACCATAATCAATCTTGAGGGTCCCCATGCTGCGACAGAGGAGTTGAGCATGGGAGCGGCGATAGGGATAGCGGACGAGTCGAAGGTGACCGAGCATGTCGATTTCTCGCGATACCCTGAGGTCGGGTTTGTGGGGCTGCGAGAAGCCCGCGAAAAGTATGAATGGGCTGAACGCCAGGCGCGAAAGGTTGAAGCGGAAGGAGTTCGAGCAGACCGTAAACTGGGCAGAGAGCTGCTGGAGCGCGCGATTGTTAGTATGGTGAACGATGTTGGTATTTTGTCTTTGCCCTGACTCGTAAAAAGGCTCTCACTTAATCCCCAGTTATTTCACTGGCATTTTTCTCGTTTGGGAAGACCCATCAAAGTTCAATTATTAGGCCGCGATGAACGGCACCAGCAGCATCCGCAGCCCGATGACGATAAATACAGCGCCCATAATTTTTCTCAACGTGCTTGCCTGCGTTCGCTTGGAGAGATAAGGGCCAATTTGTCCCCCTATAACACAACCTATAGCCAGTGGAATTGCGTACCCGAGCAAGATGTTTCCCAAAAACCAATGCGGGATCACAGCGGCGACGGTGGTGATCGCCATCCCAAACATCGCGGTGCCCGCCGATAGATGTATAGACATGCCGAGTAGGAGAATCATCACAGTCTCGTCTATAACCCCGCCGCCGATGCCAAACATCGCTGAGACCACCCCGCTCACGAGGCTTCCGACCATACAGTAAATGACGACCCGCGTGGATAAACCTAGGAATTTATGGTTTGAGCCGACTTCGGTCCGGGAATTCTTTTTTAGGATAATGTAAACGGCGATGAAAAACAAAAGCCCGCCGAACATGCCCGCAAGCCATTTCGAGACTATCAGCGTGGTGATGTAGGCTCCGAGCACCGCGCCGGGGACATCAAGCGTATCCAGCAGCAGGCCAACTTTGTAGCGGATCTTTCCCTGAACAGCATAGGCTGCGGTTGCCGATATCGCCGTGAACATTATCGCGAAGAGGCTCACCCCGACTGCATTCTGGGTGGCCAGGCCGAAGATGAGCACAAGCGCCGGGACCATGAAGGCCCCGCCGGCGAGTCCAATCATTGAGGATAAGGTGGAGATGAGCAGACCGAGCAGGATTAACGCTGGCTCGATCATTTGGCACCTACCGAGGAACCTATCCTGAAGAGCTCAAGCTCTTTGCCCAGTTCTAGAGTTGCCCAGGCCCAGATCAAACATTCGAAGCTCTTTATTAAATCGCCGCGTTTGAGGAAGTGCTTCGAGTCATTGCGATACGCACTGATATTCTGGAGCATCTTCACCCCTCTCTCGTCCGAAGGTTGGACGCTGAGCAAGGAATCGTCCAATCTCTTCGACCATTTTTCTATCTCTGCAGCGAGGTCGGCTTCAATGCCCATTCGGATCAGCCTCAGGCGGTATTCCTATGTTTGCCACCACGAGTTCCCCGACTAGGTTCTCCCTTGCGAACAGCCCTTTCTTCGCTCGGTGGAAGGTGACCGTCGCATCAGCCTTGACGGCTGGACCGCAGACTTCGCCCGTGAGCGGGTCCAAGCCGGACGGAACATCAACCGCGAGCTTGAATGCCTTGCTCCTGTTTATCGCCCCAATCACCGAAGCATGAGGTTCTTTTAGTTCTCCTTTGATTCCCGTGCCGAAAATAGCATCAACCACCACATCCGCCCAAGAGAGTGCCTGCTCGAGCCTTTTCATGAAGGACCCATCTGGAAGTCGGGCCGGCTCGATGTTTCGCTTCGTCTTTTCGATGATTTTCCAGTTCCGCGAAGCTTCTTCGGTCCTGATATCTTCATCGGACCCGATCAAGAAAACCCTGACGAGCGACCCGTACGTCGCCATGTGCCTGGCCGCGACGAACCCGTCCCCACCGTTATTCCCAGTGCCCGCAACTACCACCACCCTCTTGCCAATCGAGCCCATCTTTTCCGCGATGTAATCCGCGACCGCCTTGCCAGCATTTTCCATCAGCAGAAGCCTCGGCACCCCCAGCCGCTCCGCGCGTTCTTCAATAGCTTTCATCTCGTCTGGCGTTATGGACGGTTTGGATGTCATCCTACAACCTTCTCAGGCGCACCCGCGAACACCTTGAGGGCCTCGGCCTCAACGAAGTGGAGTTTCCCCGGCACGATCAGCACGTGCGGGGGCTGACCGAAGTCCAACCTCCTGAGTTCCCCTGCCCTGTCTGCCTTCACGATAGCGTCATCTGACCCTGCGCGGGCCACTACAACGACAAGTGTCTCGGGGGTGAAAGCCTCCTTTTGGATTTTCTTTTCCAGACCAAGCATAACCTCGATTGCTTCGTTAGCAGTCATGGCCCTCCCTTCCTCAGCCCTAATGTCCAAGAGTAATAGGGTGTGCAGCCCCCGCTCGCGGTTTTCGGCTAAGATTTCATAGGGCCTTGCCGAAGAGTTGTCGGAAAAGGGCACGGTTGCCGATGGGCCGAATTTATAGCTCTGGAGTCCGGTGAGCCCTGCAGCAGCTGAAGCGATGGACGCGGCATGTATAATTTTAGTTTCGATTCCCACTTTAGCGGCCCGCAGGCGCAGGTCTACATGGGTAGTCGCTGTCATAGGGTCACCTGGAACGAGCAACGCCACCTTGCTCACCTTGGCTACGTTGAGGATCTCATCGGGATGTTGTTCGACTGTTTTTCGGTCGACGATGTGGATTGGCTTGCTAATCTCCAGTTCCAATTCCTTTGGATCGAACCCAGGTACAAGGCTCGTGTAGAGTTCAGCGTAGACGACATCAGCTTCCTTCGCTATCTGCAGCCCCTGAATCGATATCCCTTCGCCATGCAAACCGAGCCCTATGAAGACCAGCATAGTATCGTAAACACTTAATTTAGGAGCTTGATAAATCACTTCGGGGCCCGTGGCTCAGTCTGGTTAGAGCAGCCGGCTCTTAACGGCTTTGAAGCTGGCGGTAACCGGCAGGTCGAGGGTTCGAATCCCTCCGGGCCCGCCACCCTTTAAAAAATTACTTTCAGAAAGCAAGCCCGAGTTTTTAATGAGGGTCAATGTATTTAGTATCGGTAGCCCCGTGGTGTAGATCCAGTGGGTCGCTACTGGAGCATAACGGTCAGGGTTCAAAGCCCCCGCAAAAGCATCCGGGCCTTTGGAGCCCGTGACGGCGGTTCGAATCCGCCCGGGGCTACCACAAAATCATGCTGGCCTAAGAACTCCTACCGCTTCGTGTACTTCTTCCAGCTCTGCCTCGTGATTTGGACTCCGACGACAATCAGGACAATACCAACAATGGTCAGGACAATCCCGTAAATGGCCAGGCCCCAGTTCACAGAAAGCTGGGTACCGCTTGCGACCAAGAGGAGCACACCAACGACAAGCATGCCGTTGTTGATCATCGGTCTGCCGGGCCATACACGGCTCGCCCCGACAAACACCATCAGGGCACCGGCCGCCAGCAGCCCCACCCCCAAGATCAGAGCACTAGAAGCCTGTACAGCGTTCATCCCTTGGTTGATCAGTAGCGCCCCAATGACAATCAACACTATCCCTATGAGCATGGTGGCGAATTGTTTTGGCGGCTCTGGCCCCGGTGGCGGGGAATAGGGGACCTTAGCCGACATAGCTGGGCCTCTCCTTGTCCGGCTTCTGCGTTGGGGGTATCCCCGGCAACGGGATGGGCGGGGGGATGTTGAGCGATCTGGAGACAATAGTAGCCTCAATCAAAGAGGTGTTGGTTATGCTCTGCAGGAGTATGGCCGGGGGCGCCTTCTTGTCCTTGTAGCTCCCGTGAATTTTCTCGAGCTCTTCAGAGGTGCCCGATATCAGCGCCTGTCCCTTGATGTTTATCTGAGCGACCGAGGGAGTGTAGCCAATCGTCACGACGAAGGGCACCACCAACTTCTCGGCTCTGGATTCAACTCCAACTATGTTGACGTTCGTTGAGATGTGGACGCCGGATGGGAAGGGTTGGTCCCGCCCCCAGAACCGCTCGGCCGAGATATAGTTTATCTCTACATACACATGCAAGCAGTATCACCGTTTGATGTTTGGGTTGCCTCTATTAAAGATGCGTTGGTTTTTGACTTCAGATCTCGAACTAAAACTCGCGTGCCAGGAATTTGACCTGAACCTCGCGGACAAGAGGTTTGGCGAGATGTCTTCTGCATCTGGGGGGAACTTCGAACATCCCAAGGTCTATCTCCCTTTTCACTTCCACTATTTTCGCCGAGCCCGCTGGTGCCCTGACCTTGCACCGCTTGCACGAGTATCCTTTGTCTTTGCCCTCCGATTTCATCCGCTTGCCGCAAATCTGACATTTCGGGTTCTCTTTCCGGAGGAGAGGCGCGAGCTTTAAGACAGCGAGTTTTTCGAGGTTGATGGTGAGCGGTAGCTCCAGTTTTTCTTTGATGCCTCCATAGACCCGCACTTTATCCCCAACGATGAGCTTTCTCACTATCTCCCTGAACTGGCGCGTCGGCTCGTAAGCAGCACAGTCGATCTCTCCCGTCACGTCCTGGATCCTGAAAATCACGTGGCCCCCTGGAATGACACGTGGCGCTTGGCACACGGCACCGTCCACGATGACGGACCAGTAAGGCCTCGCCTCAGAGATTTTCGCCCGGCGGAGGTGCTCATCAGTGCCTTGGTTCGTCTTGTAGACAACCACGCGCTCGATTGGCTCAGAGGCCCTTACAAGTTTATGGGCTTTCTCCACGGCGCTGGGACTTTCCCCGCGGATGCCGTAGAGGATCGGGCAGGGTGTGTGTGGGGTGATTCGGATTTCTCCGGTGGATGGATCCAGATTGTCGAAAGTGTTTGGAAAAGTTTTTTTATCCATTTCTATCACTGACGCAGAATCCAATTTCCTCGCTGTCCCCCGATTTTCCAGCGTGCGATAGGCAATCAGCTCGTAGGTCCGGTCTCGCTCGAGGGTGTTCCCGACAGCCGCGAGTGAGCCGATGATGCCGCGCCCGAGCTTGAACTTGTGCACCTCGGCGCCGATTTTCCGCGCAAGGATTTCGGCTTCTTCGATTGTCACGACATCCTGTACAACTTTTTTTGAAAAAGCTTTCAGATTGGAAGGGATTTTTTTGCCTTGGTAGAAAACGACGCCCGGATTTGTTGTTTCGATGTGGAGTTCGGCAAGCTCGTTGACTGTTTTGATCACGGTATCTTTAACAGTGGAAATTTGTTCATCCGAAGCTTGGATTTCAATAGCAACACTACAATTTCCCCGAGTTTTCCATGGAATATTCGGGTTAAGGCGGATCAACTTGGGGAAGTCGATAAACTTGACCCCGATCTCTTTTAATTTGTCAGTCACAACTGCTCCAATGTAGGTTGTACACATCCCCTTTTTTGAATCAGTATCATCAATGCCGATATGAAGTATTGATGCCATGATCTGCCGGATAAAACATATGCGGCCGCTTTCTTTTATCTACATACATCACACGCATTACGGCTGAATGTAAACCTTATTGAGCTTCATCGACAAGAAAAATTGGGTCTGCATGACTGCCAGCCCTTGGGGCGAGTTTAGGCGTGATGTGTGCGATGTACTGGAGGCCGCGCTTTCCAAGCTCGGCTGGAAACCGCCGAAGCCGCTTGAGGACACGCTGGAGGAGCCTCCCGATCCCAAGCTAGGGGACTTGGCATCTACCATTTGCTTCGACTTGGCAAAATCCCTCCACAAATCCCCTATGTGGCTTGTGACGGAACTCTCCAAGGTGATAAAGCCAGCTGGGCTGATCACGCGGGTTGAAGTCGCTGGCAACTACCTGAATTTCTTCGCAGACACATCAAAGCTGACCGAGCTCACTCTCCGCGCAATCGAGGAGGCCGACGGTGGGTATGGCCATCTAAAGGTTGGTAAGGGGAAGGTGGTGATAGAACACACGAGCGTTAACCCCACGAAACCTCTCCACGTAGGTCACGGTCGGAACGCGGTAATCGGAGACACCATGGCTCGGATTCTACGGGCGCTGGGCTACCAGGTCGAGGTCCAGAATTACATCGACGACATGGGGCGCCAAGTTGCAGAAACCCTGCTCGCCAACAAGCTCATCAAGCGCAAGCCGCGGGCGAAGTTCGACCATGTTCTCGGGCTCATCTACGCCGAAATGCATCGCCGCCTCGGGGAGGACGCCAAGCTCGAGGGGCAGGTCAGGGGAATCCTCGCGGAACTCGAGCGCGGGAAGGGGAAATGGACCACGATGGCTAGACGGTTGGCGGAGCGCTGCGTGGATGCGAACTTGGAGACAACAGATCGTTTGGCTGTGAACTATGACCTGTTGGTGTGGGAAAGTGACATCGCGCGCTCCGGGATTTTGGGGGAGACTATCAAACGGCTACGAGCGACACCCCATGTCGTTGAAGGAACAGGTGAGCGGGCTGGAACTTTGGTCCTGGGGCTGGCCGATTACGGGATTGAGGACAAGGTGCTGGTCCGATCCGACGGCACGGCCATATACACAACTCGAGATATCGCATATCAGCTCTGGAAGTTCGGGCAAACAAAATCAGGGCTGGTGTTCAAGCTTCACTCAAGGCGCCCCGACGGCAACAAGACATACACCACGGCGCAGCGGGGAAAATCAATCGCGAAATTTGGACAAGCAGATAAAGTCATCAATGTTGTTGGGGCGGAGCAGAGGTTCCCCCAGCGGGTCGTATTCACCGCGCTTAAGGTTCTCGGGCTGGAGCGGGAGTCCCAGAACTCCCATCATCTCGCATACGAGCATGTCTGGCTCCCGAGCGGCAGGTTCTCCGGGCGAAAGGGCACATGGGTAGGGTTTTCCGTGGACGATGTAGTTGAGGAAGCGGTGGCACGGGCTCGCGTGGTGGTCAAGGAACACGCTCCGGCTGCGAGCGAGCGGTTCAAACAGGAGGCGGCGGAGTTAGTGGGGGTTGGTGCAGTAAGATATTCTTTGCTAGGCACATCCCCTGAGAAGAAAATCGTGTTCAAGTGGGAAGAGGTCCTCAATTTTGACCGGAACAGCGGACCAGCTGTGCAGTATTCGCACGCTCGGGCCTGCAGCATCCTCCGTAAGGTCAAGCGACGGGGCGGGAAGCACCCTAGCGATGTCTTCAAGTTGCCCCAGGAACAGCGCTTGGTCAAGTTGCTCGCGAGGTTCCCGGAGATTGTGCGTGAGGCGGGCGAGAAGCTACAGCCAAACTTACCCGCTCTTTACGCGGCCGAGCTAGCGCTGGCGTTCAACACATTTTACGAAGCGGCTCCAGTGATCGAGGCAGAAACGACTGAGCTTCGTGCTGCTCGCCTCCGCTTGGTGAACTGCGTTCGTATAACACTGCGGAACGCGCTTGAGTTGATGGGGATAGCAGCTCCCGAGCGCATGTGACGCTATTCCTGAAAACCTTCTTTGAACTCTCCTCGCTCCAAGCGCTCGTACCATTCCCGCTCGGTCGGTCCCTGTGCGTGAAGCTCTTTCCGCATCGCCTCGAGGAGCTGGGGCGCCTGACCGATGAATTCCGAGGCCGAGAGCACCCGATGCCCTCGCTTCACCGTCTCGGCGTAAACAGGCCGCAAATAATCTCCGTAGTCAAGTGATCTCAAAAGGTGATGGTCGATTATGGTCAGCGGCACATCACCAACCACCTTCACCATGTTGTCAAGTGCCTTAGCGAGGCTCTCTTCGTCGATTTTGAAGTTTTTAAGGTATAAAGGAGGGCCGCCGATCAACAACATGTCCGGCCGCTGCCTCAGAATCAGCCGCAGCGCCGTTTCGTCGATCGGCCCCTGTACATCCGATGCATGCATGAGTGAACATCCGGGCGTCCGCACCGTCAGCATCAGCACGTATCCAAGCTGTGTGTCGGTCGCGCCATGAAATACAGGTTTCGAGAATTCTAAGATGGTCTGGCCGAACTCGAATTTTTTACCGTCCGCAACTTGGATTTCTTTCACGATTTTCGAGTTGAGCTTCTGGAACATGTAGCCCCGCTTCCTTTGGCTCAGGTTTATGTTAGAGTGGATATCCTTTGCTAGGATGAGCTTGCCACGGTATAGGCGCTCGGCGAGTTCGGGAGAGCTCCAAGTCCAGGTCCAATCCTCAAAGCTCGGGACATAGTGGTCAAAGTGGTAATGGCTTATAGTGAGGACCTCGGCCCCCCGCGCCGCCTCCATTATCGTCTGGCGTGAGCGGGCCAGAGCCACATACTCGCGCTCGTGGGGACTCAGATTGAATCGTGGACCAAGGGCGGAGCCAGGGTCAATGACGAGCTTGAGGTCGTCCGTTTCGACTAGGGTCGCCATGCTCCGAACGCCGAAACTTTCAAATGCCAGTGGGAGGACGCGGATTTCGCCGTCACCGATTGGAATGGCCTTCATGCAATCGAATTTGCTTTTCACCGTGAAGCTTAAATCCGAAGCTCCTGTAGCTTTAACGATGACTCGCTTCAATTATCTTGATCGGCCTAAGCTCAAACGGCCGGTACTGGTCGCTGGTTTGCCAGGCATAGCGAATATCGGCAAACTTGCAGCTGAATATTTAGTCTACAAGCTCAAAGCAGCTAAGTTCGTGGAGCTATATTCTGAACACTTTCCGGAGTGGGTGATCCAAGAAGATGGCGCGCTTAAGACGCTTAAAATGGATTTTTTCCACGCTAGACCCGCGGGGTTGAAACATGATTTGATTTTAGCGACCGCAGATGCTCAGGCAGCTACACCTGTGGGGCAGTATGTGCTCACAGGAGAAATTCTGGACTTCGCCGAGAAACAAGGGGTCGAAACCTTGGGGACAATGGCAGCCTATGTGCTTTCCCCAAACGAGACAATAGACGGGGCGGTGGTAGGAGCGGCTTCTCAGCCGGAGATGACGAAATTGCTCAAGAAGCACGGCGTTAAGGTTCTCGATGGTGGGATGATTGTGGGCATGAACGGCCTGCTCCCTGCGTTAGCGCCAGTACAGGGAATGCGAGGGTTCTGTCTGTTGGGCACGACGAAGGGGGGGCTGTTGGATGTCAAGGCCAGCGAAGCCGTCCTGCGAGCTTTGAGTTCGATGTTAGGTCTCGATGTGGATTTGCAGGAACTTCACCAGCACGCCGCGACCTTGTCTAAGTTCAAGTCTCCTACGCTAAGACTCCCAAAAGGGTTGGAGGAGGAGCTGAGCTACATCCGTTAAGCCCTGAACGGGAAACGGTGGGGCAAGTGTCAGAACTCTCTCAAAATGAAATGAAAAAGATAGCGAGGGCATTCGTCAGACGCTCGATGAGAATAGGAAAAAAGCGCGGCGGTGGGCATGACGCCACGAGAATCCTTTACAACCGCACCGACCCCAGCTGCGAAAAATTTGCTTACAAGGTCGAAGAGGAGTGCTGGAGGGTTGGCGCTCACACGCTTTTGCTCGGGTACTCGTCCAAGAGGCAGAAGCTCAGGTATGTGTTAGCTCCCGAAAGCTCACTGCGCGAGATGAGCCCGTTTGCGGAGGCGATAGCGAGGCGAGCCGACGTGTCGATCTTCATAGGGGAGGAGGACGAGCCGAACTGGGCGAGGGGCCTCACGGCGAAGATTAAACTTACGGCGCCTGTTCGGGAAAAACTCCATGAGATCACAGATAGGAGGCGGACGAGGTGGGCGTACTTCGGTTGGCCCATCCCAGGGACTGCTCGCGCATACGGTTGTCCAGTCGATAAATTCAGGCAGATTTTTTTCGACAGCGTCAGAAAGACCTTCACGGGAGAACTGCTCAAACTTTGTAAATTCTACCACGATGCGCTCGAGGGAAAAGACAGGGTCCAAATAGTGTCCGACGACGGTACTGATCTAAGTTTTCGAATAAAGGGCCGTCCGGTGCTGGTCGATGACGGCATTATCTCACGTGAGGATCTTGCGCGTGGTGATGTCGGAGTTAATATCCCCGCGGGCGAGGTTTTTATCGCCCCTTTGGAGACGAGCGCTGATGGAGAAATTTTGTTCGAGAGGGTCGCCATCCCAGGTTTCGGAAAACTTGAGGGGTTGAAGCTTAGGTTTCAGCGAGGCAAGGTCGTGGACTATAAGGCCGAGCGCGGCGAGGAAAACTTCACTGAGTTCCTCGCGGCTAACACCGGTGAAAAGGACCGCATCGGGGAACTCGGCATAGGCACGAACCCGGGGGCAGCATATACGGGAGGGAGCATAATCATCGATGAGAAAATTTTCGGCACCGCTCACATCGCCATAGGCAACAACCGTGGGGCTTACCACGGCAAAAATCGAGCCTCCAGCCACCTCGATCTCATCAAGGACATGCGACGCGGGCAGGTTTTCGTGGATGGGAAGTTGATTATGGACGGAGGAAAACCAGCGTTTAGATAGCTGTAAATATTCAAACTCTCCCAATTTTAGTTTGCCGATTGGAAACAATTTAATTAAAGTTCACATAGTTCTAAGTGGAGGTGTTGGGACGGCGTTCGAGCTTAAAGGCGTCAGTGCCGCGTTCACCACTCCATTCAAAAAAGATGATTCGATTGATGAAGAAGCGCTCCGCAGAGATATCCACTATCTCGTCGAAGCCGGCGTCCACGGGCTGGTATCTTGCCCGACACCTAGCGAAAAAGTAATGGAGGAATTAGACTTAGGTTTAACATGAGATGATGAACTTGTTTTCAAGACTGGTATCAACGGTAAAAAGGGTGGGGGCTGAGGGAAAAAAAAGTAAAGGACAAGCACTTGGTGTCCCGATAGTTTTAACCGCTTCTTTTATCGAGATGAGTGATTTCAACTTAAATCCGTTCATAGCTTTTACTGGCGGGTTCCCGAAGATTTTCCCCGCACAGTTTCTTAGAAAATATTGGTATCCCATAACTCCAAGTGAGGAAGATGGACGCGCCAAATTCGCTCCATACGGGTTGAGAAAGATTGAAGCACTATTGGAAGAAGAGTTCGGGGAAGAAAATGTTGTTACATGCACTCCTCAAAACTTAAGTAAGTTCGTTGGCCCAAATACAAAAGTTATCGGCATTTCCACGATGGATCCACTCGGAATAGGTTTTGTGAGTCGGACATACACCTCGCTTGTCGCAATAGGTGGAGAGCCAATCGCGGCGAACGAATTCAAAGATTTGATGAAACATCGAGCGTTGAAAAAAAAGAAACGCCATTATAAAGTAATAGTCGGCGGCTCCGGCGCTTGGCAGATACCCAAGGGAAACATGCAGGATGAGTCCAGGATTGACACGGTGGTGATTGGCGAGGCCGATTGCGTAGCGCCAGAGATATTCCAAAAAGCTATGAAAGGTGAGGAGCTACCGAGAATCATCCACACAGAAAAACCAAAAGTCGAAGAAATTCCCACGATAAAAAAACCAGCCCTTTTCGGGGTCACGGAGATAACGAGGGGCTGCGGAAAGGGGTGCCAATTTTGTTCGCCGACGATGCGGACATTCTATAGTCTCCCTCTGGAAAAAATCAAGAAAGAAGCCGAACTGAATACTCGCGCTGGCTCGAAGATGGTGGTTCTTCAAACTGATGATATTTTTCTCTACAAACACCACGAGCACTTCGTGCCGAACCGAGAAGCTATCGTCGAACTCGTTAACACAATCGGAAAAATCGAGGGCGTCGAATATTTACAGCCAGCTCACGCCGCGCTCTCTCCTGCGGTACACGACCCGAAGATGATAGAAGAGATGGCGCCAGTGCTTGTTGATAAAGGGCGGTGGCAGTGCCACGGTAGAAAAGTAGCATCGATAGAAGTTGGGATCGAAACAGGAAGCGTCAGGCTAATGGAAAAGCACATGCGCGGCAAAGCGCTGCCTCTCAATATCGAGGATTGGCCTGAAATCGTCACTCAGGCGGTCGGCATCTTCAACGATAACGACATCTGTCCGCTCGCGACTCTGGTGATCGGCCTCCCGGAAGAGCGCGAGGAGGATACAATCGCCACCATGGAGCTTGTGGACGATTTGTGGGAATCCGAGATTTTCTATGTCCCCCTCTTCTTCACGTCGGAGGAGGAGTGTCTGCTCAGCTCGGCGCGGCAGGCTGACCTTCATCGCCTCACCGAACTGCACTGGGAGTTCTTCGCCACCTGCTGGAGGCACAACATAGATGTCTGGGGCCCCGATTTCAGCAGTAAGGTTTGGATGGCGTCGGCACTCTTATACCCACTTTATTACAGGTGGAAGCACGGGCCAAAAATAGGGAAGGCGATAAGGATACTTGGCGGGACCAAAGGCAGGCCCCAACGCCGTGAAGCAACTAAAGTTAGCTCAACAGACGTGATGTAAAAAAGAAAAAAATGAAGGGCGAGATTTACCCACCCTTCGCCATCCCGTAAATAGCCCTAAGTGCAATAAGCATCGCCGCTGAGCCAATGAGTACTGTTATGTTTGCGGCGAGTCTGCTTAGTTCTATAGGTATCGGTACCAGTATTAACGATGACATACCAATAGCAGCCACGATGAAGGCGATCGACGCAAACAGGAACGGACCGGTTTCCTTTGCAGTCACGTTCAGCAGACCTACAATCACGCCAAGCACTGCCAGCCCAACGTAGAGCCAGCTAGACGGTGTAATAAACGCTGCTATTAACGCTATTAACAGACCGATGTAAAACGCTACAGGGCCCATCTGTACGAAAAGCGAGACTCCTTTTTCAACAACTTTAGGCAGATTCCCACCTCCACGAAAAAATAGTTCAACAGCCTTTAAAACTTTATGTATGATGCGACGGTTTTTTGTCAAGAGCGATAAAGGTAGAATTGAAGAAAACTGTGTGATAACGATGGACAGGCCGAACGTGGTATTTTATGGTGAAGAAGAGTTCAAACTTCACCCAGATGTTTACGAGCCAGCTGAAGATACTTTTCTGCTGGCCGATAATCTGGATGTGCATCGAGGAGAGCGTGTCCTTGAGTTGGGGACCGGCTGTGGTTTACTTGCGATTTTGGCGGCTAAAACCGGGGCCAAGGTAGTGGCTACAGACATAAACCCATCCGCGCTTGAATGCGCCCGCGCAAATGCTGTGGCGCATGGCGTAGCAGGCCACATAGACTTTCGTTTGGGCGACCTTTTTGAGCCGGTCTCCGGTGAGTGCTTCGATTTAATAATTTTCAACCCACCATACTTACCCGTTGCGCCGAGAGAAGAACTCGGCGGGTTACTAGACCGTGCTTGGGAAGCAGGACCAGATGGGCGTGCGGTCATCGATAGATTTCTGAGCGAATTAGCATGGCATTTGACCACTAACGGCAGCGCATTGTTTGTGCAGTCCTCGCTGGCGGATGTCGAGAAAACGATTCGAGCACCGAAGGCGAGTGGCTTTCAGGTTGAGGTCATGGCGCGCGAGAAGTTGTGGTCAGAGGAACTTTTTCTGTTGAGTTTTTTCAGATCGAACAATCGTTGAAATTAAAATAACTTTATTTTAGTTTAATAGACCGGGGTATACTGTGGAGGTAAATAAGTGAAAATGGGGCAAAAAGGATTGTCCACTACAGCGATGGTGGGAATAGTTGTTGCGGGCGCCGTTGTCGTAGTAGCTGTCGTAGCGTTTGTCGTACTTGGGGGAGGGCCGGGTTCGTCCGCAACCCAGACAACAACCGCGACCATGGCCACGACAACTACTCACATAACAACCACTACAACCACGACAATAACAACCCCTGCGGGGCAACCACTCGACGGACCATTTGAGTGGGACAACGATATCACGCAGGGCTCGGGAGCGGGGACGCCTCCCGGAGGGTCTACCCAAGATGGCCCATGGAACCACAGAGTGATGAGCGCTACTTCAAGCGATGGTCTGAGTTGGGTCAAAGACGATATAATAATCGCCGACCAGGCCTCAGTCCCTGACGCCATATTGGATAGCGAAGGAAATATGCGGATTTATTATGTGGATTGGTACAACGGCCACGTGATCTCCGTCGCTTTGTCGCACGACGGGACCAACTGGATTTACAAGAAAGTTACGATCCAAGGAGAGGTTGCTGGAAGCCAGTCGGGTATCTCGCCAGTAGACCCAGATATTGTTCTCTTACCTGATGGCAGGTACAGGCTATTCTACATGTACGCGGGAAAAATTTACTCGGCGGTTTCAAATTATGGAATAAACTTCGTGAAGGAAGATGGGGTGCGGTTCCAAGAAGGAGGCTATACTTGGATGGATCCAGATGTCGTCAAAATGGGTGATGTCTGGAGGATGTTTGTTTGGAGGGCCATCGGTGACACAAACCAGGTCATAAGCGCCGTTTCCACTGATGGTCTGAGCTTCACCAAGGAAAATGTGTTGACGACGGTAGGCAACATTTCATGCACGATACCTGTGGAGAGCGGGTACCGGATGTATTACGTTTCAGGAGGGATACGCTCTGCGTTTTCAAGCGACGGAGTAAACTGGGTAGGTGAGGGTTTGAGATTGGACGGCGCCGCAGACCCAACTGTAATTAGGCTCCAAGATGGATCTTACAAGATGTTTTACAAGAGTTGGATTGAATAAGGGATTACACCCACGATTAGCAAGATTTTTAGCAGGCGGCGATGATTAAAGCGAGTTGGTGACATTCATGGGCAAGCGTCCTAGAAAGTGGAAGAAGAAGGGCCGCATGCGCTGGAAGTGGGTCCGTAAGCGGATGCGGCGGAAGATGCGCAGGATCAAGCAGCGGAAGGCCTAGTAGCTAGAATATTTTACGTAGCAAAGCTTTTAAGGGTTGGATATATTATCCAACACAGGGTTAAAACTTGTCATCTTCGGGAAGAAAAATTTCAGAGAAAATCTGGGGCGGCAGGACCCCTGCGGAAGTGCTGTCAAAGAGGTTCAAGATATTCGTTCTCATCACGATCGTGCTGGCAGGCGTTAGTAAACTGCTTTACCTGCGCGGGATCCTGCCCGCGAATGTCGAGTTGATAATTCCCACTCTCGTCGTCGTTGGTTCCCTCTCGCTTTACTGCGGCCCGACCAAGTTCTGGCGAAGGGTAACGAGATATTTTGGTCTGCTCGTGCTGGTCGCAGTCGCCATCACAGACCTCGCTTTCTGGGGTCCTCGCTCAATCTTCGTCTTCACATGGTCTGGCTTTATCGTATGTTGGCTGCTAGCGATGCGGCACAAGCTCTCGATGTTTGATAGATTCAAAAGTTTGTTGTGGCGCACGACCCTCACTGCTGCGGCCGCAATCATCATATTTGATCTTTTCACAGGAGTTTTAGGCTGGTCTTTGGTGACTAGCACAGGCCTGGTTACAGTTTTTCTCTCCCAAATTCCATTCACCCTGTACCACCTTTGCTCATTACTCTTCGTGCCGCCGCTGGTAGGGCTTGCGAAGGTGATGGTCAAAGTGAAGATACCCGTCCCGGTGGCGATTGCGGTAAAAAGTGGAGTGGAGGTCCAGGCCAGCTAGGAGGTGTACGATGAAAAAGAAAACTGAGCGGAAAAAGTTCCTGGGCCATGTCTTAGAGCTGCTCGTGGTAGTTGGGTTTGTGTGTTTCGGCGCAGGCTACATGTTGACAGGCGGAGCTACGCAAGTTAAGCAATTCGCCTACGGTGAGAACATTATGGTTAGCGTGAACATCCCAGACCTCGGAATCAACCAGCAGGTACAACTTTACAAAGGGATGACCCCGTTCGACGCGATTTTGAGAGTTGCAAGCGTCAAGACCGAATACTACGCAGGCATGAGTAGTGTGGTGACCGAGATCGGCGGAACGGCGCAGTTCTGGGGATACAAGGTGAACGGTGAGACGCCAACGGTGCCGATGCAGGACTATCAGCTCTCTGACGGGGACAACCTTCTGTTCTTTAAGCTCGAGTGGTAGTCAAAGTTCTGGCGGCGGCCCTCGCCCCGGCTTCCGCGCTCACGACATCATCGGCAGTGCCAATCACGATGACGTCCCCTTCCTGAGGCTTTAATGTTTTAATGATGGTTTCGCTCACTTTTTTCCCAACTTCAATGAATCTATCCGGAAACTGGAGTTTACAATTCTTGAATATGAGCACCGTTGCTCCAGCAGCCCCAGCTTTGATCGCCTCGTCTCGCTGCTCGATGCCTTTTTTGACCATGTCGGCCGCTCCCCTGACAACGGTTGCGACATCGACTTCACCCACTGTCAGGTCACTTGCGTCGATTTTCACGAATTCAAGGGACTTCCCAAGAGCGCGTCTGCCTTTGTCCGTGAGGGAATGCCCGCCGCGCGAGGAGGTGATTAGTCCCCGTTTTTTAAGCTGGTTGAGGACCGTGCGAACGCTGCCCTCGCCGATACGAAGTTCATCTGCGAGATCCTTGCGTCCGACCCTGCCGTGCTTTCCAATCAGCTCAAGCGCTTCCCGAACGTGAACCTCGGCGAAGCGCGGCAGGGGCCCTTTTCTAGGTGGCATGGTTGAAACCTTCAGCGTTTTCCAGCCAGCAGCGAAACGAGTACAGCTTTCAGCGTGTGCAATTTGTTTTCAGCCTGATCCCAGACCACCGAACGCGGCCCATCTATGACTTCACCCGTAACTTCTTCCCCGCGATGGGCCGGTAAGCAGTGCATGAAAATGACATCTCTTTTTGCATCTGCCAAGAGTTTTGAATCCACCTGAAAACCCTTGAAATCCTGCATCTTCTGTTCTCTCTCAGATTCCTGACCCATTGACACGAAGACATCTGTGTACACGACATCAGCTTTAGCGACAGCCTTAGATGGGTTATTTGTGATCTCAATTTTAGTGCCGCTTTTCTTGGCGTTTTCACGTGCCTGCTTGGTGATCTCAGCAGGGGGTTCATAGCCTCGCGGACACGCTGCAGAGAAGTTCAATCCGATAAGTGAGCAGCCGAGCATCAGGGAATTGCAGACATTGTTCCCGTCCCCGACCCAAGCGAACTTCAGGCCTTTGAATTTACCTCTGTGTTCTCGGATAGTCAGGAGGTCGGCGAGGGCTTGGCATGGGTGCTCTAACGGACTCAACGCATTTATCACTGGAACGGCGCTGTGCACTGACAATTCGATGAGATGATCATGGGATGTAACTCGAGCGACTATACCATGAATATACCTGCTCAGAGTTCTGGCCGTATCTGCTACCGTCTCCCCTCTGCTGAGCTGTAGTTCATGGGTGCTGAGAAATAGGGGGTTTCCTCCCAGCTCATGAATTCCAGTTTCAAAGGAAACCCTCGTGCGCGTGGACGGTTTTTCGAAGATAAGAGCAATAGTTTTTCCTTTCAGTTCGTCTGAAAGAGGCCTTCTCGATCTTTGCGCTTTAAATTGAGCGGCTTTATTCAAAATCGCCTCGACCTCTTTCGGGCTCAAGTCCTGCATTGAGAGCAAGTGTTTTGCCATCATCCGACCTCTGCTAATATTTTGTCTAGTGTCTCCACAAGTTGGTCTATCTGTCCTCGTTCAACTATCAACGGCGGCACGAATCTCAAAACTTTTTCGGCAGTGCAGTTTATCAGAAAGCCACGTTCTCTTGCCTTGACGACTGCGTTTTCAGCCGCCTGCTTTGTCGTTAGTTCCATTCCCAAGATCAACCCAAGTCCCCGGACATCCTGCACGCATCGGTGTTTATCAGCAAGATCTTCGAGACGCTTTTTGAAATACTCTCCAGTTTTTGCCGCCCGTTGAGGCAGCTTCAATTTTTGCGTCGTCTGTACAACTGCTTTTGCTGCCGCGCATGCCAGGGGATTTCCACCGAACGTCGAAGCGTGGTCTCCCGGCGAGAATGAATCCATCACCTCAGCCTTTGCTCCCATGCAGCCGATGGGGAAACCACTCCCGAGTGCTTTCGCCATCGTTATTTCATCCGGCTCGACTCCCCAGTGCTGGCACGCGAACCATTTCCCCGTGCGCCCCATACCCGTTTGGACCTCATCGCAGATCAGCAACACATCGCGCTCGTCGCAGAGTTTACGTAATCCCGGCAGGTAGTCATCGGATGGCACGTTCACGCCGCCCTCGCCTTGGACGGGTTCCACGATCACAGCAGCTGTCTGCTCACCGATAGCCCGCTCGGCGGCATCAAGATCGTCGAACGGCACGAAATCGAAAATTTTTGGGATGAGAGCCTCGAAAGGTTTGCGGTAGGAAACTTTCCAAGTTGCGCCCAAAGCGGCCGAGATTCTCCCGTGGAATGACTCTTCCATGGCGACGATGCGCTGGCGCTTCGTGTGTTTGACCGCGAGTTTGAAAGCTCCCTCGACGGCCTCGGCGCCGGAGTTGCAGAAGAAAAATTTTTCAATGGTTTTAGGAACGACCTGCGCTAACAACGCAGCCAGTTCCGCCTGAGGCTGAATGTAGTAAAGGTTTGAAACGTGAATCAGTTTTTTCGCCTGCACGCAAATGGCCTTCGCTAGCGCGGGGTGGCAGTGCCCGAGAGAGCAGACGGCTATCCCCCCGACGAAATCAATGTAGCGCTTGCCATGCGAATCCCAGACAAACATTCCCCGCCCTTTGACCAAAACAATCGGCTGGCGGTTGTAGGTGTGGGCGACGTAGCGTTCGTTCAGATTTTTGATTTCCATCTATTTGCCTCGCTCGATCATCGTGCCCACGCCGCTCTCCATCAGAATCTCGAGTAGAAGGACATGGGGGGTGGTACCTTTTAGGATGTGTGCGCGCTCGACGCCGCCTTGAATCGCTTTCAGGCACGCTTCGACTTTCGGAATCATCCCTTTTTTGATCACGCCTTCTTGTATGAGCTTTTGTGCTTCTTCAGGGGTCAACTGCGAGATCAATGTTTTTTCGTTGCTTGGGTCGCGCATCACACCTGCGACATTTGTGAGAAGAACGAGTTTTTTTGCGTGTATGGCCACCGCGAGTTCGGCGGCGACGGTGTCGGCGTTTATATTCAGACTGTGCCCCTCTGCATCTATGCCGATTGGAACTATCACTGGGATGTGGATGTAGTCGGTGCTAGCCAGATAATGTCTGATGACGGTTGGGTTTATCTGCTCGACCTCTCCCACGAAGCCGAGATCCACCTCGACCTCTCGCCCCTTGCTTGTAGTAGTTTTGTAGAGGAGCTTGTGAGCTCGGATGAAGTTCCCGTCCATCCCGGAAATCCCGACCGCGCTGATTCTGTATTTGGCTCCGTGTTTGTTCAGCCCCAAGACTATCTCCGTGTTGACTTTTCCCGCGAGCTGCTCGTGGAGAATCTCCATCGTCTCCTCGTCTGTCACGCGCAGCCCCTCGATGAACTTCGGTTTTTTGCCCTGCTTGCGCATTTCCTCGCTTACCTCTGGACCTCCGCCATGGACAATCACTATCTTCATCCCCACGTAGCTCAAGAGGACGATGTCGTGCAGGAGAGAGTCGAGCTGTTTGCCCTTCTCCATCACGCCCCCGCCGAGCTTTACAACAATTGTCTTACCGTGGAACTCCCCAATGTAAGGGAGGGCCTCGAGCATTACCGTGGCGCGATCTTGCATTTTACCACAAATCCATTTCATTAGTTTACATACTTTTAAAATTAATAGTAATTAAGTTTGTATGGTCTGGATTGGAAATTTGAGGAGGTTTCAATGTGGGGCGTGCGGGAGTCAAGAAATCTCTGGCGGCGGGCATCTGGTCGTGGGTCCCAGAGTTTATCCTCGTCTTCATGATTATCTTCGGGTTCTTGGTCTGGGTGGTTTGGTCGTATGTGCGTCAAATGCAACTTTTTGGATACCTGAAACCGACTTTTGGTACAGGCTTGGCACATGCATGAAAGAGAGCTGGTACCTCCCCCTGATATTTTAGGTGGTCGGTGTCATATCATTCATTTTACTCGAAAAGAGAAAACAGTAGTAAAAGCTAGGCTACACGGTTGATAGCAGAAGTAATTTGAAAATTAGGTAGTGTAACGGGAATTGATTTTCACGTAGTCGTAGGTGAGGTCGCACCCCCAAGCGGTAGCGCACGCTTTTCCAGCTGCCAAATCTACATGAATCTCAATCTCCTTGCTTCGCATGAGGTCTCGTGCCCTCTCGACCACACGGTTCGGCATCGGCTTCCCTCGTTTTACCAAGTCAACACGCCCGCGTTCGCTCACCAACTCCAAGCTCAGTCTGGCTGGATTGAAAGAAATGCCCGAACGACCAAGTGCAGCGACTATTCGACCCCAGTTAGGGTCGCGCCCGAACACAGCTGCCTTGACCAAATTCGATCCAGCCACAGTCCGAGCAGCGCAGCGGGCGTCGTCCACATTGCCAGCGTTCTTCACTTGGACCTCGATCAGATGCGAGGCTCCCTCCCCGTCCCTCGCCATCATCCACGCTAGTTCGGTGAGCACACAATCAAGACCAGCTTGGAACTGTTTGTCCCTGCGCTCGAGCGTGATGCGGCGGTTTTTGGCCCGCCCATTCGCCAGCACTAAGACCATGTCGCTAGTACTTCTATCATTGTCGATGTTTATCATGTTGAAACTCTGGTCCACCGCTCGTTGCAGCGCGTCCCGCAGGGCATCGGAGGTTATCGCCGCATCTGTGACGATAAAGGCGAGCATGGTCGCGGTTTTCAAATCAGGGTAGATCATTCCAGCCCCCTTAGCTATCCCTGCGATGGTTACAGGTGTACCATCCTCAAGATCGACACGAACGGCGATTTCCTTTGGGTTGGTATCTGTGGTCATGATGGCCTTTGCGGCGTTTAGGCTCGCCTCTCTGGAGTTCGACAGTTCTTTCACTACGGCGCGGATACCGGCCTCTATCTTGCGCATCGGCAGGTAACGCCCGATGATACCGGTCGATGCAACGCCGATGTTGGCCGCCCGCAGCTTCAGCAGTCTCGCGGTAACCTGGGCCATACGGTAAGCGTCGCGCATTCCTCGCGCCCCAGTGTACGCGTTCGAGATCCCGGAGTTTGTGACCACCGCGCCGAGTCTGCCTTTTTTAAGATGTTCTTTTGTGACGATGAGCGGCGCGCCCTTGACGAGGTTGGTGGTGAAAGCGCCCGCGGCGGGTACCGGACCATCTTCGGAGACAATGAGCATGAGGTCAGGCCCGCGACGTTTGATGCCTGCCCGCACGCCTGCAGTGCGGAAGCCCGGCACCTCCGTGATGCCACCATCAAGCACTGTTATCATGCGAGCACCAATCTCAAAAGAGCGATGAAATCATTAAAGGTTGTTGGGAAGCGCAGGTCACGGTCGCAGCGCGGGAGTTCTCAGCCCCTCCGTCTCATCGATTCCAAACATCAAGTTCATGTTTTGGATCGCCTGCCCGGATGCGCCCTTGATGAGGTTGTCTATTGCAGCAACCACGACCACCCGGTTACCCTCTTGGACGACCTCTATGCCTATTTC
>Ga0315280_10003630_pt1 | contig 23527 bp, 24 predicted proteins | sample YL17G06_40_MG_FD_203697 | JGI IMG/M metagenome (GOLD analysis project Ga0315280, IMG submission 203697) | Sediment microbial communities from Yellowstone Lake, YNP, Wyoming, USA - YL17G06_40 | ecosystem: Environmental > Aquatic > Freshwater > Lake > Sediment | place: USA: Wyoming | collected... | reverse complement strand
CCTAACCAGTTCAAATCCCAAAATTTATCAACCTCCAGCAGTACCTACGGTACTGTTGTCTTTCACTCAGCGAGGCGGTAAAGCGCTCGCTGAGCCTATTCTATTTCAACCCCTCAGACCAGAAAAGAGCTTGCATCCTCGGACTAAACTCCGAGGGGTTCACTCAAACACTAAATGGTTGGGGTTGAGGAGCAACTTTAAGATTCGGTTCTGATTGCGATAGATGAGAGTTGTTGAATATGGAGCCGACAGCAAATTCTTCCATAAGGAAACTGAAGGCCGCGCTTATTCTGAGCATCCTCGTAAACGCAACGATGGCCGTGGTCTTTCTTTCAGACATTCAAAGGATTGAGACCCCAGACATTCAATATAGCACTTTGGTATCACAGAACCAGAACCTCACTAGAAGCCTCAACTCGTTGAAGCAAGAACTCACAATCCTTCAAAGTCAGCTATCCTACTACAAAGCTCAAGCTGAGTATTACTCGCGCCTATCAAGGTCCGGCGGAACAACCGGCGGCGGCATAGTCGCTAGGTCAGCAATCAACATAGTCGCGGTCCGTGAGGTGCGAAGATCAATGGTCGAGTTGACCTATGAAGGAGTGGTGATGGCCGTCCATCTGGAGTTGAGAGAAGGTGAGGGTAGACTGCTTATCGACACGCAACCAAAGATTGGTATAGACCTACAGACGAGCGCAAACACAGCCATCCTTGTAGCCGAGAACCTTACAGGACTATCTCTCAGGAATACCGATATCATACTCACTGTCACAGCCAACACTGACACCGAGGTTGTAGACGGTCCCAGTGCAGGGACAGCCATAACTGTTGCTCTGTTGGCGGCCATAAGGAATCAGACTGCCGACCCCACGGTCTTCATGACTGGAACAATAAACCCTGACGGAACTGTTGGAAAGGTTGGTGGAGTCGTGGAGAAAGCCACAGCCGCGGCGAGGTTTGGAGCAAAGAAGTTACTTGTCCCACCCGGCCAGAGTGTGGCCTTGACCTACAAGACTGAGGAGAGCCATCCTGCCCCCGGACTCACAATAGTCACGACCAAGCCTGAATTGATCAATATTCAGGAGTATCTCCGAGAACAGGGTTTTGCACTTGAAGTTGTTGAGGTCGGCGACGTTACGAGAGCCTATGAACTGACTGCCTCTGGGAAGTAGAGACTTCGTTAACCATGCAGGGAATACAGCTCCCCCAGAACTACGCGGAATCTCTAGCCTACTCCAAGGACGATCTTTCTAGGAACCTAAGATACCCTTCTTTAGTCTACCCTATCTTGCGACACTCCTCTTAGCAATCAACGCGCCCAAATAGACTAGGGCAGCGATGATCCCTGCAATAGCGCTGGGAGAGGTATGCCAGAAGAATGATGATGCCAGACCGATCAATTGGGACAGCAGAGCTATCGCGAAGACCCACTTCATGACTTCTAGAACAGTCTTGGCCCATTCATTGGCCGCAGCTGCTGGGGCTACCATTATGGCATAGACTAGGATCGCGCCTACAGCCTTGGTTGCGACCGCTACTGCCAATGACGCCAACGTGATCATCAGGTAGTGATAGAATCTTGCGTTCAGACCGTGAGCCGTCAAACCTTCCATGTCAAAAGAGAGGTAGGTGAACTCCCTGAAGAGTAGGGTTGTTGAAACGATCAATGCTAGACTGGCGACCGAGAGTAGAATTAGGTCGCTCATAGTCAAGAGTAACATGTCCCCTATCAGGTATCCCCAAATCTGCGGCACATATTCTGCCGGTATGAAGTACATGAAGAAGACCGCGACGCCCATGGCGAGTGCGAAGGTCACGCCTACCGCAACTTCCATTCTGCTAGTCACACCAGTCTCACCGGCGTAACCTGTAACTGCAGCGACGACAAGACTGAAACCTATCACACCTAGTATTGGGTGGAACCAAGGAGCAATTCCTGTCGAACTTAGGAAGATCCCTAAAGCTGCACCGCCAAGAGCTGCATGAGCTACTGCTGAGGCCGTAAAAGATAGCCCACGCAATACCATGAAGGTTCCGGCTGTAGAAGATACTATAGCCGTGAGGATGGCGGCCACGATCGCTCTCTGTATGAAAGGGTGTGAAAGTATGAAAATTATCAAGTCAGGCGTGGATATCACCTATCACTGCGTAAAAGTGCCCTTCATGCTCGATCAATCTCACGTTGGGACCGTATACTTCTGAAAGTATCTCTTTATTCATCAAATTGCAGGGATCGCCGTAGCCGTAGATTCGGCGATTGATCAGAAGCGCTTCGTCAATGTATGGGTGGCAGGGGTTCAAGTCATGAGTCACCATCACAACACTGACATCGCCTCTGTCTCGGATGCTTTTCAGAGTGTCCAATATCAGTGATTGACTCTCAACATCAGCTCCTGAAAGCGGCTCGTCAAGAAGCATCAATTTCCCTTCAGCCGATATTGCCCGAGCCACCAATACTCGCTGTTGCTGCCCCCCCGAGAGCTCTCGAAAAGACGCGTCCCACAGTTCCTCAAGGCCGACCAGCTTCAAAGACTGCTCAGCCACTTCGATGTCTTCTCTGCTGGCTACTCTAGGCAGAGTCTTCTTGGCAAGCCTTCCCATGAGGACGACGTCCTTCACTTTGATCGGGATATTGTAGTCCATGGACTTTCTCTGCGGTACATAGGCTATGAGTCTTCGAATATCACCGCCCTGTCTTGAGGGGTCCATTCCCATAACTCGAATTGAGCCTCTTACGGGTCTTATCAAGCCAAGCATCGTCTTTAGGAGGGTTGTCTTTCCCGAGCCGTTAGGCCCTATTACCGCGAGAAAGACTGGATGCGGTGTTGAGAAATTGATGTCTTCTAGGGCAAGAGTTCCCGTCGGGTATCTGACGTAGAGGCCTTCGGCTTCAATAAGAGGTGTCATAGACGCCTCCTCATAATGAGAGATGTTTCAAGGATAATGATTGTTGCCAACGCCACTATTGCAACTATGCATGACCACTGTAACTCAGTAGCAGACCTTCCTCCGGTGATACTGGCAGGCTGTCCCGCAAGTACTCCAGCATTATACATCATTAAGGCGGTGTAGTCGTTCAGGCCCCCGAAGACCAGTACTCTGACATATACTATGGGTGTGCCAGTGTCCGACGCGAGTTGTTGAGCAAATTCGCCAACCTTCATTTGCCTAGCCACATCTGACGCCAATATGAGTTTAACCTCACGACTTCTCAGCTTTTCTTCCAACTCTGCCAGTTCTGATCCGCTTACGAATACATTCTCACCCCTAGTCAGCATATTTTCCACCTGCATCCCGAAGGATTCTGCCACATACGCTTCCGCTGGAGAAGTTATCGCAACCTTGAGCTTGTTGAGCTCATACTCCTCAGATAGTTCACTGAAACGTTGCTTAATAGCTTCTATCTTGTTCTCGAACTGCGCTGCTCCTCTCTCGTATACTTCAAGGTGACTGGGGTCAAGCTCGATCAGCGCCGCCTTTACAGCTTTGGCTATGGCAAGCGCGTTGTTGGGCTTAAGCCAGTAGCCATGAAGGTTGACTCCTGCATGTTCAGATTCGTATGGAACCGGCATGGGTGAAAGGGTTAGACCGTAAGTCTTGAACTCCTTCAATCCCACTGCGGGCTTCTTTGCTACCTCAACTATCTGTTCCTCAAAATGGAAGTGACCCGTAAGGACGATGAGGTCTGCCTCAGTAGCTTTGCTGATGATGTCAGGCGAAGCTTGAAAGGTATGAGGCTCCACATTCTCTGGAACAAGAACCTCTACAGATAAGGTGCCGCTTCCAACCTCTTCCACAATACCGGCAAGCGGCTCAATGCTGACGGCAACGTTTAGACTATTTTGCTCTACGCTCTCGGTAGACGGTACTAGGGTGATTAGAAGCAAGATGAGGCCTGCTGAGATAGGTACCCCAAGCAGTCTTTTCACATTATTCACCTCGAAGCGACTTTCTCCGATCGTTTACCTTTCTAAGAAATCTGTGTGTAAAGAAATCGTAGCCGACATCCTAGTCTCTTCTTGAGGATCCCGCGTGGTAGTCTGAAACCCAACAAGCCTTGCCAAATATACTTGAATACTCTCCTTGAAGATGGTTGCTTGCACCTAGACTCCATAGTGACGCATTATAGTAAGGATGATGCGGTATCCAGCCCTTAAGCTTCCTGTGAGAGTACCTGAGATTTTGGATTTCCCAACTCGTCTTCTGTAACTTACGTCAACCTCTACTACACGCAGGTTCAGCCTTAAGGCTTTGACCATCATTTCAACATTCCAACCAAACGTTTGGTCCTTCACGTTCAGCCTCTTGAGGCTACTCCAAGTTATAGCCCTGAAGGGTCCTAGATCAGCGAAAGATCCACCATGTAGAAGCTTGAGAAGTATCAGGGCAATCCAATTTCCCAGTCGGGCATGGAACGGCATGGAACCTCTCTCCATCCTTGAAGGCGTTCGGTTGCCGATGACCAAGTCAGCATCTCCCCTCACAAGTGGCCTGACTAACCTATGGAGCTCCTTCGGATCACTGCTGTAGTCTCCGTCCATGAAGACGACTATCTCAGGCTCCGTCTTCTCCAGAAATCTTAAGGCAGCCAGACAGGCGTTACCGTAACCTCTTCTCGGCTCGAATAGAACTCTTGCACCGTGGGCTAGGGCAATCTCAGAAGTATCGTCTGTGCTTCCGTTGTCTACAACAATTACCTCGTCAACCAATTCTCTTGGAGTCTGGTCCAGAACCCTGCCTATGGCGGAGGCCTCGTTCAGGGCGGGGATCACCAAACAAATCTTCGGTCTTACCAACGAGCCGCTGGACACCCTTTCCTCTTCACTAATACTCTAACGAGCTCTCAGTATTTGAACAAAGATGTGTGTCTGCCTTCTTGGTCCTGACCCTGAAGAAGGCTTTGACACTCTCCATGACTGAGATCAGGAGATTCATGCTTCTATCATGTTCATTGGTCGGTGGATCATCGTGCTGTTACACTCCCACTTCATACCATCCCATTTTAGAAGGTTAGGGTGTGTCATCACCCTGATAGCTGTTCCTCCGTAGAGGTTCGCCATTTACAAACCCTATGCGTGGGCTCCCCCTGCCCGCATTTCACACCTGGAGTCTTTTATCCACGCTTTCCTCCAGATGCTCATCAAGAGGGAAAAGCCGTTGAGTCGACATTTAAGATTGACGATGCCCAATTCATCTACACGACTGAAGCCGGTAGCTTTCTTGGGCTATATCTGTAACCTGAGGGGGTCGATATGAAATCCACGAATTGCATAATACTGTTTACCAAGGCCCCCCTGCCAAGTCAGGTGAAGACCAGATTAACTCAACACGGGTTTCTAGACGCTGAGCAAGCCGCAGAAGTCTACGTAGCCTTTCTAACCGATGTCCTTGAGACCTTAAGCCGATACGTCTCAAGAAACAACATTGACGTAATCATCTCCTACACTCCTAAGGAGGGCTTGAGAAAGATTCTGGAAGTCACATCAGGACTACAAATCCCTGTGGAACATGTGAGTTTTGACCTTCAGGAAGGAGAAGAATTTGATCAGAAGATGAATAGCGCCTTCAGAAAAGCATTTGCAGCAGGCTACGAAGCAGCTGTAATCATCGGAGGCGACTCACCCACCATAAGGGAGGAATATCTCGATGATGCTTTCAAAATACTCAGTCGCCAAAGAGACCTTGGCAGAGACGTGATCGTTGTGGGACCGGCAAAGGACGGCGGCGTGTATTTGATAGGTCTCCGAAACGGAACATCCTTCGACTTCAATGGAATCTTTCCAGGTAAAGGCGAGCTTGATGATTCGCTCTCGAGGCTTGAGGATAGGGCATGTGAACTTTCCATGCAGATCTTCAGGACAAGCCTGCTGTATGATGTGGATGTTCCAGAAGATCTGGAGATATTGAAAGGTGAACTTGCCAAGAACCCTGAGCTGGCTCCTCACACTCGAATCTTGCTGAAGAGACTCAAGAAAATCGAGCCAACCTCAGACTGTTTGGAGAAAAATGATAAATAGGCTTCCGTATAAATCTCGCAGATACCTTACATCTACCTGATGGCTCGGCGAAACTCCTGATGGCAACATCTCAGTCTCTAGTCTCGACGGAACGCCTCAGACCTATGGTTTCACTGATAATTGTGGCTTTGCTCTTTGTCTTTGCACCATACATTCTTCCACCGTCAATTGCAGCAGACATATTGGTCTTCTCCCTGTTTGCGTTGGCTTTCGACATATTGTTCGGACATATGGGGATAGTCTCCTTCGGCCATGCAGCCTACTTCGGCTTGGGAGCCTACGGCGCAGCGCTATTTCTAACCTATGTCAAGTTGCCTCCTACGCTACTTTGGCTATCCATACTGGCAGGAGTACTGTTGGCTGGTGCGGGCGCATGGGTATTCGGCTTCCTCTCCCTACGGCGAAGCGGACTCTATCTGGCACTGATAACATTGGCCTTCTCACAGATGGTTTGGTTCGTAATGTTGAAGTGGACTGACGTTACGGGAGGGGAGAACGGACTGGTAAACCTTCCCACATTAGTATTTCAGGTACCTGGTGTCTTCACAGTCAATATGAACAGCCCAATCTTGATCTATTACTTCAATTTCGTTGTGGTCTTTGTCGCGATGATTCTGCTCTACAGGCTGTTATACTCTCCATTCGGCTTGATCATCAGGTCGATCAGAGACAATGAGGAGAGAGTAGGTTTCCTAGGGTACAATGTCCAGCGATACAAGCTCATGGCCTTCATAGCGTCAGGCCTATTCTCTGGGCTTGCGGGGGCACTCTACTGCATTTACCAGAGGTTTGTGGCACTCCACACACTCGACTGGATAATGTCAGGAGACGTGGTCTTGATGACGCTAATCGGTGGTGGGGGGACATTTTTTGGACCCATTGTTGGAGCAGCAATCTACATTGGCATAAGAGACATCATCAGCTTCTATACTGCTTGGTGGCGCATAATAGTCGGCGTAATTCTCGTCATAGTCATACTCTTCTTTAGACAGGGTCTCTGGGGAATGATCAACACGCTAAGAGGTAGGTGAGAGTTATGGCAGAGTTCACCTTAAGCAGTCTTCTAATATCTCTGCTGAACGGAGTCTCGTTCGGCATGATCCTTGCACTCGTCGCTATGGGTCTTGCTCTGATCTGGGGTCTCATGGAGATAGCGAACTTTGCCCATGGAAACTTTTACGCCCTAGGGGCATATTTTGGCTACTCAACCTACATGATGACTGGGAACTTCTTCCTGGCTTTGGCAGTTGGTTTTCTCGGCGTTGCATTGAGTGGACTTGTAGTTGAGCCTGTCCTGTTGAGGAGAATGTATGCCAGGCCGCCGATCGAGGGGCTACTCCTCATGTACGGTGTTTTGTTGATAATCTTTGATCTCATCGAGATGACTTGGGGAAGTGTCGGGATTCCCTTCAGCATTCCGAAAGAACTCGCCAGCTACATTGATATCGGTGTGATTGAGTATCCAGCCTACAGGATCTTCCAGATAGCTGTCACTGCGTTATTGGCTCTTGGATTGTGGCTCTTCCTGAGGGGGACTCGGATCGGTCTGGTGATAAGGGCGGGGGTTCAGGACCGACAAATGGTTGAATCATTAGGAGTGAACGTAAACAATGTCTTCACTTTGACATTCTGTTTAGGGGTTGGAATAGCCGGTTTGGCGGGGGTGGTCTCTGCTCCCCTCTTCAGTCTCTATCCAGCAATGGGAAATGATATATTGATCAAGTGTTTCGTCGTCGTTATCTTGGGAGGAATCGGAAGCTTCAAGGGAGCGGTTTACTCCGGTCTAATCCTCGGGATGGCTTCATCTATCTCAACAATCGTCTGGCTTCCGCTTGCAGACATAGTCATCTATCTCTTCATGGCTGCCTTCCTTCTCCTGAAGCCAGGCGGCCTCTTTGGCGAGTGACTGGGAATAAGTCCTCCGCAACCTGTACCCTGTGAAAGCTTTTTAATAGGTTCACCAAGAAAGTAGGAGTCTGTGATTTGAGATGACTGCTCAAGGTGAGAAAGGCGGAAAGGTCAGCAGAAGGACCTTTCTCAAGGCTGCAGGTGCAGGTGTGGCTGTTGCTGCAGCGGCAGGCGCAGGATACTACTATATGTCAACACAACCTGTGGGGGAGAAACCTCCAATAAAGGTTGGCATAATGTTCCCCCTGACAGGGGTCTATTCTGGCAACGCTAGAAAACAGCTTGACGGTGCCAGACTCGCTGTCAAAGAGATAAATGATGAGGGGGGACTTCTTGGACGGCCAGTGCAGGCTTTTGAGCGTGACGATGAACTCAACCCGGGAGTGGCTGTTAGGAGGGCGAGGGAACTTGTTGAGTCTGTTGGGGTTGAGGCTCTCATAGGCTGTCTCGGCGCACAAATAGTACACGTGACCAATGACTACATGAAGACTACTGGCAAGCCCTATGTTGCTTCATGTATCCCTGTTGTTGAGACCCATAAGAGTGGAGTCAGGGGACCGAATACATTCTTTGAGTTGCCCTCAACGATACAGATCAGCTTTGCCCTAGCCGACTGGTCCATAGAGAATCTTGGCAAGAAGTGCTATGTCATATATGCGGACTATGCTTGGGGTCAAGAGATGTTCAAGTACCTCAAGCGGCGACTCGACGAGAGAGGAGCCGAGGTTGTGGGAACCGACCCATTCCCGCTTGGGAGTACAGACTTTGCACCTTTCCTGACACGTGTCCTGAACTCGAACCCAGAGGTCTTCGCCATAGGTGCGTTGGGAACAGATCTTATCAACTGTCTCAAACAGGCGGCTGGCTTCGGAATGAAGGAGAAGATGAAGATCTTGGCCCTGAACAACACCATGACAGACACCTTGGCTATGGGTGTAGATGTCTTCTCAGGGGTCTACTCCTTCCTCGACTTCTACTGGCAGCTTGAATACCCTAGCACCAAGAAGATGCTTGAGAAATGGTGGAAAGCCTACAATGAGCCTCCAGACACGTATGGAATAGGCGCCTACAACGCGGTTAGAGAGTGGGCTGCGGCGGTGATGAGAGCTGGAACAACCGAAGGATCCGCTGTAACAAAGGAACTTGAAAACCACCATTACGACTGGTCCAAAGGAGAACAGTGGTGGAGAGCCTGCGACGGACAATCAATCCAGGAATGCTTCGTCGGTAGAGGCAAGAAACCTAGCGATGTCAAAGAGAAATATGACATCTTTGAGATCCAGGGCTCAGAGGGTGGAGAGGAGATCATGGTCTCATGTAGCGAGTTAGGCTACTGAGACATTCTGGCTAAGGGTCGACAGTACAGATCAAGGATCAAGGCAAGATGCTACTGAAGACAGAGGCGGTAACCAAGGAGTTTGGTGGAGTAACCGCGGTAGATAAAGTGACCCTCAACATCGATGAGGGTGAACTAGCAGCGATAATCGGGCCGAACGGAGCTGGAAAGACAACATTCTTTAATCTAATCGCCGGCAAGTTCCCCCCAGACGAAGGCAGGATTCTATTCAGAGGCGAAGACATAACAAGGCTTCCAGCCCACAAGAGGGTTGACAAAGGAATAGCAAAGACCTTCCAGATTCCAAGTGTATTCCAGAACCTGACAGTATTTGAGAATGTTAGGGTCTCGGCTCAAGCAAGATCGATAACAGGGCCGAGATACCTCCTCTCAACGATGGGGAGGGATGCTGAGACCAACGAGGTTGCGGAAACCCTCCTGAAGAGGGTTGGGCTCCTCGAGTTTAGAGACCGGAAGGTTGCTGGACTACCCCACGGACACAAGAAGCGACTGGAGATAGGGATGGCCCTATCACTACAGCCGAGACTCCTCCTTCTTGATGAGGTGACGGCTGGGCTGACGGCTGAGGAGACACGTGAGATGACAGAGTTCATAAGAGAACTCTCAAGAACAAACACCATCATCATAGTAGAGCATAAGCTCGATGTTGTTCTAGGCCTCTCGAAGAGGATCTGCGTAATGCATCAGGGTAGATTGATAGCTGACGGTTCACCTGAAGAGATCCAAGAGAACTCAACAGTCCAAGAGGTCTATTTAAGAGGTAGATGAGTTGCTCCAAGTAGAATCAATAAACTGCTTCTACGGACAATCACAAGCTCTCTTCAACGTCTCATTGGAGGTCGGGGACAAAGAGGTAGTTGCACTTCTGGGGAGGAACGGTGCTGGAAAATCCACGACGCTGAAGGCCATTATGGGCATCAACCCTCCCAGAACAGGCAGGATAATTCATGACGGCGAAGACGTTACAGGCCTGAGGCCGCATGAGATAGCGAGGCGCGGAATAGGTTACGTCCCAGAGGACAGAAGACTCTTTCCAGGCCTGACCGTTATGGATAACCTCAGAGTGGCCGCGATAGGAACCAACGATTTCGTTGGAATAGACGAGTCACTACACCTATTCCCAAAACTCAGAAGATACCTTGACACAAAGGCTAGAAACCTCAGCGGCGGGGAACAGAAGATGCTCGCTATGGCCAGGGGCATGATTGGACATAAAGAGCTTCTGCTTATGGACGAACCTACCGAGGGACTCGCGCCCTCAATAGTCCAGACGATAAAGGATGCGCTTCTCAAGATTCGGGGGGAAGCCAGCATCATGCTGGTCGAGCAGAACACTCCCCTAGCGCTTGAGATTGCTGACAGAATCTACATAGTCCGGAACGGCAGTATAGTCTTTGAGGGAGAGCCGAAGGAGGTTCAGGAGAACAAGAAGGTTCAGAGCTATCTAACGGTCACTCACGAGGTCTAACCTTCAGCCTGAGAGGCTGTGGGGTTCCTTTCAGTTCTCGGCTGAGGAGCTGGTGGCAAGGCAGACGAGTTCCTCAGGTTCACGACCCTTAGAGAACTCCACTCCCCTATTGACACCAGTCTCACTTTCACCGTTGAGGCTGCGTACCCCAGCCTCCACGAACCCACTAAGTTCCAGTGTCCTGTGAAGTTTTGCGACGGCCCGGTGGACTTGGTCTTCACTCTTTGCGCCTGCGCAGACGACCTTGCCGTTTGCGAAGAGTAAAAGAGTGACTTTCGGTTCATCCATCATGAAGATGAGCCCTGGAAAGTTTTCTGGCTCATAAATCGTCCTTCTCAGAGTTGACGCCAAGTCTTCTAGGTCAACCTTCGTCTTGAGGTCTGCACAAGCCACCATATTCTGTATCTCGATCTTGGGGTCATCAAGGATTACCATTCCCATAGACTGTAGTTCCCTCACAGCCTTGACTATAGCCCTCTTGGCTTGTCCGGCTGATTTTGTTCCCATAGAGATTATCCTGCCAGAGTTGAACAGCAGAAGAAGGCTCTTGGGTTTTTTCAGGTTGAAGAAGAGCCCGGGAAATCTTTGGGGGTTGTATCTTGCTCCTGGAACTGTGCCTGATATCAGGTTCAGGTCCAGATTCTGTTCAAGCTTTCCCGAGGCCACAACATTCTCTATCCTGACTCCATAGTCCACCTCGGTCTGGACAGGTCTGTTCACGAACATTTGGTTTGCTAGCATATTGGATCAACCTAAGTACTGTTTCCGATGTTAGCGGTGGCTTTCACAAACTTGGCTAGGTTGCTGTTACATTGTGGACACGAGGCTCTCAACATGCGTCTTCCGTTGACTGAACTCTCGTCTATCGTACTGTCGTCCACAGAGACCTTTCGTCTACACTTCAGACAGAACATCTCCATCTTTACCCCTCCTTTCTTCATGTGTGTGGGCTCTTGCGGCCCAGTCTTAGTAGGCGGAGGGAAGTATAAAAGTGTTGCTGTGTAACACGAAAACACAGACTTTGCCAACAAAGATCTCAGATGGAGCGCAACCAAGTGTGAGACGCCCCACAATCCTACCTTTCTCGAAGAGGGCGCAACCCATCTGCCTATTTAGGGCCTTCATCCAGAACCGCTGAACCGACTCCACTACCGATGACGACGAGGCCATATCCCTTCATATTGCAGTCTACTCTCGAGTGAACTATCTAAGAAATACTTCAGAGACCTGGGACGCCGCAGTCATTCCATGCTGTTATCGCGACATTGACGTCTAGAAGGAGGCGGGGTGAGATGTTGAAGATTAGGGAGTTGAGGAGCTTGGGGCGTTTCTCTCATGGTGTGGTCTTTTTCGAGGCAGTCACTGGATCTTTACTGCAACCTTTACAGACTCATGCTTCTCTGGGTTTGCCGCTACCCTGAATGCCTCTTCAGCCTTATCCATTGGAAACTCGTGCGTGATGACCGGCTTCACAGATCCTTTCGCGAGGTTCTTGATTGCAAGACGGACGGCGTTGGCAGGTCCCAGCCTAGCATTCTTCACCGTTAAGCCTTTGTCGATCATGTCTCTGAAGGGTTGTTCTATTACGAGTTCCTTGCCGTAGATGCTGACGATCACGACTGTACCCATTCTCCTTGAGGCCTTTATCACCTGATTGAAGGCTGGAGGATAACCTGTACACTCTAGGGCGACATCAACGCCGAAGCCGTCTGTCTGCTCAAGTATCTGCTTGACCGCGTCCTCTTTATTCACGTTGAAGGTTTTGGTGGCCCCGAGCTGCTCAGCCATCCTTAACCTGTAGTCAGCTATGTCGACCGCGAAGATCTGGGGAGAACCTAGAACCTTGGCGTACTGTATCGCATAGAGGCCTATCGCTCCGGCCCCCCACACCAGAACTGACTTCTCCCCGTCAACCTCCCCCAAGTAACTTACAGCATTCACCGCCACGCTTAGTGGTTCCGTCTGTGAGGCGGCCTTCGGATCGAGGTCCTCAGGAGCCTCAAAGACTAGGCTGGCCGGAAAAGCTATCTTCTGTGAGAAGGCACCCTGAGCCTCAAAACCTATCCTCTTCCTGTTGTAACATTGATCCTCACGACCTACTGCGCAGCTTGGACATGGAGGATATATCGCTTGGCCGTGGCAACCGAGAGTGCATCCGGCGCTTACAAGCCTCCCATCCATCAGACCTGACCATTCATGGCCTAGAACCACAGGCTTCTCAGATGAAGGCTCGATGCCCGGGTACTTCTTTCCGTGAAACCGGCAGATAGCGACGTCGGAACCACATATACTACCGTATAGAGGTTCGATCATAACCTCGTGTGGAGCCAACCTCGGCTCCGGCACCTCGCCGACAACTATGGACTCAGGACCTGTGCAGAGTATCGCCTTCATCCATACATCTCCTACCTTGAAAGAGAATGGGAAAGACCCATTCATATCGACCCAGAATGAGGGAACTTAAGTTGAATACCAATCTTTAAGAGACACCTCAATATTTCAACCTTGCCACATGATTACGTAGCTTAGAACCTTATCAATAATCATCATATCAGGTATTAGTTGCTTTAGCTCTCCCTTAATCATCAGTTCATATCAGTGATACCTAGACCTTGACGAGTCTGATTGTTTCATTCTTGGTGAATGAGCCTCCTCCAGAATGCTTGATGCTGGCGGGTGATGCTTGGTAGTCATCAGCTGAATATGCGTAGCTTGGAGATCGCCCAGATTTCAAGATTAGACAGAGCAATTTTCTGCAAGACGTTTCGACATGCAGCTCCTTAGAACTCTCCATTAGCACCCTGTCGGACCAACCGCGAGCGACGCATTCTTGACGCTGCATAATGCTCGGCTTGGGAGAGGTCAATCCCCAATCATAAAATACCGGGAGGCAGAAAGTTCTCCTAGGGACGCGGGTGTAGGAATGCACATAGCTGTCATTCATCCCTGCTTCGGCATATTTGGCGGAGCTGAGAGGGCAGTATTGTCTTTCATAGGAGAGTTTCTCAACGCTGGTGAGGAGGTCACCCTAGTCACAGCCTACTTCCCTGAGACGTGTCACAAGACACTCAGCGGGTCTGGAAGTTCGTTCCATCTGAGGGAGGTGGCGCCGGGAAGGCTTCAACCGCCTAGACGGCGTGAAGACTTGGTGTACAGGTATTTCCGGTATCTCCTCAACGGCGTGAGGACTGCGATGGAGGACGCTTCAAGCTTCGATGTGCTCCACCCATACAATTTCCCATCCATGTACAGCGCCGCAGCCGTGAAGGTACTGTACAAGAAACCTGCGGTGCGGTTCTGCATGGATTTTTCAGAACTGGTTTACCCATCGTCAACCTTCTACACTCGTGTGGGTGGAGTTAGGAGGATCCTCTGGCGTTCTATGGCTACTTCACTCCGCCCCATCGACCAAGCCGCCGCCAAGCTTATGGACGTGATGGTTGCGTGCAGTCGTTACTCAAGCAGAATCATAGGTGAACTCTACGGCAGAAGGGTTGAGAATGTCCACCTAGGAGTGGACATCGACGAGTTTAGGCCTGGACTCAACTGCGGAGGGCTGAGGACGAAGCTGGGATACGGTGAAGGGGATAGGATCATACTCTGTCCCGGACCCTTCAGGCCGCCCAAGTACACGGAGTTGGCTTTGATGGCTTTACCCTCAATTCTCAAGGAGGTTCCTGAGGCCAAGTTGCTACTTGTGGGATCTGGACATTTCATAGGGGACTACCTGCGACTGGCGGAGAAGCTTGGAATCAGTGATGTGGTTAAAGTTACAGGGGCGGTGCCTGAGGAGATGCCTCTACACTATAACTTGGGCGACTTGGTTGTGCATCCATCATACGGGGAACCGTTCGGACTGGTTTCGTTAGAAGCGATGGCGTGTGGGAAGGCCGTTGTGGCCTCCAGGGTTGGTGGAACCGTCGAGGTTGTCGAGGACGGTTTCTCAGGACTCCTAGTCGAGAATAAGCCTGAGGCCTACGCGGAGGCTGTAATCAAGCTACTCAAAGATGAAGAGTTGTCCGAGAGATTTGGGCTTGAGGGCAGGAGGATAGCGGCCAAGTTCACATGGAGGAAGGTTGCCGCGAAGCTTCTGGGGATACTGCGCTCAACAGCAAGCCTCAATCTCAGAGTGTAGATGTGGAGTGGGCGTAGATACTTAGAAGAGCAATAGGTGAGGTTGAGCCTCTCACGCGTAGATACTCGAGCAGGGTAGCCGCCTCAGACAAATCCCTTTGACACTCTCCATGACTAAAAGTCAGGAGATTCCAGCTTCTATAGTGTTCATTGGTCGGTGGATCATTGGCTGTTAGCCTGCCACCTCATTCCATCCCACTTTAGAAGTTTAGGGTGTGTCATCACCCTGATAGCTGCTCCTTCACATATTGAAGGTTCGCCATTTCCGAACGCCTATGCGTGGGCTCCCCCTGCCCGCACTTCACACCTGAAGTCTCTTATCCACGCATTCCTCCAGATGCTCATCAAGAGGTAAGCTACCCATGGCATAAACAGGAAAGCTACTCACCACATTGGATTGGCAAATAGTCAGACCACATTATCTTGGGTATCTTCTCGAAGTTCTTCCGTGCGCGTATCCCAGCAGAAAAGCCACTTCTATGAGTGCCCTGTAGATAGGATAGAGGGGAATAAGCTTAGTGTCTTTCTTGATTGCAGTCTTCAGGAAACGCGACATAAGCTTGATTGGATTCCTCTTCAGGTAGAACTTCTGTCTTGTTTCCTCAACCAACATTCCACGGCCATATCCATGCCAGTAGAATTGTTCGCAAACGCCTTTCAGGTTTTCTCTGTGATGATGATAGACAACAGGTGTGTAGGTCATCTGGACACGGTAGCCTTTCCGTTGGAGCCTGTGCAGCAGCTTGAGGTCCTCTGCGTAGGGGTACTCCAGATCGAAGCCATCGATCTCCTCAAGTGCTCTTCGCTTGAAGAGGCCGCATCCTGTCGGGTCTGCGGGAGCCTCTGCAACTCTTGATTCCCTGAACAACTCGCTATAGAACAGTTCAAAGTCAAAATCTCTCAGTCTGGCTAGGATATTTTGGGGGTTTGCGCACGCTACTCTGCAGCTTATGCCTGCCAGGGCTTCGTCCTTTAGGTGTGGTAGCAAGGCAGGAACCGTTCCGTCGTCTATGTAGGTATCGGAATCCATGAATAAGATTAGTGAACCTTCGGCTACCCTCCATCCAGCATCCTTCTGGGAAGGCCTCCCACCCTTGACGTTCTTAATTATTTTCACGGCAGGGTATTTTTCCGCAATAGTTATTGTCCTGTCGCTTGAACCACCGTCGACCAGTACGATCTCATTCAATCCGTTTGAAAGGATGCTTTCTATACATCTCTTGATGGTTTTCTCGCTATTCAGCGTTGCGACTACTGCGGATATTCCTTTCAACCCTACCATGAGAATTGGCTGTATGCAGACTGAGGCTATAAGAATTTACGCGCGCGTCACGATCTCTAGGCCTAGCTAGATTCATTGAAAAACTAGTTATAATGGAGATGTACCAAAGACCGTATCGAAGTAGGGACGGTTCGGGATATTTCAAGTGAGGATTCACATAGTCAACACTTTCTATCCTCCTTGGAGAGGCGGGATCGAGACCTACACTAAGAATCTTGCCGAAAACCTCAGTGAACTGGGTCACAAGGTAACGGTCACCGTGGCCCATCCGCCCCTCAGCCCTGGTGAATATTTGCAGGACGGCGTGGCTGTGAGACGGTTGAGGTCTGTCGGGATGCTCTATGGTGTCCCAATTGCACCAAGCCTGCTCCACCGTCTTGTCTCGGCGGAAGCTGACCTGATCCACGTCAACTTTCCAAATCCCTACACTGCCGCAGTAGGGGCCCTCGCGTCACGAATCAGAAAGGTCCCGGCTGTCCTGACTTGGCATAACGACCTTCCCCCAGTGACAGAGGCTGCCAAGGTTCTCGTCAGGGTACACGACGATCTCGCTTCACGACTCTACCTAGATGAGTATGACTCGATCATCACGACGTCAAGCGTCTACGCTGAAGGCTCCAAGATTCTGAGGAGGTATAGGGCAAAGACGAGGGTGATACCGAACGGTGTCGACTGTGAGAGATTCAGACCCAATCTTCCCGCAGAGAATCTCAGGAGAGAGTATAGGCTTGAAGGCTGCAAGACCGCGCTCTTCGTCGGCGCATTGAAGAAGTGGCACCGCTACAAGGGACTTGACAATCTGTTAAGGGCATTCAAGCTCCTAGATAGAGGAGATGTCAAGTTGCTCGTCGTGGGTGAGGGAGAACTCAAGCCAGAGTATGAGGCTCTCGCGGAAGAGTTGGGGTTAAGCGGCAGAGCGATTTTTGTGGGTGAGGTGCCTGACATAGACCTACCAAGATACTACGCCGCCTCGGATATGCTCATCCTCCCCAGCAAGGATAGGTCTGAGGGTTTCGGTCTGACCATTCTGGAGGCGAACGCCTCAGGCATACCGGCGATAGCGTCGAATGTCGGCGGAATCCCAGGAATCCTGGTTGACGGCGAAAATGGGATTCTAGTTCCGCCCAGAGACCCAGCCTCCCTCTCGGAAGCCATACTCAGAATGGTTGAGAATGACAACTTGAGAAGAGAGATGGGGGAAAGAGCTAGAGAGGTAGCTCTAAAGCATGACTGGAGGAAGGTTGCGTTGGAGACTGAGAAGCTCTATCTTGAAGTACTCCACAACCTGTGACTTCTCCCACCCATGAATGGGTGTGGGCTTCCGGGCTCACAGGCCACTATCTCTCTTGCCTGTTCATCCCCAGCATGTTGTGGAATGGTCTGCGATCAGATGTTGAAACTCTGGAACATGCGCCAGTACGGTTTCACTCATGATTGGGCTGTCTTCACCCCGAGTCTCTCACAAGTCTTCTTAAGTGATTTGTCATATGTGAGTAGGGGTTGACCGAGCCTCCTTGAGACAGAGAGTATGAGAAAGTCACCGTAATCCCGGTGGTCCGTCATCTCTCGAGATGCGAATAGAATGTCTGCCGACTCTATGGTGCAGTAGCTAGTCTTCGCATTCATGAGGTATTCCACGAGTTTGGTCCTTGTGAAGTCTAAATCGATCTTCTCAGCCTTCATGAACCAGACATACTCGTGGAAGACTATGGATGGGATGAACCATCTTTCAAGCGAATCGAGCTTGGAGTGAGCAGCCTCATAAAGCTGAGTGTCTTCGAATGTGTCGAATATCAGTACGTTGGTGTCTAGGACCGCAGACACTCGCCCATCCCTCTCTCAATCGATGATTCGATGTCCTCCGAAGCCAAGGGATGGCCAAGCTTCCTCGTTGCACGTGGACCTCTATGGGGGAGCCTGAGCTCGATCGCATCCTCCTCCTCAACATACTCGACGATGAGTCTGTCCCCTGCTTCCACCTTGACTCTCTTCCTTATCTCGGATGGAATGGTTACTTGATAGTTTCTGGTGACTTTCGTAGTGGGCATATTAGTTCTATAAATCCAATATGGCAAATATATATATAAACATTGTAGGCATATTATCTTCTAGATCAAGGTTTGCCACTCGCAAATGTAAGCGTCGTTCCTTGTCGCAACAGCATCCTCCCACCTTCCTCCCCCAACCTTGTTCGGATGCAGCTACTCCCCCCGCACATGGGGTCGAAGACGTATGGAATCTCCTCGAAGGCGTCGACAGCAACCTCAGCTACCATAATGGCTGGGCTTGAGATATACCCAAGATCAGAAAGTTTCCGCCTGCGATTCCTCGTGCAACTCTGAATTTGGTCTCATATAGAATGATGTTCCTGCCAGCCTTCCCAATGGCCAGCGCGCCAGCATGGGGGCTTCTTGCTCAATTCCTCGCTAAAGTGATTGAAATCGCGAAGACTTCCTTTGAGATCAGGGGAGACCAGGATTTACTGAAGGTCTTGCTGGCATTTACGTAGACTAGACTTCACCAATTAGCAGGACAGAGATCACTCCAAGCGTTATGCCTGCGGCCACTCTGAGGGAGTAGGCCTCCTTAAAGAATATGTTACTGGAGACTGCTGTCCCAACCACCAGGAGCGCAGTCAAGACGGCGGTGAGTCTGCCTACACCGGTCACTGAGAGGGGTATCCCGATCAGGAAGCGGGAGATGAAGAGCATTATCAACCCTAAGAGGATTGCCGGTGTGAATAGGTAACGCATGGCGAAGAAGTAGTCTCGCAACTCATAACCCCCATACACCAGCATGACGAAACCTATCATCATGACCGTCAGGTAGACGATGGACTGAACCGTCAACTTCACCTCTAGAAGCCTATTGAAGGTTATTGCACCCAAGCTGTTGGTGCCGTGTTTGTAGAGCAGATAGCCTGCAATACCGGACAGTGTGATGACGATCAAAGATAAGATGAATATTCCTCTTGTCAATGCTTAACACTCCACAGTCGAAGCATGCTGGCCAGTACTTAATCCTTACGTGACCCACAGACTGCGATGCGTTCGAGTCACCTTGTCCTCATGATGAAGATGGCAAGTCTGCGTACACAGTATTCTCAGCGTGAATGATAGGCTTGAGTCTTCTCTATATCCTCTGGAACGTGAAGGCTTAAAGAAGAGGGATGCACCTGAGTTATTTTCTAAAGTCTCACTTGACAGGACAGGGCGTGGCATCACTGTCATTCCGGGTTGACGCCGCCAAGACCGCCAGGGGCACCCTAGGATTTGTTGTTCAGAACTCAGCAAACTCTCTCTTAGGGCTGCTGCTGTTCGCTATCTTCGCCCGTTTCGTGACTAGGGAGGAGATGGGTGTATATGCAGGTTTCAGCTTCACCAGCACCCTCTTTCAGAGTCTGGCCGTCTTGGGACTGAATTTTGCAGGTCCACGTTTCGTAGCGAAGCTGCTTGCTGAGGGCGACAGGTCGGGTGCATCTGCCGTGGCGAGAAAGATCATGCTCGTATCTCTCGGAGCCGGAGGAGCCTTGGCACTAACACATTGCCTCCTGGCACCTCAATTCTCCCTCTTGCTGTCGCAAACCTACAACTTCACCGAGTTTTTTGTCGCCGCATCCAGCATGGTGCTGGTCATTGTTCCCATGCTCGTCGTTGAGGGGTTGATGCAGGGTGTTCAGGAGTATGGTAGGCTTGCAACGCTGAAGATGGTTGCTCAGTTCCTGAGAGTACTGGTCTCGGTCTGGCTTCTGCTCGGTGGGTGGGGACTCTTCGGAATGGTCGCGGGCTGGATCATTCTCGGAGTCACTGTATTGCTCGGCTCGACCATACTCTTGAGTCTCCATCTTGACTTGGCAGGAGGCTCCTACCCTCTGGATCCCATCCTCAAGTATTCCATCCCGATGTTGGCCGCAGGCTTGGTCAGCTTTCTCTCCAACAGCGTCGACATATTCATCGTCATGACTTACGGTTCACCTGCAGAGTTGGGCACATACAATGTTGCCGTCACCGCCTCAGGAGCCCTCGTAACCATATTGGTGGTCTCAGCCACCGCAACCCTTCTACCGACCACATCGGCGTGTTTTGGGGCTGGCGGGTTTGGGGCTGTCGAGAGAGTCTTCTACAAGTCCACTAGATACCTTGCCCTACTGTATACTCCTGCGGCTCTGGGTTTGGCTTCTCTGGCGTGGCCTGTGGTCTGGTTTATGGGTGGCCCAGCATATAGAGACTCAACACTTCCCCTAGCAATAATCAGCCTCTCATTCCTTGCATATTCCCTATCAACACCCCTGACTGTCTCTCTCCAGGCAGTAGGTGAGACGAAGCGGGTGCTGAAGATAGTCCTGGGCGGCGTCGCCGCAGGCTCCTTGACGGCCGCTGCACTCCTCCCGGTTCTTGGAATACTGGGTGCAGCCTTGGGAAGAGTCTGCCTTTTCACAGCCACACTCCTAGTAGGCCTCTACGAGACCAAGAAAGTCTTCAAGCCCAAGTTTGATCTGGATGCTTTGTGGAAATCAGTCGCGGCTAGTTCGGTGATGGCTATCATCATATATCTGGCTGCGTCAGGAGGCGCGTCCGTAGTGACTATTCCGGTTGGAGTCCTACTTGGCGGGGTCCTCTACATATTGATGTTGAGGCTTCTTAGGGCTGTGAAACCTGAAGACATAAGAGTACTGAGCGAGGTCTTGCTCGCCAAGCTAGGAAGGTTTTCCAAGCCTCTGGAGCGATTGGCCGAACGCCTCCTAGTCTAGAGCCCGGCAAGAAAAGAGAATGACGAGAATAGGCGCGCGCTTCCTTGAGATTCTGTGAACTACCCCTCCCTATCGGAAGGGGCTTCCTGCTTCAATGATGGAGCTTGCTGGTATCTCTACCAGTAGAGGCTCCGTCTCAGCAGGCGCATAGGGCTGTCCCAGCCCCGATAAGCCTCTCTTCAATATGTTTAGCGAGGCTCTATAATCTCTATCTTCTATTTCCATATGTTCTTTTGATGTTCCCCTTGGATTCACCTTCATCACCATCTTACCAGCGTTCTCAGCTTTGTAAGATAGCATCTGAAGGAATTTACCCCAAGAGGCATCAAGTATTTTCTGGGCGAAGTTATGGTTTCTAACCATGCCCCTTACGTTCAGGTTCTCAACGGCTATGAAGTCGTAGTTGTTGATGTAGAACCGTGAGAGTTTGTGGAGGAAGTCGTTCCTCTGATTTGTTAGCTTTTCATATACCTTAGCCAGCTTTATCCTTTGTTTCTCTCTGTTCTTTGAACCCTTCTTTTTCTTCGATAGCCAATGCTGGACTACCTTTATTCTTTCAAGAGTTTTCTGGTAGAATTTTGGGTTTTCAATCTGTCTTCCTTCGCTATCAGTAAGGAAATGCTTTATCCCTACATCAATCCCAACAACTTTATTGGTTCTAGGTAATGGTTTAGGTTCATCTTCAACTTGAAAGACAGCATACCATTTTCCAGAGCCTTCACGTTTTATGACCACACCCTTTGTTTTTCCTTCGATTTCTCTATGCATTCTTATTGGAATACTGCCGATTTTGGAGAGAGTAAGCTTCTTTCCTTCCAGCTTGAACCCGCTCTGATTGAAGTTGACAGTTTTGAACCACTTACCTTTGAATCTTAGCTTACCAACTTTCTTCCCATCCTTCTTCAGCTGGGCTAAAGCTTTGATATTGCTCCAAAGCTGGTAGTTTACCATCTCTAGGATTTTTGAATAAACCTGCTTCAGCTTTGGATTCTCTTCTTTGAGCTTAACGATGAAGGCTTGAGTATCTTTTTGAGTTACCTTTCTGTTTTCTCTCTTTGCCCTATTCAGCTCTTCAAGTAATCGATTATAAAGCCACCTGCATAATTCAAGATGTTCGCTCAATTTTTGCTGAGCAGTTTTTGAAGGATAGACTCTAAACCTGTAGCTAAGCATTTCCCTGCTCCTCCACATATTTCTTCAAAACATCCAGAGTCACTTGTCCAGTTGTGGCAAGAAAGTATGATGGAGACCAGAAAACCCCTTTCCAGAGCTTTTCCTTCACTTCAAGAAAGTTTCTTTGGATTTCTCTTGATGTTATGGTCTTTATTGCATTGATATATTTTGGTATGTCCAACGTAGGTTTCGCCTTGAAAATCATGTGGAAATGGTCTTTATTACACTCAATGTTTAGAACCTCTACATCAAAGCTTTCGCTTGTTTCCCTCACTTTCTGCTTCAAAAAATCCACAATCTTCTCATTTTCAAACACTTGCTTACGATACTTTACTATTTGAACGAGGTGGTATTGTAGAGCATAAACTGAATGAGCATCCTTGTCGAGTTTATATTTCATAGTTGCTAGATTTTCTTGGAAACTAAGTACTTTTCGGCTTTCATCCCCCAGCTTTCGCAAGGGGACTTCTCGCCGACGGAGTTAAATTAGAGAGTGGAGTGACTAATTCATTGAGACGAGTTGCTTGAGGGATCTTGGGCCGTGAGTCAGGTGAGAGTCAGTTACCCGGTTTTGGGCAAGAAGCAGGTCACAGAGAAGCTCAGGCTAGCTCGGAGCCGCCTCGAAAAGAAGCTACCTGTCTCAAAGATGATTCTCTATGGTTCATACGCTACAGGCCGCTACACTGCTGGAAGTGACATAGACGTTCTAGTGGTATACAGTGGAGAGCAAAGGGGAGACGCTTACAGGCTTGTGATGGATGAGGTAGCCCTTCCAAGACTGGAACCTAAAGTCTACAGTGAAGAACAGTTCAATGCCTTAGTGGCAAGAGGCAGGAAGTTTACAGAAATCCTCGAGAGAGAGGGTATTGTGATTTCCTGAGAGGGAGTGTAAGGTCTTGGTGGAGCGAAGTATAGACTGGCTGAATCAGGCTGACCGAGACATGAAGCAGGCAGAGGCTTCTCTCAGAGACGAACTGTATGAGTGGTCGTGCTTTGCCGCACAGCAGGCCGCGGAGAAGGCTGTCAAAGCCCTCATTCAGAGTCTAGGAGGGGAAGCCTGGGGCCATTCGGTCACAGCCTTGATAGACGCACTCCCGGATGATGTTAGACCTTCTGGTCTCCGCGATGAGGCTTTGGAACTTGATCAGGCCTATATCCCGAGCCGATACCCAAACGCTCACCCAGTCGGATATCCGGGAAGCCTGTACACCCGCAAGATGGCTGAGAGATTGATCGAATACTCAAAGGAAATCATCAAGTATTGTCGAGACGCGGTCTCAGAGGTTCCCCGCTCGCGCTGACTGAACGCTTTCTAAACTACCGCAGGCTGAAGCCTGCGGGGTTTCAGCTCATGTAGTGGGTTAGTGTCTTCTGTTTTAGTTCTTTGTATGCTTGGTGGTCCAGCGCTTTCCAGTGTTTGCGTTGGGCGTGTTCGATG
>Ga0315280_10003629_pt1 | contig 23533 bp, 25 predicted proteins | sample YL17G06_40_MG_FD_203697 | JGI IMG/M metagenome (GOLD analysis project Ga0315280, IMG submission 203697) | Sediment microbial communities from Yellowstone Lake, YNP, Wyoming, USA - YL17G06_40 | ecosystem: Environmental > Aquatic > Freshwater > Lake > Sediment | place: USA: Wyoming | collected... | reverse complement strand
CCTTTTTCATTCCCATCCCTCTTTCGGTAGAGTTGTTTGTTCCTACCAAAAATGAAGGGATGGGAATTAACTTTTACTGTTACTGAGAGTCAGTATTAAAACAGGGAATTTGATAACTACTGATACTCCCGTAACGGCAAACATATTGAAGGGAGAATAAAAGATATAGGCGGTTAAAACAGAGGTTTCAAGGAATTACTTTTGAAACAGAAACAGTGGTCATGCGACGGATGAAATGGTGAGAGAATATTTTAAGATACAACAACAGATTAGAGTTTATAGGGACCATTCCTTTTAGAAGAAGAAAACTATAAGTTCTGGTTAGGGATTTCTAGTATTTGATCTCTTATGCCACCGTCTGCTGTGAAAACCGTACGAGATTTAATGTATTGGCAGTATGCAAAGATCATTGCTGGATCCTCCATTCATGATAAAAAAAGCTTTGGCTATGTCATGGATAAATTTAAGAAACTCCAACAGGAAGAAATTTTCTGGAATGAAATCAGAGAATACGTCAAAGAACGAGAACAACCAAACGAATGCATCCTCTGCGGTAAAAAAACATCATCACTTACACTTGATCATCTCTTCCCTCAATCATTGAACGGCCCGAACGATGAAAAGAATATCATCTGGATATGTCCACAGTGCAACTCTTCCAAAGGAGCGAAACGATTATACGAATTTTGGACGACAAACCATGGTCTGAAAGCAGCAAAGTATGATGTCCCGCGTATCGCGGAGGGAAAATATCTGAAATTCCTCTATGAAATCTTCCAGCACAATAATCTACTTACTGTTTCAAAAGATGACCTGAAACAAAAAATATGTCCTCACTGTGATCTTCGGAAACTCTGCGAACATGAAAAATCAGAATACAAGTTATCACCCCTTTGCTTGGACGGTATCGCCACGATCATCCTCAATAAATAAGGTCACAAAAAAACTGTTCACTTCTTTTCAAGACCGTAGGCTTTATGGAGAAGAAACGATATTTCTCCAGATATTGACCTGAAGTTTTCTTCCGCCTTTTCTCGAAGCATTTTTTCATCTTCCTTGGATAAAGAGATCGTTATTTTCGCCATAATGTCAATCACAGCAGACAGAGTCTTCAATCGTTTTTCTAATTTATACGAAAATATACTACAATGGAATTATATAGAGGTAAAAGGATGTATCCTTTGATGGAGATGCAGACAAAAATAACAAAAGAAAATCACGCAGTCGCAGGAGTCATCGAAGCACTCCTACTTGTTGCTCTCGTTGCTATCGTCATTTCAATCATCCAGCTGCAATACATCCCGCAGGTTATGGAGCAACGGGAAGCAGAACACATGAACGAAGTATCAAATCAGTTTTCAACCCTGAAATCAACGATAGACACCCAAGCGTTGACAGGATCAATAGCGACTGATGAACCGCTCTCGCATATTCCCATGTCATCAATGATAACACTGGGCAGCAGGGCACTCCCGTACCTCATCACCGCGCCATCCTTCGGAGAGGTAAGCGTATCACATGATGACAATAGCACGATAGAACTCTTGAAATCAACAAACCCTCTGTCACTGGTTGAAGTTGCACCATTGACCTCAATTGTATTTACCGCGGAGAACTCGTATTTTGTTGATCAAACCTATGTTTTGGAAGGGGGAGGAATCATTCTGGCACAGCCGGACGGTACATCGGTAATGCGGGCAGATCCGTCAATCTCTCTTAAAAATTTAAGCAATATAAATGCCATAGAGATGAGTTTTTATCTCCCAAAAATCGTCGACATGCCTGGGAAGAACACGACGTCCGGCATCGGGAACTGTTTCATACGGACCAATTACTCCTTCTGCGAACCGACAACCGATAATCCGATCTATACCGGCCAGTCCATCGTCATTAAAACGAAATATGTCGACGCATGGAACGAATCATTGAATAGAATATTCGGGGGAGAACTCAAGACCGTGACCATTAAAATTGGTCCCGATCCCACAGATCCGGCTTCGAAAGCGGTGTTGATATCCGCGAAAAATCTCGCCTATGTTATCGATCTGAAATTGACCGTGGTCGATATCTATTGTCAGGTAGGACCCGGGTGGGTTATTTAAAGAAGGAGATTACCAGTTATTAATGATCGCGTTTGAACTGTATCAGAAAGTGCACCATTTTGTTACAGGATACAACGGGAGTAATTGACGATGACAATCGGAGCAGTAATTTTAAATCCTACCATCCTTTAAAAACATACATGGTGATACGTCCCGATGTTAAGGAAAAAATTCAGAAGCTACGATTTGAGGACAATCTATCGATCCGTACGATCGCAAAACGATTGCGTCTTTCACCCACCACGGTAGCAAAATACTGTGCCCATGGGGAAAACCAGGAGAACATCGTGTCTCCTAACAGCAGATCAGAGAGAAATGCGGAAAACAAGAGGCTTGACGACGATTGCCTTGATGAGTATGAGATGTTGGATCGAATCATCTCAGAGATTACGAGCAACTTTCGCCGACCTGCTATCGTTCGAATGGTCGCACCGTATCTCTCAAATCCACGGAAAAGCCTGTCGGTTCTTGCCGAGGCATTAACCTTGGCTGAAATCAAGCCGGGTGATAAGAAACTAATTCTGCGGAATTGGGCGCTTCACGTCGGAATAAAGGAGGATATCAGTGGGTATTTTACGGGGAAGGAAAAGGAGACAAGGAGAGTGCCAGAAAAACCTGATCCATTGCTTGAGCAATTAGATCGAGAGGGTGACAAAATGCTTCAAGAATATGCAGCGTTGAGTCCCGTAGTTGAGAAGCCCCCTGAAAAACCCGTTGAGGAAAAAAAGCTTTATTATTTCGATGGAGAAATGCTATATCTAACGCATGCTGAGTCCTTAATTTTCGAACAATATGAACAGGAACAAAAGAAAATCAAGAAGGAACGGGAAAAGCGCAGAGAGGAAGAAGAGCGCAAAAAGGAAGAAGAGCGCAGAAGAAAAGAATTAGCAGCAGAAGAGGAGCGCAGGAAAAAAGAATTAGTAGCAGATGAAGAGCGAAGAAAAAAAGATGAAGAATGGCGAGAGGATGCCAGACGAAGAGGATGGAATGTCTGATTAACCTTTGGCGGCTTTGCCCTAAAAGATATTTTTAGGTCATAGTTATAGGTCAAGTCGCAGTCTTTTGAGTCAGGTAAATATAAGACAAAAACATCAACCTATACGAAAAATTTTAATAGTTAGTTCTCCCTATAAATCAAACAAAAAAAGAAGGAATGTGATGTAATGAAAAAATATACGTATCCGTACTCATACTACGCACAAAAATTTTACGATGAAAAAGCCGCAAAATGCCCGTTTTGTAATGAAGATATAATTTATACAAGCGAAAATAAAGACATCGTATTTTGTCAGCAGTACGGAGGATATATAACCGTTCATGCTTGTGAATCCTATCGTGATCCTGCCGATGGTGACTGTGGAAATTGCCGTCCAAGTGATGAAAAAGCTGGTAAATTTGAATTTGTCACAGATGATGGATTTCTATGCGAGAATTGCCATCATGGAGTAATCTTCTCGAAAAAACCTGTTTTTTTCACTGAATTATTTCTTCATGATGATAAGAAAGAATGTAAACATTGCAAAACACATAATGAACGAGTCGAACGAGAAGAAAAAAGAGAAGCATCAATGCCTGACGACCTCAGTAAATTCTTATAACCTCAATCTTTTTTATCTCTAAAACGTCGTATCACTTCATCTTCGGATAGTTTGCAGTAGTCAATGACAACCTTGCCGTTTTCCAGCAATGCGAGCGGAGATACATGATTTTGCTTGTAATATTAAAGAACGTAATGTGGTGGTGCATTATTTTTCAAAAGGACAGGCTTATGTTGGTGAGGTTAAGAGACAATATTACTTTGTTACTCATGGTTCGGACAGAGATTATTTTAAAAAGTATATCAGAGAGAAAAACAGGGTAAATAGAGCACCATATAGAATTAATGTTGAATGGCTCAGAGATGAAAATGGATCAGCAAGATTATTCGATGGAGTTCGTTTTAATTGGTATGATACTGTTCATAGGATATTAAAAGAGGATTTAAACAGAGTTGATAACAAAAAGCTAAGAGAATATCTTGAAAGAAAAATAAAAGAATAGGATTGTTTTTTACGTATTTCTATGAGAAATGAAGAAATCGACGTTGAACAGTTCAAGAAACTTTTCTTAGAAATGTACGATGGTTTCCCTAACCTAATAGTTGTAGGAAAAGTAGAGCAAGTGGTTAGAAGTAACGATATAGTGGCAAAGTTGATGGAGGCTGGATATTTAGTCCATGACGCTACTATTGAGAACGGGGTTAAAAGTGTCGGATATTTCCTTGGTCCAACCGCACTACCGTTAGTAAGTGCCTGGAAGAACGAAGAACTATCCAGAAGCATAAAACGATTGACAATCTTTGCTGTAGGTCTTGCTATTGCTGCGATGGCTCTTAGTGTCATCCTGTTTGCTATCGGCAAATAGACACGAGGAATCGAATATGGACAACAACACTGCCTATTGGTTAATCTCTTCGTTGATTCAATCAATGGCGGCGATATGGGCGATTATTTTCGGGCTGGTTCTCGGATTGCATGAGTTCCTTGAAAGAAGATTGCAAGAATTACGGAAGGAGGAACAAAAAATCAGCAATATAATAACACATCAGCTTAAATATCGAATATCAACTTCAAATAAAATCCTACTATTGTTGATGAACGTTACATTGTTTCTTTCATTGGTTAGTGGCATTTTAGCCTTGGTTCTTTTCAGGAGTGATTTCTTAATTTATTCGCAAATTGTATTCTCAGTGGTATCAATATTTTTGCTTGTCATCATCATATCATTATGGATTCTACATATTTGATTTGAGAAGCTTGTCGTCAAGGTTGACGATAAAAGTTGATTATTGACCTGGGCAAAAATCCCAAATGTTTTGAATAGTATCAAGATACATTATTGGCAATTCCAAGAGATTGTTTGCTTCGGTTCTATCTGCAATGGTTCTAAGATAAGTGCCTTTAATTTTATCATCGATTACTTCGACCAATATTTTTGTTTCTCCGATTTTTCTTCTGTTTTGGTAGACAAACGACCAGAATCTGTGATGCTCATTTCTAATCATATCAATGATTTTTTGTTTAAGCCACATCTGATGGACTTCGCGTATTGCTAATCCAGTGATGTCTCCCTCTTGGCATCCGTTTTCTCTTGAGCTTGCGTATACCTCATAGTCTGTCATTTTCTCTCACTTCGATTTTTGTAGATCATAATCGTATAAAAACATATTCTTATCAAGTGAAAGTAAAAACATCGACTTTTAAGTCAAGCCTCGGTGTTTTAGGTCAGAATGGAGTTTTAGGGCAAAGCCACCTTTGGCAATTCTTTCTTATATCTCTCAGAGGTACCCTTAGCACATCGTAAGTCCAGTGTCCTCGAGTATAGTTGTCTCATTTCAGATCGAAGTAGAAAAAATTTCGGTTAATAGCATTAACCGAAGTATAAAGTTTTTTAGATGTCGCAAAAGGGCTTAAAGTCACACCAGGGGGTCCAAGAGGGGTTGAGTAGCATGAAATATACTGTAGAAGGAAATAACATCATTGCACGGTAAATTTTTTTGTTTGTGGCAAGATTATTTTTTGTTAATCGAAGTCGTTTTAGTATTATTGAATAATTTCTAATGTTCCATAATAGCCTTTGCCCAATGTTTTAAAACTCTCATGTATTCTTCTTCGTCATCGATAGAAATTTTTATCTTTTTTGGAAGGTTAGAGAACTTATATAAATCCAGAAGAAATAATCCATTTTTTGAATCTAATTTAACATCTAGATGTGGTTTTTCCAATGGTACTGATTTATTCATTGTGTACCATTCTAAGTTCCAATCTGACCGGTTAATAAAACAATCAGTATTTGATAAAAATAATAATGCCACATCTCGAAAATCTTCGATTTCAGTTCGTTTCGGTTTTTTAAAATCATGTTCGAGTTTGTTTCTTTTTGTATTAATCTTTTTTAATATATTTGGTGCAACTACCCCTACTTTCAATAAAATTTCCATTTTCTTTAAAAAATTCCAATCATTTTTCTTAGCTTTCTTGTAAAAACCAAATACATACAGCAAAGATTCAACCTGACAATCTATAGCACGTTTAATGTTAGAAAGAGCATTAACTGATGCCCTAAGATTATCTTTTTCTAAGTCTTCTTCAGCAAATTTTAAAAAATCTTTTGGTTTAATTTCATATGGTAAGATAATAGGGCTATTGGTCCAAGAACCAGCCCTTTTTTGTACATCTTCTCTATCAACGAAAGCGAATAAATCTTTTAAATTTTGCTTTTTCATGTCATACTCATTATTTTCATACTGTATTTCTATTCTTACTTAATAGTTTACTTTTTTTAACTCAATACTATTCGAGACCCGTAAACATAGGAATGAAATCTTGTTCCCCTGCTAATTTTATGAATTTCGCTTCACAATATCGTCCTCTTTTATCGAAATATTCTAAATCAATTCTGATTTTTTTATTGATATATTCTGTATGCTTTAGTTCACATGCTAATTTTTTCTCTTCTTTTATAAAAGTATACAAAAGAGGATGTAGCTTGCTTTTATCGATACATAATTTTTCTCCTCTCTTTGTTGTTTTTATTTTGAACGATACTTGATGTGCCGTTTGACCTATATTTTTTAGATAAATCTCGGTAATATCTCGATTTATATTTTTGTTTTCATGAGGTGATTCCATAAGATGTTCAAATCTGTTTTCAATTTTAGTAGTAGTTACTTTCCGTAGTACTTTTTCAATAATAAATTCTGGTAGATTCTGCATTTTATCATTTCTTGTTTGGGCATACATAACCCATAGTTGTATGCCAATAATCCCTGTTTGTATAGTTAATATCCAAAAAACCTGTTGATTCTCTTGAGTGCGAAGTAAAAGAGGTATACCAACAACAATCATTATAGCCATTATAAACGCAATAATGAGAATTTTAAAAAACGGGGGAATCTTATGAGCTTTAAGTTCTTCTCGATTGATTTCGCTTTCCCTTTGGGATGCGATTATTTTATGTTCTATTAAATTTGATTTTAAAACATCAAATAGATTTGGTTTCATTGTCCTTTCCTCATTTCATATAATCCACAATAAATTAAAGTTTAATCTTAAATACTTGCTGTCTATTTTACTTTTCTATGAAAGAGAGGGAAGAATGGAAAAACTTTTGCTTATATGATGTTTGGTCTTGTTGCAGGTGGTGGAATTAGTCTTTTCGGTAGTATAACTGTAGGAGCCTTTTTTGCAGATGCGAGCAATCTTTATAGAATTCCTTTATTGATTTTTGGAGCAATTTTCCTTGCAGGTGTATATATTGGTTCGATGTTCTTGTATTTCTACGCTCTCAAAAAGTCAAAGTAACTCTGTTTTCCCCCTTATTTAAACAATAATTCTCATAAACTTTTTGTATAACTATCTTTATTCGTATCTATATAGGAGAAAATAATTGATGAATCAGACTTATCCATATTTTAAGAAAGCTAGTTCAAATACTCCCTGGCGGTCCCAACAGATTATCCCGTTTTTGAAGCCAATTCCAATGGTCAATGGAATTAAGATCACAAATGTCTTCGTATCTCATACTAAGCAGGATGAAAAATTTTGTGATATTTTTGATAGAGCATGTTCAAGAGTCGGTATAAAAGCATTCCGTTCAGAGTTTGAAGAAATTGAACTTCCAGCATGGAGAACAATTAAAGATGCTATCAATAAATCAACAGCGATTTTCTTTTTAGTTGGGAAAGAATTGGTAAAAAACCAACAATTTGGAGATTCAAATTGGAAATATACTCAGAATTGGATTGCTTACGAAATTGGAGTGGCTTGTCAAAAAGGTATTAATGTGTGGGCCATTTGTGATGATGTTGAAATTAACTTCCCTATGCCCTATATCGACAATTATCTCCCTATGAGTATATCGCACAAAGAAGTATTTGATTACTTCAAACATATACTTATGCAATACCATAATGGATATGCCTTTCCAGTGCAATTTTCAAGTCCTGCTTGTGAAGGAAAGGGATTACAATGTCCACATAACGAATGTAAAGCAGAATATAATCTTCATGTGAGTCCCCAACCTGACTATGCAATTGTATGCCCACAGTGTTTACAAAAAATCTATTTTAAAAAGACCATAAATTATTGAAGATAATCAAGAATCAATGCGAGAGAATTATGATTCTATATTCAGTATTCTCATAATCATTCAATTCGATCTCTTCATCATCTGACTAAAATATTTGTGTTCTCTCTGGCAGGATCAAGGATGATTTCGGTTATTGGCATTAACCGAAATGAAAGATTTTCGGGGTAATTTTAATATAATTTTTTTCATTATCTTTCAATATTTTTCCTCCAAGACTATGACAATGGACAAACAATACAAATGAGAAGAGAAGACACGAGAAGAGACGAGAACAGAAAAATACTCCTGTTATCACGACCTCCTCATCTCATCTCGACTTTTGTCTTTTTGAATTCAATTTGTCATCTGGGCATTAGTTTCTTCATTGACTCGCGGTGACCTATACCTAATAAGAAGAGCTATTCGTTGATTCTCTTCGAACAAAGGACAATCGTTTTAAGGTAAGAACGATTACAAACTGCAAAATCGGGGGAATGAAATGGCAAAAACAAGCAGGAAACAGATAGACAAGGACGAAAAGAAGGTCATGTCCGAGCTTGAGGAGAACTCGAGGGGAAGCCTCAACATGCTGGAGAAACGGTTGAAGTTCTCAAAGCAAAAAATATGGAGGATCATCAAGAGACTTGAGAGGAATCGCACCATCTGGGGATACACGGCAATCGTTGATGACGAAAAGGTGTCACTGAAAAATTTCATGCTCATGCTCAAACGATCAGCGAAACCGATGGACGAAAAAACCTTGGACACCTTCATGTCGCCACGCCTGCAGGAATTAGCCTCCGGCATCGGGGTATCCCTGGAAAGCACCTATTTCGTTCAAGGGGAATACGACTGGGTCCTCACGTTCACGGCCCCGGACATTATGCAGGCAAAGAGATTTTGCGAGAAGATGATGGTATCCTATCCCGGGATTTTCGAACGGATGAGCCTCATGGAAACCCTTATCACCGTAAGGAAGCATCATATCGCCAACCCGAATGCAACGAAACTGAAGGATTTCCTGTAATCTGGAAGAACCTGATTTTCACGTCACAATAATTGATAAAATGTTGGTGGCTATATCTCTGTATACGAATCCTCTTTTTTTCCAATGATAACAGAGGGATTACCATGAGAAAACCCTTAAAAAAAATTCCCTACGTACGAATATTTATATCACTCACCTGATAAGTGAGAGAATATCAGGGATTTGATTTGTTTTGGTTAAAAAAGAAAAACAGAAAATAGAAGAGATTGCTCAATGTCCTGAATGTGGGAGTTCCCATCTCAGTAAAGATTACTCTCGGGCAGAATTGGTTTGTAGAAATTGCGGGCTTGTTCTTGATGAGGATATCATTGATCACGGACCTGAATGGCGAGCGTTTGATAGCGAACAGCGGGAAAAACGATCTCGAACTGGAGCACCAATGACGTACACCATTCATGATAAAGGGCTCAGTACGATGATAGGATGGAAAAACAGAGATTCCTATGGGAAGTCAATTCCGACGAGAAATAGAGCACAAATCTATCGTTTGAGAAAATGGGCACGGCGCATTCGGATTAGCAATTCAACAGAGAGAAGCCTTGCTATTGCGTTTTCTGAGCTTGACAGAATGGCATCAGGCATGGGCCTTCCAAGAACGGTGAGAGAGACCGCTGCTATGATTTATAGAAAAGCAGCATTGAAGAAATTGGTCCGTGGTAGAAGCATAGAAGGTGTTACCACTGCAGCATTGTATGCGGCATGCCGGCAGTGCCATGTGCCACGGACGCTTGATGAAATCAGTAACATAGCACATATATCGAGGAAAGAGATCGGAAGGACATACAGATATGTCTCTCGTGAATTAGGATTAAAAATGTTGCCGACGTCACCAGAGGATTATATTTCAAGGTTCTGCAGTGAACTGAAACTTTCTGGTGACGTGCGAGTGAAGACCTTGGAGATATTACAAGAAGCTGCACACCAAGAACTTACGAGTGGACGTGGCCCGACAGGTATGGCAGCAGCATCTCTTTATATTGCATCTGTACTTTGTGGTGAACGGAGAACACAACACGAGGTGGCAGATGTAGCAGGTGTCACCGAGGTTACCATTCGAAATCGCTATAAGGAACTCACAAAAAAACTAGATATAGGCATTGCCTTGTAAGTTTACCGTTCTCCCTATTTACTCTTCTTATTAGTTGTTAAAATTATTTCCATTGAAGACACGTTAGAGGTTCTCCCTTCCTCATTGGTAACACTTTCCGTGCCAATTTTTATTTCTTTTAGCTTTGCATCAGGTATAAATCTGTTTCTCACGATTTCTACAGCATCTACCGCTGTACTAATCGCCCTGCCTCTCGCTTTGATAACAACCTCATCCGAACCACTATCGTTAAACTGTGTCACTACTGCAAGCACATAGCTCATCGGAGGTTTGTGTCCAACATAGATTATGTTTTCATCAGTTCTTTTTTTTTCAGCTGTTCCCGCTTCTGTTGTTTTTTCTCCCATAATTTTTTTTCCCTCTCAAACCTGCAATTTCATAACTTTTAGTTCTTTAATAATACTCCCTGAGAATCTTGTTCAAAGAGTAAAAATGAATTATTCTTTTGAATCAGATTTGTTTCAATGGAGTCTTATTCCTGTTAATGTCTTGGTATCTGTTATGCCTTCTATTGTTTTAATCTTATTAATAATGATTTGTCCGATGCTTTCATAATCTTTTGCTTCAATTTTTGCTATTAAATCGTATTCTCCAAATAATGGATGAAGTTCAATAACCTCATGGAGTTTCGAGAGTTTATTGAATACTTCATGTTCATGCAATGGTGAAACATGCATAAGAACAAAACCTATTACCACCTTTATTTCTCCTTTAACATTGATATCCTAACATCTCGTTCCTTCAAAAACATGCCCTTAGAACCATGTTTGATTGATCGTAAAGCAGGAGATTAGACCATCTTTCTAATCAAATAGCATGGTTTAACTCATGTTTTTTTTTTTGCTATTAACATCGTTTTTGGTTATATTGTTTCTTCCCAATTTCTTCCCAATTTACCCACCCAAAAAAAAAATTTAAAAAAAATGTGGTCTATAATAGACTTTCCAAAATATCTAATAACTCTTGCCCGTTAGAGGTTTTGAACAAGAGTCTTAGTTGCCTTTGCAAATATATTCCCATTCATCAAAAAAGGGTACGCTCTTTCGATTTGCTGACATAGATCGGCCCGGGATGGGTCATCTGATAATGATATATTTTTGATAACGGTGTCCTATCTCTAAACAATCACCTATGAGTTCTGTTATCGTCATGCACCAACAACAATAAGGCTCTAGAGATCGATTCTTATCTGTTAGTATTGCTACCTCCAACAACAAGGACCCCAACAAGGACCCCAACAAGGACCCAATAAGGACCCCAATAAGGACTCCAACAACAAAAGAGCAACAAGACGGCAAGAGATTCATCAACAAGACACCCCCTACCAAGCCTTTCCCTTGTACTGTATTATTGAATTGAATAAATCATTACCATTGAGATTATTCTTTGGTATGCTCCAAGAACCAAACCCGTCAGGCAGTACACAAACAGCACCGAGTTAGGAAACAGGGCTGCTATAGAACCATCGATCTATTGTCCTGTACCATCCTGATGAAGTGGGTGGCGATGAAAATGCTTTTAGACCGAAAATTTCGGTTAATAGTCTTAATCGAAAGAATTTTAAGAGTGTAATATAGAGACGTACGCTCCAACTAACCGCTAATATCATAAAATTAGGCATATTTGAAGATCCGTTTCCGCCACCATTCTAAAACTGTGCTTGCCTGCACTTGAGATAACCCATACTCCATTAAAACACGTCCAAATCTTCCAGGAGAGGCAATGTCGAGAATGTCTCGGCCATACGGGAGCGTTTTTTTGGCAATTTCATCTATTTCCTCAGGGTTCACTGGATGAAGCAATATTGTGTTTGCTTCCTTAATCACTTCACCAAGTTCGCGTTTTAGCATATTGTACTGTCTATCGTATTTTTCTTGAGCTTCCTTTTCTCTTTTTGCCTTTTCTCTCACGTCTCTGTCTATTTTCTCCTTCCTGGATTTCAAGACTTGCTGAATTATTTCATCAGATTTGGTTTCTACCCATTTCATGGAATCAATATCACTTGCGTTTTCCAACTTCTCCCTAAGAAGATACAGCTGACAAAGCAAGGATTCAGCTTCAACCCCAGGTTTTTCGATGGCCTCCAAAAAATTAATTACCTCAAGCAGACGCCATCGTATCTCTGGCTTTAGCCCTGCGATTTGTAGTTCCTCCTCTAACTGGTTGATCTGAGGAATGCCGTTAACTTTTTTTCTTTCGTCTGTCGGCTTTTCTTTGATGTATTTGGCGACAGTATTCACTGCAACTCCTAGTTTTTGCGAGATCTGCCGCTTCGGAAATCCTTCGGCGTACATTTCCCTAATTTTTTCCATTGTCTTTTTCTCAATTGTCATATTATAATGTTAAAATGTTGGTAGAACTTATATTTTTCTAAGCTTGAGTAATTAGAGCTGAGAGCGAGAGCTTAAGTATGATACAGATACAAAGACCTAGAGCGTTGCCTGACCTTATACTATGCATCAACATGCGGTATTTTTAATATATTTTTTCAATACTTTTTAATAGATATTTAACGTATTTTTGGAAGGTTTCTGCAATATTTTTAATAGTTAAGTTTTTCTTTTTACAAGCATCCCAAGCATCTTTTTCTAGGAGATCTTTGATGCATTCTTGATATATTTCTGCATCCCTTCTTTTGGTCTTGGTTCATAACTCATCTCTCGCTACAGTCTATCGTACTTTTGTACTGGCGAATTGTTTGACGGTGTATCCTATATAATCTTGAGCACACCTTCTGATTAAAATACGTTCTTTTAATTTCACTACGAAATAGTGAAAGCCGTCAAAGTATAAAACTATCTTTTTCCATCGTCATTCTCTTATAACGAAGTTCTATTGTAATAGTAACCTGATCTTTTGGTTTATGTGGAAACTGTTGAAACTTTATAGATAGTCGCAATAATATTTCGTTTGATCTCCTAAAATAGAAGATTAAATGGAAAAAAAGTTCGCCAAATCTTAGTTATATGCAATCGTGAACAAAAAAATATATAACGCAGAAGGATATTGTAAGAATAGATGACGGATAAAGATGAATACGTATATCCAAAACAGTGATTGTTAATGAAGAAAGAGGTAGAACCTGTAGACGCCACACCATCAAAGAGACTTTTTCTGTCCATAATTGCTGATTATGATTTAAATCGTTCCATCTGTGAACTTATTGACAATGCTCTTGATGTCTGGTTTAAGACTGGAAAGAGTGGATCATTGAACATCCAGATAGATCTTGATAAAAATCAACAGAGGATACGTATCTCCGATAATGCTGGTGGTGTGAAAAAAGAGGAATTGCGTTATATTGTAGGTCCAGGACAAACGGGTAACCTTCCTACTGATGAGGTCATCGGTATTTTTGGTGTTGGAACAAAGAGAGCTGTTGTCGCACTGGCACAAGATGTGATGATTATTACTAGACATAGGAAGGATAAGACCTATCGGGTAGAATTTGATGATAATTGGCTTCAAACTGAAGATTGGGAACTACCAGTGTATGAAGTTGATGAAATTGCAGAAAGTACAACCATCATAGAATTGCAGAAGCTTCGGACCATAATTACTGATGATGCGATATCTCGACTCAAGGATCATCTTGGGGCAACATATTCAAAATTCTTAACTAATAAAAAGGTAACAATCAAATGTGGTACAGACCAAGTACAGCCAATTAGTTTTGAAGACTGGGCGTACCCGCCCGCTTATGAACCGCGCAAGTACTCAAGTAATCTGCCAACGGAAGATGGTGGAACTGTAAGAGTTGAAGTTATTGCTGGTCTAACTACAGAAGCCAGTCCCGCTGGTGGAGAATACGGAGTTTATTTTTATTGTAACGGCCGTTTGATTGCTCATGGTCTAAAAAGCTATGATGTTGGATTTGTAAAAGGATTAGCCGGGCAACCTCATCCAAGTATTTCGTTAGTGAGGATTATTGTATCTCTTAATGGAGAAGCGCGATTCATGCCATGGAATAGCAGTAAGTCCGGAATAAATCCAAATCATCCTGTGTTTGTTTCTTTTCGTAACTGGCTTGTACAAGTTGTGAAAGATTATGCCTCCCTTTCCCGTAGATTAGAAGGCGACTGGCCAGAAAAAGTCTTCAGGCACACAAAAGGTAGCATCGTTGAAGTTAAAGTCGATAATCTACCAGAGGCAAGAACATCTTATCTTCCACCATTACCGAAATCAAAACTAAGATATGGCGATTTGGTAAAGCAGGCAAATCGAAAGATGGCGAAAGAAAAACCGTGGACTACTGGTCTCTACGAATCATTAATTGCTGTCGACCTAATTTATAATCAAAAATTGGAACAGAAAAACCGCATTTGCTTAATCCTTCTAGATAGTACCCTTGAAATTGCTTTCAAAGAGTATCTTATTAATGAGTCAGGACAACCTTATAAGGATTCTAAATTACTCGATTTATTCAACAACAGAAAGTTAGTCCATGATGAAATAAAGAAATATATTAGACTTAGCAATACAATATGGAAACAGATTGAGCATTATTATTGGCTCCGCTGTAAATTGGTTCACGAACGGGCTACCGTTGGAATCTCGGATCAGCAAATTGAATCTTTCTGTGAAGTTGTCCAAAAAGTCCTCAAAAAATTATTCAAACTTAGGTTTGAAACAAAGGGGGATTAAAAATGCCATCAAAACGCCATCATTTGGAATTTGATGAAATTCTGCGAAATAAAGGAATAAAATGTAGAGGTACTGATGAAAATTCTATACATGCAAAAATGGACAAGGGAGATATTTTACTAATGAAAGCGAATTTTTATTTTGCGCCTTACATTGTATAAACTTATGATTCCACAGTTTTCAACTAAATGTCTATCTTATCTGTTAGAATGAAGAATGATTTCGGTTATTAGTATTAACCGAATAGATTATATAAAAGAGCATCATCTTTTATAAATTAATCATTTTTCTGGCATTGGGACAGAATTCTGTGATCACCCTTTTAGGATAATTATATAGGCTCATTTACCAATGTATCGTTTTGATGCAACAATTTTTGCAGAATTTCCAAAAGGTATCACGCGTTTCTCGTAGAATATTTCTACTTTATCGGTAAGTATGATATCCTCTGTGGGTGAATTCTGTCCCAAAGCTGGATGCTTGTAAAAGGCAGGTGTTAAGAAGAATGCTACAGCTCATTCGTTAAGGCACAGTTTCGCTACTCACTTCTTAGAGAGCGGAGTAGATTTGCGATGCATTCAAGAGTTATTGGGACATAAAAGTTCTAAAACAACAGAAGTATATACACATGTTAGTAACAGAGAACTAAGCAAGATAAAAAATCCTTTGGATAGTTTACATATAAAGGAGTGGTGAACATAAAAATGAAAAAGTCATATAGTTCAGATATAATGATAAATTGGGATGATATGCGAACAAAGTTCGGATATAACATGTTAGACGAAATGCTCACTTTGAGATTCATCATTTAGTGGAGTTTAAAATGGACAAATTAAACGTTGTCCTTACAGAATATAAGGCGTTGAGAGACGAAACCTTGGATAAATTTCGGCTTCATCTTCAGATTTATTCAATCTATGCGTCAGCTTTATTAATCTTCTATGGATTAATATTTATCCATAAAATTTATGACTTAATAATGATAATCCCAATTTTTTCATTGGCTTTGTTCTTCAGAATTCTTTGGGAACAAACGGTGATTATAAAAATAGGTCAGTATATACGTACAGAGATAGAGGAAAAGAAAATTCCAATGCTGATTGGTAAAATAAATGTAAAGAAAGATCAAGAACTTGAATATACCGACCTATGGATGGGTTGGCAGTATTTTTGGAAAAGAACTTCACATCCAAAATACTATCAATATTCGCTAGTTATGCTATTTTTACTATTTTCAGTTGTACCCGCGGTTTTATATAACATTTACAGCATTCTTGCACCTTTAGCAAAAATGCAAGTAATCACATTACTCCCCATAGAAGTCCTTATATTTCTCTTAATTTTGAATTTTTCATTAGGTTTTTATATGTTTTATAAAATTATACAAATGGAAGAACATCCTCATGTTCGCACTACCGTCTAACACGGTGTTTGTGGCTTACTGCGTTCGCCCCAAATTGGCTAATGCCAACTTCACAAACACCGATACCGTTATACGCAATTCCCTTTATGAAAAATGACTTCAATATTTTAGAAAGAGTCTACGATGAACACTAACGTTGTTTACCATAATTCGGAAGAAATAATCAAAGAAATCCTTCAAAAGATTCAAAATCATGACTTAGTCTTTTTTGTTGGCTCTCGCATATCAGTTCGTGAACCTTCTAACCTTCCTGGAGTAGAAGAAATAAGAGAAAAGACTATTCGGGCACTATGTGGCGAAGATTTAAACAAATATTTTGACGTAAATTTGATTTTTAAAAAAATGAGCTTAATTAGACATGAGGAATTCCTTGAGCTTATTTATAGAACCGTTGGCAACGTTGGTATCGAGATTCTTGATTGTCTGAAAGAAGGGGGACCTAATCCCAATCATTTTTTCCTCGCACAAGGACTAGGGAAATGTTTTGATATCATTGTAACTACTAATCAAGACCCCCTTATTGAAAAGGCCCTGAATACTATTGGGAAAAATTTATTGCGTACAACACGACAAGGAGACAAGATTTTTGAGAATGGGATTATTTTTAAATTACATGGATGTATAGAGAAACCAAAGAGTATTATTACCTTATTAAGGCAGCTGATCAAAGGGCTTCCTAGAAGTAGGAGTCGCATGCTAAGTAATATACTGGAGAACAAATGTTTGCTTTTTACAGGCTATAGTGGACTAGATGAAGACATTTTTCATGTTCTACTTAACTCTGATTTTAAACATATCTACTGGAATATTAGACCTGGTAGCGAAGCAAGAGAGAATGTTAAGGAGTTGTATCAAAGGCATCCTGATAAGCTCTTGCTTTTTAAATATGATTTGGATGTTTTATTTGACAAATTGACATCGGAATTAAATTTTAGACACTATGCATTGACCAAAACATCTCACCCGGAGTTAGATCAGATTTTTAGTGAGTGGGTAAAGCACATAGGTAATGAAAGATTTAATGTTCTTGGTCAAATTCTGAGCAATGATAGAGTTGCTGAATATAAAGTGGCACTCCGATGCTTTGATAGAACTTTAAGCCTTATTTCCGATGAAAAGGAGAAAAATAAACTTATCTTGGCGAAGACTTATTACTTCAAAGGGAGTGCTTATATGGATTATAAAACTTTTGAAGGCGAAAAATATCAAAAGAAAGCGTATGAGTCCTATTTGGAAGCTACCAGGTATTACTCAGAATTAGGAGATATTGAAGGTGAGGCAAATGCATTAGTAGGTATGGGTGAATCATGCAGACATCGTGCAAAATACAAAGAAGCTATTAGACTATACAAAGAAGCAAGAGAAAAATTAGTGGATGAAAAAGACGAAGAGTGTATTGCAGCAAAAGCCACTCTTTATCTTGCTGATGTATATCGGATGCAAGATAAGTTAGATGAGGCTTTAGAAGAATATCGATCCGCTTATAGGCTACTTAAGCGCAAAGGTCTCATAGCAGATGCATGTTGGTCCCAGATTTGGCAAGGCGAAATATATGTATACAAGGGAAATTATGCTCTAGCCCTACGCCATAATAGGAAAGCTTTAGAAATTGCAGATAAATATAACTTTAAGCAATATTTAGCATGGGCCAAATATGTGGAAATTGATATTAGCAAATATAGAGGTGGCAATGTAGAGGATTTAATAGACGAAACTAAACGAATAAATAGAGTGTTTGAGGAGCTAAAAAATCAGAATGGGATAACTTGGTGTAATGAAATGTTAGCAGAGTTTTATCGACTCAAAGGCAACTATAAAGAAGCTGAAAATAGAACTGGAGAAATTTCTTGGCTTTGTAGAAAGTATGAATATAAAGTTTGCCTCGCATACATACAGCTAAATGAGGCAGAGATATTACGGGCAAAAGGCCAATATGATGCAGCTATAGAAAAATATAAGCAGGTTTTGGACACCAAAATTGGGGACCTACAACGACATCATGCTCATGCGATACTTGGAATAGCTGAAACAAATAGAGTGAAGGGGATTGGAAGCCAAGCAGAATACGAAAAAGCTCTTGAAATGTATAGATACATTGGCATGCGACATGGCATAGTACACACTCTTATAGGATTAGTTTTGTTTACTGGCTTAAGAAATAGGGATCTCTCACCAATTCTCAAACGAGCGGAAGATGAAAGTTTAAAAAGACCTAAACTCAAGAAAGAGTTGATACTTATCAAAAAATTGAAGAGGGAATACTTGAGAAACAAGAAAGATGTATCTAACTGGCTTCATCCGCTTGAATTTCCTTAAAAATGAAAGAAAAGAAAATGGAACTGCGTATAACAGAGCGTATCTAGCCCCGTGCCTTCGGCACTCCATCCAAATCCTGCTTCACAGGACTTCAAATATCCTCGGAACGTTAGGCAAAATTGGCAACTTAGATTTCAAGGTGTAATAAATGGCTAAATATGCTATCCTCATAGGTGTTAGTGATTACTTTGATATAGATTTTTTTCCTAAAATTCCATGCTGTCAAAGAGACGTTAGCGAGATCTATCACAGGGTGATCGATCCTAATCTCATGGGCTATCAACCAGCAAATGTCATTATGATGCACGATCGTGTCAAAGAACATTTTTACTTGCCCCTCGAAGCTAACATGGAGTGGGCACTCCATGAGATATCACGCAAGACAACATCTCAGGACTCATTTCTCTTTTACTTTTCTGGGCATGGTTGTGTAAAAGATGGACAGGGTTATCTTATAGCAAAGGACACTCGTTGGGAGTCTCTCGAACCTCAGGGTAGAGGTATTAGAATATCAACAATCAAAAGTATATTAACGAAAAGTAAAGCGGCCCAAAAGATCGCCATAATCGATGCGTGTCATAGTGGAGAAGAACTTTCCAAGGCAAAAACATCATTGCAAGATGAGAGATTCCATGATGCGTTGCATAGATTGTCTAGAGGCATAGCAATATTGTCCTCGTGCGAAAAGGGGCAAAAATCATGGGCTTTAAAAAATCACAGTGTTTTCACTAAGTACCTCTTAGAGGGATTAAGTCGAAAAGCAAAGGATATTACTGGAAAGGTTACACTTTTTTCTCTTTCCGAGTATGTAGGAACCAGAGTAGAAAAATGGGCGAAGGAACAAGTGCCACCTCGAAGGCAGACCCCTACACTTTACGGAAATATTCATGCAAAAGGGTTCATCTTGGTTCCATCTGCTGAACTTCTACGAGAACTTGAAGTGGAACATCCCACGCACAGAGCAAAACAGACCCTTATATTTCCAATGATGAGACTTCCTTACTACGGTACACACATAGTTCGTGCTGTGATACCAGTAAAAATTTTAAAGGGTAAAAAGCAAAAGTTTTTGCAAGTTTATGCTCTAATAGATTCAGGTGCAGATAAAAATATTATCCCAACAGCTATGCTTATGTCTCTTGGTTGTGACCCTATGACGGGAAGGGCTATTGAAATGTACGGATGGAGCGGAAGACAAAGAATGTACGAACATGACGTTCAGATAGAAATTGAGGGAGTGAGAATTCAAACAGCTATACTTGCAGCGGAAAATATTCAGCATGTTATCTTAGGACCACCTTTTCTCAGACATTTTGAAGTAATACTAAATTATCAAGAGGAGAAGGTAATATTACGGTCACTGAAATAAACTGTCAACTTTGCACAACACAGCATATACGGCTCACTTCGTTCGCCAAAATTTCGACTTCGTCGAAACTTCGTATATGCTGGAAACGTTAAGTGAAATTTAAGTATTAAAACGAAAAACAAAATGAGGTGAAAACATGCAGTCTAAAGATTTAGAGAAATTTGGTTTTAGTACGTGGATAAAAATAGTGAAAGATTGTGATCATAATAAAGATTTAATCTTAAAATTGCCAAGGAAGAAGGGGGTATATGTTATAAGAGTGGATAAATTGATTCTCAGAATTAAAGGGGAATCTGATATTGTCTATATAGGACAAGGGAAAATCCAAAGTAGAATCCAATTGCTCTTAAGGTCATATCTGCCCATTAATTTTAGAAATTACTCTAGTAAACATACCGCAAGAGAGGGGTTTGAAAGAATATTAAAGGAGACTGAATTGAATCTTGAATTTTCTTATATATCCATCGATGTCGAAGAGACTAAAGCTAATGTGCTGGAATTGGCAACCTGCCATTCTCTTGAGGAAAATACTGTAGCTAAAGAAATAGAAAGTAGACTGTTAGAATGCTATTGTAAAGACCATATTGAACCTCCGCCACTTAATAATACACGTAAATGACTTAATGATTGGGAAAAACATACTCGTAGAAAAATTCGCCTAACACGGGCTTTGTGGCTCACTTCGTTCGCTTAAATGCTTCGCACTTCGCAAAGCCCAAGAGCGTTATGTGAAATTCGGCTTCAATGGCTGGCGTTTAGAAACTTATGGATTGGTCACTGATATGGAAGAAAAAGAAAAGATGGATTTAGAAGAGGAATACTCTACCTATTTTAGTGAATTTTTTGAGAATGTAAAAGAAGAGTATAGGAAATCAATTGGTTTTAAAGAAGCTAATGAACTTTCTTCGGGAGAGTTAGCTTTTAGAGATGCTATAAACTCGTTACCATGCCCAGTTAGTGTTGTAAGACTAATAATCGATGTCAAGAAGTATAAAGAGGCTAAAAATAATGTATATCATCTGATTGCATATGAGTTCTCTAACTTTGGAGAATCTTCAATAAGGTATTATGGCGAAATTGATTTAGATGAAATCGAGGAATATAATGAATTGCTGAAGGACTTTAATCTCGATCAACAAGAGACAAAAGAACTCAAAAGTTTCAAGCTGGCAGGTTACGGTGATCCTGAGTGTTGGTATTGGGTTTGGGTTATACCATATGATATTTTGGAAAAACCTGAAAAGTACGTCAGAGATTTCATGCAGTCATTTGGGATTACTTTTGAACACAAAATACTCCAAAAATTTGAGAGAAGAATTGATTATAATTCCAAATATGGGTTAAAAAGTGACCCTGTACTTCCGTTATCTGAACTATTGAAAAAGGATAAAATTTTCAGCTCATTCGTTAAAGTTGATAAATCTGGCGAACCTCGCGAAATCACGATAAATGATTTGCAAGAAAGTATCTGTGGTATTCAATTAATTCCGAATGTGCCTGAAGGAGTGAAAAAGGTTTTTAATGCTGCTAAAAGACTTCATATTTTTGGGTACTTTGAATATTATTTTTTCACTATTTCGCAACATTACGCATTCCTTGCATTAGAATCTGCTCTAAGGAAGAGATACAGTGAGATATACGGTAAGCCCAAGAAATTTATTAGACTTGATGTAATTATTAAAAAATTAGTAGAGAAAGGAATTATTCCAAAAGGTGAAGCAAAGATTTATGATGCTGGCAGATATCTCAGAAATTCTCTTTCGCATCTAACTAATCTGTCTGTAATGACGCCCAGTTCCACTTTATTTGAAAGAGTAGCGTATCAAATAAATCAAATATATGATAGAGGCGATAAACTAATGCCAGAGCATCCTTGTAATTCGCGATTTAGTTTAGATTGAATATTTAACGCTTTAGCCGAACATCACATAACACAGCATATTCGCTGCGGGATATCGCACTCGCCCTTCGGGATATTGTTCCCTTTGGTCGCAATGTCGTATATGCTGAAAACGTTATATGACATGCCGTCTAATACTAAGTTAGAGCTTGGAGGTAATAAATGGATAAAGAATCTCTGCTAGCCGGACAAATGGCCGCCATGGGGCAACTCGGCTACCCATTTCTTCATGCTATCGAAAGGGCACGTGATTCTGGAGCAGATGAGCAGTTCGTGCGAGAGGCACGTGAATTACTAACTCAACTCTCAGGAGAACCGGGCGAAGGCGCTATTGAATGTATGAAGAACGCCAAAAGGGACCTTAGAAGCACCGAATCATTTTTAAACGGATGGGGGGAAACTACAAGAACGATAGGAGATTTGCAGAAGTGTTGAATGTTGTTGAGCGCATCTTTGAAATTCTTAAAGACTTCAATAAGACTATCGACAGCATGTCTTTCAGCGAGAAATTGGCAGTCAAACTGTCCGCTAGATTGGGAAGGGCGGCTAAGAGAATGACAAAATTGCCCTAAACACTGACTCCAGCGGACGGCATAAGCACAGCTGCTGAGTTCGAGCGTTAAGTATGGAGCACTGGATATTTAAAATGAAAAAGGACAGAAGACGGCACGTCATATAACACGGTGTTTGTGGGAAGCTTCGCTTCTCCAAATTTCGCTTCGCAAAACTTCACAAACACCGAAAACGTTAGACGCAATTTCGGGCAAAGAAATGAAGGAGGCGAAAAATGGGATTGCTCGATAAATTGTTTGCAAAGGGGCGACACCAACGCGCATCTTTGCTAAATATTCAAGGAATTCAATTAGCCAAGAGAGGCTCATATAAAGAAGCACAAGAACTATTTGAGCAGGCAATTGAGATAGCACCGGACCTCCCTCATCCCAGAATTAGTCTATCCAACATACTTGTGCGGGAGGGACGGTATTCACAAGCCGAATTTCAACTTAAGAAAGCTCTAGAATTAAATCTTGATAATAAGACCCAACAGGATGCTTGGAACAACCTTGCCAGCATTCGTTTCGAGCAAAAGCGTTATGGTGAAGCTATTGCTCTACTAAAGAAGGCAATATCAGTGTATAAACCTGATCACGAGATCTTTTACAACATAGCTATATCTTTTGAACAATTGGGTGGGTGGGAGGATGCTTTAGACTATTTCAATCGTTCAAGCAAGGCTTTCACTAATTCAAAAGCAGAAATAGGCATAAAGTGTGTTGAACAACGGATGTGGCAATCCCACAAAATGGGCCAGATCCTCAATTCATATAAAGGATTCGATATTGAATATCCTAGATGTGGAGATGGTCGTTTGACGTCCGATGAACTTGTGTTATGTCAAGTGTGATCGCCAACATCACGTGAAGTACAATTCCGCAGGAACAGCTTGCACTCCAAGATTATATCGATCATTGTTATACCAACCGCGATAATCTTCAGTAAGAAGAGCAGCATGAT
>Ga0315280_10003628_pt1 | contig 23537 bp, 24 predicted proteins | sample YL17G06_40_MG_FD_203697 | JGI IMG/M metagenome (GOLD analysis project Ga0315280, IMG submission 203697) | Sediment microbial communities from Yellowstone Lake, YNP, Wyoming, USA - YL17G06_40 | ecosystem: Environmental > Aquatic > Freshwater > Lake > Sediment | place: USA: Wyoming | collected... | reverse complement strand
GCCCTCGACGCCTGTTGCCAGGTCGCTTGGGGCGAGCGTGCGGTCGCTCGCGACGAAGCGAACGGGGCCTGTTTGCCCCGTAGAGGAGCAGGAAGCAAGCACGAACGCGGCCGACAGCAAGAGAAGTGCGGCGATGCTCTTCGTCATGGCGGCGCAACTCCCTCACAGTCGCGGCCCAGAGGCCCCCGGCGCCCCACGGGTTCGGACAGGGACCCGCGGCCAGACGAGGTTCTCGACCGACCCCGACCGGTCCTTCACGATGCCGGGCGCAGCGGCCCGCGTACCGGAAGGGAAGCTGCTGCCGACGGGGAACGGGGGCCTCATGCTGAGGCGATGGTGGACGGCCCGTCCAGGCGGGCGCTGGCGGGCGTAGTGGCGGCCCTGAGTCGCGAAGCGACGGCATAGCGTAGGCGGGCGCGCAAGCGCCAGGGGGACTACGGCGTGCGCGATGCCTAGTCCAGCACGTTGACCACCCGCCACTCATCCTCACCCGCGTCCCGGCACAGGTCCATGGTCACCCCGTCGCGCTGCCTGACGCGGACGATCTCACGCTCGGGCTCGCGGCGCCACCAGGCACCGGCTAGGCGAACGCGGGCGAGGGGACGGAGCGAGGTCCAGTCAGGCTGAGGGAGGTGGCGATCGCAAGCCGAGTGATGTGCGTGTTCTGCAAACATACGTTCTATTATCCGTGCCAGCGACTGAATGTCAAGGGTTTGCAGTGGACCGGGCGGGGCCATCGTATTGTCGCCCGGCCGCTTTGGGCCCGAGCCCCGGCCCGCCAGCAGAGACCGTACGTTGGGCGAGGCAGCATGCTCGGCCGCGGGCGGCCACGTTGGGCCGCCCCACGTCCAGAGCGGGGGGAGGGGGCAACCCAGCCTAAGTTGTGTCCGCGAACGGACTCGGCTCTTCCGCGGCATCTGCCGGCGCAGCGGGTGGCCCCGGCTCCTCGGGCACCACAGGCTCCTCTGGTTCTACCGGCTCATCCGGCTCGACCGGTCCCTCGGCCTCGCGCTCCGCGGCCAGGCGCTCCGCGCGGATACGACGCCAGACCAGCAGGCGCACCAGTACCCAATAGAGCAGCACAAGCCCGACGATGGCGACCATCGTGTAGACGACCGTCTTCTTGGGGTCCCACCGCTCGGACGTGACCATGATCTGCACGCCGCCGGGCGGAGCTAGGTCGGTCATCCTGAGGCGCCACGTGACCTCCTTGCCGTCGATCGCCGGCTCGCCGGCCGAGCCGCCCCCGACCAGCGTGGCGGACGTGTCGGTGTCGATGATCCGCCCGGGCATGCGCACCGTGTAGAGCACCTCGATCGGGCCCCCGAACTGGCGCTCGTCGTCTGTCGAGAAGAAGGGGGCGTCCGTGAACGTCTCCTCGAATACGTACTTCCCCTTCACGCCCTCGACGGTTGACTTCACGCTCACAGGAGGACCAAACGGGTCATCATCGGTCTTCACGAAGCGGTTGCGCATGACGAACACGATCGCGCCACCCTGTTGCAGCTCCTTGATGTACCAGCCGGCCCCGCGGGGGAACTTCTTGCGCAGCACGATCCGCGCCGGCTCCACATAGTCACCTGGCACCTTGCAGGAGACCGTCCGCTTCACGTGCCTGTCGGCGCCCACGATGGTCATGACGCGTATGTCACAGCCCGCAAGCAGCAACGCGAGTACCGCCAACGCCGCCGCGATCAGCGCCGTCCTCGGCCCAGGGACTGCCTGTTCGCCTGCGCGGGCGGCCCTCATCGCTTGCCCTCCGCTTCAGCCGCCTGCGCGTCCGACTCGCGCGCGGCCTTCTCCAGGGCCGTCCGCTCGGTTCTGAAGCGCCTGTACGCCACCTGGACGAGCATCGTGGCGGCCGAGCCGACCAGCATGCTGAGGATGATGACCCACATCACGCTCAGCTCGACTTGGGTGCACAGGAACGCGACCGTGACATGGGAGCCCCAGTTGGCCCAAGAGAAGGCCACCACGCAACACATGGCAAGCAGGGCGAGGAGCGCCCGCCAGTCAACGACCGGGGTGCGCGCCAGCCCGTCATCGTCCGTCTCCAGGGGACTGCCCTCGATGTCCGCAAATGCGTCGGTGCCAGGCACCTAGTCCACCAGCCTTCAGCCATCCCCAGCCCGCCGCCAGGACCTACGGACGAGCAAAAAGGATTCCTCCTTGCCGCACCAGAAAATGGCCGCCATGCCCTGTCCTGAACTGCCGGGTCAAGCCCGCGGTTCGCGGGGAAGGGCTGCCGCAGAGCACCACGTACGGGCCCTCCCCGACCCTCTCCCAGGGGAGAGGGTGGATCGCGGAAGAGCTTGCTAAGGGGTTGCGCTTAGTGCAGGTTGGTGGTAGATTCTGGGTCCTTGTGGGGCATTGTGGGGCGACGCTGAGCTGGTCGGAGGCGCGGCATCGTGGCGCGGCTCATCGGGACACACGATGGCACGTTCGACTCGAAGAACCGACTGACCGTGCCTGTGATCGTGAGACCGGCACTGGGCGACAGGGTGGTTGTCGCCGGTGGCCCGGACCCGTGCGCACTCGTGTACCCCGAATGGGCGTGGCGAACGCTCGAGGAGGCCGTCCTGCGGCTGCCGCCGTTCGACGAGGAAGCGGCCTGGATCCGTCGCGCGTTCGGCGACTGCGCCGAGGAGCGGGCCATTGATGACCAGGGACGGGTCATGATCAGTGACCGCCTGCGCGGCATGTGTGGGCTGCAGTCCAAGACCGCCATCATCGTCGGCGTGTTCGACAAGCTCGAGATATGGGACAGAGAGACCTACGAGCGCCTGCGAGCCGAGCGCATAACGCCCGGCTGGCGGCGCGACATGGGGAATAGGCTGCAGCCGTGACATCGCCACCCGCCGGCCACAAGCCCGTGATGCTCAGGGAGGCCCTCGGGCTCCTCGATCTGGTCAAGGGCGGGGTCTACATCGACGCGTGCCTCGGGGACGGGGGGCACGCACTGGCCATTTGCGAAGTGGTCGGGACGTGCGGCGCAGTCGTGGCGATCGACAGGGACCCGGAGGCCGTGCAGCGGGTCGCCGCTCGCGTCGGGGCGTCGCTGCCCCAGTTGCGGCCGGCTCACGGCGACTTCGCCGACATGGACACGATCGCGAGGAGCCAGGGCTTCGAGACGGTGCGCGGCGTGCTGATGGACCTCGGCTTGTCGTCAGCTCAGCTCGATCCGGGGTCCGGCCGCGGCTTCAGCTTCCTGGGCGACGAGCCCCTCGACGCGCGCATCGACCAGAGCACGGGGCCGACCCTTGCGGACGTGATCGCGACGATCGACCAGGATGAGCTTGCGCACGTGCTCAGGCGTTATGGAGATGAGCCGCGCGCGCGGGCTATCGCACGGGCCATCGTGGCCGAGAGAGCGGCGAGTCCGATCCGCACCACGGCTCGTCTGGCCGACGTTATCAGGCGCGCTGTAGGGCCGAGCAGCGGCCGGATCGACCCCGCCACCAAGGCCTTCATGGCGCTGCGCATACACCTGAACTCCGAGATGGAGTGCCTGGAGCGGGGGCTGGCGGCGGCAGAGCGAGTGTTGGCGACGCACGGCCGCCTTGTTGTCCTGTCCTACCACTCGGGGGAGGACAGGATCGTCAAGAGGCACCTAGCCAGGGCCGCGCGAGGCTGCATATGCCCGCCGCGGGCGCCGCTCTGCACCTGTGGCCGCAAGCCGACGCTAAGGCCCTTGACCGGGCGCCCATTGCGGCCGGGCGAAGAGGAAGTGTGCGACAACCCGCGGGCGCGATCCTGCAGGCTCCGCGCGGCGGAGCGCACGGAGGAGGCGAGCGATGGTCGGGTCGACAACATCGCCTAGAGTGCCGGGCCTCTTTGGGCTCCTTGCCGCCGTCTCGCAGAGCATGGCGGTGACGCTGCTCACAGCCGCGGTGCTGACCGGCCCCGTGCTCCTCTACGTGGCCGTGCACGCACGTCTGGCCGACAAGGAGTATGAGCTGACAAGGCTTCATGCCGCGGAAGCGCGCGAGCTCGACCGCCAGAGCCGCGTGTCGGTCGCACTCGAGCAGGCCACGGCCCCGCAGCGTGTTCACGCGCAGGCGGAGCAGATGGGCCTGATCCAGTACTCCACCACCGATCTCAGGCACGTCTCCACCGAACTGCGGCCGGCTACGGCCGACTCGCGCGCGACAGGGGAGGGGAAGGCCAATGGACGCCCACTACACGGGACGCTCTCGCAGCTCCTATGCGCGGTCGGCCTCGAGGACGACACAGAAGAGCAGCGCTGAGGCTGAGACCGTCGATATCTGGGCTCAGTCGGCCGGTCGCATCCGTCACCTTCGCGTGCTACTGGCGGCCGCCTTGGCGGTCGTCGCCGTGCGGCTGGTACAGGTCCAGGTGCTCGAGCACGACTACTACAAGCGCGAGTCCGATGGGTTCATCATCAGGGAGATCCCGCTGCATGCGGCCCGCGGCTCGATTCTGGACCGAATGGGCCGCGAGCTGGCCGTTGACCGTCCCGCCGTCGCGGTGTACGTCCACCCACAGCGGCTCGCCGATCCTCTGGCGACGGCGCGGGGCCTGGGCGCCATCCTAGGCGTCAGCCCGGACTCGATCCTGAAGCGTATGAGCGAATGCAGCGATCCATTCATGTATGTCGACCGGCAGGTCGACGCGTCGCTGAAGCCGCAGATCCAGGAGCTCGCGAAGCGTGAAGACCAGGCCATAGGCACAGAGCCCTCCACGCGCCGCGTCTACCCGAAAGGCTCCGTGGCGGCTGACGTCCTCGGCTTCACGGGGATTGAGCGGGCCGGGCTCGCCGGGATCGAGGCCGCCTGCGACAAGCTTCTGCGCGGGCAGCCGGGCCAGGCTGTGGGCGAGCGCGACGCCATGGGCTGGCCGATCCCACACCGGACGCGGGTGGTGCAGCCTGTGCGCGACGGGACCACCCTCAAGCTGACGATCGACCTGGCCGTGCAGGAGGCCTGCGAGCGGGAGCTCGCGGAGGCGGTGAAGTCGAACCACGCGAAGGCCGGTTGTGCCGTAGTCCTGGACGCGCGGACGGGGGACGTACTGGCTGCCTGCGACTACCCTACGTACGATCCAAACTCATGGGAGGGCACGCAGCAGTCGGTCTGGGCTCCGCGGTTCGCAACCTGGACCTATGAGCCCGGGTCCACGATGAAGCCGCTGGTGGCCGCGATGGCGCTCGACACCGGCATTCTGACCGAGAACAGCACCTTCACATGCAACAAGACCTACACGCTCGGCCGTCACAAGCTCGAGTGCCGACATGCGCCCGCGGGCGGACACGGAACGCTCTCCGTGGCCGACATCCTCAAGTACTCGTGCAACATCGGCGCCCTGCAGATCGGTCTCAAGGCCAAAGGCGAGCGCATGGCGCGCCTGTTCAACGGCCTCGGGTTCACGGAGCCGCCCACTACCGAGCTGCCGTCGCAGTACCAGGTGCTGCCTACATACCTGGTGCCCGCCTGGTGCGCCACCTCGTCGTACGGCCAGGGGATCAGCATCACCCCGCTTCACCTGGCGGCGGCCTATGGGGCGCTCGCGAACGGCGGGGAGCGCATGAGGGCCAGGTTCATCATGGCGACCGTCGATCCGAGCGGCGCCGTGTCGGAGCGCCCGCCTGTGCGCGAGGGGCGGGTGTTCAGCGCCGAGACCGCTCGCCGGGTTCTGAAGATGCTCACGCGTGTGGTCGAGGACCGAGACGGCACAGGGCGTGAAGCACGGGTACCCGGCCTGGCGGTAGCGGGGAAGACGGGCACGGCCGAGATACCGGGGCCTGGCGGGTACCTCGCGAACCAGTGGATAGTCTCTTTCGCCGGCGTGTTGCCGGCGGACGATCCTCACTACGTTATAGTGGTCGTCATCGATCGCCCGACGGGGACCGCGTATGGCGGAACCGTGGCGGCGCCGGTGTTCCGCGACATCGCGGAGAGCATCGTGACGACGCTGCAGATTCCTATCGACGACCCTTCGCGCGGCAAGCAGTGAGGTAGGCCGGCAGATGATCCTCTCCGACTTGGCGGCGCTCCTCGGCCCTCGAGTGCTAGGCAGTGCGGGCGACCAGACGGTCGCCATCACAGGCGCCGCCCACGACAGCCGTGACGTGGAGCCCGGCGACGTCTTCATCGCACTGAAGGGCGCGCGCTTCGATGGGCACGACTACCTGGACGCCGCGCGAGCCGCGGGCGCCACAGCGGCGCTCGTCGAGGGCCCCGGCTCGCTCGCCCGCGTCCCCGATGGCATGGGTGCGTTGGCCGTGAGCAGCGGGCGTGCGGTGCTCGCCGAGGTGGCCCTGGCCGTCTACCGCCGCCCGGCTCGTGAGCTGGACTTCATAGGGGTCACAGGCACGAACGGGAAGACGTCCACCTGTTACTTCCTGGACAGCATCGCGCGGGCCGCCGGGCGTCCCTCCGGGTTGTTCACGACCCTCGAGATCAGGACTCCGGATGGCACGAGCGTCACCGCGTCGAGGACGACGCCCGAGGCGACGACGCTTCAGAAGTGGCTGCGGAGGATGGCCGATCTGGGAGCCAGACAGGTAGCGGCCGAGGTATCCTCACACGCCCTGGATCTGGGCCGCGTAGAGGGCACCGAGTTCGCCGGCGTGGTGTACACCAACCTCAGCCAGGACCATCTGGACTGGCACAGGACGATGCGCGACTACTACCTGACGAAGGCCGGCCTGTTCACGCGCGACGTGTTCGTGCGCGGCGATTGCGTGGGCGCGGTGAACATCGAGGACGAGTATGGCCGCGAGTTGGTCGGCGTCGCGGAATGCCCGGTGGTGAAGTTCGGGCTCAACGACGGCGCCGACGTTTGGGCATCCGACATAGACCTAGGCGACTCGAGTACGACGTTCGTTTTGCACGCTCCCGCGGGCGAGCGCCGGGTCGCCCTCTGCCTCTTGGGCAGGTTCGCGGCATGGAACGCCCTGGCGGCGGCGGCGCTCTCGCTGGGTCGTGGCACACCACTTGACGCGGTTGTGGACGGACTGGAAGCTCTGCCTTGCGTCCCGGGTAGGCTTGAGCTGGTCAGCTCAGGCTCCGGGCCACGCGTACTGGTCGACTACGCTCATACGCCGGCGAGCCTGACCAGCGTGCTGTCGTCGGTCCGGGAGCTGTGCGCCGGCCGGCTCGTGTGTGTGTTCGGCTGCGGCGGCGACAGAGACACGACGAAGCGGCCGCTTATGGGGCGAGCGGTGGCCGAGGGAGCCGACATCGTGTACGTCACCTCCGACAACCCGCGCTCCGAGGACCCCGACAGCATCATGGACATGATCGTGCCCGGCCTGCAGGGCGCCGACTACGTTCGCATCGCCGACCGAAGAGACGCGATCCACGCGGCTGTGGCCGCCGCGCGCGATAGCGATGTCGTCGTGGTCGCCGGCAAGGGGCACGAGACATACCAAGAGTTCGCTGGGCGCACCATCCACTTCGACGACCGCGAGGTAGCTCGCGAGGCGCTCGCCGCAAGGAGGGTGCCGGCGTGACCCAACGGCCCATCACATCGGGCGAGCTTGCGCGGATCGTTGGGGGGGGCCTGACGGGCGACCCGGACAGGATCCTCACCGGCGCCAGCGTCGACTCCCGCAAGGTGCGGCCGGGCCATGTGTTCTTCGCCCTGCCGGGTGAAAGGGCCGACGGGCATTCGTTCTGCGACGAGGCCCTCGCTCGCGGGGCCTCCTGCGTCGTGGTGACGCGCCGCCTGGATGTGCCGGGGCCGTCCATTCTGGTGCCCGATGCCGTGGCGGCGATGCGGTCTCTGGCGATAGCGGTCCTGGCTGAGTGGCGCCCCACCGTCATCGCCGTGACGGGCAGCGTCGGCAAGACGTCGGTGAAGAAGATGGTCACGGGGATCCTCGAACAGCGCGTCCTCACCGCCACCGCCGCCGGGAACCTCAACACCGAGGTGGGCGTCCCACTCGCAATCGCCAACGCGGACCCCGCTGCGACCCACCTTGTGCTTGAGTTCGCGATGCGGGGCCCGGGGCAGATACGCTACCTGGCCGAGATGACGCGGCCCGGTATCGCCGCGGTAACGAACATCGGCGTGTCGCACATCGAGCTCCTCGGCACCCCGCAGAGCATCGCGGCCGCCAAGCGCGAGCTGTTCGAGGAGATGGATCCGTCCGGCACCGCCTGTGTCAACCTTGACGGCGGGTTCGCCGACTTCCTGCTCCAGGCGGCACCGGGCCGCGCGCTCACTTTCAGCATGGCCCAAGCCGCCGGCGTAAGCGTGCGCGAGCTCGGAGAGGAGGATGCGGGCACGCGGCTCGTGATGTCGGTCATGGGTGAGGACTGCTCAGCCGTCCTGCGGGCGCCGGGCACCCACCAGGTCAGCAACGCGCTCTGCGCGACAGCGATCTCGGTGGCGGCAGGGATGCCGTTGGACGCGGTGCGCGACGGGCTCGAGCGGTTCGAGCCCGAGGAGCACCGAGGGCGCCTGGTACACGGCAAGATGGGCTTCGAGGTGATCGATGACTGCTACAATGCTTCGCCTCACTCGGTCGAGGCCGCCATCGAGGTGCTGAAGTCCCGGCCCTGCGATGGGCACAGGATCGCGGTCCTCGGCGACATGCTCGAGCTCGGCGACTACGCTGTTCACGAGCACCTCGCCGTCGGGCGGACCGTCGCCAAAGCGGGGATCGACCGCCTGGTGACGATCGGCGAGCTGGCCAAGCTCGTCGCGCGTGGCGCCGGGGAGCATGGAATGCCCCGAAGCGCCATCGCCGTCTGCGACTCCCGCGAGGAGGCCGAGGACGCCTTGGTGGAGCTGATCGGCGCCGGCGACCTCGTGCTTGTGAAGGCATCGCGCGGCCTCGCGCTGGAGTCGCTGGTGGGCTTCCTGGTGTCGGGGGAGTGGTAGGGATGGACCTCGGCATCCGCGGGACGCTGGCCTTCCTCCTATCACTGTCCCTGGTCCTTGCCTTGGGGTGGCCGACGATCGCGCTGTTGCGCGTGCGGGGCCTAGGCGGATCGGTACGCGAGGACACCCCCAAGACCCACCAGCGCAAGAAGGGGACGCCCTCGATGGGCGGCGTTCTGCTCGTCCCGGCCGCCGCTGTCGCGATCATCGCTACCAGCGGGCTGGAGCCAACGGCTCTGGGAACGGCCGGCTTCATGCTCGCATTCGCCTTCCTGGGGGCTGCCGACGATCTGCTGAAGGCCACCCGCCCCTCGAGGCGGGGCCTTATGGCCAGGACGAAGCTGCTGGCGCAGATCGGCCTGTCATTCGGTGTCGTGGCGTTCGCGGTGCAAGTCCTGGGCAACCCCGGTCGGGTGGGCGCGCTGCCGGGGCGCGAGCCGCTCGAGATCGGCGCTGCCGCCGTGGTGTTGTGGATGCTGTACGTCCTGTGGATGTCCAACGCCGTTAACATCACGGACGGTCTCGACGGGCTCGCGTCGGGTCTGACCGTCACGGTTGCCGCAGCCCTCCTCATAGGCGGCGTTCTCGCCGGCAAGACGGCCGCGGTGACCTGCTCCGCGGCGCTGCTCGGCGCATGTCTCGGCTTCCTCCGGTTCAACCGCAGGCCGGCACACGTCATCATGGGCGATACGGGAGCACTCGGCCTCGGAGGTGGACTCGCGGCCCTCGCGGTGTTCACGTCCGACGAGTGGGTGCTCCTCGCGGCCGGGCTGCCGTTCACCATCGAGCTGCTGTCTGTCGTGATCCAAGTAGCCTACTTCCAGGCCACCAAGCGGCTCTACCACCTGAAGGAGGGCAGGCGCGTCTTCCGTAAGTCCCCACTGCACCACCACTTCGAAGAGGGCGGCGCCGGCGAGCGTGAAGTCGTCCTCGGGTTCTGGCTGGCCGGCACGTTGTGCTCCGCCCTGACAGTCGCGGTGTTGGTGTGGGAGCGAGGTCCGCTGTGGTAGACGGTCTGACGGGCGAGTTCAGCGGGCTTGAGGTGGCGGTGGTGGGTACCGGACTGTCCGGCCGAGCCGCCGCCGCCGCCCTGCTGCGGCTGGGGGCCGCGCCGTGGATCGTCGACACTCGTCCCGCGGAGGCCATCCCCGAAGCAGCACGGGAGGCGCTCTCCGGGGCCGACTTCCCGGTGCTCTACGCCGACCCGTCCTCATTGGCGCGCGCGAGCCTGGCCGTGCTCAGCCCGGGCGTGTCCATCCGCGACCCGTTCCTGGGCGAAGCCCTCGCGGCGGGAGTCGAGGTCATCGGCGAAGTAGAGCTGGCCGCCCGAGCGCGCCCGAAAGCCCGGATCGTCGGCATCACCGGGACGAACGGTAAGTCCACCAGCACGGCGCTCACCGGCGCGTTGCTCGCCGCAGCGGGCCGCAGGTGCGTCGTCTGCGGCAACATCGGCTCACCCCTGGTGACGCACGTCATCGAGCGTGAGGACGCCCCGATCTTCGTCACCGAGCTTTCGAGCTTCCAGCTCGAGACGGTGACCCGCTTTCACGCCGTGGCGGCCACAATCCTTAACGTCACGGACGATCACAGGGACCGTCACCCACGGTTCGAGGAGTACGTGGCTGTCAAGGCGCGCATCTTCGACAATCAAGAGCCTGCGGACGCGGCCGTTCTCAATGCCGCATGCCCGCCGCTCGCAGCCCTGGGCCTCTCGCTCATCGACCGCCGGTTGCTCTGTTTTTCATCGCTTGGCGAGGTCGACCGTGGCGGCTACCTCCGTGGCGACACGCTCTGGCTCAGGCTCGACGGCACCGCGGAGGCGATCTGCGGCAGAGCCGACATGCGGCTCCAGGGGATGCACAACGTGGAGAACGTGCTCGCCGCGGCGTGCCTGGCGGGATCGCTCGGCCTGAGCGTCGGTGAGATGCGCAAGGCAGCGGTCGAGTTCATCCCCGCGGCGCACACGTACCGAACAGTGGGGTCAGCGAACGGCGTTCGGTACGTGAATGACTCGAAGGGAACGAACGTCGACTCAACGCTGAGGGCGCTCGATGGCTGCACGGCACCGACCATCCTCATAGCGGGCGGCGCCAGCAAGGACGCCGACTACACACCGCTCGGACCGGCGATTGCGCGCCGCTGCACAGCGCTCCTCACGATCGGTCAGACCGGTCCGGACGTGGCGAGCGCCGCTCGCGCCGTGGGCTTCGGGGCGATCGAGGAGTGCGACACTCTCGAGCAGGCGGTACTCCGCTCGTCGGAGCTCGCCCGTCCCGGGGACGTAGTGCTGTTGTCTCCGGCATCCGCCAGCTTCGGGCTCTTCAGGGACTACAAACACAGGGGCGAGGCGTTCGAGGAGGCCGTCCGCGGCCTCCCCGGCTTCGCGCCGGCGGCGTGGGGGAACGAAGATGAGACGCGGCAATAGGCCTGGCCCACACGACAATCTGCTCTTCATCTGCGTCTGTGTCCTGACGGCCCTGGGCCTCGTGATGGTCTACTCGGCGAGCTACGCTTACGCCAGCCGGCAGGGGCTCAGCCCGGACACCGCCCTGCTGAGGCAGGCTGTCGCGGTCGGCGTCGGCCTGGCCGCTCTGGTGTGCCTGTCCTTCGTGCCGCTCGCGGCGTTGAGACGCGCGGCCGGCGTAGCCTACCTCGGGTCGGTGGCGCTCCTGGTGCTCGTCCTGTTCATTGGCCTGGGGCCTGAAGAGGGCGTCCACCGGTGGCTTGTCGGCCCATTCGGGCTCATGATCCAGCCGTCTGTGATCGGCGTTGTAGCGCTGGTGCTCTGCATCGCGGGTCTTGGCGAGCGATATGCGGGACAGGCCGACCACTATGAGCCCTTCATGCTCCTGTCCTTCGGCGCCATCGGCATCACTTGCGTGCTCACGGCCCTGGAGCCGAGCCTGTCGATGGCGTGTCTCGCCTGCGTCTCGGGTCTGGCGGTGCTGCTGGTGGCGGGCGCGCGGATCCGTCACATGGCCGCCGTGGTCGGGATAGCCTTCACCAGCGGCCTCATGTACGCTCTGTCGACCGGCTACATGCGCCAGCGCATCACCGAGTACATAGACGCGACGAGTGGCGGCGAGCACAGCTACCAGGTGAGCCACTGCCTCACGGCGCTCGGCTCGGGTGGGCTGCTGGGCAAGGGGCTCTGTCAGGGCGTCGAGAAGTACGGCTACCTGCCCGAGGTGCACAATGACATGATCTTCGCGGCCATCGGCGAGGAAATGGGCCTCGTGATGACCCTGGCGGTAGTCGTGCTCTACGTGCTGTTCGTTGTGAGGGGCTGCAGGATCGCGCTGCGCGCCGACTCGCTCTACACGCGTTTCACGGCCGCGGGCCTGACCGCCATGATAGCGACGCAAGCCGCGGTCAACATGCTCGTTGTGGTGGGCGCCGTGCCCGCGACCGGTGTCCCGCTACCGTTCATCAGCGCCGGCGGATCGTCGGTGGCGGTGCTGCTTGGTGCCGCCGGGCTCCTCATCTCAGCCTCCCGAGAGTGCCCCCCTGTCGCCGAGGAGGTGACCGTACGTCGTGCGAGTCGTCATAACGAGCGGCGGGACGGGCGGGCACGTCTACCCGGCCCTGGCCGTAGCGGGCTCGCTACGCGCTATCGGTAGCGTCGACATACACCTTGTCGGAACGAGGACCGGGCTCGAGCGGAGGCTGTTCGAGGAGTCCGGGCTGCCCGCCCACTACGTGATGGCCCGGCCACTGCCCGCGCGCAAGGGCCTGAAGTGGGCCGTGAACTTCCTGTCGCTAGGCGGCGCGCTGGTTCAAGCGGTTTTCCTGCTGCGTGGTCTGAGGCCCGATGCCGTGGCCGGAACGGGGGGCTACGCCAGCGTGTGCGTCATCCGGGCCGCTCAGATCCTCGGCGTGCCGACCCTCGTCCACGAGATGGACGCGCACGCCGGTCGGGCGAACCGGATCACCGCGCGTAGAGCCACGCGCGTGACGGTCGGCTTCGAACGCGCGGCGGCGGAGCTGGGACGGCCCGACGCGGTCGTCACCGGGAACCCGCTGCGCCCTGAGTTCCGCAATCCGGACCCGGCGCGCGCCCTGGAGCGCTACGGGCTGGAGCAGGGGCGTCGGACGGTGGTCGTGCTCGGCGGCAGCCGCGGAGCGGTGGCCTTGACAGACGCCGCAGTGCGCGCTGCCCCGGATGTCGCGTCATTCGGCGCACAGATGCTGGTGGTGACAGGCCGCGGCAACCTGGAGCAGGCCGAGGCGTTGGCCGAAGCACTCCCCGCCGAGAGCCGCACACACCTGCGGTTGGTCGAGTACGTTAGCGAGGGGATGGCGGATCTGTTCGCGGCGGCCGACGTGGCGGTCTGCAGAGCCGGCGCCGCCACCGTCCACGAACTGGCCGCGAGCGGCCTTCCGGCGATCTTGGTTCCGTACCCATACGCCACGGGCGACCACCAGAGGTCGAACGCACTGACGCTTGCCGAGGCCGGCGCGGCCGTCGTAGTCGATCAGGCCGAGGTCGTCGCGCCGGGCCGCCTGGGAGGGCTTTTGCGCGACCTCGTGAATGAAGAGAACCGACTGCGAGCGATGTCCGCCGCCGCGCGCGCGTGGGCCAGGCCCGACGCGGCCGCGGAGATCGCCAGGCTGGTCCTTGAGCTCGCGTCGCCTGGGGCGGCTTCTGAGGAGTGAGTTGTGTGCCGCTGACGGAGTGCCCGTCGTCGATCCACTTCGTGGGCATTGGCGGGATCGGCATGAGCGGGCTCGCGCGGCTGATGCTGTGCAGAGGCGTGCGGGTGACGGGCTCTGACCTTCAGGAGAACGAGCTGACGGAGTCGCTTCGCCTGTCGGGAGCGCGGATCGTGATCGGCCACGCGGCGCACAATGTGGGCGATGTGGAGGCCGTTGCATACTCGACCGCCATCAAGCCCGGCAATCCCGAGCTCGAGGAGGCAAGGAGGCGGGGCATCCCCCTCTACCACCGCTCCGAGGTGCTGGAGTGCCTCGTGGCGGGGGCGGAAGGGGTCGCCGTGACGGGAACCCATGGCAAGACCACGACGGCGGGGATGCTCGGTTGGTCCCTGGTCCGTGCGGGGCTCGACCCTACCGTCCTGGTCGGAGGCGTCGTGCATGACCTCGGCAGCAACGCGCGCGGCGGACAGGGCCGGCACGCGGTGTTCGAGGCCGATGAGTCAGACCGTTCGTTTCACAACCTACACCCAACGCACGCCATTATCACGAATATCGAGTCCGACCATCTCGACCAGTACGGAACGCTGGACGCGATCGTTGAGTCGTTCGCAGTGTTCATGAGAGGGCTCTCTCCCAGGGGCGCCTGTGTCCTCTGCGTGGACTGCGGGACCCTCAGCAACCTGCGCGATCAGGCCCCCCGCCCGGTAACGTACGGCCTGAACGGAGAGGGCGACTACTCGGCGAGCAACATCGAGATCTCGGTGGCCGGCACGAGCTTCGACGTGCTGGGGCCGGAGGGCGAGTTGGGGCGGGCGTCCGTGCGGTTTCCAGGGAGGCAGTACGCCGCGAACTCACTCGCCGCCATCGCGATGGCCCTACAGCTCGGTGTCGATGCGGGCTCCGCGCTCGAGTCGCTCCGTCTGTACCGGGGAACGGCCCGGCGGTTCGAGCGCCTAGGGACGTTCCGGGGAGCCGACGTGGTCGACGACTACGCGCACCATCCGACGGAAGTACGGGCCACGATCCAGTCCGCCCTTGAGATCGTCCGCGGGCGGCTCATCGTGGTATTCCAGCCGCACCTGTTTTCCCGCACGCGATTCCTGCTTGAGGACTTCGCGGCCTCGTTTGACGAGCCGGACTTCGTCATTCTCACGGGAATCTACGCGGCTCGCGAGGACCCGTCTACGGCCACGATCTCGGGCGAGGATCTGGCGAGCAAGGTCCGGGCACACAGGGGTGCCCGCCCGACCGTGTACGTGCCACAAGCCGCGGACACGGCCGACTTGCTCGCGGACCTGGTGGCCGACGGCGACACGGTGTTGCTGATGGGCGCGGGAGACATCCGGGAGGTCTCCGAGCGCTTGGCAGGGGTGGAGGCGGGCCATGCCGCCGCGTAGGACGGCAGGTCGACGTCCCTTGCCACCCGCTGAGCCACCGCCACGGCGGGCCGGGCTCAGGCGCCTGCGGGCGCTGGCCGTCCTGGTGCTCGCCGCCGGTGCGTCGTACGCGTTGTTCGTGGGTCCGATGTTCGCGATCGACAGCATCGAGGCGAACGTGCCGCCCTCATGCCAGGAGATCGTCGAGGCCGCCGTGCCACTGGGGCAGAACCTGTTTCTTTTCCGAACCGGCCCGCTAGAGGCGGCTCTCGCTCAGGACTCGCTGGTCGAGTCGGTGTCGGTGGAGCGCGTACTTCCGCACACGATCAGGATCGCCGCCCGGATGAGACAGGGCTACGTGCGCGTGAGGGGGGCCGAAGGGGAGTATGAGGTCGACCGGTTCGGGGTGGCGTTTCGCCCATCGGTCGGCGACGAGCTTCCGCTGCTGGTAGGGGCGGAAAGGGCGGTTGGCGCCGACGGCGGAATAAGCCCCGATGTCATGGCAACAGTCGTGGCGTGGCTTGACGCCGCCGAGCGGTACCACTTGCCGAAGGTGGTCAAAGTGGACTACCTTGGCGGCCGGTGCAACCTGGCGACGGCGGAGGGGCGGCTCATCAAGCTCGGTTCGCTCGACGAAGTGGACAAGAAGCTGGCGGCGGCCCAGGCCATTCTGGAACAGTGGGCGAGCGAGATCTCCTACGTAGACGTGGAAGTGCCCGACCAGCCCGTTTTCGGCCGCAGATCGGAGCCCGTGTCCGCGTCGACGGCTGACGGAGCCGGGCAAAGACACGCACACGCGAATGGATGAGCGGAGGCGATGGTCAGCTCAGACCTCGTTATCGGAGTCGATGTGGGCACCACCAAGGTCTGCACGGTCGTGGCAGAGGCTTTCCTGTCGCGTGACACCGTAGACATCCTCGGGGTCGGCGTGGCTCCGAACACCGGTATGCGCCGCGGGCAGGTCGTGAACCACGACGCAGTCGTGCGCGCCGTCCGCGACAGCGTGCGCTCGGCGGAGGCGGCTGCCGACGTGGATGCCCGCACGGGCGTGCTGTCGCTGGGGGGCGAGCACCTCGCGAGCCAGACCGAGATCGGCATGCAAGACCTCGGCAGCGTCCGACTGGTCACCGAGGAGCACGTGGAGACGGTCAGGGGTCAGGGGCGCGAGATCCAGCTACCACCGGGTCGGGAGGTCGTCCATGTCGACGCAGCCGACTACACCCTGGACGACCGCCAAGGGATCCCTTCGCCGGCGGGCCTCACCGGGCGTCACCTGGAGGCGCGGCTGAACATCGTAACCGGCTCGACCGCGGCACGGACAGCGCTGCACGAGTGCCTCACGGCCGCGGGTCTAGGTGTCCACAACTGCGTGCTGCAGAGCATCGCGCTCGGTCTCGCGTGCTTGACCGAGGAGGAGCGGCAGCTCGGCGTGGTTCTGTTCAGCCTGGGCGGCGGCACCACCGACGTGGCGTACTTCCGACACGGCGCTCTGGCCTTCCAGGCGGTTGTGCCGGCCGGCGGCCTCAGCGTGACACGCGACCTGGCGGAGTGCGTGGGGATGTCAGAGGAAGAGGCCGAGCGCCTCAAGCTGTCCCACGGCTCGGTGCAGGCCCCGCGCGATTCCGACGAGGAGATCGAGTACCGCGCCAGCGTCAGCGGGGAGCTCATGGCCGCCCCCGTCGCGTTCTTCCGCGAGGTCATCGCCGCGCGAGTCGAGGAGACCCTTGAGCTGGCGCGCGACAGACTCATGGTCAGGGGCTGCCTGGCGGCGGCGCCCTGTGGGCTGGTCCTAGCGGGCGGCGGGTCTCTCATGCCCGGTGTGGCCGACCTCGCCAAGCGCGTGTTTGGTGGGATGCCTGTCCGACGGTCCGAGCCAAGACGCGTCGGCTCCGGCGGCGAGATGCTCCGCGATGTGGGATCCCTGACCGCGCTCGGCTTAGTGCTGCTCGCGAGCGAGTGGATGCGCGCCGAAGCGGCGCAGGAGGTAACGCTCGGGTGGTTCCAGCGCCTCGTCGCGATGCTCAAGTCGATCCTTGGGATCGGCGCAAGCCGGGACCGCAGGACTCAGCGTCGCGGCTAAGTCGCAGGGGAGGGAGTGCTCAATGTCTGTCGACATGTCGAAGCAGTGCAAGCACCTGGAGTCGCTGGGTCAGCATGAGGTATACGCCCCGGGACGCAAGAAGCCGATCCAGATCGTGGACAAGGGCTTCCGGTGCCTTATCCACAAGTACCCGCCGCCCAAGGTTGGCCCGAAGGTCTGCGTGCCCCGGAAGCGCGACTGCTATGAGATCCGCGAGGAGGAGCCCAAGGAGACGCCCAAGCCCACTGACGGAGAGCCGGAAGAGGGAGCGCCTTGACAAGCGTCCGAACGGCCTTCACTGAGGAGCTGGGCGACCTTAAGAAGACCGCGCTCAGGATGGGCGAGTTCGTCGCTGGCATGTTGCGCGACGCGCTGGAGGCGCTGTACACGCAGGATGTCGCCCTGGCCCGGGATGTCAAAGCCCGCGACGACACCGCCGACGGGCTGGACGAGGCCATCGAAAACCAGGCTACGCGCCTGTTGGCCCTCCAGCAGCCCATGGCGCGTGACCTCAGAGCCATCACAGCCTCGCTGAAGATCGTCACCGACCTCGAGCGCATCGGCGACTACGCCGTCGCGATCGCTCGCACCGCCATCACCCTCGCCGACGAGCCTTTCTTCAAGCCGCTGGAGGACACCCGGCGGATCGGTGACATGGGCCAACGTATCGTCAGCGACGCCATGGCCGCGTTCGAGGCTGAGAGCGTGGACTTGGCTCGGGCCACCCGAACCGCGGACAAGGCCATCGACGATCTGTGGCACCACCTCGAGACGGAGCTCATCGACTGGATGAAACGTGAGCCTCGGACCGTCGATCAGGCTGCCAGGCTCATCCTGGTGGCCCGGTACGTCGAACGCATCGGCGACCATGCCAAGAACATCTGCGAACGCGTTGCCTACATGCAGACCGGCTTTCGCAAGCCGTGGCGGCAGGCCGCCTACCGGGCGCAGCCCCAGGCGCCGGAAGGTGGAGCCGGAGGGGAGCCGCAGGGGTCGGAAGGGGCATGAGCCGGGGCGCGGCGATGGGAAGGCGCGCACAGATCCTGGCGCTCTGCGGCGTTCTCCTGTGTCTCTGCTCGTCCGTAGGTGGGTGCGGGCGGAAGGGACACGGCCGCGCGCTGGTGCTGGCCGGCAGCACGTCGGTTCAGCCGCTCGCCGAGCTCATCGCGGAGCACTACGAGGTCGAACACCACGGCCGCCCGGTGAACGTGCAGGGCGGCGGCAGCACCGCCGGCGTGAAGGCCGCCACCGACGGTGCCGCCGACATCGGTATGTCCTCCCGCAAGCCAAAGGACGAGGAGAAGGGCCTGGACGCCATCGCCGTCGCGGTGGACGCTGTGGCTCTCATTGTGAACCCGGCCAACCCGATCACCGACCTCGGCAGGGAGCAAGTCGCCGGTATCTACCTGGGCGAGATCACTCGGTGGAGTGACCTGGGTGTCGAGGGACTCATCGGCGGCAGAACCGACGCCATCACCGTCGTAACTCGCGAGGAAGGCTCGGGAACCAGGTCCGCGTTCGAGGAAGGCGTGATGGGCAAGGCCGACATCTCGAGTCGGGCCCTCGTGCAGGACTCCACCGGTACGGTGCGCGCGATCGTCGCGAGCGATCCCAACGCCGTTGGCTACATCTCGCTCGGGATGGTGACGAACGAGGTAAAGGCTATCGCCTACAATGGTGTCCTCCCGTCGGAGGCGACCGTCCGGACCGGCGCCTACGCCCTGTCGCGCCCGTTCCTGTTCCTCACGCGGGGGGCTCCATCTCCCGCGGCACAGGACTTCATCGACTACGCGCTCGGCTCCGAGGGGCAAGGGCTCGTGGCCCAGGCGGGCTGCATCCCGGTCGGCGGTGAGGGCGAATGAGAGCGCGCCGCGGAGAGGTCGCCATCGAGCGGGCTCTGTTACTGCTCGCGCTGTCGGCCGTGTTGATGTTGGGCCTCATAGCCGTCTTCATCTTTCTGCAGGGCCTGCCGATCATGGTCAAGCACGGTCCCGGGTCGTTCCTCTTCGGCACGCGCTGGGCGCCCACCAAGGGCGGCTTCGGGCTCTTGCCCATGATAGCTTCATCGGTCATCGTGACATTGGGCGCGATGGTCATCGCAGTGCCTCTGGGGCTTTCGTGCGCCATCTTCCTATCGGAGATCGCGCCGCGTCGCGTAGCGAACTTCGTCCGGCCCGCGATCCAGCTCCTGGCCGGGATTCCATCGGTCGTCTTTGGGTTCATCGGCATCCTGATCGTGGTTCCGCTCATCAGGAACTACCTGGGCGGGCCCGGTCTGTCCGTGCTCGCCGCAACGATCATCCTGGGCATCATGGTGCTTCCGACGCTCATCAGCATCGCGGAGGACGCGATCGAGGCTGTGCCCAGGCCCTACAAAGAGGGCGCTATGGCCCTCGGTTGCACCCACTCGCAAGCCATCTTCGGCGTGATGCTGCCTGCGGCGAGGGGCGGCATCCTCGCGGCCGTCATCCTGGCGATGGGTCGGGCGGTGGGCGAGACAATGGCCGTCATTATGGTGATCGGGAACGCGGCGATCGTGCCGCAGAGCCCGCTCGATCCCGCTCGCACGCTTACGAGCAACATCGCGCTCGAAATGGGCTACGCGGCGGGTGAGCACCAGCAGGCGTTGTTCGCCACCGGCGTGGTTCTGTTCGTGTTCATCATGCTCCTCAACAGCATCGCGACGCTGAGGGTCGTGCGAGGCGATCGGCGATGACCCGCTGGATCAACGTGGAGGTTCGCCACCGCATCGTCGTCGTGGGTCTGTGGAGCGCGGCGGTCACGACGCTGGCAGTGCTGGCGCTGATCATCGGGATCGTCCTCTGGAACGGCGTGCCGATGATCACCTGGTCGTTCCTGCTAGAGGGGCCGAAGGAAATGGGCCGCGCCGGCGGCATCTTCCCGACGATCGTCGGCACCGTGGCCGTGACCCTGCTGGCCATCCTCGTGGCGACGCCCATCGGCGTCGGCTCCGCCGTCTACCTCACCGAGTACACGAGCGAGTCACCCCTCACGCGGGTCATCAGGTTCGGCGCGGAGTGCCTCGCGGGGATCCCCTCAGTCATCTTTGGCCTTTTCGGCTTCATCTTCTTCGTCATCCAGCTCAAGATGGGCTGGTCGGTGATGTCGGGCGGCCTGACACTCGCGGTGATGATCCTCCCCACTATCATGCGGACCGCGGAGGAAGCGATCAAGTCCGTCCCCGAGTCCTACCGGGAGGCTGGCTTCTCGACCGGCGCGACCCGGTGGCAGACAGTGACACAGGTCGTGCTGCCGGCCGCGTTGCCCGGCATCGTCACCGGGATCGTGCTCGGCATCGGCCGCGGAGTAGGAGAGACGGCCGCCGTCATCTTCACCGCCGGCTCCTCGCTACACGTCCCTACCTCCGTTTTCAGCCCGGCGCGGACGATGGCCGTGCATTTCTACATCCTCGCGCGCGAGGGGCTGTCGATGTCCCACGCGTACGGAACGGCCGCAGTGCTAGTGATACTCATCTTGGCGATCAACGTAACGGCCAACTGGCTGATGCTGCGCTTCCGCGCGAAGTCCACGTGAGGGGAGGGAGCTCCGTGACAGCGACAGCCGGCGACACACGACCGGAACACGGCTCACCGGAGTCCCGCCCAGCCCCTGTGCATCGCCCCCATGAGGGGCCCGGACAACCTCACCCCCGGTCCCTGCCTGCGGCAGTGACCACCCCCTCTCCGCTAGCGGAGAGGGGGAACGGCCCTGAGCTGGTCGAAGGGCCGGGGGGTGAGGTCGGCACCGGCTCCGATGGGCCGACAGACAACGCAACGCCGCCCGAGCCCCACCCCAAGGTCCTTGTAGATCGCCTCTCCGTCGAATACGACGGCACAGCGGCGCTCAAGAGCGTGACACTGCCCATCTTCAAGGGCGAGGTGTTGGCCGTGACAGGCCCCGGGAGGAGCGGCAAAACGACGCTCCTGAGGACGATGAACCGCCTGATAGATCGCACCCGCGGTGCCAAGGTGGTCGGAGGCACCGTGTGGCTCGATGACGGCGACGTGTTCGCCCCCGACGCCGACCCATGCCTCATCAGGCGTAGGATCGGGATGGTGTTCGCGCTACCGACTCCGCTCCCGAAGTCCGTCTATGACAACATAGCGTTCGGACCACGGGTCGCAGGCATAAGGGACCGTGAACGGCTCGACGCGATCGTGGACAAGGCTCTGCGCGACGCCTTCCTGTGGGACGAGGTGAGCGCCCGGCTCCACGATCCGGCGCTCAGGCTCTCAGGCGGCCAGCAACAGCGCCTATGCATCGCCCGCACGCTCGCGCAGCAGCCCGAGGTGCTGCTTCTCGACGAGCCATGCTCGGGCCTGGACCCGATCTCGACATTGAAGATCGAGGAAGCATTGCGCGCGCTCAAGACGGACTACGCGATCGTCCTTGTCAGCCACAATACGCAGCAGGCGGCCCGCGCGTCCGACCGGACGGCGTTCCTCCTGATGGGTGAACTCGTGGAGCACGGCCCCACCGGCGAGGTCTTCACGAACCCGCGCGACACTCGTACGGCGGACTACATCGAGGGGAGGTTCGGCTAAGTGGATCAGGCGGCGGCCAACATGCCCAAGCTCAGGGCGGCGAGCCTTGACCTCCACTATGGGACGTTCCACGCACTGAAGGACGTCACGCTGGACGTCGAGCCCCGCCGCATAACCGCGATCATCGGCCCGTCCGGCTGTGGGAAGTCGACCCTCCTGCGCACGTTCAACCGCATGAACGACCTTATCCCCGGGGTGAAGGTCACGGGGACTATACTCTTGGACGGCACCGACATCCGCCGGGGCGGCATGACCCCGGTAGAGCTCCGCAAGCGAGTGGGAATGGTCTTTCAGCGGCCCAACCCGTTTCCGCTGTCCGTTTTCGACAACGTTGCTTTCGGGCCGCGCGCGCACGGGCTGCACGATAGGGGCAGACTCGCCGGGATCGTCGAGCGCAGCCTCCGGTCGGCCCGGTTGTGGGACCAGCTCAATGGCAAGCTCTCGATGCGCGCCACCGACCTCGACCTGGGCGGTCAGCAGCTTCTCTGCTTCGCCCGGCTCCTTGCGGTGAAGCCCGACGTGATCCTTCTGGACGAGCCGTGCTCAGCCCTCGACCCGGCCTCAACGCTGGCGGTCGAGGACCTGATGCGGGAGCTCAAGGAGAGCTACACCATCGTGATCGTCACCCACAACATGCAGCAGGCCGCGCGCGCCTCGGACGAGTGCGTGTACATGCTGCTGGGCGAGATCATCGAGCACGGACAGACGACCCAGGTGTTCACGAACCCGCACGACGAGCGGACTGAGCAGTACGTGACAGGACGGTTGGGGTAGGGGTGCGCCCGCGCGTGACAAGAACCGAGCCCCTGCGGGCCTCGCCGGAGCTCGTTCCATACTGCTGGTGAGTGGGTTCGCAGCTCACCTGCGGCGGAGCCGCCGTATCAGCCCGCGTACCACCGGCGCCGCACCGAGCAGCGCGAATGCCGGAAGCCCAGGGGCGGTGTCGTTCATGTAGGTCTTGAAGCAGAAATCGGAGGGGCCGTTGCCGACCGCGTCATCGTTCCAGTCATAGCCCACTCGCTTGTACCAGAGCTCGCCGCCGGCGTATGGGTTCGTGTACCACTGAGAGTGCGAACAGGCGGTGTCGGTGAACTCGACCATGCGATGATCTGTGCCGAGGACCATGGCGTACTCTGTACCCTGGCCAAGGAAGACCTCGCCTGGTGAGTACGCGACGGACAGCCAGCTTTCCTCAGGGAAGTCGGCGGGTATGTACAGCGTGCCCAGCCCCAGCACCTTGTCGCCGTTCCCCGGGTCTTCGGGGTCGTACGGGGCGCCCCCCGCCTGCACCTCGGTGATCCACAGAGACGCTGTGTAGGCCACGCGGGTAGGGAATGGGTCCCCGGGACTGAACATGAGCTCGACGCGGTCTAGCCACGCCGTCGAGCCGGGTGTGAACGTCTGCGCGTAGTACTGGTTGTACCCGTTGTAGTCGTACTGGACATACCAGCCGCCGTTGGTCTGAGTCTGTGACTGGTCCAGCCAGACTGCGCCCCAGGCCGCACCCGGGACCGCAAGGACCACCGACGCCGTCACGCCTAGCATAAGTGCTCGTAGACAGCGGCACCGATCCATGAGCTCCAACTCCCAATCGGGGTGCAGCAGCACGCCTTGAATAGCGGCAGGGGGGCAGAAGCTGCCCCAAACACCTCGGTGGCTTATAGCACGCCGACACGACGGCGTCAACTGCCCGTCCGGAGCGCGAGGTCCGACACTCGCGGCCCTGGCATCACAGAGCTGTGTCGGATGCAGGACTCGGCGCTCGTGGTTGCCGCCCTGCCGAGGGACATGGCAGAGAGGACACGGTGCGGTGTTTGCGCCCGGACATGCCACACTCAGGAGCCCGAACGCGGCGTCGGCGCACGCGACGCGGGCCATAGAGGGCGCGCTAGGGCGCGCCCTCTGGAGTTTGGCCTTTTGGGGCGTCTGTGATTGGCTCGATGAGGCGTTGGGGGGCTCAGTTTCGGGCCCCGACCGCCAGTCGCATCGGCAAGTCGAGGGTACCTCCCT
>Ga0315280_10003627_pt1 | contig 23539 bp, 13 predicted proteins | sample YL17G06_40_MG_FD_203697 | JGI IMG/M metagenome (GOLD analysis project Ga0315280, IMG submission 203697) | Sediment microbial communities from Yellowstone Lake, YNP, Wyoming, USA - YL17G06_40 | ecosystem: Environmental > Aquatic > Freshwater > Lake > Sediment | place: USA: Wyoming | collected... | reverse complement strand
CCTGGATGGCGAGGGATGATAGATCACGCTAGCGGCAGTGCAACACAGTTGAAACTCTGCCTGCTAGCCACGTAGTCCGTGTGGCTGGCAAGATTCGCGGCCTGTTGCTAAACGTTGCCGGAAGCGCCTTTCTTGAGGAGGCGCGCGATAAGGGCAAACAGGGCGATCGCGGCCGCAGCGAGGATAATCCAGAAGAACTTGGCCTGAAGCGCCGGGGCCTCCGTTTGGGCCGACTCAGAATTCTCAGGGCTGAAAGAAATCTCTTCCGCGGCTTCGCCTGTCAGCCGCGGGGCAAGCAGAGCGAGATCGTAGCGCGGCGCGCTGAGGTCACTGCGGCCGTAATAGAGTCTGAGATCGGCGTCAGTCTCGCGGATAAAACGCATCCGGTAGGAAGGCAGCAATAGCCCGGCAGATTCAATCGGAAGCGCGACGTTGTCACCTTCTTCGACCACCAGCCGTGCTTCCGCCGTTTGCAGCGATGGAATCTGGAGTATCAGAGGCGGCGCCGGAGTTTCGGGATTCGAATGAATCCAGGTCGCTTCAGCGATTCGTTCTGTCCACCTTTCCTGCCGTTCATCGGCTGGATTCTTCTCGATCAGGATGCGCACGTCCCGCCGGAAAACACGCGCGCTCGTCGTCAACACCAGACGAGCGGCCGGCAGATTGGCGTATGGCAAGCGCAACCGATAGTAGCTCGGTGAGCGGGTTGCAGATTCGTTGCCGGCCGCCGGTCTTGGGATCTTCTCCAGCGCCGGTATAACTATCCAGGTTAGAACACCGTGGCTCCATAGAACCCCGGCGAATAACTAGCAATCGAATTGCCTGCTCCAGTAGTCAAGTTGATTGTAATTACTTGTCCGCCGAGAGTGAAGCCATACATGGTCCCGTTAAGGTACGCAAGGCCATATACGTTTTCGAACCCGATGTCTCCGATTAATGTTCCTTCGCCCGTGGTCGGGTTGATCGAAAAGAGCTGATCGCTATGAAAGAGGTTTGAGCTGATAAGGTACAGCTTTCCTGTCTTGTCGAACTCAATATCGCCGGAGCAGGCATAACCAGAGAGGGGCCACGAAGAGCCGCCGACGATGGTAGCTAGCCCCGTACTCGTACTAAGAATGCCGAAATTACCACCCCCTGCTGCATAGAGCGTTCCGGTCGGGCCGAATGCTAGCGCGTTTAGAAACAGATTATCCGGGCCGGTGCCGATAGCCGAGCCAGCTCCTGTGTTGGGATCAATCCTGTAAAGGGTCCCGAACGTGTAAGAGATTCCGTAAAGTACTCCGTTGTAAGCTGCGATATCGGACATGACAGTTGGCAAAGGACCTATCAGCACAGTTGCACCAGTCATTGGTTCAATGCGGTAAAGATTTCCATCAGCTCCAGCACCAAGAATGGTTGCGCCTGCGACATTGAAGTTGATAGCGTTTGAGGTTCCTCCTCCTGGCGCTGGGTTCACTACCACGACTGGAAAGCTTCCGATGGTGGAGAGATCGGAGGTGCAGAGTGTTATCGTAAGTTGATTGCTGCTGACGAGTGTCGCGATATGGGCGGCACCGCCAAACGTTACTGAGGACGATGCGATGAACCCGGAACCGTTGATCGTGAGCGTTATAGGCCCCGACCCTGCTGTTGCAGAAGATGGCGACAGGCTGCTGATTGCGGGTGTTGGGTTTGGGGCAGGGGGTGAACTCACGGTGAAATTTAGAGCGTTGGAGGACACCGTAGGCGCATCTGGATTGGTCACCGTCACCGGGAAGGTGCCCACCAAAACGAGATTTGCAGCCGTTAGAACTGCGGTTAGGTTGTTGGGGCTCACAAAACTGGTGGATAGATTAGTTCCGTTGAACTTTACCACAGCCCCAGGGACAAAGTTTGAGCCGGATATCGCTAGCGTGAGACCAGAAGTTCCGGCCGACGCCGTAGCTGGAGTCAGTGTGTTTAAAACCGGCGCAGCGCTCGAGGGCACGAAACCACCGCTGGCCTTTGCGATTGTTTTCGAGTATCGAAACAAATTTGGGAAATCGAAGTCAGCAAGATCTGCAAGTCCAAAGATACTCACGTTGACGCTTGCATCGCCCTCGAGACCCGCCGAAAGTGTCCACCATGGGTTGACCAACGGGTTGACGTCTAATTGCAGAAATGCATCTGGCGAAAACTCCGGCGATACGATTTTGTCAATGGCGAGGGCGATAGTCACACCGGCATAGGCCTTTGATGAAAGGGCTGCGTCCAATCCGATCGGATCGACATCGAAGTTGTTCGTAGAGCTGAAGACGGGGACCAGTTGCCCATTGTTGTAGGACAGCCCTCCCGTGATCGAGGCCGTTTGCGTCACGCCAGCCGAAAATCCTGCACTGAGATCGCCGCTAGCACCGACGAAGAATGTGACTGTCGGCGTGAGGATAAGCGGAACCGGACCAAGAAAGACCGTTATGGGGGCAGATGTAATTGTTGCTATAGGTATCTCCTTGTCGAAACGTCCCTGATAGGCTCCAGTAACGTTCACGCGAATATCTGCACCCAGCGTCGCTGTTGCGGCCAGCGAGTCTAGCTTTGGAGGGAACCCATCGAAATTCCAATCGAATTCGACGCTCGGACACACTCGAATCTCCCCGCTGGCCAAAATCGAACCATGCTGATCCTGAACCAAGGGAGCGTTAAACATTTCAACGAGAATTGTCACGTCGCTTGCGCAAGGGATTTGCAAGGAGCCCGCGGTGGCAGAGGCCATCGTCGATTTCTTTTCGTTACGTGGCAGAAGGATGCGTACACCTGAACGAAGTGCTTGCGCAGTTTGAACACTCTGACCCGTGATGGCAGTGTTAAACGCAAAATTCGCCTTCGAGAAGGCGTCAGCAAGGGTTGCCTGGGCTGTAGTCACATTTATCTGAGAGCCGCTCTGACTCACGGAAACCACCTTTCGCAGCAGTCCGTTTGGAGTCAAGGGTGTTATGCCGATAGCCAAGACATCGCCCGGAGCGAGGGATTGCCCTATTTGACTTTCCGTGGAGAGTGTGAGGTCACTTCCGTTTGCCGAGATGTTGAGGCTCTGCACCCCTTGCGGGTCCAACGGCTTAGTCGTTTGTGGAATGATTGCGGAATTGAATGCAATCGGCGCCATGCTCCCCGCGTCATTGAAGAAAGTCATTGTGACGGTTGCCGAATTGCTGCTTGTATTAACCAGAATAATCTGGGTGGCATATCCCCCACCATCTGCGATCTGTGGCAAGTACAACGGCCCGGCAAGAGGATTGTTCAAATCCACCACCGGCAGCGTGGAGTAGAGATCCTCTCCACGTTGGTTAGCGGTCAATCGCAGGGCCACGGGCGCAATGGGCAGGTTACTGTTCAACGTCAACACTCCCTGGAAGTTAGTAGGAATGGAAGATGCTGCCCCGCCCATCAGCACGGATTGATCAATAAAGGCAGCCGTGTGATTGTTGGCTGCAAGTGTGATGGTGTTTGAGGTCGTAAACGACCCGTCCAAGCTAACCAGGCTTAGTTGCACTGTCGCCGCCGAGTTGTTAGGATTCACAATGGCGACGCCGGTGTTGCGTGTCAACGGAGAATAGGATTTCTCGGTATACATCCTCGACCAGGTCGTGAGCGGAGAATTCAACACGCCGGCGACCGATGCCAGGCCTCCAGTTCCATTATAGCAGGAAAAAACCACCGCGCCGGAGGGAAGCGCTCCGCTGCTGGAGGTTACCACTGCGTATCCAACCTGCAGTGGCGTCCCCGGCGTCGATCCTGTCGTCGTGAACTTGAGCATCCCGTTCCCTGGAATCGAGTAATTCAGCGCGTTGACTGAGCCAACGGACGCACCAAAATTCATAGTCAGCGCTTGTCCGCTGTTGCCAAAGAATGTCACCGTGCCGGTGATGGTTGCACTGGTGAGATTCATCAGCAGGATTTCCGTGCTGAATCCTGCTCCGTCAGCAAACTGGGAAAAGTACAATCGAGTGCCGGCTGGAGGACTGTTCGGCGTCGCGACCGGGAGGGAGTTATACAGTTGTTCCCCACGGGAATTGGTTCCCATTTGCAAACTGGTCGCCGCAAACGGCGTCGACGAAGTCAGCGTCAACGTTCCCAGAAACGGATTGGAGATGGCGCGTTGGCATAGCTGGCTGGCAAACATTGCAAGGTGTCCGTTGGCTGGAACTCTCTGACCAGGACACATCGTCACATTCCCTTGTGCGTCGTTCAACTGCACGCTCAATGTGATCGCGCTGTTGGAGGGATTGGCAATGGCAACACCGCTGTCAGTAACACCGGTCGTGTAATCCACAAATATGCGCGCAGCGGTCGTCGGTGCGGATGCCGCGACGCCAGCCTCGGTCGTCAAAATCCCATTCTGCGCGAATCCGAAATTCGCCAGCGCTGCCGGCACGGTCGTGGTCGTCCCCGAAATCTGACCAAACGCCGTCACCAGCGAACCCTGACCTAAACTCGTCATCGTGACCCCGCTGTTCCCCGCCAAAGACGTACTCAGTTGCGCTCGCGCAGAGCCTGAAACTAAAAGAAGCATATAGCCCATGCTGAATTTCAGCAGCTGCCTCATAGCGCACCTCCGCGAGATGCGTATTACGCTGTGGATTTCAAAAATCGAGCAGTAGTTAAGCCGATTTCGAAACCACACACATTCTTATACCTTTTCAATACGGCGTTGTAGTGATTAGGCGAAGCCTACTCACTCACGCGAAACGTGTACATCTTACCCAGTCTGGCCGCACCAGCCCCACCAGACCCGGCCATTGCACCTGGAGGAAGAAAACCGTACTCCCCGGCACCAAGAGTTGGCAGATTTACAGAGAACGTCCGATTCGCGATTTTTGTGCCTTCAAATTGCAGGAGATCCCGGCTGGCACCAGTCGAAACGTGAAGAACTCCACCGGTTACAGTGCGGAACTCACGGCTGTCCTGTTTTTCGCGTAGATGGATCAATTGGTATTCAGTAATAGCCACACCCTCAGGAACGACGATAAGGAACTGCATAGGGGTTTTCACTGCGTTGCGGCTGTGAGCACCATCAATGAGGCCATTTACATCGCCTTTAACGATCCCAGCGCTTGCGATGTTCTTGAGCACGCCGCCAGTCTTCCAGTTCACTACCTCAGGCTGGATTTCGACCCACTGGTCGTCTTTCTTGATGTATACGCCAATCTCGGTTGGAAGACCGGTGACAGTTGGTTGTGTGGTCGACGGCTTTTCACTCCCAGGCTGAACTGTTGGCTTGGCCGCTGTCAGCAGTGCATTGATGACCTTTGCGCTTACCCCCGCATTCTTTAGTGCGAGCAGGCCCTGAACGGAAGTGTCATACCCGGGTTTGTTAGCCTCTATGGCTTTGATAATTGTCTCCTCGTCAAAGCCTGCCTTTACCATCTCCACGATGTCAGCGTTTGTCAGGGGCTTCTGAGCCTGGGAAAGCACGGCATGAGTGACATCGCACAAGAAACTATCAAATGCAAAAACGTCATAAGCCACCTCCTAAAATGTAACTGCGTATCTTTGGTTCATTCATTCCGAAACACGGTCAAAAAAGCGAACGGATAAAGCTTCGAGTAGTTCCAATGGAATCGCGAGTGTCTCAGCAGTGCGGAGCGCTGAACCGTCACAGGAGACGAAGCCTGAAAAAAGTAGGTTGGGACACTGTGCTGTGGTAAGAGTAGCATCCCCTAGGTTCAGAGGGGCTATAGCCGTACCATTTGCTTTTAGGAACTGCCGTGATGGCAAGCGGAAAAAGAAATTAACCAGGAAGTGCGGTTGACGCATAGGCACCCCTGTGGAATTGTCCCGACTCCCGCAGGCCTTAATAGCCACCCCTAAGCAAAAGGGGCTAGGCTGCCGAGCGGAGCCGTTCTCGTCCTTCGAGGAGTCGGAGTTACTGAGCTACTCTTACCGTTTATGAAATCTCTTTAATATATCAAAAGCAGAAAATCCGATCAGAGTTAACGACTTTCTCGCCGGTCGCCATGAAAAGCGCTTGCGGAATGGCCACCCCATGGGAACTCACCTCGGCTGGTATGCCATGAAAGAGCTGCCTTATAAGGCTTTAAGAAGTCCTGACATGATATTAATTTGAAACTCTGCGTGCCGGCACTCAAGATCTTGAATATCCAGTGATGAACCTAGACAAGGCAGCCCGCGCACTAATAATACATGTCCATTGACTATCTTAAAGCTCCTCGTGGGGCACACTCCAAAATCCGCGCTAACAATCATGCCCGTCTGTTTCGCGTTCCGGTATTGCGCGGGCGATCGGCAGCGGGCGCGAAGGCAGGCCGAGGGATTTAAGTATCTTGCAAATGACCTCGGGATGAATCGCGCAGGGAATCCACATGCGACCGCCGCATCGGGAGCATTCTAAAACGTCGATCCAAAAAGCGCGCCTCATCAGTTCGGCATGAGATTAGTGAGTTCGTGACCCGTCACTGTTTCTCAAAAAGCACCGTCATTGGACATCAGCGACTTTTCCGTCGACGAAAATGATTTTCATGTTTTTGTAGACATACGTGACCTTAGAACCAAGATTGATGATGTTCTCGGGTTTTCCAAGGATGGCTTCCACCTCTACCATTGTCATGCCAAGTGCAATGGTCTTGGTACTAGTGGCTGTCGCTTTATCTTCGGGAAGCAGCACCACCTCAATGGCCTTTTTGGCCGTCTCCAGGTCCATCGCGGACAAAGTTGGCTTACCGAACTCGAATAATGCTGCGCCCCTGTAACGCGTTTGCTTGGTCGAACCTTCTGCCTGCACCGCGGACATATCGCAAGTCAACATCGTCATTTTCACGAGGTCGTCCTGGACATCAATGCCAATCAGATAAACGCGTTCACCCTTGTTGAGCGTTCTTGTTGTGGTCTTTCTTAAGAGTCCTCCCAAACCTCCTTTTTGTTTTGGAACACCGTCCTTGACACTTGCCTCTGGGATGCCAACATCGTCGGCGGGGCCGGCAACAAGTCCTTCTTTCTGCATAACAAAGATTGTTCCTGGCTCGGTGACGTTGTTCCTATCCCATCTGGAGGCCTTTGCCATTTTGTAGGCTGTCTGCAGCCCCTCTTCCAAGGTCTTTTTCCAATCTCCTTTTGACTGCCCATGCGCGAAGGCGGAAGTGGCGAACACAATTCCGCAGAAGAACGTCAAGATTGACGAACTTGTACGCATCTTCACCTCCTGATTGATATGGGAAAGCTTTGCCCAATTCTCTAAAAAAGCATCTGAATTAAATTAGACGAATCTTAGAGCTAGAAGTCAAGATAAAACAACACGAGGGGCGTGCGACGCTCACTCTATCGGCGCTCCAAATTGGGCGGGGGCCTGGGCACACTTCGGCGAGAGAGGCGCCTGGCCAGCATCCGAATGGCTTGCCTGCAGCACTGAACATTATTGCCGAGAGCTCGTATGGGTGCCCGGCGGAGTCCGGGATTCGGAAGGATCCCTCGCCCCGTAGCGCTGGCCTTCCCGATGGCGCGGGATCCGGTCGACGACCCACGGGTCTGTAGTAAAGGGGACGCTCTGCATGCGGGCGCCACGGATACAGAGCAGACCGATCTCGAAAACCTTCTTCAGGAGGGGGCCACACGAGCTGCTTGGGCTGTTGCGAGTGACTCGAGAATCAATGTGCAGCTATATCCGACCAAATCAGTCAAATACTGTCGTAACTGCGGGGCAACTTCGGTCTTAAGAGCTGCTGGCCGCGCCTTTCTTGAGGAGGCGCGCGATAAGGGCAAACAGGGCGATCGCGGCCGCAGCAAGGATAATCCAGAAGAACTTGGTCTGAAGTGCCTGAGCCTCCGTTTGGGCCGACTCAGAATTCTCAGGACTGAAAGAGATCTCTTCCGCTGCTTCGCCTGTCAGCCGCGGGGCAATCAGAGCAAGATCGTAGCGTGGCGCGCTGAGGTCACTGCGGCCGTAATAGAGTGTGAGGTCGGCGTCAGTCTCCCGAAAAAAACGCAGCCGATAGGAAGGCAGCAATAACCTGGCAGATTCAATCGGAAGCGCGCTGTTGTCCCCTTCTTCGACCACCAGCCGCGCTTCCGCCGTTTGCAGTGATGGAATCTGGAGTATGAGAGGCGGCGCCGGAGTTTCCGGATTCGCATGGCTCCAGGTTGCTTCAGCGACTCCTTCTGTCCACGATTCCTGCCGTTCATCGGCTGGATTCTTCTCGATCAGGATGCGCACGTCCCGCCGGAAAACGCGCGCGCTCGTCGTCAACACCAGACGAGCGGCCGGCAGATTGGCGTATGGCAAGCGCAACCGATAGTAGCTCGGTGAGCCGGTTGCAGATTCGTTGCCGGCCGCCGGTCTTGGAATTTTCTCCAGCGCCGGTAGATTTACCGGCACAGGCTCCTCTTGTCTCTCCAAAAGGTAAGGGATCTGGCGCCCGTCTGCGCCGACGATCCGAAGATCGGACAGGTTAGTGTGAGCCAGGACCTCGGCATCCAGCAACAGCGCATTCAGGCCGGACTTGCTTCTCGGAATCTTGCGCGAGAAGCGGAAAGAACTGACGTCTATCGGTGCGCCCGCCAGGGGTATTGTGCTTGACACCTGGCTTTCCACAACCGGTTTCATTTCGCGGAGATCTCCCCAGCTTGCTTTGGCCGTGCGTACCTCAGAGATCGCATCTCGCATGGCTTCGAGGTCATACTGAGGAGCTGCGAGGTCCGGGCGCCCGAAGCGCGCCGTCAGCGGCTCCTTTCCCCGGCTTTCGAAATAGATCCAGGGAAGGTAGGCGAAAACGGCAGTCATTCCAGTGAAATCGAGCGGCGGGTTGTCCCCGTCGGTGATCGTCAACTCGAGCTGCGCTTCTTGCGGCGCCGTGATGGGAATGCGCAGCTCGGCTGCCGCTGTGGTTGCGTGAACCGAATGCCAAAGAGTAGCGAAGCCGAGCGTTTCCGGCGCGACCTCGCCTTGCGAGATCCGGCCCTCCGTGACTCTTGCCTTACGCAGAACATTCGCTCCGGCCGCAATTAGCTCGATGGCAGTAATCGGCAAGCGAGCACCCGGCAGGCGGAGCTGGTAGCGGCTCACACCAGGCTCGCTGGCACGGCGCTCGAACTGTAGCGGAACTCGTAGCGGAGGGGGCAGCGTCCCAGGGGAAGCCAGCCGTGCCGAGACCGATGCCGGCAAGGGAAGCCGTGCGCTGGCGCTGTCGTCCCAAGTGATCCGAAGATAGCGACATTCCCCCGGCTCGAAATCGAGTTCGAGCCGTTTGAGCTTCTCGGCCGAAAGATCGAACAGCGTTCCCTCCTGGACCAGCACAGTCCAATGGCTCCGGTCCCCACTTCCTTCCAGGCGGACTCGTTTTAGAAATGGTGCAGGGATGCCGCTCAGCCGCAGAGCATCGACCGGCAAAGGCCGCCCAAGATCCGTTTCGAACCCGCTGGTCTTGTTCGTAGCGGCCACGGGCAACACATGTCCCTCTGACCATCTTGGCTCACGAGTCTGCGGTGCCACTAGGAGGTAAGGCACCTCGCGGTTCGCGGAGTCGTAAATTCTCAGATCGCTGAGTCCTCCCCTGGCAATGATCATCTTTTCCTGACTGTCGGCTGTCGTCTGGCTCGTCAATTGTTGGAATGGACTCGCGGCAGCAAGCAGCGGCACGTCGATCTCGAGCCGATTCGGCCCCGGCCCGCCAGGCATTGCGACCCGCTCATAGCGAAACCCTTCGATCTGTGGCTGGCGGGATAGAACCTGCGAGAGGAAAAACACCAGGCAGATTGTTCCGGCCTTTCCCGATTGCAGTCTCATTTTGGCTCCTTGCGCGCGGCCAAAACAAACCTCTGCAAAGCCATGGCCACGAGTGCCAGGCAGAGGGCGAGGCCGACAAAGGACATGACCCGGTAGAGCTCCCCAAGGCTGGCGAGATCATGGAGAAAGCACTTCAAGATGGTAGCCGCCAGCAAAGCCAGGGCCGCGATCCGGGCCGGCTGGCTGGAGATTGCGATGCCGCAAGCCAGCAGCGCCACCGCGAACAAGGCCCAGCCGAGCGTGTACGTCAGATCCTGCGCCAGTGTTGCCGAAAAGTTGAAAGTGACGGTTTCTCCGACAGAGTAGAAGTCGGCAATTTCGATGTTGAGCAACAGGAAGAGCAAGATGACGCCGCCCGCAGGAAACAGTGTAGACGCACGAGGCAGCCCCGGCATCAGAGTGTCGCCTGTCTTGGCAAAGAGCCATCCGGCCAAAATCAGTGCCGCGGCAGAAATGAGGTAGGTGTACAGATACCAGTTCCATATGGGCAGAGTGCCGCGCGGTTCATAAACCAGCACGGAAGGATTCAACGCCAGCCTGACGAAAACCGCAACCAGCAGGCCCGCGGTCGCATAAAGAAGGCCCTTGTGGGGAATCCTGCGGAAAAGCCAAGCCAGTGCCGCTCCCTCGAGTGCCCAGCCGATCGTGATCCACTCCTTCTCGAGCTGGAGTGGGATTGCCACAGTCACGAAAGCCAATGCCGTGCCGGCGACCAGGGCAAGACGTCCTGAGACGCGCGCTCTCGGAGGCTCGACGGTCAGCAGTTTTCCGAGAAGCACCGCCATGAGCACCGCTTGTGTCACCGGCAAAATCCCGATGATGTCCGCCCGCCCGGCCTCCATGATCGTGTATCTTGCCTGGAAGAAAAACGGTACGCTTGCCAGAACCGCAGCCAGGTAAGGCCCAAGGGACTTGCCGGCGCGGCGACCGAGGAGCAGCGGGTAGGCAAGAAAGACGAGATAGGTCAGGCCCGCAAAGAGCAACTGTTGCGCCCCGAATTCCGGCCCGGCGTGCAACGCCATCCAAAGTGAGACAGCAACCGCGGTCGGAATTACAGCGATTACTGCGAGAACGTGCATGTTGCGGAACCAGGCTATGCCGAGGAGCGCGGCGAGAAAGACCAAATGAGCCGTAAGCAGGAATCCGAGACCGGGCGATCCGGGCTGTTGCGCCCCAACGACAGCGACAATTTGCGCCAGAATGACTGTGGCTGCAGCCGTGATGGCAAAAGGTGTAGCGTCTATTCCGAGGCGCTTTGCTAGATAGATCCAGACAAAGCTGAGCAAGGCCAGCACTCCACCCGAGATAATACCGACGCCTGGCCAGGGAGCGACCCCTGCGACTCCTATCCAGACCATCAGGATGAGCGCGGAAATCGCCATTGCGGCAAGCAGAAGCTCATGCCGTCGAGTATAAAGCGCGACAACACCGACTGCCAGGTCGAGGACAAGGAGAACTCCCAGCAGCGGCCAAGGAGGAACCGCACAACGCGGCTCGATGGCGGCGAGGACGGCGAACGCAGACAGAAGCAGCGGAGCGGCAAATACTGCTGTCCGGCCCGTGCCCGTGAAGTTCCGGCCGAACCATCGTGAGACAAGCGGGGCGGCCAGATAGAGCAGAACGAAGAAAGCGATGATGCCCAGGACGGCCGGCCAGGCCCGGCTCTCATAGGAAATACCCAACCAGAGAGGAACCAGAGGAGAGAACCAACCAGAGAGGAACCAAACCAGGCTCTCATAGGAAACACCCAACCAGATTGCAAATACCAGGAGAGTGGAAATCCCCCCGGCAAGATGCAGGATCTCGGGGCCGCGAGCCACGGCGATCGCAAAGAGTCCTGCGTCGATCACGAAAAGGAAACCGAACAAGACCACGTAATGACTTCCGTAGCCCGACACGGATGCCATGTAAACGGCAAAAAGCAGAGGGAGCAAAGCGCTCAACTCGGCGGTCTTGCCAAAGAGACAAAGCCATCCTCCCTCCACCTCCCCTTTTCGCCCAAGGGTCATAGTGACGAAGGTGAGAATCGGAAAAACGAGGAAAATCCCCACTGCGATTGGCAATTGACTGGCGGTCAGAAACTTTGCCACCCAGCTCCACTGGTAGAGAGTCGTCAAGATGAGCGTGAGAGTCGTCAGCGAGTGCCATTTTTTCCTGGAAGCGACCCAGGCGAGACCGGCATTGAGAAGGAGGAGATAGCCGAAGAGCGAGATCGGCCGATTCTCTCCGGTGGAAAGCAGGGCCGGGGTTGCGAAGCCGCCCATCAGGCCGAGGAGGGCGATGAACAGGGAGTCGCGCCGGATAGAGAGTAGGACCGCCACGATGGTCACTAACACCAGGAATGCAAAAGCCGCGGCGCCGCCGATCAGGTGCCAAAGGGCATATGCAGCGTAAAAAGTCGAGAAGAGGATGGCGATCGCCGACGCATCCATGGCGTTGGCCGTAATGCGGTACTTCTGGGCCGCCTTCATCTCGCACAAAACCAGGAGGAAGATGCCCACGACAATGCCGATCGCCATGCGCACCGGCGGCATCAGCCAGCCGCGGTCGATCGAGTAGCGGAGAAAGAAGATGGCGCCCAGCAGCAGGGCAACTCCGGCGATCCAGGAAAAGAGCTTCACGCCGACGAGTCCTTCCCAGTCGAAGCTCGGCATCTTCGAAGCAGCAGCCGGGCGATGCGGGACAGGCGGTGTTGGCGGAGGGGAAGGCGGCAGAGTGGCGCTATCCTCGCGCCCGGGTGGTTCCGGACCCCGAAGCGGCGGCGCTGCTGAGATCACGATCGGAGGCTGGACCGGCTGCTGCGGCAGGATCGGTTCCGCAATCGATGATGCCGGCGATTGTGGGCTTTGTTGGGACGCGAGGAGCAAACTCCGCAGCTCCGCAATTTGCTGCTCGAGCCGTCTTTCGGCATCGCGCAGATTGACAAGGCTCTTCTGTAGGTACTGAAGATCCCGTGTATTGGCGAGCAGGCGAACTATTAGCCATATCAGAACGATCAGGATACCTAGCAATACAAGAAACAGGAGAAGATACATGATCACCTCCAGTCAATCTGGATCCGAAACTGCAACGCACAGAAACGTTTCAAAGTGCCTCTGTCTTCATGCCTGCTTTCGACAGCTCGTATGCCATTTCGCGGACGCGCCGCAGGTCCAGCTTTCCTGATCCCAGGTAAGGAAGGGCCGGGACGTGGAAGAAGGCATCAGCGCGTGGTAGCCAAAGATTGGGCAAACCCGACAGCGGCAGCTTGCCAAGACATTCCTTTAGCTTCTCTTCTGCGAGCGTATGCAGCACGACCAGCCGCTCCCCTTTCTTCTCATCCGGCACACCGGCCACGGCGAAAACCTGTTCCGTCATGCCGGCTAGCTCGTGCAGCTTCTCTTCCACTTTCAGATGCGGGACCATTTCGCCCGCGATCTTGCTGAAGCGGCTCAAGCGATCCGTGATTGCCAGGAAGCCGTCTTCGTCGATAGAGGCGATGTCACCCGTGGCATACCAGCCGTCGCGCAGCACCTCGGCGGTCTGATCGGGCTTGCCAAGATAACCTTTCATGATATTCGGGCCGCGCACGAGCAGCAGGCCGGGTTCATTCGCAGGCAAGGAGTTCATGGTCTCCGGATCTACAATGCGCACGCTTACGCCCGGCAATGGATGGCCGATCTTGCCGCGCTTCGCCCCGACCTGACGGAAACCGGGCGCGCGGTAGTCGCGCGCATTGACCGCCACGGCCGGCGAGCACTCCGTGCAGCCATATGCTTCAAGGGGACGGATGCCGAACCTGTCCTCAAAAGCCTGCGCCACAGGCTCGTGCAGCTTCTCAGCCCCTACCAGCACGTAGTCGAGGCTGCCGAGATCCTCGGGCTCGCAGCGGCGTATGTATCCCAAGAGGAAAGTCGGCGTCGACAGCAGGAAGGTCACGGCATACTCCCTCACCAGCCGGCCGATCTCCGTCGCGTCGAGCGGACTCGTGTGGTACACGACCCCGGTACCGAGCGCCAATGGGAGCGCGAAGGTTCCAGTGAATCCGAAAGAGTGAAAGAGCGGCAAGACGCCGAGGATGCGATCCTTCTTGCCGAGTGCGAAGACCTGACCGAGTTGCTCGACATTTGAGGCGATGTTGTAGTGGGTCAGCATCACCCCCTTGGGATCGCCGGTGCTGCCGCTGGAGAAGATGATGGTCGCCAGGTCATCAAGAGCGGGAGATGTCTCTGCCCCGAGCGCCTTTTCCAGCATTGGCGCAGGCAGGGTCACGGCCATCAAGAATGCGAGCAGCTTCTCTCCGAAGCCAGTGCCGGCGGCCAGATCTTCAAGCAGGATCGCTTCTGCCGGGACCTCCACGTGGATGCGCTCGAGGAAGGCTCTCGATGTCACCACCGTGCGGATTTCGCACTGGCGCGCGCAGGAAGCGAGAATCTGATCGGAGACGGTGTAGTTCAGGTTTACGGGAACCTTGCCCGTAAGAAGCGCAGCGAAGTTCACGAGCGCGCCTGCTACTGATGGCGGGAGCAAGATCCCGACCATCTTCTGACCGCGCCAAGAGTTTTTTAAACGGCGGCCGAGGAAGATGGCTCGCGTCAAGGCTGAGCCGGCGCGAACCTTGGGCACGCGGGCATCGGCCATTGCGAACCACCAGGGATGCCGGCGCGCGGCACGTATGAACATCCGGTGCAGGGTCTTCATCCCTTCCTTGTGATTTCGATAGGCCTCGCTGTGCAGTTCCTGCACCGTCTGCCGCACCTTGAATGCAGGCGTGCTTGCCGGCATCGGACGGCCGAAACTTACGGTTACGGGATAAGGAGAGCGCCGGGGGCGCTTCCATATAAAACGGCCCCGCTCGAAGCTGAAAATGCTCCCCCAAACACCATCCAGGTTGACAGGGATGATCGGCGCGTCGACCCCTCGCATGATCCGCTCGAGGCCGCGCCGGAAGGGGAGGAGCTGGCCGATGCGCGTGATCTGCCCCTCGGCAAATATGCACACGAGTCTCCCGGCCTGGATCGACGTGCTGGCCTCCCGGAGCGAGTGGATGAGATCGCGCGGATGCAGCTTGGAGGAAATCGGTATGGCTTCCATGATCCTGGCGAAAGGGTGGATAAGGGGATGGTCATAAAAGTCCTTGAGAATGATGAACCGAACACGCTGGTCGATGGATGCCATCAAAAGCACAGCATCGATAAATGATAAATGGTTGCAGACCAGGAGCGCCCCGCCCTTTGCCGGAATGTTTTCGCGCCCTTCGACGCGGACGCGATAGATCGAGTGGGTAAGCAACCAGAGCAGCAAGCGCACGAATGCATCGGGCAGAATCGTGAGGATATAGAGGGTAACTGCCGCCGTCAGGAGAGCGCCGCAGAGAAAGATGCCCTGCGGAGTGAGCTTGAGTATTGAGGTCATCAGGTAGTAGAGGCCGGATGCCATGAGAATCCCCACAAAGGAAAGGAGGTTCGCCCAGGCGATGATGCCTCCCTTCTTATCTGGATCGGGCCGGTGTTGGATCAGCGCATTCACCGGCACGACGAAGAATCCTCCAAAGAGCCCAAGCAAAGCCAGGTTGAGAGCGACAGAACCGAGCGAGAGATGGGGACGATACAGGAGGATTCCGAAGATCGTGATGCCAATCGAGCCTAAGGGAACGAGGCCATATTCGATCTTGTTCTGGGAAAGGTATCCAGCCAGCACGCTGCCGATTCCGATTCCGATTGCAAGGGCTGCCTGGAGCGTGCCGTTTTCCCTCTCGGTGATGTGGAGAACATCGGTGCCGTAGAACACGATGTTGAACTGCAGCAGCGCAGCAAGGAACCAGATATAGGTGTTTCCCATGATTGCGCGATACAAGATTCGGTCGCGCCGCACGACGCGGATCTGTGCAGAAAGATCTGAGAGAAAGCTGCGCAACTGCTTCTTTGGCGCGGCAGCCGGCAGGCGTCCAATTCCCAGGCTGGCGCAGAGGCCAAAAACCGCCAGCGCTATCAGAATCGATCCCGACACGATTTGCATTTCACGAAAGGTCCCGGCCATGGTCGCACCGGCCATCGTGCCGGTGATGACCGCCAGGAAGGTGCCTAACTCGATCACGCCATTGCCCCATGACAGCCGCTCTTGAGGCAGCAATTCCGGCAAGAGCCCATATTTGGATGGGCCAAAAAAGGCTGACTGGCTGCTCAATAGAAAAACGGCAGCTAGCTGCAGAGGCAGACTGCCGAGCCCGAGTCCCGCCAGGGCAACCAGCATCACCAGAATCTCGGCCACCTTGGTGCCGACCGTCACTGCGCGCTTGCTGTAACGGTCTGCGAGGTATCCGCCGGGCAGAGAAAACAGGATGAATGGAATGGAAAACAGGGCGCCTACAATGAACACCAGGCGCTCTCGTTCTTCCAGCGCCAGGTTGCTGGCGGTAAAGATAAAGATAAGCAGAAACTTGTAGGCATTGTCGCTGAAGGCCCCCTGAAACTGAGTGACGATCAACGACCAGAAACTGCGCCGCCAATGTCTTTCGTGAAAGCCTTCACCGCTCCTCATGTTCTTTGACCTCACGAAACTCGGCTGTGGAAATTCGGTGACAGGCGCCGAATTGCCGGGAGGGTATTGGCATCTGGCCAGTCTAGTTTCTGTCGCGAAACTCGTTAGCTGAGCCGAAAGACCCCTCGATCTAACAGATAAGTGGGGGCGGGCTTTAGCCCGTTCCCGGTGCCCCCAAATGGGAACGCTAACGAATTAAATTCCATATCTTCACTGAAAGAAAGGAATTACCGCCATGCAACTGGCCGCATCCATGGAAAGGGCAATTGGGGCGCGGGCTAAAGCCCGCCCCCACTAAAGGGATCCCATCGGTACTCTGTCCTTCGGCTATGGCAGTTTCGAGACAGAAACTAGTCTAGCCTGGCAATTCGGAGCCCGTCACCGAATTTCTGGATGACTGAGTTAATGTGACACGCCGATTCTATTTGAGCGACCGGCGCGTGTTCAAGCACTCATACGGCGTTTCAGGATCCCATAGTGCGCCCTCCGGCAATCAAAGCCGCCAACCGATCAATCAAGTAACCGAGATCCGGCGCCGTAGGTTCTCGAATCCCCGGTTGTGGGGCCCTTTGCCCGCCGCGTCTCTGCGGCTCTCACAAGTAATAAGCGCTAAAACTGTGTCAAAACTTGGAGCCAGGATGCTCCCAAGGGAGGCAGAGTGGTGGCTGTAAACAAACCTCGCCACGGATTTAAAGCTCTGCTGTGCAGGCGTTGCCCGTAAGACCTGGCCGGTATGCTAACTACCTTCGGAGAGTTTGCGCGTCCGAAGGGCCTTGGTGAGGCACCCGGGCGCCGCCTGTACTTTCCGTCTCGTTTGTGAGCCGTTTCGGGCCTCGTTTTCGCATTTCTAGTCAGAGAAGGATTCACCGGGATCGCAAGAGGTTCATTCGTTGCCCGTGATCCGTTCTCGGTGAAAGGAGAACCGATGCGAATCGAAGCGAAGCAGATGCACACACGGCAACACACGAGCCTGCTGGCTCAGGCCGAGAAACGCCTGCTGGAGAAATTGGCGGCGCGCATGCCGAATTGGGTGAATTCCGACCACCTGACGCTGCTGGGACTGTGCGGCATGCTGCTGGCGGGCGCCGCTTACTGGGCGGCCTGCTGGGACCGGCATGCCTTGATTCTCGTGGTCTTGGCGCTCGCCGTCAACTGGTTTGGAGACAGCCTCGACGGCACCTTGGCGCGTGTACGAAACCGGCAGAGACCGCGGTATGGCTACTATGTGGACCACGTGATCGACCTCTTCGGGACCTTCTTTCTTCTTGGCGGCCTTGCCCTTTCCGGCTACATGAGCCCGATGGTAGCGCTCGGCTTGCTGGCTGCCTTCTTTATGGTGGAAGCCCAGGTGTATCTGGCCACTCACGTCTTGGGCGTGTTCCGCCTGGCCTTCCTGAAGGTCGGACCGACCGAGCTGCGCATTATTCTGGCCATCGGCACGCTCTGTCTTCTCTACAAGCCCTGGGTTGGGCTCGGGGGCATAGGCCGTTTCCTGTTGTTCGATGTAGGAGGAATGATCTCGATTGCAGGAATGGCCATGACGCTGGTTGTCTCTTCAGTCCGAAACACCATGGAGCTGTACAAAGCGGAGACTTTACCGCGATGACAGGAGATTCACAGTCGCTTTGCCGAACATCAATCGCGGGGTGGGAAATGCCGACATCGTTGCACCGCTGGCTGGTCTTCAATTTCGTAGGAGCGCTGGGCTTTCTGGTGCAATTGGCCACGCTGGTGCTCCTGATGGGCAGGTTCGGGTGGGGATATGTGCCCGCCACCGTTCTGGCTGTTGAAGCTGCCGTCGTTCACAACTTCTTCTGGCATGAACGCTGGACTTGGGCCGACCGCGCCAGTTCAGGCTGGTTGGCAGCCGGGCGGAGATTCCTGCGCTTCAACCTGACCAACGGCGCGCTGTCTATCGCGGGTAACCTCGTCTTCATGCGCATCTTCCTGGACACCTTGCCGGTCAACTACGCAGCCGCCAATGCACTGGCGATCGCGGTTTGTTCGATCTTGAACTACGTCATCAGTGACCGATTGGTGTTCAGGGGGGCATCGACAAGTCCGACGGTTCGCGTGCGCCGGACGCAGCCTTAACGAACTCCATCCATCAGAAAGGAGGAGCCATGAACAGTCGCGCTCTGTATGACACTTTGAGAACGATCTTGCTTGCAGGAGCGATCCTGCCGGCATCGGCTGCGCGCCTCACTGCGGCCGAACTGCGACCCGCGACGCTGAAAGCCTGGAACGCTTATGTCGAAGCTAGCGAACAACGGATCGCCCGCGAGCTTAGATCAGCCAAGGGGTTTCTGGCGCTCGATTTTCAACCGGTGGCCCAGGCCGCACTGGAGCGCCAAGCCGTGCTTGCGGGAGAGATTACCGTGAAAAAGATGGACACCGTCGATCCGGCGGGAGAGAAGATTCCTGTTCCGGCGGGCATGATTCACCACTGGCGGGGAAGTGTGTTCATCCCAGGGGCGAATCTGGAAGACGTCGTCTCCCGCGTAACCAATCCCGACTTGAACAACACACGCCAGGAAGATGTCTTACGGGTGAGTGTCCTGGAACGCGGTCCCGACTATCTCAGGATCTATCTCAAGCTGCAGCGCTCAAAGTTTGTGACCGTGGTCTACAACACCGAGCATACAGTGAAGGCCTGCCGATATGGGAAATCTCAAGCTTCGAGCACCAGCGTGGCAACCAAGATCGCCGAGCTGGAAATGCCGAACTCGGATCGGGAGCGAGAGAAGCCGGAGGGCCAAGACCGAGGTTTCCTGTGGCGGTTGAACTCCTATTGGCGTTACGAGCAGGCGGCCGGCGGGGTCATCGTCGAGTGCGAATCAATCAGCCTCAGCCGAGGCGTGCCGGCTCTGCTGGAGCTCGTAATACGTCCTCTGATTGACAGCACTGCACGGGAGTCGATGTGCCGGACGCTGGATTCGATGCGCGGCCGCCTGGCACGCGCCCTGCCCCACAAGAATACGGTGACAGGCTCCACTGTCCCAAGCTTCGAAAATCAGGCCGAAGGCTTTGGAGTGCGTCCCGCTGCGCGGGATTTGTCACGCTGCCGAGGCACCGCACTCCAAAGCGCTTCGCGCACCACAGCCAGAAACTCAGGTTTTCGTTCGTCTGGGTGCACGAATCGCGCATCAGATACGGTCACGTTATTTTTTTGGCTCTTGAGGTTCGATCTTTGAATCGGTTTCGAAGGCGGCGCGCGTGGTGGTGGGTTCGATGAGCAAGAATGCGCCCAGGCTGCCGATCGCGACTGCTACCAGCAACGTCGTGATCACCTCGTGAGCATCGTGAATCGCGACTGCGCCTGCCAGCAGCAGGGAAACGAAGAGCACGTCCGCGCTGCGGATCCAACGGCCGACGCGCCGCCGCTGCTCGGCAAGCTCGGCAGGGTAGTATGCTGAGGTGAACCAGAGGTGAAAACGAAGGTTGGCAGCTACCGCCACCGCTGCCACGGTAAGAAAGAAGAGAAGCCGTCCCCATGCTCCGGGCGTCCACACCTTCACCTTCCACATCGGATACAGCATCGAGTAATACATGGCCCCGATCCAGGCTTGATGAAACTGCCACCACCAAATCGGCTTTAGTCGTGCGGCTTGCGCGGAAGCGTCGGCCCCGGAATGCTCTTGGGGCTTTGCCGTCTGGCGTTCGAGGATATCTGCCTTGAGTCCTACCAGGTCGGCCACGAGTTCACTGGTTTGGCCGTAGCGTTGCGCCGGGCTCTTGCGCAAACACCGGCGCACGATCTGATCCAGTTCGGGCGGGATGACGGGCCTGAGGCGCATGAGTTCCACCGGTTCCGCTTCCAGGATGCGGGCGACCGTGGTGACGGAATCCGTGGCTGCAAACGGATGCGTGCCGGAGGCCAGCTCATACAGCATGATGCCGAAGGAGAAAATGTCGGTACGGAAGTCGACCTCCAAGCCAAGCAGTTGTTCGGGCGAAGAGTAGGCCGGAGTGCCCAGAAACATGCCGCTCCCGGTCAGCCGGACCGCGAGGGACGTGTCCCGGTGCCGAGGGGACTGAAACCGCGCCAGCCCGAAATCCAATATCTTAATGGCGCCATCAGGGGTTCGCATCACGTTCTCGGGCTTGAGGTCGCGATGGATGATGCCGCGCTCGTGTGCTGCGGCCAGAGCGCGTGCTATTTCGATGCCGATATCGAGCAGCAGGCGCGTGGGGAGCGGCCCGTCAGCCAGCTCCTCCAGAAGCGTTCGTCCACGCACATACTCGCAGATGATGTACAGGTTGCCGCCGTACTCCTCGAGGGCGTAGACGGTTGCAATTGCTGGGTGCGCCAGTGTGGCGGCGGCTCTGGCTTCGCGCCTCAATCGCTCGCGGTGCTCCTCGTCCCGCGTATGCTCGGGCGCAAGAGCTTTGATCGCAACGGGGCGCCCCAGGCGAGTGTCTTCTGCGAGGTAAACGATGCTCATCCCTCCATGGCCAAGCTTCTTTGTCACCATGTGCGGCCCCAGTTTGCGGCCGACAAGCTCCTCGCCGGAGTCGCTTTCGATCAGTTCGCGGGCCGCTGCGTAGGCCGGCTCCTCCAGGAAACCATCCGCATCCTGGTGGCTGGCGAGGAGAGATTCGACTTCTTCGCGGAGCGCGGCGTCGCCCGCACAAGCTCCGTCCAGAAATACGGCACGCTGCGCAGGGTCCCGTTCCAGTGCCTCGTTGAACACGTTCTTGAGCTTCTGCCAGCGATCAGCCTTCACGTCGGCTTTCCCCTTGCATCTCACGCTTGAGCCATGCCCTTGCCATGTTCCATCCCCGCTTCACGGTGGCGGGGGAAATCGCCAGAGCTTCAGCAGCCTCCTCAATGCTCAGGCCGGCGAAAAAACGAAGCTCAATGATGCGCGCTACCTCGGGATCTATGACAGCCAACCTGGTCAGCGCCTCGTCGAGAGCCAGGAGGTCGAGCTCTCTCTCCCCTCCGGCAGCAACCGCTTCATCCAGGGTGATCCGGATCTGCTCGCCGCCGCGCTTGGCTGCTTTGCGGGCGCGCGCCCGCTCTACCAGGATCTGACGCATCGAGTTTGCGGCGATCGCAAGGAAGTGTGTTCGGTTCTGCCACGGCTGCCGCTTATCCCTTTTCAATCGCAGGTAGGCCTCGTTGACGAGCGCCGTCGCCTGCAGCGATTGCCCCGCCCGCTCGCGCCTGAGATAGTGACGAGCCAATTTGCGGAGTTCGTCATAGACGACAGGCATGAGTTTGGAGACGGCTTTCGGGTCGGCGGCTTGATCTTTTTCGATTGCCCTGGGTTTCGAGTTCGTGGTGCAAGGTTTTATCATGTCTTTGCAGAATGCTAAAAAACGAGCGACGGTTGTGTGAGCGAACTGCCACGAACGGACGGAAGGCGTGGCAGCGAGATTATACGCCAGGAACGCCGCGACGCGTCAATGCAAGCGAACAGGGAGAAAATGCTTTACAATACTGATGCGCTCGGATTGTTGGTGGAAGGGCCTTTACCCGCTGCGCGACAGACGCAGGCTCGGCTCTAATGTCAGTGTCAATCTGAAGCGGTTCGAACAAAACGGGAGGACGAACGAGCCATGGAATTCTTTGACGTGGTGCAAGCGAGGCAGTCCATTCGGGCGTTTGTCGAACGCGCGCCGGAGGAAGAGAAGCTGCGCAAAATACTCGAGACGGCGAACCAGGCGCCATCGGCCGGGAACTTGCAGGCTTACGAAATCTTCGTGGTCAGGCGGGTCTCAGATCGCAAGGCACTGGCCCGAGCATCACTTGGGCAGGAGTTCGTGGCCGAGGCCCCTGTGTCGCTGGTGTTCTGCGCCCACCCCGGCCGGGCAGCTCCCAGATACGGACAACGCGGCACGCAGCTTTATGCGCTGCAGGACGCCACGATCGCATGCACGTATGCGATGCTTGCCGCCACCGCGTCGGGTTTGGCCACCGTTTGGATTGGAGCTTTCCGTGATAGCGAAGTGCGGCGTGCGATCCGTGCTTCGGAGGGAGTCCTTCCAGTGGCGATTTTGGCGATCGGGTATCCGGCAGAGAAACCGGAGCCGACGCCGCGCAGATCGATCGAGGACCTGGTTCACGAAATATAGCGGGATGCGCGCTTGCGGGGCGTTCCCGCATAGATGGATGCGATTGAAACGTGAAAGAGAGGTTTGGAATGCGTGTTGGTCACGAGAGAGACGTTACGAAGGAAGCAGTCGCGGCCGAGGGGAGCAAGGGGGCCAGTATTCAGTGGCTTTTGGGCAGAACAGACGGCGTGCCTCACTTTTACATGCGGCTGATTACAGTTGAGCCCGGCGGTGTGATACCGCTGCACAAGCATGAGGTAATCCATGAAATGTTCATCGTAAGTGGAAAGGGCGCGGTCCTGCATCCGGATGGAGAGACTCCTGTCGAACAGGGGAGTTTCATCTACATGCCCTCGAGCGAAGTTCACGGAACCAAGAACACGGGCAGTGAACCGCTGCGGTTCATCTGCTGCATCAACATCCCTCCTGGATCGTGAGGGTTGAACCACGTTCACTCACTTCCCAACCGTGAAAAATCCGGCAGAACTGAGGGCGTGCTCGAGTTTTCTGGCGCGGAGCAGAGGTGATTTGGTCACTGCTACCGCGGTTTTTTGGAGACACAGATTCCTTCGACCTGTTCCTCAGCTAACAGGATTGGGTTGAAACCCCGATGAAGCAAAAGTCCTACGCCGGCAAACGAATCATCGCTCCGTTGGCGGCCTGGGGCCGGCGTTTTTCACGTATTTGTCCAGCCAGTTCAGCATCTCGGTGATGACGTGCTTGTTCGACTCGGCGGCTGCGTAGCCGTGGGCTTCGTACGGGAGCGTCACGTAGCGCACGGTCGCGCCGAAGCCTTTCAGCGCCATGTAGAAGCGCTCCGACTGGATCGGGAACGTGCCGGAGTTGTCGTCCATCTCGCCGTGAATAAGCAGGATCGGATCCTTCACTTTGTTCGCGTACCAGAAGGGCGACATCTTCGCGTAGATATCCGGAATCTCCCAGAAGTTGCGCGTCTCGTTCTGGAAACCGAATGGCGTAAGCGTGCGGTTGTATGCGCCGCTGCGTGCGGTGCCGGCGCGGAACAGCCGTGTATGCGCGAGCAGATTCGCCGTCATGAAGGCGCCGTAGCTATGGCCGCCGACCCCGACGCGGTCGCGGTCGGCCACGCCCATGTCGACCGCCTTGTCGATGGCCGCTTCAGCGCTCATGACGAGCTGCTCGACGTAGGTATTGTTGGCGGTTTCGCCCGGCCCAATGATCGGCATGGTC
>Ga0315280_10003626_pt1 | contig 23540 bp, 15 predicted proteins | sample YL17G06_40_MG_FD_203697 | JGI IMG/M metagenome (GOLD analysis project Ga0315280, IMG submission 203697) | Sediment microbial communities from Yellowstone Lake, YNP, Wyoming, USA - YL17G06_40 | ecosystem: Environmental > Aquatic > Freshwater > Lake > Sediment | place: USA: Wyoming | collected... | reverse complement strand
TACTATAACGATAAGAGTGATCATGCCAGTGCCGATTTAGTCCCGGCCGTTCTGGGCCAGATGACGTCGAACATCAACGCCGTCCTCTCTCCAATTCCCGGCCTCGCCATCATGACGAATTCTCTGCCTAACGGTGAGCTGGCTGCGCCCTACAATATCTCTCTCCAGGCTACCGGGGGGAGGCAGTTCTATTACTGGAGCGTGGAATCCGGCGTCCTGCCCAATGGCCTCATCCTCAACGGCAAGGGCGAAATCAAGGGAACGCCAACAGCCACGGGCACATTCAACTTTACAGTCCGAGTTAGCGATTCCACGCGTCCTCATCAGCAAGTTGCCACAAAATCTCTTACCCTCAATATCAATGCCTACTCTGGCACGGACTGTCTGATTTCCGGTGCGGTCAATTTGGGCGGTTCACCGCTGGCTGGAGTGACAATGGCAGGCTTGCCCGGAGCGCCGATAACGAACCCCTGGGGTGAATATGCCGTTGTTGTCCCCGCGGGGTGGTACGGAACTGTAACGCCAAATCTGGCTGGCTACTATTTTGATCCGGGAAACAGAAACTATTCCAACATTGCTTCTAACCAGACAGGCCAAGATTACACGGCCTATGTCCAGACCCTGAGCGTCAAAACCGATTGGCTGCTCAACGGAACTGCGGGATTTCCCTACAGCCAAATCCTTGAGGCCGCAGAGGGCACGCCACCCTATTCTTGGAACCTGTCTTCGGGCGCACTGCCTGAAGGCCTGGCACTGGCGAGCAGCGGGCTCATCAGCGGAACGCCGACAAACTCGGAAACCTACAACTTCACTGTCCAGGTCACCGATTTGAGCACACCCAATCAAACAGCTAACAGGGCACTTAGCATCACTGTTCACAGGGCAGGGATGATTTCTGAAGCGCCCATCCTCTACTGGAAGTTCAATGAAGGGGGTGGAACGACAACGCAGGACTCTTCGGGAAAAGGGAATCATGGCAACTTCACCGGCAGCATCTTATATAGCCCCGATGCCGTCGAGGGCACGGCCGTCGAAGCAAACAATACATGCGAGATCTCCGCAGATACGCGGGGTGGGCAATTCTATTTCGCTGACGAAGCCACCATCATGGCCTACGTTAAGATTGCCGATTTTAGTCAGAGCCGCAGATTTGTTTGGAAACTTCAGTATGAGCATCCGATCCGAGGCTGGCCCTATACAGTTGAAGTCTATCTTGATATCGTTGGCAACGTACTCGTTTTGGATACAGCAAACGGCCTCAAAGAAGATATTTTCCACTGCCCGCATATCAGACCGGAAATTGACCTGGCCAATCCTGCCAATGGTTTTAACTTAGGTCAGTACAATCATATCGTTGTAACGATTAAAAACGGCCAATACACATTCTTCATCAACGGAATCGAAAGGCTCTCTGCGCAGGGAGCTCGGTTCGAAGTCGACGACAACATCCAGCGGTTCTGGGTCACGGGCGCCAATTGGGCTGACTACTGGCTGGGTGGCAAAATCGATGAGGTTGCGGTCTACAACAGGACTTTTACGCCTCAGCAAGTTAACGAACGCTTCACGAGCGGTCCAATGCACACAATTTCGGGCAGGGTTTTCCTTAACGGGGGCGGTCTTTCCGGAGCCGTGCTCAGCGGTTTGCCAGGGAACCCGGCAACAAACGAGAACGGGGAATACGTCGCCCCTGTCATCGCCCACTGGTCGGGGACGGTCGCTCCGACTCTTCCGGGCTATGCCTTCGAGCCGCCCAGCAGGACTTACAACGACGTGACCTCAGACATCACCGGCGAGGATTACCAGGCTTTTGCCAGCGGGTCTCTCCAGATCAGCACGGGTTCGCTGCCGGGTGGAACGAAGAATTCCCCCTACAGCGCGATGCTCCAAGCGGTCAACGGCCTTGGACCCTACTCCTGGAGTATCACATCAGGCTCGCTGCCGAACGGGCTGACGCTGCAGGCCAACGGAGAGATCAGCGGGACGCCCACAGAGGCCGAGGACTTCTTTTTTACGGTCCGGGTTATCGATTCCAGTGCGCCCCAGCAATTCGCTACCCAAAACCTAAGTCTCACCATCGCCCCCGCCCACCAGGGCTTCTGGACCACAACCTATCCGTTTGGCGGATTTATCAACCCCTCGGGTCTCGTCCTTGCTCCCGGTGCGCCAAATAATATCTACGTCGCTCCGAACTGGAGGGGCATTTACAGAAGCCAAGATGGTGGAAGCAGTTGGTCGAGCATCACCGATAGCCTGCAAACACCTTTTGACAGAACAGGCATAAGAATTCTCTTACTTCGGAGCTCCAATGAATTCTACATAGGAAGCGATGCAGGGATTTTCAAAAGCACAGATGCAGGCCAAACCTGGACCCAGATCGGTAGCAACATATCTGGCCGCGTCACAGCCTTGGCTTTACACCCCACGGCTGGGAACTCCCTTTATGCCGGAACAGAGAACGGCGCAATTTTCAAATCCACGGATGGAGGTTTTAACTGGTCAAATATAAGCTCCGGCCTTCCCTCAGATGAAATCAGGACCATTGCCGTTGACCCGGCCGACACCACAAAAGTCTATGCCGGGACGCTTAACAACGGAATAGACCGAGGCATTAGTGATGGAGTTTGGGCGTCAGCTAACGGCACCAGCAACCTGAGGAGAGTCGAAAACATCGTCTTCGATCTAGCAAACACAAACACCATTTACATCGCCGGCAATGATTCCAATCTGGGAGATGGAATATTCAAAACAACTAACGCCGGCTCAACCTGGACAAAGCTTCTCGACATTGGCGTGCGCGGGCAGCCGGGCTACTATATCGCCATCGACCCGGTCAGTCCGGACAAAATTTATGTCGCTTCCGATCGCTCCGTCCGTAAGTCCACCGACGGAGGAACCTCCTGGAGGCCTTATTCCGTCGCAGGATCCAATACAACCGGTATCGTTATCGATCCAAATAAGCCCGATACGCTCTATGTCGGGACAGAAGGTGAGGGCGTTTTCAAGAGCGCGAACGGTGGCGAGAACTGGACAGAAATCAACAACGGCATCCGGGCGATGAATTTCCCACACTCTAAATCACACAGCGTGCATATCGACAGCAGCAATCCGGATATTGTCTACGCGGGGTCCATCAACCACGGATACAGAAGCACAGATGGCGGGGAGACCTGGCAAAAGATGGATCATCCGGAATGGGAAATTTCAGCCATACTCACTCACCCAGCAGGATCCAGCGAGGTGTTTACAGTTCGCAATCAATTCTGGAAGAGCGATAGATACGGAATCTCGGGGACATGGTCTGATCCGACTGACGGCGCCTTCTGCTGTGTTCAGGATGGCGACCTGGGGATTGCTTATCCGGATATGTTGGTCCTTTATGCCGGCGTCACCGGCTTCGGCGGTTTGGCGAGCGGCTTCTATAGATCCATAGATGGCGGAGCGCATTGGGAACTCAGGAATAACGGCCTGACGAATCCGGAGATTCATGCATTAACTATCCATCCCACCAACTCTCAAATCATTTTTGTAAGCACTCAAGCTGAATGGGTCCCTGAGCCCGGCAAGGATACAAGGCTTTTCAGAACGACAGACGGCGGAGCGCATTGGGAACATATCAAATGCGGACTGCCTGATTTCCTAAGTATCAATCAAATCGTCTTCTATCCCGGCGATCCGACCATCATGTACCTGGGCGCCGAAGTCCACAACGGAGGCGTTTACAGGAGCGATAACGGCGGAGACTGCTGGTACAAGGTTTTCAACGGAAACGTCAACACGGTTGCTGTCCATCCGACAAATCCCAACATTGTTTACGTCGGCGCATGGAATGCCGGCGGTTTCTATGTCACCTTGAACGGCGGCCAAACCTGGACGACATTTAACGGCGGACTTCCCATCGACCCGGGAATCGAATCGATGGTCCTGGACCCGAGGAATCCCTACCACGTCTTCATCGGAACAACGGCGGGGGTTTATGAGGCCACCTTTACGTTTGATTTTACCATCACACCCGCATCGCTGCCCTCGGGAATTGTGAACGAACCTTACAGCGCTACCCTCAAGGCAATAGGCGGGACACCTCCCTATACGTGGAAAATTATCTCCGGGTCGCTCCCGCCCGGACTGGGACTGAACCAAAACACAGGCGAGCTCACCGGGACAACCACAACTGCCGGCTCTTTTGATTTTACGGTCAAAGTGACAGATAACAGCGGGCAAACCTTCACCAAGAACATGAATATAACGGTTCTGAATGTTTGCATCTTAAACGTGACAGCGAATCCCGCAGCAGGCGGCAGTGTGAGCAAGAGTCCGGATGAACCGAGGTATGTCGAGGGAACATACGTTGATGTGTCTGTCACCACGAATCCTGGCTACCTCTTCACGGGCTGGAGCGGGGATGCCACAGGAAGGACGCCTCTCATCCATGTGCAGATGACGAGGGACAAGAATATCACGGCCAACTTCGCGCTGATCACTTCCCTTCCTGATTATTACGTCTCCTCCTCCAGCTGGCCCGCCTCAGCCAGCGCCGGAGACATAATCGGTGGTTCGGTCAGTGTGACCGTCAGAAATCAGGGAGCCAATGACCCTTACTCGGGAGATATATCTGTCGGTCTCTATCTCTCCGCCGATCCTGTCATCACGACAAGCGACATCCTCCTCTGGAAAGGAAGGTCGTCCATCGCGGCCCTGAGCGGAGGAGGAACGAGGAACCTCACTATTGATCCTGGCTTACAGATCCCGACAGCGGTCACGGCTGGAAACTATTATATCGGCGTTCTCGTGGATGAGTCCGATGTCATCGCCGAAAGCGATGAGAGCAACAACTCGGCGAGTCGGGCCATCATAATTTCCAGCGCAGGATACGACCATCTTGAATTACTCGGCGGCTGGCCCTACGGAGCCCTCTACGGCATTGATCTTGATCCGACGCGGAATCTGGCTGTGATCGGCAACGGCGGGTTCTTTCAGATTTTGGACGTCTCTTACGCTCCCAATCCTGTATTGATCAGTCAACTGTCATTAGCCCCCACGCTTCCAGTTGTCATAAAAATTGTCGGAAACCTGGCTTATGTCGCCGCCAGCGGCGGCGGTCTTAAAGTGATCGACATTTCAGATTCCCGGCATCCTGTAGTGGTCGGTTCTTGTGAGGCCATTCAGAATGCGAGAGGATTGGATGTCTCAGGGAATTATGCCTACGTCGCGGATTACCACCAAGGGTTCAGGATTATCGACATCTCCAATCCCGCCGCCCCTTTTGAGATTGAGACGGCTTTCCGGCCGTTTTCCGGCCGCACCCGATTAGTCAAGGTTTCTGGAAAGTATGCGTATATTCAACGGGCGCGAGCTCTAAACCAAACTCAAGGACCCCAGGGAGTCCAGATCGTCGACATATCGGATCCACACAATCCCACGGCGAGAGGCTTCATCGACTTGAGCGGAGTCGGAGAAATGGATCTCGACTCTTCAGGCCGATTCCTTTTCGTGCCGGTCACCAATAATTATCTGAGGATATTTGATGTTTCCGACCCGGACGCCCCCGTTGAAGTGGCTTCTTACACAGGCACGCGCTATCCGACCGCGGTGACCATCGTCGGGAATCGTGCCTATGTGCCCGATCAGGACCAGCAAAAGCTCGTCATCCTGGATATCTCTGATGTTTACCACCCCGTCGAAATTTCAACGTACCGGTTCACAATTCCGGTCGCTCTTTGGATACCCAGAGTGGCGGGGGGCCTCTGTTTTATCAGCTCCTGGTATGACTCCTTGCGAATTGTTGATTTTTCAAACCTGAATGCCCCGCGAGAAGTCGGATCTTATAATGTTGTGGGATTGCTTAGTTATGTTGATGTGGCGAATAGTCATGCCATTGTCGCAAACACAAGAGTCACCCAATCCCGATTGAAAGTCCTGGATATTTCCAGCGTCCCCGACATCACCGAGACGGCGACTCTTAATACACCTTACTCTTTGTATGACCTTGTAACTTCAGGGAATTATGCCTACCTACCAGCCTATGACGGGGGCCTGAGAGTGATTGACATCTCCAATCCCGCAAATCCCATTGAAGTGGGATCGTGCGCAGATCTCTATCAAGCGCAGGACATCGCTATTGCCGGGAGATATGCCTATATTGCCAATGGAACGAATGGCCTGGGAGTCGTCGATATTTCGATCCCCACGAAGCCTGTCCTCATGAGCACATTAAAAACTGAAGGAAATGTCTACCAGGTTGCCCTTTCCGGAAACTATGTTTATCTCGCTGCCGACAGGGGAGGCCTGAGGATCATCGACGTCTCCGACCCGTTGAATCCTTGGGAAGTCGGCTTCTACAAATTCAACGGAAGGGCCTATAACGTGAATGTTGCAGGTGACTATGCTTATGTGAATGATAACTATAGTCTTCTCCGGATTGTTAACATATCAGACCCCAGAAATCCTGTTGAAGTTTCCACGTTCAACCTTTATTACAGTTACGGAGACATCGGCATCTCAGGACATTTCCTCTTCGTGCCTGACTGGCTGTGGGGAGTTCGGGTTATCGATGTTTCGAATCCCGCCGGCCCCACAGAGGTAGAAGTGTTAAGGGAGTTATCTCTTCCGGAAGAAATTATCATCCGCGAAAATCGCATCTACGTCCTCAACAGAGATACAGGCCTCTATGTGCTCGAATTCCTGCTTAAGAATAGTAGTTGAAAGTCACTGACTGCAGAATATCCTTCTCGTCCGTGCCTGAGGATTCTGGAGGCGGACTTAGGGCAAATTTTTCATTGACAAGACCGTGGGGGGTAGACCTGTTCTCCCCCGATCCCGCATTTTCCCGCAACAAATTGCCCGCTTCGACAATCCTCCAGGATGACTCATGGAATAAGGAATGGCGGGAGGATGTGGGAATCGAACCCACCCAGGACCTTCGTCAGGCCCCGAACTGGATTTGAAGTCCAGAAGGCCCACCAGGACCATGACCCTCCCAAATTTTATTTTAGCACATGCGTGTCTCCGCTTCTCTTGGTCAACCCGATGGAGTCGAAATACTCAAGTAAGGCATGGGAATATTTTCGGGACAAATGAAGCGTGTCTCTTAGCTCCGCGATCGTGATGGCCCCTTTTTCCCGGACCTGATCAAGGACGATCTCGCGGGCCTGCTCCAGAGCCTCTTTGTGGTAAGTCACTTTGGGGTTGAGGCGGACAATTTTTCGTTGTTGGATGAGGCTGGCCATGAATTTTTTAAACGGGGGCGGCGCCAGGCCGAGCTTGCGGCAGACTTGCTCCTCGAGCGGGGGGTTAAATTTTGCGCTCTTGAACGCTTCCTCGATCTGGCGAGCGATTTCTTGTTCTTTGGCCCCGAGCCTGGGTTCATGGCCGGCTAACCCGATGGAATTTTCTTTTCGCCAGAGGGTGCCTTTTCTAATAAGGTCATCCAGGAGCCACTTGAAAACGGGCTCGTCAGCTTCTTTCAGGAATTGAGCCCGGAGGTCGGCAAACGGCATGAAAGGTTGATGTGGGTTGGTCTGAAGATACTGCCGGACTAAAAAAAGAACCCTCTCACTGAGAATCTCTCGCGACTCGGCGGGGAGGTATCTCTCTTCTTTTTCTGCAGGAACGGCGATGATCTTCCCGGCATTGATGAGCTTGAGGACGGCTTCGTGGATGCGAGCAGAATTTTTTCCCAAAGCTCTGGTCACGGCGCCTGCCGTCCGGGGTTTAGCGGGGAATTTTCTGAAGCTTTGGTCGACCGCGTCTTCCAAAGTCCGCTCGAGCTTTTTGAGGCCTGCCAAAGCCCGCTCGTCAAAACGTTTGTAGCGCGGCGGCAGCGTATCCAGGATCTCTCCTCCGCCAATCGTGAGCACGGGTGAGAATGTCCGGATAATGAAGCGGTCCTGATACAAAGCAGCTGTCGGGGTCTCCAGGACGAGCTGGACCAGGACGCTGTCTCCCGGGAGGGCCTTATCTTTTTCTAGGAGGATAACTCTGGCCATGACTTCATCCGTGCCGATATGAAGTCGGACCCGGTCTCGACTCTTGAGCTCTTTGGGGACGTGGTGAAGAAGACGCAGACGCGCGTCGATCCTCATGGTCGGGGAAAGCGAGCCGGGCGCAGCCGCACACTGGCCGCGGCGCAAGAGCTCTTTGTCGATATCCTGAAGGTTGATCGCTGTGCGGTTCCCGATTTCTGATTTTTCCCGGCGCTCCTTGTGCACCTGGATGCCGCGGATTCTCGCCTCAATCTTCTCGGGGAGAATCTCGATCTTGTCGCCGACTCTCACTTCTCCGGAGAGGATGGTGCCGGCGATCACGGTTCCAAATCCATGCATGCTGAAAACCCGGTCTAGCGGCATCCGGAAGATGCCGCTGTCCTCACGCTTTTTGACCTTGCGGCCTGCGTCCATCAAGGCAGCTTTGATGGCCGGCAAACCCGTCCCGGTCACAGAAGATACCGGTATGAGCGGGGATCCTTCAAGAAAAGAGCCCCGGAAGAATTCTCTGGTTTCCGCCTCAAGCTCAGAAATCCTGGCCGCGTCAACAAGGTCGGACTTGGTCAGAGCAATAATGCCTTCTTGAATCCCCAGGAGCTCGAGGATATCAAAGTGCTCCTTCGTTTGAACCGATATCCCTTCATCCGCGGCGACGATAAAGAGCGCCGCGTCGATATGGCTGGCTCCCGCCACCATCGTCCGGATGAATTTTTCATGCCCCGGGACGTCGATGAAGACGATCTGTTTTTCGTAATCCGGGATATCCATAAAGACAAAACCCAGTTCAATGGTCAGTCCCCGTTGTTTCTCCTCGGGAAGCGTATCGGGGTCGATCCCGGTCAAGGCTTTGACCAGAGAGCTTTTGCCGTGGTCGATATGACCCGCTGTGCCGATGATGATATGCTCTTTTTCAGGCATGAGTTTTTGACGAACGTTTGTCAGAACCTCGCCTCAAGATGATTTTCCCTTCTGATTTGGCGATGACCCGGCCGATAACGGCGGCGCTTTTGGCCCCTCTCCGGCGCAGATTCTGGAGCACGGCTCTGCTTTTGGCGGCCTCGATGCACATGAGCAGCCCGCCCGAGGTCTGAGGGTCGTAGAAAACGGCTTCGACCTCCTCGCTGATCCCTTCATCTTTTTGCACAAACTTCGAGGCGTACTCTTTGTTTCTTTCGACAGCGCCGGAGATGAGTCCTTGGCTGAAGCACTCCAGGACTCCGTCGAAGATGGGAACAGAGGCAGCGTCGATCTCTGCCGTCACGCCGCTCTGGCAGACGAGCTCGCTGAGATGGCCCGCAAGCCCGAAGCCTGTAACATCTGTGGCTGCCTGCACTCCCGCCTCGGTCATGACCTCGGCCGCCGCTTTATTCAGTTGAGCCATGGACCGGCCGACCTCGGCGGCCCAAACCGGCGCGGCTTTTTGAACCTGGCCGGCAAAGCAAATTGCCCCTGTTCCGATCGGTTTAGTGAGGATTAAGGCATCCCCGACTCGCGCTCTGGCGTTGGTGATGATTTTGCGAGGGTGAACAAGACCGGTCACGGCAAACCCAAACTTGATCTCTCTATCCTTGATGCTGTGGCCGCCGATGACCACTGTTCCCGCCTCCTTCAGCTTATCGATACCTCCCTGGAGCATCCTGTTCATAACCCTGAGGCTGAGTTTTTCGGCGGGGAAGGCGGCGATGGAGAGGGCGATGAGCGGTTTTCCTCCCATGGCATAGACATCGCTTACAGAATTGGCCGCGGCAATCTGGCCGAAGAGATAAGCGTCATCGACGCACGGGGTGAACACATCCACAGTCTGGACCAGAGCCAGACGCTCATTGAGTTTATACACGCCGGCGTCATCACAGGTCTCTGCGTTGACAAGCACACGCGGGTCGAAAACCCGGGGAAGCCCGGCGAGGGCTCTTTTCAGGTCCTCCTGATTGATCTTCGAAGCGCAGCCGGCGTTTTCCACGAACTGCATCAACGGCATGTCTTCTGCGGCATCCTCTTCCCGTTCGCCGGCGCAGAGGCAAATGTTCTTTTGTTTGAAGAGGTCGCAGGGGCAGGGCTCCTTAGGATTGCAGATGCAGTGTCCCAGTTTGACCGAGCGCCCCATGATACGCTTTCGCTTCTCATAATCAATCATGGCCTTTTGCCCCAGGTGTTTTTTCGAAGATCCTCAGGATGGCCTCTTGGATAAGGTTTTCTTCATCGGGCTGGATGGTGCGGAAATCAAAAAGCACGGCCTCTTTGTGGATCCTCGTGAAAATCGGCGGTTTGTGGAAGCGCAACTCTCGGGCGATTTCATCCGGCGGCCGGGACACAGCTTTTAAAGAAAGAAGCTTAGTCGGAATCGTTTCCACGGGGACCGCCCCGCTCCCGACTTGGGAACCGCCGTCTTGGACGGACACCTCGACCTCGGCCGGCAAACGTTTTTTGAGCGCTCTCTCAACCCGCCGGCACCGTTTTTCAAGATTTTCAAGGCTCAACGAAAGCATACGGTAGAGGGGGTGGCGCTCCCTCAATTTTTCCGGCGCGAGAAAAAGCTTCAATGTCGCCTCGAGGGCGGCGATGGTCAGCTTGCCGCACCGGAAGGCCCGCGCGAGGGGGTTCTTCTTGATGCGGCTGATGATATCCGCCTGGCCCACGATGATACCGGACTGGGGACCGCCGATGAGCTTGTCGCCGCTGAAGCAGGCCACTGCCGCCCCAGCCCGGATACTCCGGCCGATAAGCGGCTCGGTCTGAAGTCCGAATTCTTGGAGGTCAACCAGGGCGCCGCTGCCCAGGTCGTCGATAACAGGAACATGGCGCTTATTTCCGAGATCGGCGAGCTCTTCGATCTCGGGCTCCTCGGCAAAGCCGACGATGCGGTAATTGCTGTGGTGCACCCTCAGAATGGCGCCGGTGTTATCATTGATCGCCTCGGCATAATCGCGCAGATGAGTTTTGTTGGTTGTTCCGACCTCCCGCAGCGCCGCGCCGCTTGTCTTCATGACCTCGGGCATACGGAAGGAGCCGCCGATTTCCACAAGCTGGCCGCGGGAGACGATGACCTCTTTTCCCTTGGCCAGCGTGTTGAGAATGAGGACCGTCGCGGCGGCGTTATTATTGGCCAGGGTGGCAGCTTCGGCTCCGGTTAATTCGCAGAGAAAACGGCTGACGTCGGAGTCCCGCTGACCGCGCCTCCCGGTTTCAATTTCGAGAGCCAGCGTGCAATAGCCGCGCGAGACTTCATCGAGAGCCTTTCTCGCCTCCTCAGAGAGGACGGCGCGGCCCAGACCGGAATGCATGATGATCCCTGTGGCGTTGACGGCTTTTTGGAGGGAGGGCGAAAATCTTAATTGCAGCTGCGCCTCAATCTTGCGGAAGAGGCGCTCGCTCGACAGGGCTTCTTCTTCAGATTCCAACGCTCCGGCCTTGAGAATTTCGGAGCGCAGTTCGTCAAGCGCGTCCCGGCAGGCCTTGGCCAAGGCCTCGCGGCCGAAACGTTCAATCAGTTCGCGGGCTTGCTCATCTCCGAGAAGGGAATCGACGGAAGGAAGCTTCCTCAGCCAGGTTTCTTTCAATGGTGACCTCGTCCTTTTGGGTTTTATGGAGCTCTTTTTTTCTCTTTCTTAAATTCCAGGTTTGAGAAAATGTCCTGGTTGATGTCTTTTATTTCCTGTGAAGATGGCACAACGTCGAGGGGAACTCCCAACGGGATCTCGCTCGGCGGCAGACAAGAGATACTGTCGCAGGCCTGGTAAATTAATTTCCCTTTGAGTTTTTGAGACCCAGGTGGCAATTCTTTTCCGGCCTGGATGAGGACAGCAAGAAGGATGTCTCCTTCGTAGACGAGAAACTCGTTTTCCGAAAAACTAAACTTCCCCGGTCTTGGAGCGGGAAAAAAATATTCCTCGGCCTTGAAGCCCGGCTGCTCCTCCAGGATAAGCTCGGTCGGAAGGAGGTAGGAGTCGGTCAGTTCGTTGCCGTTGATGTGATATCCCGGCGCAACGCTCACTCGAAAAGCGACTTTAAAAGTATCGCCGGGTCTGATTTTGTCCTGCGAAAGGAAATGACTAACCTTGACGAGAGTTTTATCCTGAGCCGGAGTTGCGGAGAAGGTTAGGGAGAGCCCGATGAGGAGAAAACGCATGACCAAGATCGTTCGGCCTAAAAGACATCGCATTTTCGGACCAGGATTCTACGTTAAGGAAGCGGCGGTTTTTTGTCAAGGCGAGACAAAAAGTGACATGTTGGCCTACTTCTTTTCTTCGGCCATAGCCTTTTTTATAGTCTCTATCTTTTTTTTATAAGCCTCGGCATAAGGCCCTTCGGCCAGGTCGGCAGCTTTTTCGGCGGCCTTGAGAGCTTCGGGATAATTTTTGAGCTTCAGATAGACCTGGCTCAGGGCGTCCCACGTGTAAGCCTCCGAGCTCAGTTCAACCGACCTCTTGGCCGCTTCAAGAGCGCTCGCCAGGTTCTTCCCCTGATTTGTCCAGAACCGGGCATAGCTCGCCAAGTTGTTGGATTTATCCCAATTCTTTTGCGCCAATTCCGGACCGAAGACCTCCAGCGCCTTTTCCTCTTTATTCAGTTTTATGTAGATCTGAGCGAGCTGCTGGGTATAATACCAGTTATCTGGACTCAGCTTATGCGCTGTTTCAGCCATGGCCACGGCGCTGTCGGTATTCTTGTTCTGCTTAACCCAGAAATTAGCGTAATCGATCAGGTTGTAGCCAAGCAAGGACACCCGGCCTTCCATGAAATTTTTCCCGTAGATTTCGTCCGCTTTCTCCGGTAGTCCCTTCAGGACATAGAGTTCGGCCAGATTCTTGATAAAGCGGGGCTCGGGGTTGAGCTTCATCATTTCTTTGATTTTTTCGGCAATCTGGATGCCTTTCTCGAGAGGGTCTTTGTCCTGGATGATCCTCGTCACATAAGAATCGAGAACATAAGGGTCATCGGGGTATTTGGCCGTATACTCTTCAAAAAATTTGTCTGCTTCTTCTTTGGTCCCGGAGTGCCCGTAATAGAAGCTCTCGTACATGTAGGCATCTTTCAGCATCACGCCTTCAGGATATTTTTTGATGAAAGCTTTCAGGGATTCCACATTTCTTTCACTGCCGCGAAAAGCTAACACGCTGAGCGCAAATTCCGCGTATTCCGTGTACGTGACCTTTTTGTCGTCGTAATCGGTCGTTCCTTTTTTCCCGTCCGGGTCGAGAGCGAGGACTTCCTTATAGAGATTGACGATTTTCTGCTTCTGCTGCGGGTCGTAAGAATCGAGCCGGTCATCGTACTTTTGAGCCAGCTTGAAAACAACGTCGATGTTTTTGGGGTCCCTGGCGTAGCTCTCTGAAAGAGATTTCGCGGTATCGACGCCTTTAACGGACATCTCGAGCTTTTCTAAGAATTTTTCCGGAGGCGGGCTGTAGCCGACATGCCAGTCGATCTCCGACCCGTCCCGGCCGAGGACCATGACCGTCGGCGTGGCGTGGATTTTAAAGCGTTTAAAGACCGCATCACCGGCTTTTTCTGCGATATCGGCGCGGTAGAGGACAAAATTTTTATTTAAAAATTCTTGAAACTTTGGATTTTCGTAGAACTGCTGACCCAGCAGTTTACAGCCCCCTCAGCCACCGGAGAAAAAGTCGATAAGAAGCAGTTTGTTTTCGCTTTTCGCCTTGGCCACGGCGTCATCCACCGTGCCTTTGAACCAATTCTGGCCGGAGGCAGTCACGGCGATAAGAAGAAATGCCAGAGTGCTGAGTTTTCTCATCCGCATCTCCTTAAATATATAATAGATAAATTGAACAGGAACTGTCAATAAAAGAAAGTGCGGCGTAGGCATCTTCGTTTTCGTGATAAGATAATCTGCATCGGGCGGCGCGGCGCCAGAAAAAAGTATTTGATTTTTAGCCGCAGATTTGGGATAAAATAATGGCAAATAATTTCGCATGATCGAGGTTTATGGGAAAAATGTCCGTTGAAGTCAGAGAAGTCAAAACGCGCCAGGATTTAAAGGCTTTTATCTATCTTCCGGAAAAAATCCATGCCGGGCACCGGAACTGGGTTCACCCCATCTATTACGACGAGTGGAAATATTTTGACCCCAAAAAGAACAAGGCGTTCGGCTACTGTCAGACCACCATGCTCTTGGCTTTCAGGGGAAAGCAGGTGGTGGGCCGGGCCATGGGGATTATCAATTCACGTTATAATGACTACAGGAAAGAAAACATCGCCCGGTTTGGCTACCTGGAGACCTGGGAAGACCAGGAAGTCGTTCATGCTCTTCTCAGCCGGGTGGAGGAATGGGCCCGCAGCCTGGGGATGACCAGAATTGTCGGGCCTTACGGGTTTTCCGACCAGGACCCCGAAGGCTTCCTCATTGAGGGCTTCGATAACAGGGCGACTATCGCCACCTATTATAATTTTGAATGGATGCCGAAGTTCGTGGAAAACGAGGGATACATCAAAGACATTGATTATTATGTTTACAAGCTTGATGTCCCTAAAGAGCTACCGGAATTTTACAAGAAAATCTACGAACGGGGCATGAAGAGGGGAAATTTTACGGTCGTGGAATTCACCAAGCGTAAGGAGCTGAAGCCCTGGGTTCGGCCCATCCTCGGGTTGATGAATGAATGCTATACAGGAAGCGACATCTATGGGTTCGCTCCCCTCGAAGATAAAGAGATGGATGACCTGGCCAAACGGTATATCCCTGTCCTTAACCCGCGATTCATCAAGGCCGTCACCAAGGACGGTGAGGTGATAGCTTTTATCATTGGAATTCCCGATATGATGGAAGGGATACAGAAAGCTAAGGGCCGCCTTTTCCCCTTCGGGTTCCTAAGAATCCTTCGGGCCTCCAGGAAGACCAGGCAGCTTGACCTTCTCCTGGGCGCTGTCAAGGAGAAATACCGAGGCATGGGACTCGAGGTCCTGATGGGCACCAAAATGCTCATGTCGGCCCACGAAGCGGGGATGGAATTCCTGGACAGCCACCACGAAATGGAAACGAATGTCAAGGTGCGAGCCGAGATGGAACGGATGGGGGGCAAGATCTACAAGCGCTTCCGCGTTTATCAGAAGGCGTTTTAGCTATTCCACCAAGATCCCCTGGATGGCGATAGAAGGGATGCTTGCTCATAACTCACCACTTTTCATGCATTTATTCCTTTAAAGTTTTTTGGACCAACCCAAGTCCATTCATTTGGCCTCGGCCCAGTTGACTCCCCAGCCGAGGTGCGCTTTCAGGGGAACGCTGAGAGGGAAGACATGCTCCATTTTTTCCCGGACCAGCTCTTCGACCAGGCGCTTTTCTTCGTCGGGGACTTCAAAGACCAGCTCGTCGTGGACCTGCAGGATCATCTTCGTCTTGAGCCGGCGCTTTTTGAATTCCTCCCAGATATCGATCATCGCCTTTTTCATCAGGTCGGCGGCCGAGCCCTGGATGGGTGCGTTGAGGGCGATGCGGCGGCCGGCTTGCTGGACAACTTTGTCCTTCTGCTTGAGCTCGGGCACCTGCCTGATCCTTCCGCAAATGGTTTCCGTAAACCCCTTTTCCTGCGCGTCCTTAACGGTCGTGTCCAGGAAGTCTTTGACCTTGGGATGCTGCTCGTAGTAGCGGTCGATAAAATTTTGGGCTTCGTGCGTTGATGTGCCGAGCTCCTTGGCTAAAGAAAAAGCGGACGTCCCATAGATGATGCTGAAATTAATGATTTTAGCTTTTCTCCGGAGTTCGTCCTTGAGATGAGGAAGGGCTTCGCCGAAGACTCTTCGCGCTGTCTCCTCGTGGATGTCCCGGTCCTTGGCAAAAGTCTCGCAGAGCGCCGGGTCTGCGGAGAGTTGGGCCAGCACCCTGAGCTCAATCTGGGAATAGTCGGCTGCGAGAAGGAGATGGCCGGGTTCGGGGATAAAGGCCTGGCGGAAGCGCTGTCCCAGCTCGCCGCGTGTCGGGATATTCTGGAGGTTGGGGTCGGAACTTGAAAGCCGGCCCGTGGCCGTGACCGTTTGATTATAAGATGTATGGATCCTTCCCGTTTCCGGGTTGATGAGAAGCGGCAGCGCGTCGGCATACGTAGATTTGAGCTTGGCCAGCTGCCTGTACTCCAGGGCATATTGCGCGAGGGGGTGGAGAGGGGCCAGCTCCTGGAGGATATCCAGCGAGGTCGAGAATCTCTTGGTGATTTTAGTTTTGCGGGACGGCTGCAGCTGGATTTTGTGGAAAAGAATATGGCCCAATTGCTGCGGCGAGTTGATGTTGAATTCCTCGCCGCTGAGCTCATATATTTTTTTCTCGAGCCGCCGGAGCTCTACCTCAAGCTCAGCCGAAAGGTCTTCGAGGGCTGCGCGGGCGATCTTGACTCCCCAGATCTCCATCTGGCCGAGGAGCTCGATCAGGGGAAGCTCAATGTCGCGGTAGAGCTTATCCAATTTTTTTTCCACGACTTGAGGCCAGAGGATAGTGCTCAGCTCATAGGCTATGTCGGCATCCTGGCAGGCGTAGGGGACGACCTTTTCCACGGCCACGGCGTTCATCGTGACTTCGTTTTTTCGTTTGCCGACAATATCCGCGTAGGGAATTTTTTGGGTCTGCAGATAGGCGAGGGCCAGCTTCTCCAGGTTGTGCTTGCCCCAGTTCGGCTCTAAGAGATAGGAGAGAACCATGGTGTCGAGGTCGATGCCGCGGATATGCAGTCCCTCTCTTTTAAGGACAATGTAATCGTATTTGATATTCTGGCCGATTTTTTTAATTTTTGGGTCGGACAGGATTTCCTTCAATAGATGAAAGGCCGTTTCTTTGGGGATTTGGGCCGGAGCGCCGGGATAATCGTGGCCGAGAGGGAGATAAAAGGCTTCGCCGGCCTTCGTAGAAAAGGACATGCCGACAAGATGAGCCCGCGTCGGGAAGGGGCTGTCCGTTTCGGTATCGAGGGAAACAAAGCCGGCCTTGTTGATTTGGGCGACAAGCGCCTGGAGCTCTTTTTCATCCAGGATGGCCTGATAAGCTTTCTTGACATCGCCCGGCTTCTTCACTAATTCGGCAAGAAGGGAAGTAAATTCGAGTTCCTGGAAGAGGGCTCGAAGCTCGGCGTAGTTTGGTTCGGAAACGGCAAAATCGTCGAGGTTGAAGGGGACGTCCAGATCCTTCTCGATCGTCACCAGCTCGCGGCTGAGCTCAAGCTGTTTCAGGTTTTGTTCGATTTTTTCGCGGAGGCGGGGGTTTTTGACCTGAGAGAGGTGTCCGAGGAGGTTCTCCAGCGTCCCGAACTCGCCGATGAGCATCTTCGAGGTTTTTTCGCCGATCCCAGGAACACCGGGGACATTATCCGAGGCGTCCCCCCACAAAGTCAGGACATCGACCACTTGCGAAGGAGAAACGCCGAAAAATTCTTTAACTTTATTCTCATCCAGGTAGACCTCTTTAGCCGGGTTAAAAACCGAGGTGCATTCATCCACGATCTGCAGAAGGTCTTTATCCGTGGTGACGATGACAGACGGGATTTTTTTCGCCGAAGCCCGGCGGGCCAGGCTGCCCAGGACATCGTCGGCTTCGTAATTTTCGTATTCGAAAAGAGGAATATTCATGGCCTGGATGACCTTTTTCAGGACAGGAACTTGGGGAATGAGGTCTTCGGGCATGGGTTTCCGGTGAGCCTTGTATTCTTTGAAAACTTTGTGCCGGATAGTCGGCCTTCCCGTGTCGAAAACAATCCCCAGGTATTTTGGCTTCTCCTGCTCCACGATCTTGCGCAGGGTCATGATAAACCCGTAGATGGCGTTGGTGGGGAACCCCTGTGACGTGGAGAGCTGCCGGATGGCGTAGTAGGAGCGGTATAGGAGGGAATTGCCGTCGATCAGAAAAAGTTTTTTTTCACTCATGAAGGAAGAATCTCCTCATTGCCGGCTGAAAAATGATGACAGAATTCTAGCGGCAATCTTAGGTTTTATCAGGAACTCCCTTTTTTTCTTCCGGAGCAAGATAATGTTCAAATTTGCCGTCCGCTATCTCTTTGAGAATGGCATGATGCTGCTCTTCCATGATTTGATGGATTTTCTGTTGAAGCTGAGGGCTGGAGAGGAAGGCGGTATAGAAGGTCTTGCGCGAAGAAAGGAGTTTGCCTGATTTATAGATAAGCGATTCGATGCACCAGGTTCCCGGCCCCACATCTTGGGTTTGGACGTGAAAAGAAGCGCCTTTGTATTTGACCTCGGTATTAAATCCGGTCATTTTTTCTCTTATTATACTCCATCAGCGCGAGATATCAAGCTTTCTGGGGAGGGTTCTCAGCGAGAACCGTCCCCATCTTTTGAAAGTTGACAAAGAGAGGTCAGATGGTATAATAGGATGACTTTTGCGAGAACAAAAATGATTATCGATATCGATAAAATCCCTAAAGAGGGGCTCAATGTCTCCAGGGATTTTGAGTTCCTCAACATCGACCTGGTGGAGGAGAATACGGTCTTTCTCTCCCCCACGCACGCCGAGGTGGTTGTCCGCCGGATCGGCGAGGAGATCTGGATCAAAGGGAGGTTGACGGCCCGGCTGAGCTTTATCTGCAGCCGCTGCCTTACTCCCTTTGAGTATCCCGTGGACGCTTCTTTCGACCTTGTCTATCTTCCCGAAGAGCTGGAGATGATGAAAGATGAGCTCGATGCGGAGGACCTGGGCAAGAGCTTTTATAATGACAACCAGATTGACCTCCAGGAGGTGATCCTCGAACAGCTCAACCTGACGTTCCCGCTCAAGCCTCTCTGTTCGGAGGATTGCGAAGGCATCTGCGCTGTCTGCGGCCAGATTCGGCGCGGCGGCAACTGTTCCTGTCAGGTGAAGGAAGAGGATCAAGGACTACGAAAATTAAAAAATTTTATGAGAGAGAAGAGTTAAATGCCCAACCCAAAAAGAAGACATTCCCATTCGCGAAAAGGAAAAAGAAGGGCTCATGACGCCTTGACTCTTCCGGCCTTTTCCATCTGCTCGAACTGCGGAACCCCCAAATTGCCTCACCGGGCTTGCCCCGAATGCGGCTTCTACCGCGGACGGCAGGTGATCGAAGAAGCAGAAACCGAATAATAGAGGAAACCGATGAAAATCGCCGTGGATGCGATGGGTGGAGACTTTGGCCCCCGGGTGACGGTGGCCGGGGCGCTGCGCGCCTCTGGGGATTACGGTCTCGAAGTGCTCCTCGTCGGTGTCGAGGACATCATCAAGAAAGAGTTCGAGAGACTTCCTCATGCCAAGGCGAACTGCACAATCGTCGATGCGCCCGAAGCCATCAGCATGGGCGAGAGAATCTCTTCCCTGTGGAGGAAATCAAAGTCTTCCATCCGCGTCGGGACACAGCTGGTCAAGGATCGGCTGGCCGATGCCTTTGTCTCAACAGGAAATACGGCGGCCGTTGTCTATATTTCGAGGAAAGTTCTGGGCACCCTGCAGGGGGTCGAGAAACCTGCCCTGGCCCTTCTTGTGCCGACGCTCAAGGGTTTGAGCCTCCTCATCGATGTGGGGGCCAGCGTCGACTGCCGGGCCCATCATCTTGAGCAGTTCGCTTTCATGGGCCGGGTCTTCATGGAAACCGTGCTCGGCCTCGAGAATCCCCGCATCGGCCTGATGAGCATCGGCGAGGAAGCATCCAAAGGGAATGATCTGACCCGGGAGGTCTTCGAGAGGCTCGAGGCGTCCTCTCTGCGGTTCATCGGCAATGTCGAGGGCAAAGACATTTTTTCGGGGAAAGCCGATGTCATTGTCAGCGACGGCTTCACCGGGAATGTGGCTTTGAAGGTCAGCGAGGGAGTGGTGGATATGCTCTTTCATTTGGCCCGCCGGGAAGTCACAAAAAATTTCCTGGCTAAGGTCGGGTTTTTTCTTATGCAAAAGAATCTCAAACGCCTCTACAAGAAAGTCGATTACTCCGAGTACGGCGGCGCCCAGCTCTTAGGGATTAACGGCGTCTGCATTATCGGGCATGGCCGATCCAATCCTTATGCTGTCCGAAGCGCAGTCCGGATGGCCAAAGACTTTGTCGTCCACAGGATTCAAGAAAAAATCCAGTCGGAGATGGCCAGGCTCTCAGGAATTGCTCATGGAGTCAAAGCCTAATCTGACATTTTCGGGAAGAAACGCCCTGGTCACCGGCGCATCTCAAGGCATTGGTGAGACCCTTGCCCGGGAGTTGGCCGGAGAAGGCCTGGCTGTCATCCTCGTCGATATTCAGGAAGAGAAGCTCGAGCAGGTCACCGAAAGAATCCGCCAGGCCGGCGGAAAGGCTTTCTCATTCCAAGCTGATGTCTCCCGGTTCGATCAGGCGGCAGCCGTTGTTGAAGCTGCGATCAAAGAGCATCAAACCCTCGATTATCTGGTCAACAATGCCGGCATCACCAGGGACAACCTGCTTATGCGGATGCGGGAGGAGGAATGGGACGCAGTCCTGGCGGTCAACCTGAAAGGCGTCTTCAATTTTTCTAAGGCTGCCATCCGGCCGATGGTCAATGCCCGGTTCGGGAGAATTGTCAATATTTCCTCGGTGGTCGGAGTGATGGGGAATCCCGGTCAGGCCAATTACGCCGCCTCCAAGGCTGGCGTTATCGGGCTGACCAAGTCTTTGGCCAGGGAAGTGGCCGGACGTGGGATCACGGTGAACTGCGTCGCTCCGGGCTATATCAGTACGGCGATGACGGAAAGTCTTCCCGAAGCAGTGAAGAAGGCTTTCCTGGATATGATCCCGATGAAGAGAATGGGCACGCCGGCCGAGGTGGCCCAGGCGGTCAAATTCCTTCTTTCCGATGAAGCATCGTACATCACAGGCCAAGTCATCCACGTCAACGGCGGGATGTATATGTAACGGCTTGAAATAAACAGGAGGCAACAATGGAAAGAGAAGAGCTTTTGAAAAAAGTGAGGACGATCGTAGCGGACAAGCTGAGCATCAGCGAAGACCAGGTTACAGAAGGAGCTTCGTTCATCGAGGATTTGGGCGCCGATTCACTGGATACGGTGGAACTGGTGATGGCGTTAGAGGATGAGTTCAGTCTTGATATTCCTGATGAAGAGGCCGAGAAGCTGACGACGGTCGGCAAAGCTCTCGATTATATCCAGACTCGCCTCTCCAAATAAGACATATCTTTCATGGACGTCTTCCGCTCCGTTCCCAAGGCATCTTCAAGCCGAAGGGTGGTCATCACCGGCATCGGCCTTGTCACCCCTTTGGGGATCGGAAAGGCCAAGAACTGGGAAGCCATCCTGCGGGGGGAGAGCGGGATTGGGCACATCACGCGGTTTGACACTTCGGGTTACACCACCAGGATAGCCGGCGAAGTCCGCAACTTTGACCCTCTCCAATTTATCGATAAGCGAGAGGTCCGCAAAATGGACCTGTTCATCCAGTTCGCTCTGGCTGCGGCGCACTTAGCCGTTGAAGATGCGGAGATCGCTCTCGGCGCTTTGGAAGGAGAGCGGACAGGCGTTTATGTTGGCTCCGGCATCGGGGGGATCGGCTCGATCGAAGAGATGCACAAAATCTTGCTGGAAAAGGGCCCGGACCGGGTTTCGCCTTTCTTTCTCATTTCCAGCATTATTAACGAAGCGTCGGGCCAGATCTCCATCAAGTTCAGGAGCAGAGGGCCCAATTCCGCCACAGCGACCGCGTGCTCGACAAGCACGCATGCCGTTGGTGATTCTTTCCGCCTGATTTCAAGAGGCGACGCCGACCGCATGCTGGCTGGCGGCGCAGAGGCGCCCCTCTCGCCCCTGGGCGTGGCCGGGTTTTGCGCCATGCGGGCTTTGTCGGTGAGAAACGATGATCCCCCCAAGGCCTCCCGTCCGTTCGATGCCGAGCGGGACGGGTTTGTCATGAGCGAAGGAGCCGGCGTGCTCCTCCTTGAAGAGCTTGGCGCGGCCTTGAAGCGCGGGGCGAAGATCTACGCGGAAATCATCGGCTACGGCATGACCGGCGACGCCTATCATGTCACAGCTCCGGCAGTGGATGGAGAAGGAGCCAGGGGAGTGATGAAGCGCGCCCTGGATGATGCCGGCGTCGACCCGACGGAAGTCGGCTATATCAATGCCCACGGGACCTCCACGCCGTACAACGACAAAATTGAGACCCTGGCCATCAAGAAGATGTTCGGCGAGCATGCCCGCCGCATCGGCGTGAACTCGACCAAGTCGATGACCGGGCACTTGCTTGGCGCGACCGGAGCCGTCGAGGCGGCCATCACGGCCCTCTGCCTGGACAACCAGGTCATGGCGCCCACGATCAACTACGAGCATCCCGACCCTGAATGCGACCTGGATTATGTTCCCAACAAGGCGCGGCCGGCGGAACTCGTCTATGCGCTCAGCAACTCCTTCGGTTTTGGGGGGACGAACGGCTCTCTGGTCTTAAAACGGTATGAAGAGAAAAAGGCTTAGCTTTCCTGCCCGGCCTTTTTAATAAATTGATAAGGAGTAGAAGGTGAACATTCTCGTCTTCGTCAAAAGAGTCCCGGACACAGAATCGAAGATCCGGATCAATTCCGAAACAAACTCTGTGGTCGAAGAGGGGTTGAATTTTGTCTTGAGCCCGTATGATGAATACGCCATGGAGGAAGCCCTGAGGGTTCGGGAGGCCAAAGGAGGCAAAGTCACGGCCGTCACCGTAGGCCGGGATGATTCCCTCGTCATCTTGAAGAAATGCCTGGCCATGGGCGCGGATGAGGCTGTCCTCATCAAGGACTCCTTGCCGGAGACATATGATGGGCTGAGGACGGCCAGAATCATTGCCCGCTTTGTCGAAAAAAAAGCCCCCGATTATAAGCTGCTGCTTTTCGGAAAGCAATCTGTCGGCGCGGACAATTCTCAAGTTCCGGCGATGGTCGCTGAGTTATTGGGCCTGCCCCAGGCCAACGTTGTGGTGAAGCTCGAAATGGAAGCAGACCAAGGGGTGGCTTACCGCGAGATCGAAGGCGCCCAGGAGAAAGTCGCTTTCCCGTTGCCCGCGGTCATCAGCGCCCAAAAGGGACTCAACGAACCCCGGTATGAGACGCTCAAGGGGATCATGATGGCCAAGAAAAAAGAAATTCCTATTATACCTTTAGGAGAACTCGGGCTTAAGCTGGAAGACCTGGCACCTCAAGTTGAGATCGCCAGGATGGAAATGCCTTCGGCCAGGCAGGCGGGGAAGGTCGTGACCGGGTCTCCTGCAGAAACGGCCAAGCAACTTGTTGATTTTTTGCGCAACCAAGCCAAGATCATCTGAGGAGAAGCACAATGATACTGACATATATCGAGATCAAAGACGATAAAATAAAGAAGGCCTCACTCGAAGCTCTCTCCGAAGGAAAAAGGAGAGCCACCGAGTTGAATAAAGAACCGGCCGCCGTGGTCGTCGGATCAGGGAAAGAAAGCCTCGCGCCGGAACTCTTTTCTTACGGAGCGTCCAAAGTCTATCTTTTAGAAAATCCTGCCTTTAGCCAATATTCGACCCAGGATTATGCCTTCGCTTTAGCGGCGCTGGCGCATAAGACGAATCCCGAGGTTATCTTTTTTCCGGCCACCTCGCAGGGCAAAGACTTGGCCCCGAGGCTGGCGGCAAGGTTAGGTGT
>Ga0315280_10003624_pt1 | contig 23546 bp, 39 predicted proteins | sample YL17G06_40_MG_FD_203697 | JGI IMG/M metagenome (GOLD analysis project Ga0315280, IMG submission 203697) | Sediment microbial communities from Yellowstone Lake, YNP, Wyoming, USA - YL17G06_40 | ecosystem: Environmental > Aquatic > Freshwater > Lake > Sediment | place: USA: Wyoming | collected... | reverse complement strand
AAATTTGGGATGAATGCCGTTAAACAGATAAGTATTTAAAAGATAAATTTAATATATGAAAAATATAAAGGTCGATGATGAAGTTTGGGAGAAACTATCAAGACTTAAGTTAGATTGGAAAAAGAAGAGAATAGCTGATGTAATAGATGAGTTGGTAAAATGCAAATCCAAAAGACAATAAGAGCAAAAATAATTGGATTAACAAAAACAAAAGAAAAATTAATTAGCGAAGAATATAAAAACTTTCAATTGGCTTTGAAAGGGATAGATGTCAATTTATATTCAGCAACAAAACAACAAGCTTTAAGATATGGAAGAAAGTTTAAAAATCATAAAGAGTATCCTCTGATAATAAGAAGAGATGTATTCAAAATAGAAAGACAAAATACAAAGTTAAGCAAATATTGGGTTAAGATTCCTTGCTATGGAAGAAGGGGTGGAGTCTGGGTTGCTGTTAAATTCTCTCCAACTCAAGAAGAATTGTTAAATTGCTCCATAAGAGAGTCAAAATTAATTAGAAGAAATGATAAATGGTTTTTATTCATAACAATTCAAAAAGAAGTTGAAATTAAGAAATCGTACTCCTCAATTCTTGGAACAGACTTTGGGATGAAATGGGTTGCTACTGTCTGTGACATTAGCAACTTAAAACCAATGTTCTATGGAAAAGAATTGAGAAGAATAAGGGGGCACTATTTCTATCTGAGAAGAAAATTAGCTAAGAAAAAAATAAGAGGTTTCTATAAATGGATTAACAACAATAAAGAAAAAAGAGTTGTGAATGATTTATTGCATAAAATTTCAAGAGATATAGTAAATAAGGCAAAAGAAACAAATTCTCTAATAGCTTTTGGTGAATTAAAAGGAATAAGGAAACAGAATAAGGGTAGAAGATTCAATAGAAGATTGAACAGCTTTCCATACCATAAACTTGCTCAATACATTAGATACAAAGCAAATGAACAGGGAATCTTAGTATTAGAAATTCCAGAAAGCTATACTTCTCAGCTTTGTTGGAAATGTGGTAATAGAGGAATAAGAAAAAATGGATTGTTCAAATGCGAGTGTGGTTTGAAAGACAATTCAGATAGGAATGGTGCTATAAATATAGCAAAACGGGCTTTAGAGTATATCTCTAAAGTAGGGGTAGATGTGACACTACCCGAAACTGAGGCAGTAAACATAAAAATTCCGACGAGTAACGCAGTAAGCGACCTCAGAAGCTTAGGAATTTATTCCTAAGAGTGTCACGGATTGAAAAAAGACACAGAAAACGAGAAGATAAGAAAGGCTATTGAAAGGGTCCGTGCTTAGAAAAAGAAAAATGCGTTAGGAGGCAGGAGTGATGGGGAGATATATCGTTAATGTTAAAGGAAAAATACTGACAGTAGAAGTAGAGTGTTTAAAATGCGGGCAGGTTTTTAAAGAGGATATGAGGATTAGTGGAAATCCTGGAAAGCTTTATGGGGTTTGTAAGGAGTGCAAAAGAGAGATGAAAAAGTGAGCAGTAAAAAATATACATTTGATGTGAACGGGAAGAAGATTAAAAGAATTTCTTCAGAGCTTAAAAGAATATTAAAATATTTGCGGAATAAGGATGAGCATTTTTTCAGAGCAATTGCACAAGGGAAAGCAATTACACTGGAGATAAAACTGCTCGGCATGCATAATCTTTGGGAGGATAGATATGACTAAAAAAAAGATGGGATTTGTAGAAGCCTTTGAGAAAATATTTTTAGCGATATTTCCAACAATAAGGCATTACTTTCTTTTTATTTTTCTGATAGCCTTTATTTTTATAATGCGTTCTAATGTTTCAGACAAATATATTGTTTTGATTGCTTCAATAGGTGGAATTTACTGTTTAAATGAGTTTACAAAAGGCAAGGAGAGTTGATTTAAGATGAAAGAAAAAGTTAAAAATATTATCTATTATGTACTTGCATTTTTTGTTAGTATAGCTATCATTTTGCCTGTATTTTTGATAATTAAATATTTTCCAGACAATGCTTTGAAATATGTTTTACCGATTATTTTTATTTATTTGTTTGTTGGTTTTTATCTTCTTTATTTTAGAAGAGGTTGATATAGATGACTAAAGAACTGCTGGGATTTGCGAATACCAAAACTAACAGCTTGTCTCGAGCCAAGCTTCCAGCAGTTCGGTCAAAAAAAGTGATTTGAATGATACCTGAAAGCGTTATAACATTTTTGGAATTACTTATTGCGGGTTGTGACTTAAAGGATAAAAGAAAGAACAGGAAGGAAGTTGAGAAAAGAATAAAATTACTTGTAAAAAAATTAAGGAATGATTGAAATGAAAGAAGAAAAATATGGTATGTCTGATGTAGCATTTATTCGATTTAGAAGACCAAAAAAGAAACACTGGCAAGAGAAGTTGAGAGAGAGACATCAAAAAGAATTTAACAGGCTACAACACAGAGTATAAAAAAGTGATTTAAAATGAAATTAATTAGATGGAAAGTAAATTGTGGAGGAAAGAAAAGGGGTGAAAAAAGTATACTCTCTGATACAGATACTGAATATTTTAAAGATTATGTAATAGTTTTAAAAGATTTAGGAAAGTATAAAGGAAAGAAGAAAATTGTAAAGAAAAATGACTATGTTAGAATCAATAAAGAAGATTTATCTGACTTGATATCCTTTTTGTTGGCAAGAGAAACAGACATAGCATTAGAGATGGAAAATTTTGGAAGTTTGAAAAGAATTTTCAGAAGACTTTTTAACAGAAATCCTAAAAGTGGTTGAATGAAAGAAGAAAAAATTGGTTGGATAATAGATTTGAAAGAAGAAATAAGAAGAGCAAGAATTTTAAAAGATAACAAAAGATTAACAAATTTAGCAATATATTATACATTATTAAAAATCGAAGATAGGCTTAAAGAAATAAAAAATTTAGTTAAAAAAATGCCTTCAAAAGTAAATGATTAAAAAGTGTCTGAAATGAAAGAAGAAAAGAAAGTGTCAGTCGAGATAACTCTTTACATTAAGCTGCCTGAAGATGTAGCCGAGAAGTTCAATAAGCTTTCAAAAGAAATGAGAAGGTCTATAATATTGCAGACGGAAGCTTTCGCTCAGGAGTATTTGGAGACGTTCATAGCTGAGCGGGAGAAATTTAAAAGCATACTGGAGAAAAAGTCGAAACCAAGCAAGGATAGGTATGATGCATAAAAAACTATCTTTGATTGGCGACAAAAAAGTGAGTAAGGAATGAAAGATGATGAGGTAGAAATTTTGAAACGCTTTTTGAAGACGATTAAAAAAATAGAGAGTAGATTGAAATGATATGCGACAATTGCAAGAAGGATGGAGAAATAAACTGTGTTTTAGATTTGAAAGACTATAGAACCAAAAGGTGGGTTACATTTCACTTTTGCGGAATAAGATGCCTGACGAAGTTTGTATCCGAGCGTGTAGAAGTAGTCGAAGACGAAAAAGAGGGATTTGAATGAAAGAAAAGAAAATTAAAGACTTTGCAGTATGTAGTGTGAGATGCGGAGATTACCTTATAGGGAAAAATATGATAGATAATTTAGAAAAAACAACAAAAAAGGCATTAAAAAACAATTTTGTATATTTTTTGGGAGTTTTAGATTTAATATTTACAATCATTTTATCTTTTTTATACATTTTTATTGTGTATCAATCCTTGAGTACAGGTATTTTTATCTATCTTTTAGCTTTTAGTATTTTGTATTTAATTAAATTTTTTATAAAACGAAAATTTAAAAAAGAAGTAATTAAAATCGCAAAAGAGTGATTTAAATGAAAGTAGTAGTAGATTTTGAAGCTTTGAAGAAGAATTGCGAGTGGCTTAACATAGGAGATGACTGTGGTTTGACGCATAAGCCCTGCAACTATCAAGATTGTCCGCTGGTAAGCATACCAGAAAAAGTAAATAGGAGAATAAAGGAGTTGGAAAATGATAACACATAAGTTTAGGTTATATCTAAATAAAAATCAAGAACAAAAATTATTAGAAAATTTGGATAAATATGTCATAAGTGACACCTCAAGGAAACCTCTGGTTTTAACCAGAGGAGGAATTGAGGCAAATATTTAAATATTTGCTTAACTATTAAATAAGTATGAAAGCCACAGCTACGATGAAGATTAAAATTCCGACCAATCCTGCACTTCTTGAAACTATGAAGCAGTATTCTCAATCCGCTCAAAGAGTTGTGGATGCTGGATTTGAAAAGCACATATGGAACAAGAGAAAACTGCACGACTTGACCTATTATCAAATTAGAGAATCTACTAACCTTCCTGCCCAGCTTGTCTGTAGCAGTAGAGACAAGGCTTGTGAAGCTCTTAAGTCTGTCTTCAGAAATAAAGGTTCCAAACCGATTTTCAAAAAGTTTCTTACAATCAGATACGATGCTCGAAGCTTCAGCTTTAAGGGAAATCGGGTTTCTCTCTGTTCTATTAAAGGAAGAATTAAGATACAGATTAAGATTGCCGAATACTATGAAAAATATCTTGATTGGAAAGTTTGCTCCGCTGATTTGGTCTATGACAGAAAGAAAAGGATGTTTTTGAATGTTGTGGTTTCCAAAGATGTCTCTATCGACAAGAGTAGCTGTGGTAAAATTGTCGGTATAGACATCGGAATTAACCATTTTGCTGTAACTTCTGATAAAAGATTCTTCTCTTATAGAAAAGTTAGAAAACAAATATTCAGATTTGAGAGACTTCGTTCTAAGCTTCAAGCCAAAGGCACTCGTTCCGCCAAGAGGCATCTTAAAAAGCTTTCTGGCAGGGAGAAACGGTTTAAGGCTTGCTTCAACCACGAAGTCTCGAAAGCGATTGTTTCCAAGCTCGAAGCTGGAGATACAATCGTAATGGAAAGAATCAAGCACATAAGAAGGGGTAAAAAGGGGAGAAAATATAAATGGCTTAATAGCTGGAGCTTCTACCAGTTCCAGAAGTTCGTTGAATACAAAGCCATAAGAAAGGGAATAAGAGTTGAATATGTCAGCCCGAGAAACACCTCTAAACGATGTAGTAGGTGCAACTCTCTCAATACAGAGAGGTCTAGAGGTTTCCTCCACTGTTTGGATTGCGGTTACAGCTTGAATTCCCATCTTAACGCCTCCTTCAACCTGGCAAACCTATACGGTAATCGCCTCACCGCTGATGTCAACCAGCGGATTGTTTCGAGTGATGAGCTCAAAGGCTCTAAGCAACTGAGAGCAAGCTCAGTTACAAGCCACCGATTTTAATCGGTGGTAGTTGACAAAGCTTGTCAATCTGCTGTTCCAAGCTGGTTATTTGCAGATAAAGGTAAACAATAGCAATTACTATTGGGATGAAGATAAGCAGTAGCTTCATGGCATCAGTTTTTCTTTGTTGACTTCAAAAACAAGTGTCGGACCTATCTTACCGCCTATAAGCATTCCTTTTGCTGTCATCACTTTCAGAAAGACGTAAGCTGTCAGTCTGCAGACATGAAAATGGCTGTATACATCTTTTACTGTAACGTTCTGTTTACCTGATATGTATTTCAATACTTCTTTCTCATTTAGTTTATTCATACTGTATATTAGAATAGAAAAGTATTTAAAGCTTTGGTTACAACAGCTATATATGTTTGAGAAGCATAAAGCAGTAGTCTTTGTTGAAGAGGGTAGACAGGAGGAAGTGTTTTCAGTTTGCGAAGAAATAAGAAAGAAGGACAAGGGCTTTGACTGGTCGCCTGTTGAAAACAGCTTTCTACTGTTTGATAGGGATAAGGACAGACTGCACAAGCGTGCTTTATGGCTTGTAAAAAACGTTAAAGGTATTAGAGGCTATATGGTGCTTTAATGGTTAAAATATACTTTTGGAGGATTACTTACTCAGGAGTAGTGGAAGAGCCGACAGAGGTAAAGAAGAAAGGGGAGGAAGCTACAAAAGTACAGTGGGAGCTCACTTTTGAAGACCCTCCTTTTTTCCGCTCGTTTTCTTCAAGCTCTGAAGCAGTATTGAAGCGGTATGATACTGCTATAAGAGAGCTGATAAAAGAGCAGGAGCTTAAGTCAGCAATATGGGTGAGCAAAAACAAGCGGTTGGGGGCTTTCACTTGGTCTAAATGGGTGGATGCAAAGAAAGCTCCTGCTTCGCTGATAAGAATATATGAAAAGCTTAGCCTGACAAAAGAAGAGAAGGAGATGTATGCAAAAGGGATAATAAAAGTACCGTTGATACCACACTTTCGTGTTGATGACTATTCAATAGAAAAGGCTTTAGAACCTTTAGAGATAGCACCGCCACCACCAACAGGTTATCTGGAAAAACTGAAGGCTTGGGTGCTGAAGCTTATGGGAAAACCTTACAAGCCAGCTGTGACTGTGACGACGGCTCAGGACAGGTATAGATTTGCTGTTTATAGACCGCCTTATGATAGAACTGATAAAATAGCGGAATGGGATGGTGACTTCATACATGACCTTTAAAATACAAAGAGCTTTAATAATTCCAGCTCAACAAGATAAGAGAATTGAAGAACTTTATAATGTATACTCTCAAGCTTTTCGTTTGGCTTATGCAGGTTATTCTTACAAGCAATTGAGAAGCGTTTTTCCTTCTTATAATTCAAATATTATAGTAAATGCTCTTTATTATGCTAAAAAGTTAAGGAGAGTAATAATTAAAATTCATAACTATCCTAAAAAACTTAATCCAAGCTTATTTTTCAGAGCAAGAGATTATAGTATTGATGAGAGTGAAATCAAAATTATTTATAAACCAAAAAATAGGCTAAAAGTTTCAATTTTTCCTTCAGAAAACCAGATTAAATTAATGAGTGAAACAAGACTTAAAGGAGGTCACTTGGTCAGAAAAGATGGTAGATTTGAATTTCATTTAATTTTAGAGAAAAATAACAATATTTACGACTGGAGAGAAGCAAAAAGTTTTATTGGAGTTGATATTGGAATAAATTATTTGGCTGTTTGCTCTGCTTTTGACGGAAAGAAGTCTGGCAATCCTTTGTTCTTTAAAGGTGGTGAATGGAAACACCTGTGCAGAAGGCAGAGAAAAAGCAATCCTGAAAAGTGGAAGCATTTGACAAACAGAAAGAATGAAATTTTACATACTGTAGCTAAAAGAATTGTTGAGTATGCTAAGAAGTTTGAAAAACCTTGTATTGTTATGGAAAATTTAAAAGGAAGAAGTAAAAAGACATATAATAAATGGAACAATTTCTTGCTTGGAAGCTGGGCTAGAAGAAAGCTTCAATTCATGATTGAGTATAAAGCAAAATGGGAAGGAATTCCTGTTGTCTATGTAAATCCATATAAAACTTCAAGGATTTGCTGTTATTGTGGTTCTGAAGGAAAAAGAGACGGTATAAACTTTTATTGTTTAAACTGCCGAAGACAGTTGAATGCAGACTTTAATGCTTCGGCTAATCTTGCAAGGACAGCCTTCCGACGAGCTAAAAGCTATGACAGGGAGGCGTTTCTCGAAGGCTTTAATGCTTTCGGGAAAGGCAATACCTACATGCCTATCTCACACTTAAATCCAACCAAAGAATGCCAAATAGATGAGAATAATGATAGTAACATGGAGGTTGAGCTTGGCTTAGGGATTGAGAGTGAGGAAAAAGTGGGGAATGGGAGGGTGATTTTGTCATGACCTCTAAATTAAAGTGGGACACGTGGCTAGAGCAGTGGGTAAACAGCAGGAGAGGGGAAGCACCGCTTAATTTTGATGCTGATACAAAGCGTCGTGCTATAGAGCTAGCTTCTAAGCTCAAAAAAGTTTTTCACGGATGTGAGATATACTGGCGTAGAAGCAGTAGTGGCAGAGGATTTCACTTTGCTGTTGCTTTAGATGGAAAGCCTGTGTACGTTCCAAAAGCTTTAGCTTTAGCTTTACGCCATTATTGTGGAGACTGCTACGGCAGGCTGAAAGTTGACAGCATAAGGCTTAGGCAGGGCAGGCAGATAAGCATTCTTTTCAGCTGGAAGAACGGTTTTAAGGCTGGTGCATGGAGAAAGCTTGACAGAATTAAAGCAATAAGGGAGGTGAAAATATGGAAGTGAAGGAGATAGAGAGAATAGAAGATGCACTAAAGCAAGTGCCTAAGAAGGACAGGCAGAACACAGTAGATGCAATAGTAATCTACTTGCTCAGCAAAATAAGCGAAAAATGAGTAGTATGAGGAAAATAGTTTTGGTGGCAGTAGCTCTGGCTTTTGTAGCTTCGGCTCTAGCACAGCCTTTGCCTGAGCTTCGCTTACCTATTAATATAAGCATACCACCAACTACGCTTCCATCTAAAGCTCAAGGAATAGATTTGCTTTCTTTAGTGACAGGGTTTGTAATAGGGGTAATAATCACTATAGTTGTGATTTGGATTTTGATGAGGTAGCGTCTGACGAAAGCATTTAAATAAGAAAATAGAAAAAAGAATTGGTAAAAATGAAGAGATTAGCCTTAGCCTTAGTTTTTCTTGCTTTTCTAGCAGTAGGAGCTGGAGCAGTTCCAAACTGGTTTAATAACAGCACTGCTATTCCTGCAGTATATGATTACAACACAAAATCAATCTTTAACATAACGTGGAACGATACAGCAGGAACTGGAACTTCAATAGATAAAGTGCTCATAGAAAGCAATTTTTCAGGTGTAGCTACAAACTATACGATGACTTTGATTGATGCGTACATAAATGCTACGGAAAATAAGGGAGTTTATAACTATAACTTAACTCTGCCCGCAGGAAGCTTTTATTGGAAGAGCTATGCGAATAATTCTTTAGGCGAGTGGACTGTTAGCGATACTTGGTATTTCACAATAGATAAAGCCACGCCTGCTTTGACTTTAACTGCTTCTCCTTCTTGGAGCGTGTTGTATCCTAAGGAGACTACGGTAACAGGGAGCGAAAGTAATCTGGGCGATGACGATTTAACTTATAATCTTTATAGAAATAATGTTTTAGTGAGCAATCCTGATGTAGCTACTTTAGCAGTAGGAAGCTATAGCTACATATACAACTCGACGAGTGGGCAGAACTATACTGCTAACAGCGTTAGCAATACTTTAACAGTCAATCCGCTAGTTTCTGGCGTACCATTACTCACAAAGGTTTTAGTAGGGATAGTGATGGGATTCGGCATACTTGTTTTCATGCTCAAAACGATTTTTGACATAAATGCTAAGGAGATAATAAGTAACCCTGAAGGGGTTGTCATGAAGCTAATAGCTCTTGCAGTAATTGTGACAATAGTAGTGAGCTTAATAGTGCTTTTTGCTTAGCCAAAAAAAGGGTTTACCGTAGAATTGCACAGCGTAAATCTCTGCTCCAAAGTTCCGTTGCATACAATATTTTTGCATGTGTTAAATCCTTCCACCCATTGAGTTCGCCAATAGAGCATCAAAATAAGGAAGACTATTATAGTTATTATGTCTAAGATTATGTAGAAAAGGTAACGCTTATTCTTGTCTTTTATAAAGTGCTGTGCTAAAAATCCTATATAATCACCTTTTTTCCTTTCCAATAGTTTCGAGCGTACTCGTCAGCTTCCTCCCAGCTGTTGAACTCTTTCATTTCTTCAGCCATGCTCGGCTGGAATAGCCACCTGCCGTCTTCAGGATAAGTAGGCTCATACTCGTCTTCAGACCAGGGAACTACCTCTTCGTTAGTGTTAAAGCATTCGAATACATGCTTGGTGTCAAAATATATTGTCCGCATGTAGTTAGCTGGAGCGAACTTGCCTCCACGAAAGATTATGATTTTTGCCACAGTTTCTCTTGTGTTCAGCAGGGGGTAGGCAACAAAATCTGTTATCTTGCGAACACGTGGGTCTATACTGCTCAAAAGCTGGGTGGTGTAATATATTGTCAGGATACGCTTTCTAGAGCGTGATAGGATGTTTGCTATTATAACTTTTGCCCACTTATGTGAACGGGAGTTATGCAGTACAAAACCGTTTGCAACATAGTTTTCATAGTAGGGTATTGAAAAATCTACTAAGTATTTTGTAGTAGGATTTATTTCTTCAATTTTAGTTATAAAACCAACCTCTAAATCCTTAAAGATTCTTCTCTTAGTTTTAAAGCTTGTAGGAATCATTCTAAGCATTAGTTTCTTTTTTGGGTGAGAAAAGCATATGTATTTTTTGAATCTTTTTAATGACAGAGAATCTCTTATAGTTATATAATGAAACTCTTTGTGGCAATTATTTTTTATATTTTTTATATTACTAGATTCAATTCCAAACCTTAATAAAAGGTATTTTATTTTTTCAATAATTTTTTTATTTTTTATTGCAAACATAATTCTTCCAAACTTTACTGTTAGCGATTTATCAATTCTTACATTAGCTTCCCCATCAAAAAAACCTCTAATGTAGGCAGAAAGAACTTTGTTGTTCGACTTGGTTATAATGCTAGGCACATCAACTATTCTTGATGTACAACCTTTGAGAAGAGAGTCGTCAATTTTATTGATAAGTTCAAGTATTTTTTCTTTACCAAATAATCTCAGTCTGTAACAGTTTGACTCTTTATGCTTGTGTATGCTTGTGTTAAATCCTAAAGCTTTTGCTATTCTTTCATACTTTTTTAAACATTCGAGAGAAGAATCATCTATATGAATAGCACATCTGTGTGGAAATTCTATATTACCATCTGCTGATATATAGCCAATCAGCTGTGCGGTTTTATAGTCTATTAATTCTCTTTTCGGTTCAGGAATTCTGCTTACTATTAATACCCTATCGTTTGCTTTCAACTCTTCTGCACGTTTTTCAGTTATTTTTAATTCAACTTTATTTTTCTTTCTTCTTGCCCAAAAGTTTCTATTTCTTTGAATTACAAAGAAGCGGTGGTTTTTGGAAACTACAACTTCTCTATTTCTTGTTGATATTTTTAATAGTTTTTCACCGTTATGAGGAAGCCTTTTTCCCATGTTCATAACTTCTGTAGGCATTAAAGTTTTAGAATCAAAATCAACAGAATATACAGGATTGTTAAAGAAGATATTGTCAGCCTTTTCTATTCCACTTTCAGCTATAATATTTGTATCTGTTGGAATACAATCACATGTTAACCAAAATTCATCCCCACCAAAACAGCCTTCTCTTATTTTATCGAATGTAGCTACAGAGCCTACAAACATATATGGAATTTTATACAGATGATAGTTAGCATAGATTTTTTCGCCCTTTAAAAACCATTTTTTAAAGAGCAAGTAAGTCAGTGTAAGGGTTTTGCCTATCGGCTCTAAAGAGATGTACCGAGCTCCCCTATCACTGCAAACAGCACCATTACTCGATTTTCACCTCCACTTCAAATCCTTTTGTTTTCAGCCAGCCTTTCACGCTTTCAGCCATCTTTTTTTTCAGCTTTCCAGTAAAGAAGGGTATGTTGCCCCAAGGTAAAGCTGAAATAATTATGTAGCTTTTCTCATCTTCGAACAGCAACAGGTCGAAGATAGTGCTTTTTTTCAGCCATCCTGGTGCGTCCTTCTCCCACTCCTGCTTGCTATCAGCTATAAACTGCTCTATATAAGGCTTAGCTTCAGCTATCTTTGGTGTTATCACTATTCTTCCTTTCAGCTTTTCTTTCTTGAATAGCATCACACAGTCTCCTTCCCCATCTTTTTACCAATTCCCAACTCCCAAAGACAAGCTCACCGTCCATATCACTATCATCCTGTTCATCTGCTTACCGTTCCCTGGTTGAGCTTGGGTTTGGTTTAGGTAGATAGGTTTTACCTTTCGATAAAGAGCTATGTCTCTATCGGAACGCCTTCCTGTCATTGTACAACTCGTCAGAAGACTGTCTAACATTTTACACCGTCTCCTTCAGTTTTGCAGACTGAGTTTCTCTCCTGCTCTTGAGCCACTCTAATAGCTGGTCTAAGAAGCTTTTCTTCTTTTCCTCTTCTGTCGGAGCGTAGTACTGCTCTTTAATCATCTCGTCGACGGTCTGCAATCCTGTTGGTCGTTCTTCTTCCATATTTTCACCTCCCTTAGCTTAATCCTGAAATCAACGAGCCTAACTGCTTGCCCTTTCTCTTCTCTTCCTCCAGTTCTTTCAGTCCAGTGGCAAACAGTATAAGCTCTTTTCTACCTATGCGGTAGCGAGAGACACGAAGCTTTTCAAAAATTAGGATAAACTTTTCCATCACTTTAGAGCTGTAGAAATCTGACAAACACTTCAAGCCAGACAGAATAAAAATCTCTTTAGGCGTCAAGTCAGTAAGTAGGGGCATGTTTTCTTTGTCTGGAGAGAGAAATTCCATGCCAATTCTAGCAACAGCTTCTTCAGTTCCTACTACTTTTTCTTTGTCTATTGGCATTTTATCACTAGATATTCAGTATCTTTTTAAAAGCTTGAGGATTGCTCAAGGCATAGAAAAGCACAAACAATATTACGGAAGCTCCGATAAGTATGAGGATAAGCTTCTTCATCTCCATAGGAGGCTTTTCTCCCACGTACTTCATCAACTGCTGTAAGAATTTCATGTCAGCTGTTTCGCCAGCTATCTTCGGCGACAGCTTCAGCTCTGTTTCATAGAAAGCTACATCAGTGACAGGCTCTATACTGCTTCTAGCTACAGTCATCTTCAGCTCCCTATCTTTGAAGCCTAGCGTTTGCAGTATTGGCATTACTTTTTCTGGCGGTATTAGCTCCTCTCTCCCTTCTTCTGTTTTCTTAACGAAAGCAAGCGGTATTTGGGTGCTGTATTTGAAGATATATAGAGGCTTGGTGAAGAGGAAGTGCTTAGCTATTATCGGATGAAGCTCGGAAGTGCGGAAGGCATATCTGTTGCCTTTATAGCTGAAGGTGAATTCTCCATCTTTTATATCACCCTTTACAAATTCACCCGTGTAATCGCTGTGTAGCAATAAAGCTTCAGCTTTCATTCATCGTAGCCTCCAGCTGTTCTAATAATTTCAGCGTTTTCTCACCTTTCGGCGTCAAAAACCATTTGAACTCGTTGTTGTTGCCCACTTCTTTTTTTACCAACTTCAAGCTTGATAGATAGTTCATCATGATGTAGTAGCTCAAGCGTGTTAAGTACATATTTTGGTTGCGAAAAGTTATGTAGCCATTTGTTTTAATCTGTTTTAGCATCTCAAACCCTCTTGGAAAGATATACCGCATGTGAACTATCACCTTACAAGTAGGGGTGACTTCTCGACTAAATCTTGAACTGCTACTTTCAGCAGTTCAGTCGTTTCTGCCGAGTTCAGAGGTAGTTCACTCACACCTCCTACTTTGGAGATATACCCCAAAGCTCGTTTTCCTATGTTTATAGCACCATTCCTATCTGAGTTATCTTCTAAACCACATTTACACTTGAATAACCCTTTGATTCTGATTCCCTTCTCACCACATCTATGACATAGCTGGGATGTGTATGCTTCAGGTATTTCCACAACTTTTATCCCAAGCCATTCTGCTTTATATTTAGTATACTTAGCCAGTTTGAAATATGGGAAAGTATTTAGCTTTCTGTTAAATTTTCTACCTTTATTCTGTCTTCTTATTCCCTTTAGATTTCCTATTGTTATCAGAGAGTTTGTTCTAATCGCTTGTTCAACTATCTCTCTCGATATTTTATGCAAGTAGCCGTTCACTATTCTACTTTCTTTCCTACCTATCTTCTTAATAGTTTCTAAAGCTTTCTTCTTGCCGAGTTTTTTCCTCAGATAGAAGTAATGCCCTCTTATTCTTCTCAGTTCTTTTCCATAGAAGATTGGTTTGTATGTGGACATCTGCACCACAGATGCGATGTGCCTGATACCAATGTCTATGGCAAGAACATCATTATACTCTTGTTTTATTTTAACTTCCTTTTCAACTGTCAAATAGACAAAAAAATTATTGCCCTTCTTTAATATTTTAGACTCGCAAAATCTGATATCTTCTGGTATTTCTTGATGTGGTTTTATGGCAACCCACATTTTTCTCCTACCCCTAACTCTTATTCTAAACCAGTATTTAGCTATTTTCGTATACCTTTTCTCTACCTGTATCAAATCCTTTCTAATCGAAATCGGATATTCTTTTTTAGCTTTTCCAAGTATTTTATGGTAGTATCTAACAGCCTGCTGTCTGTTGACAGAATATAGTTCTGCATCCTCTCCTCGCAAAAATTTCTGAAGATTGTTATATTCAGTTTCAAGTAGTTTTCTTTTAATATTGGTTAATCCAACAATTTTACATTTGATTGTTTTCTTTGCCAAAATACTCTGCCTCATATACTAATTTAGTTGTTTAATCTATTTATATATCCTATAGATAAGCTTTTTAAAAGCTTAAAGCAATATAATTTTCGATAAAAATGGAAGCAAAAGAATACATAAAAGGCTTCATAATGGGCATCATAGCCTTCACGATTGGGGCTATAATAGTCTCACAAGTGTTGATACCACAGATTGCGAACGTTACAGGAGTGCCTTTGCTATCTACTGCGATAGTAGGAACGATAGCAGGTGCTGGGCTGATAATGTTCCTAATTGGAGTATTCATTTAAGATTTGAGTGAGCAAAGCCCTTCTTGCTTAGATTTATTTATTTTTTTCTTTTTCCAAAAGCTTTTTATTCTCGAAAAGCAATTCTTTTTTGATAGAGATGAGAAAGTTATTGTTCATTCCGTTCTTTTTTCTGCTTTTAGTCATACCTGTTAAAGCAGTCACTAATATTTCTACATGTACAGCTTTGACTACAGCAGGGGAGACTTATTATTTGACTGCTGACATAATTAATTCTTCAGCTTCTACGTGCATGAATATACAGGCTAGCAACATAGTTTTAGACTGTCAAGGACATACAATAGATGGAATAGATGCCGATAGTACTTATGGTATCAAGTTTACTACTGGATCTGGGTCAGTTGTAAGAAATTGTATTATAACAGATTGGTATTATGGTATTTATTTTAGGTATGCAACGACTTATACATACAGTAATTTAATAACAAACACAACGCTTAGTTCAAATACTGCTTATGGGATAGCGATGTATTACACGTATAGCAACACGATAGAAAATTCAAGCATTATCAGTAGCAAAGGAATATACATTTATGGAGATACTACTTATGGGGACAGCTATAATAATATTATCAACAATGTGACTATGTCTGACTGCAGTTTGGGAATAAGTATCAATCAAAAAGCTTATGAAACAACCATAAAGAAAACAAAAATTCACTGCAGTCAATCTTTGTATTTTTATGAAACGACAACTTATGGTAACACAATTTACAATAACTTATTCAATTCTACAACTTATGTTTCTGGGACTACTTATACTACAGTTTGGAACACTACTAAGCAAACTGGGGAAAGAGTTTATTCACCAGGAAATTACATAGGTGGGAACTACTGGACTAATTCTACTGGTAACGGCTATTCAGATACTTGTACTGACAGCGGTAAGGATGGTTTTTGTGATAGTAGTTATACTATACCAGGTGCTGGAACAGCAGGAGGAGATAAAGTGGATTACCTGCCTTTAAGTGATGAGTATGAGTCCGTGACTTACCTTTACAACTGTGGAGTAACATTAAGCTCTGGTAAAAAATACGTTTTAATGAACGATGTAAATACAAGCGACACTAGGTGTTGGCTTGTACCGAGTGATGTTGTTCTGGATTTGAACGGACATACAGTAACAGTTAATGGGGATACTACTTACAGCAGTCAGACAGGAATACAAATAGATTGGGATGCAAGCAATGTAGTTATCAAGAATGGAACAATCAGAAATATCAATTCTGGTGCTGGTACAGATAAAACTAGAACAGCAATAAGTGGGGGAGGTGTGCAGAATGTAACAATTAACAGCTTGATTATGTATGTAGAAGGATATGCTTCAAGCAACTATGGAGTTTACTTTACTGGTTCTAGCACACGCTCCTCTACTGCTGTTAATATAAGCAATAGCTTAATACAGGCAGTTAGTACGGGAGCAAGCACTACAACAATAGGAGTATATTTTGGTCTATACTATAATGGTGTAAGCAATTCGTCAATTACAACAACAAAAATATCTACAAGCGGTACAGGAGCGTATGACTTATACTTTTCATCTGGCAGTAACTATAACTATGTATGTGCTGAATTTGACACCACAAAAGTATATGATGTGGGTACGGGCAACAGCATAAACTACTGCCCTTACACGCCTCCACCTACCTGCAACTGCACCGATTGGATGGCTGAGAACTGTGTTAGCGGAACGCAAAGAAAGTACACGAGGATTTGCACGCCTTCAGGCTGTGATGTAGAGGTAAAGTATGAAACTGATACGAGCTGTACAGCTCCGACAGAATATCCCTGGCTTTCTCTGCTCAACAGCATCCTTTCGCCTTTCTGGTTAATAATGCTGATTACTTTCGGCATGTCTGCAGGAATAGAGAAAAAGCTGAACAGTGGCGGTATAGCTTTTATCGTAAGCTTCATAATTTTTTCAATAATCTTCTCGGTTTTGACAAGGCAGATGCCTTTCTGGATACCAGTGATAGTTATAATTTTAATAGTTGGCTTTATAGTATTAAGGGGAACAAGATGAAAAAGACTACGGAAATTCCGACTCGAAAAGGTCTGCTGATAGCAATAACATTCATAACTTTCATAGCTTTTACTACAAAAGCTGAAGCTATAGATATAAGTAATTGCACAAATATAACTGCTTCTGGTAGTTACCAGCTTGTCAACAACATAACAGTAAGCGACCCTAACACAACTTACTGCATACTGATAAATGCAAGCAATGTTGTTCTGAACGGTCAAGGCTACTACATCAGCTCTAACGTCACTGGATGGGCTAGTGATAAAGGAACAGCTGTACGCATCTATTCTGGCAGTGGCTATGAGCAGGGTAATGTAGCTGTAGGCAACATGACAATAAACGGTTGGAGGGATGGTATGGACACAAGCGATTCTTATGGTGTAGATATAAGCAACATAGAAATGTACAATAACAGCAATATGAACCAGTTTGTGACATGGAGCAGAAAAGTGAAATTGAGCAAGCTGAATATATATGCAGGAACTGCAGGATTTTCAACAGTAGGCGTCTTTATGTATAATGCGAGTGACACAGAGCTTTATGACAGCAGTATTCAGCAACAGATGGTTGCAGTCGAAATATCACATAGCTCTAATGCTACTGTAGATAGGACGAGGATATTCTGGTCTGGCTATGGAATAATATTTGACAACACGGAAGCTTTGGTTTATGATAACCTTTTTGCTGGCAATAGCTATTCTGATTTGTACTACTATGGAGACACAAGCGGGATAAAGTTAAATACAAGCCTACAGCAGAGAACAAACGTTATGAGCCAGCCTTATGTATGCGGGAACTATTGGGATAAATTTGACAAGTGTGTTGATACTGATAGCAATGGAGTATGTGAGAATGCCTACACGCCATTAGCACCTTTGACTGATTACTGCCCGCTGAATTATGTAAATACACTATCAGCATGTAGCAAAATAGATAGGAGCGGTACGTATGTGCTTGCTAATGATATAGAAATACCTTTGGATTTAGACCCTTTTGGTGACCCAATATATGATAAATGCTTTTCTGTTGAGAATGTTGATGAATTTACGCTCGACTGTAAGGGGCATACTATAACAGGTATAGGCAGAGCATATCCTGATAAAACGAGTTATATATTTTACTTGCGTAATGACGGCTCTGTAAAGATAGTTAACTGCAATCTAAAAGATTCTTCTACAGCAATACAAGCTGACAGCATTGGTAAGCTCGAGGTATATAGCAACAATATAATAGCAGACAAGCAGACAGTTTCATTAGGAATGATAGCAATCCTCAATTCCCCAAGTTCTTTTGTCGGCAATAATAAAATATATGGAAGCAATACAACACATTTTTCATGCTTAAACTATTACAAATCTAAAGGCTCGATATTTGATAATTACATACAGAACTGCTACTATGGGATTTTTATAGAATCTTCATATAACAGCTTTGCAATCTACAACAACTATTTTGCGAAAAATACGTACGACTTTTCACAATATGATTCCTGCAGTCAACAGTTGAACATTCCAAGAACAAGCGAAATAAACATAATAGGCGGGAGTGAGAAGGGAGGAAACTATTGGGATAAGTATTCATGCGTAAACATAGATGGAGACAGCTTCTGCGATGATGCTTATGTATTGGATACGTGCAATAAAGACGAGTTACCTTTGGCTTCAGCTGTTACTTACTATACTGTACTGCCGACAGTGATACAGCCTTTTATTTCACCTTACACGCTTTTCATCGCTCTGCTTGCTGGCATGGGAGTTGGTCTTGACTTCACTGCTAAGGCTGGTGGAAAGGTGCTGTTGCTCGTGCTCGTGATAGGAATAATGGGTGCTGTATATCTTTCGCTTTTCCCTTCTTGGATATTACTTGTATTCATCGTTGTTGCGGGCTTTATGATAGCCTACATGGTAATTAGGTTTATAGGTGGGGCTGTGTAAACTACCCGACGACTAAAGTCGTGGGCTTTCCATAAGTTGATAATTATGTCGCACAGCGAAACTACCAACGGCATTTGGACGCAAGAGTTCGTTTACAGGAACTCGCTTACTGGAAAGTCTGAGGATTTTCTGGTTGAGAGAGTCTCCTCGCTCCAGCAAGGACTTGATAGCGATAGCCAAAGATGCTTTCCTATCGCTATTCACGATTTGACCACATTCTTTGCACTTGAACAGGGAATAGTTGGAGCTGTGTCCATTAGCCAAAGCACCGCAGTGGCTACACCATTTGGAAGTGTGCCAACTATCCACAATGTTCAACTTAATGTTATAATCAAAACACCTCTGCTCAAGAATCTGCTTGAACTTATAAAAAGGAATACGCATAACGGTTCTGTTGAATCTTCTTCCTTTTGGCTTGAATTTCTGAAGCTTTTCGATAGCAATATTGGCATTATATTTAATAGCAAGTTTGATAATCTCTTTAACAATCTGCCCGAGATTGGTTTTAACAAAATTTCTCTCATAGTTTTTAATCCTTTCAAGCTTCTTTTTAGCGTTCAAAGATTGAAGCAACGCTCTCCTTTCTATAATTTTTCTTCTCTTAATCCAAATTTGCTTTCCAAGATATGTTTGGTAGAGAACTTTGCCATCAGGAGAGATGATGCTGAGAGCAAAATATTTGGCGTTGGCATCAATTCCCATAATATTCTTTCTTTGTGGAATTTCCTTCTCTTTAGACAGGTAAGCAACAATCTGCAAATCGGTAGTCAACCCAAAAGTCTTGCATACCCAACCACTCTTAATCAAATCTTGAAATCTCTGATAATTCCTATTTTGTTTGATTGGAATAGCAATTCTATTTCGTGGATACAATCCGAGTTCAACAAAGAAATTAGCCTTGGTCTCGAAAGTCTTGCAGTTCCGAGGAATGTTGAATTTGACAGTCAAACCGTTAACCTTATCGGTTTTCTTTCTCCATATCTGCCTTTCGATATCGCAAATTATTTGAGAATTAAAAGAGGTGTTTTGTTTGACAACTGAATACACAAGTCTGTGGAATTCATTGAACCTTGAAATTCTTGATTTAGCCAACAGTAATCCATTAGTAATATCTAGGCTTTCGTTTAGAAAATCATTCAAAGCTTTATTTTTAGATTTGGTAGCTAAAGTTTGCAAAAGAATTGCCCGTTTCACTCTCTCAACCAATTTATTATATGGTAGAACATACTTAAATATTTTACCTCAATTCCTCTCCACGACTAAAGTTGGGGGTCTCCTTGAGGTGGTCTGATGATAACAAAAGAGCAAATACTGCTTGCCTACAGTATTTTTCTGTTTACTGTTGTACAGCTATCAGCTATGGCAGGAAGCACTTTGGTCGGCAACGTGCCTGGTATTACTGCACCGAGCCCACCTGGTAGCTTGCTTGATATAATCGGTGTCATCAGCTGGATAGGCGGTAACATACTGTTCTTTTTTGATATGATGAAAGTCAGCACGAGCTACACAGCTTTCGGAGCTATAATTATAACGCCTTTTGTTATACTGTTAATATACATAGTTATAGACTTGATAATAAGGGCTGTGAGGGGAGGATAAAATGAAAAAAGAGCTTATAATAGTTGCACTAGCTTTGGTAGCAGTAGTAGCTTTAACAAAGTTTGGAGACGTAAAAACTAAAGCAACAGCAAATTCATTAATAGCAGAGCCGAAGATAAAGGTCGACTTGTGCGTTGACTTTAAGCCAGCTAACGGCGAGTGGCAGAATGTAGGTTGTACAGACTTGCTTGTGGATGCGGGTAAAAACCACTTGAAAGGGATACTGGGAGGAACGATAACTACCAACCTGCACACCAAGTACATAGCAATAGGGAATGGCACTGAACCAACAGCTTCAAGCACTGTTCTTGGCAGCGAGCAGACAGACTGCGGGCTGGCAAGGGTTCTTGGCGATTACTACGACTTGGGAACAGGCAATTGGGAAGTAAACACCACGCTGACATACACTTGTAGCGGGACAAGAGTGGTAAACACAACGGCAGCTTTCAACCAAGCTTCTGGAGGAACATTATTCGCAGGAGGAGCAATACCGACAGTTACTTTGGCAGTAGTAGGAGACCAAATAAGAGTAAGGCATATTTATACTGTGAGCTAGGTGGCAACGTGTGGAAGACAGTAGCTATAGCAGTAGTAGTGGTTATTTTAGTCGCTTTAGCCCTTATACTATCTGTTAAAGAGGAGAGAGTTCCTGTCGGCTATAGGATAATAGAAGACGATAAAGCGATTAATTCAAGCATAAACCCTTACATGCTAGGAAAGGATTTGGTGATAGAGTACAAAAGCAGCGTAAAGCCGAGAGTTGAAGGTTCGGTAAACTATAATGTTTTAGATGATAGAGTAATTGTTTACAAATATAACAACGAGCACTTCAGGCTTATTTTTGGTTCTTCAGATGTGTATGAATTTGGAGCAACAACTGCATCGACACTATTTAATGTTAAATGGACTTTAATCAGTGATGATTTAACACATAAAGAATATTTGGTTGAAATCCAGAACTTAAATTCAACAGAAGCGAAAGATTTTAACCTATCAATAATAATAAGTAATACGAGCTTTGATTTAAGCAAAGTTAGTAATCTTTATCTCTATGAGTGGAAAGCGATAAACACCTCTTTTCCAACTTATGATACAAGGTTAGTAGAAAAAAATTGCTCTTACATAGACAATACAACTTCAGAAAATATAACTTATGATTGCTCTTATAATGAGACCTACCAGAACGGGACTGTGTGGAAGATGAAGAACCAGTGGAAACCGACGAAGATGGCTCTGATAACACAGCCAGACAAAGTTTCCGCAGACTATGGTTCGATAAAAATACCCAAATACAATTCAGAACCAAAGTATGATGATTTCGGCGACATAGAGACAGTGAACGGAACAAAAAGATTCAAAATATCTTTTGATGTTCCGATAGGTAGAACTGCTACTGGTTGGGGTTCTTATGGTCAAATTGTGATTATAGATAAAAATACTGGGAAGGTGTACGAATAATGGGAAATAGGTGGAAAAATTATATAAAACAAACTAAAGTATGTGAAGAGTGCGGAAAGATATTTTATGTAAAGCCTTGTAGAAAATATAAGACGAGATTTTGCTCTTATGATTGTTATTGGAAATGGCTAAAAAGAAATACTTTGAGGGGTGAAAATAGTCCATTTTGGAAACTCAAGATATTCAAAATCTGTAAGGAATGTAAAAATAAATTTGAAGTAATCCCAGCTAATGATTATAGGAAATTTTGTTCTCGAAAATGCTTTATTGAATGGCAAAAAAAGCATCCGCAAGGTTTTATAAAAAATCATTGGAGTAAAAACCCAAAATTAAGAGAAGAAACAATTAGAAAGATGAGTGAATCTTTAAAGGGGAGAAAGGCTTGGAATAAAGGAATTCTTACAAGATTTTTATATCGTTCTGGTATGAGAAAAGGAGAAATAAATAGAGGCATTTTTAAAAGGGGTTTTGATGAAAAAAGAGTAAAAACCCAATTTAAAAAAGGATATGACCCACGAAGAGGAAGACCGTTTTCAAGTGAATATAATCCAATGTTTAATCAAAAATTGAAGGATAAAGCAAGAAAAAATTCATTAATGTCACAACATAAAAGACCGACAAAGCCAGAACAGATTTTGATGGATTTGATACAACAAAATCAACTTCCTTATAAGTATGTTGGAAATGGAGAAGTTTTATTCGGTGGGAAAAATCCTGATTTTATACAAGTAAATGGTAAGAAAAAATTGATTGAAATATTCGGTAGTTATTGGCACAAAAACGATAATCCAAAAGAAAGGATTGATTTTTTTAAAAAATATGGATTTTCTACTTTAATAATTTGGGATAAAGAGTTAGAGAACTCCCAGAATGTGGTTAACAAAATAAAGGTGTTCGATAATGAATAAGAAATACGTTTTGCTGTTTTTATTAATTTTTGGTATGTCTTTCTTAATTCAAATTAGCGAAGTCAATGCGATTTGGTGGTCTTCTCAATGGCAGTACAGAAGAAACATAACAATAAATAACACAGCTAATGCTAATACTCTAACAAACTATCAAATTGCAATAAATTTGACTTATGATACTGATATGCAAACAGATTTTAGCGATATAAGGTTTACTTGGTATAATTCTACTGATAGCACAGAAACAGAAATTCCTTACTGGATTGAAAGCAAATCAAATTCAGCTTGGGCTTATGTCTGGGTTAAAGTTACTCAAATTCCAGCAAGTTCGACAACAACAGTTTATGTTTATTATGGAAACACAAGCGTAGTAAGTTCGGCAAGCAATATAACAGTAACATCAATAAACAACACTGGTATAGATATTAATACTTATGATAAGTATCCTTCTTATTTTTCCATAACTAACATTACCGCAAACTCTACAAGTAACGCACTTGAACCAAACGGAACTAAGTCGAGAATAAGGATGCTTAATTCCATTCCATCAAGCAATTCAATTGTCTTGTGGAAAAGCAGAGTGAGAGCTCCTACGACTGCAGATGAATACCATTTTTGGCTTAAAGACTATCAAGCTAGTTCTGCTTGGAATACAAAAGAATTTTATAGACAAGCGTTTGTAACTTATGGAAGCTCCCCAGGAATATACCTTCAACGATACACTGATGCCGATGCCTCCCAAACTACTCTTAAAATTCAAAGTATAGCTCAAGATGTGGTTAGAAAATATAGATTTAACCTTTTAAGTTATCTTGAATGGTATGGAGATACTACTCTTTATTATAATGATACGACCAACCAACTCTCTGGCGACCAAGTGTTTTTGGAAGTAACGGAGGGTAATCTCAATCGGGGAGAGACTTATTATGTTTTTACAAGAGTTTACACTTCTCCAGAACCAACCTATTCAATAGGAGCAGAAGAAACAGCAGCACAAGTATATGAGAGAAGTCTTGGCATAAGCTTTACTCAAAGTGTTTCTACAGCAAGAAGCGTTAATATGCAGAGAGAGCTTTCTCAGTATGTTTATCTGCCTGTGCAGTTTAACAG